>Ga0194122_10001345_pt1 | contig 30204 bp, 25 predicted proteins | sample TA2MahCa10mmetaG_FD_155487 | JGI IMG/M metagenome (GOLD analysis project Ga0194122, IMG submission 155487) | Freshwater microbial communities from Lake Tanganyika, Tanzania - TA2015021 Mahale Deep Cast 10m | ecosystem: Environmental > Aquatic > Freshwater > Lake | place: Tanzania: Lake... | reverse complement strand
AACTTTAATAAATAGTGATGGAAATATTTTAATATGTACTAAAAAAAAAAATAAAGAACTTTTTCAAGCAACTGTAGGAGGCTTGGGTTTGACGGGTGTAATTATAAGTATAATTTTTAAGTTAAAAAAAATAAAAAATACCAATCTTGAAAGAAAAAATATTTATTTTCAAACTCTAGATGATATTCATGATATAGATGATATTAATAAAGATTATAATTATAATGTAACTTGGATTAACAGTTTTAGCAAAAAAAATAAAATTTCCGGAATACATTTTTTTGCAAAACATGATAATTCTCCCAATAAATTAGTTATTATTTATAAACCTAAAGAGAAAAAAATAAATTTCATTCACAAAATACTATTTAAAATTTTTGACAATTGCTATTTATATCGATTTGTTAATTTTTTTTTCATTTTTTATCATAAATTTTTTTTAGGAAAAATGGTTAATATAGAAGATTTTTTTTATCCACAGGATAAATATTTAAATTGGAATTTACTGTATCCAAAAAAAAAATTTTTAGAATTTCATATATTTATAGAAAAAAATAATTTATTAAATTTTTTAAATGATTTTTTTGATTTTTGCGAAAAAAACTCATTTTATTCAACCTTAATAGTTCTAAAAAAATTTAATATAAAAGATCATATAAATGATTATTTTCACAATTTTGATGGGTATTCATTGTCTTTAGATTTTAATAATAATTCATTCAAATTAAAAAATTTTTTTTTAATCAAATCATACAAATATAAATATTTTTTTTATTTTGCTAAAGATTTATTTGGAACCAAAAAGTCTTTTTTTAAAAGACAAAAATTTAATGAATTTGCTAGCAGAATCAATAAGATTAATAAATATAAAAAATTTAGTTCAATTTTATCAGATAGATATCAAATCACATAAAGTTATGGAAAAAATAATTATTTATGGAGGAACGTCATTAATATCAATACATTTAATAAATCTTTATATTGATAATATTGATGAAATAGTTGTATTTGTTAGAAATAAAAAAAAATTTTTAGATTTATGTAATAAATTTATTAAAAATTTTAATTTTAAAAAAAAAAAAATAATTACCATTCAAGTAGATATATTTGATATTAAGAAAAATTTAAAAATTATTAATAATTTCAGTAATAATTTTTATGATGGTTTAATATTTTTAGTAGGTAGTACAGGCGATCCCCTGGCTGAATTTGAAAATTATAAATTGTGTGAAGCAAATTATAAAATTAATTTACTCCATCCTGTATTTGTTATTAATTCATTAACAAAAAAATTGAAAAGTAATTCATTTATTTGTGTTTTTACATCTGTTGCTGGCATAAGAGGTAGAAACTTAAGATTGTTTTACTGTAGTGCCAAAGCTGGTTTAATATCTTATCTATCGGGTTTGCGTCAAAAATTAGAAAATAGAAATATTTTAGTTATAAATTTTATTGCAGGATACATAAGCACCACTAATTTTAAATACAACTTCCCTTCTTTTCTAATTTCAGATCCAAAAAAAATTGCATCAAAAGTTTATAATTCAATTAATGATAAAAATGAAATAGTCTATTCTTCTTTTGCGTGGTATTTAATTTCGAATATTTTGAAATTTATTCCTGAAAAAATTTTTAAAAAGCTTAAATTTTAGTTTTTAATAAATTATGTTTTGCAGTTTATTTTATTAATTATAAGTTTTTTTTTAAAATCTCCGCTATAGTCATTTGGCAAGATTTCTTTTTGAAAAAGAGGATATTCAATATTACATTTTGTATCTATAAGTTTTTTTAATTTAAGATCGTTAAATGTAGAAATTATTATAGATGGATCTTCCTCTATTGAGATTATATAGTGATTAAAATTAATTATCCCAAACCGATAGATTTTTTTCTTTGAAAAAGAGTCACTATTCTCTGAATACTCTTTCATACTTAATAAATTATAATTTTTTGATAAATAATGAATACTAGGAGAATAAATTTTGAAATAATCGATAGTTAATTGATTAAAAAATATAATGTCATGATTTTTATTTATTAGATTCGATTCTGTTATATATTTAATAGTCCGTTTTAATTCACCCTGTTTGTTATAATAAAAATTATAAAAAAAACTCTCTTTCTTAAATAATTCCTTAATATTTAATATTAAATTAAAATTTGAATAGGAATTTAATGTAAGAATTAAAATCAATATTAATTTTATATATAAACTTTTTATTGTAATAAAATATTTATAAAAAAATACAGTTGATAGAATTATAAAGATATGATGAATATATAAATAACTTCTTATATAACTTATTTCAATAATATTTAATACTATATTTAAAATAAAGTGAATTAATATTACTGTTAAAAGTATATTTATTATTCTGCTCTTAAACGAAGAAATATTAAATAATAAAACTGCAATAGAAATAATAACAATGTGACCATTTAAATCAATTAAGTGAAAAAACCAATTAAATATCTTTTTTGGAAATACATTGTAATTGAATTCACGTCCAAGTAAAAAATCAAATGAATAATTCTTTCCTATTAGTAAAGTAAAAATTATTATCAAAAAAAATGGTGTTAGAAGTAAAAAAACTCCCAAGGAGTATAAAATAGTCTTTTTGAGTATATCCCAATTTTTTAAAGTTTTGTCTAATAATAAGTATGCGCCAAATGATGGTATTAGGAGTATAGCATTAGTTATTTGGAAATAACCTGCAAAAGTTACAATACAACCAATAAAAAAATAATTTTTAAGTTTAGCTTTATTTTCGTATAAAATTTTATGAAATATTATAATTGTTAAAATAAAAAAAAAGTTTGAAATATTATGATTACCAAGACTAGAGTAATAATATTTATAGTAAGAAAAAAATAATAGGCAAGTAATTATTGCAATTAAAGATTTGTTAATTCTTATTTTTAACGAAAGTAATATACTATTAGATAAGTAGTAACATAAGAATAAAGTTAAAGATGAAAATAATATTGATGTAAAATTGTAAACGAAAATAAGATCATTCTTAATAAAGAAACTGAAAATATATATTATAATAATTGAATTTATTTGAAAAAGATATGCATGATAGTCGCCACTGTTTCCTATTACCCTTAATAGTTCAAATAAAAATCCTCCTTCATCATTATTAAAAAAAGGAAAATAATTATTAAAGTGAATAAAGTGATTTGAATTAATAATATTACTTAGCCAAGATATATGTCTTATTTGATCAAATCTTGGCTCTAATTCGATAAAATTTAAATAACACGAGAAAAAAAAAAATAAAAAAAATAAAATTAATATAGGTGCTTGTAATTCGTTTATATTTACAATATTTTTTTTATATTTTTTCATTTCTGGCTATTAATGTTAAATATTTTTATAATATACAAATTTTATTCTTGATTTTTTAGCGCATAAATAATCAGTTTTTTTATCTCCAATAAAAAGTGACATTTTTTTATTTATATTCCATTTATTAAATAGTCGCTCAATCATAGGATTATTTGGTTTTCTACATAAATATATTTTTTTATACTTTGAAGTTAGTTTAGTAGCCAAGTGCTGAGCATCAGCTGCACTACCTCCGTTCCCAAAAAATAATTTTTTTCTTTTTTTAATTGCTTCTATAGACTCCTCACATAATTTTATAAAATTTTTATCAATTTCTTGATTTTCAATTTTCTGAAAAATCTGAGTTATTTAACTAATTTCTTGTCTTAATATATTTTTAATATTTTTCATTTAGATAATTTAACAAAGTATTTAATATACTAGTTCTTATTTTAAAAAAAATTATATATTCCTTAACATTTTACCTGTAATTAATAAAATCTAGAATTCTTAATAAAAATAGTTATGAAAAAAAAAGTATTAGTTACTGGAAGCTCAGGTTTTATAGCTCCAGGTGTTATAAAAGCTTGTTTAAAAAGAAATTGGAAAGTTTACGGTGTAGATATAAAAAATCCAAAAAAAAAATTTAACAGGGTTGATTATATAAAAAAAAATGTAACAAAATTAGAAATAAAATTTTTAAAAAAAATTGATTTTGTTGCACATATGGCCTTTAAGACAAACATACCAAAATCTATACTAAACCCAGTTTCTTACACAAAAAAAAATATAGAGATGACAACTGTGCTTCTTGAAAAATGTACAAAAGCAGGAGTAAAAAAATTAATTTTTCCATCCACAGCGTCACAGTATGGCAGAAATAAAACTCCTTGGAAGGAGTTTATGCATCCAGATCCATTCGAACCTTATAGCTGGCAAAAAAACGCGTGTGAAACACTTTTAAAAATGTGGAGTAAACAATATGGTTTGAAGACTTGTATATTAAGATTGTTTCAAGTGTTTGGAGAGAATCCAAGGCCGGATACTGCTATAGCAAAGTTTTTAAAAGCAAAAAAATTGAATAAATTTATTCCTTTAACAGCAACAACTGCTCAATCTTCTTTTAAAACTGGAGTAAGAGATTTTGTACATATAGATGATGTGGGTGAAGCTTTTGTAAAAGCAATGATGTCTAATAAAGTTGGCAAAGGAGAAATAATTAACATAGCAAGTGGAAAAAAAATTTCAATGAAGCAAGTTGCAAATTCAATTGGTGGTAAAATAAAATTTATACCGAAAAGAAACTTCGAAGTAGACGTGCATCACGCAGATGTATCTAAAGCAAAAAGATTAATTAATTGGAATTATAAAATTAATATTTTATATTGGATTAAAAAAGTTTTAAAAGATGAATTTTATAAAAAATAAATCATGCAGAATGTGTGGATCCAAACAGTTACGTAAAATTATTAATCTTGGAAAGCATCCTCTAGTAAATAGACTTTTAAATAAACAAGATTTGAAGGAAAAGGATTTTTTTTTTCCACTTATTTTAAGACGTTGTAACAAATGTTCTTTAATTCAACTTAGCCAGTTTGTGAGTCCCGAAAATCTTTATACTGATCAAGATTACACCTATTTTTCATCAGATGTAAAAGCTCAAGAAAAATACTTTTTTAATTATGCAAATGAATTAATAAAATCTTTTAATATAAAAAATAAATTTGTTTTAGAAATAGGCTCAAATGATGGAATTATGTTAAAACATTTTAAAAAAAAAAATACTGTTTTGGGTGTTGATCCTGCAACAAATGTTGTTTTAAGAGCTTTAAAAAATAATGTAAATACAGTTCCTCTTTTTTATAATTATAAAATATCAGAAAAAATTAAAAAAGAGTTTAGTGATGCTGATTTAATTATTGCAAATAATTGTATTGCTCACACCAATCAACTAAATGATCTTGTGAAAGGTATTAGCAATAATCTTTCTAATAAAGGAGTGTTTGTAGCCGAATTTAATTATTGGGGAAAAATGTTAGAAAATAATAATTATTCATTAATTTATCATGAGCATTATTCATTTTTTACCTTAAAGGTGTGGCGAGATTTTCTTAAGAAGTACGGCATTAAAATTTTTGATGCATGCACCACTTATGCTCAAGGAGGAACTTTGAGAATTTATTGCAGTAAAATGAGTAAAAAAAAATCTAAAAGATTTAAAGATATAATTAAATATGAAAAGAATAAAAAAATTAATTCCTTGGAAGTTGCAATGAGGTTTGGAAAAAATGTGAATTATTTGTCAAAAAAATTAAAAAAAATAACTTATGATCTTAAAAAAAATGGAAAAAAAATATCATGTTATGGGGCTGCTGCAAAAGGGATGACGATATTAAGGTGCTCAGGTATTGATAAAAATATAATTGATTATTTTGTAGACGATTCTCCAGCAAAACAAGGTTTGTATTCTGCTGGAGATCATATACCGATTATTTCAAGGAAAAAAGCAGAGTCGAATTTACCAGATTATTTTATAATTTCAGCGCCAAATTTTTCGGATTCTATTATCAATAAAGAAAAAAAATTTATAGCTAATGGTGGTAAATTTATAATTCCTAAAGACGATATCATTATAACGAAATGAGTATGGAAAAAATTTTAGTTACTGGTGCAGCAGGTTTTATTGGATTTCATACAATTTTAAAGTTTTTAGATAATGATTTTATTGTATACGGCATTGATAATTTGAATAATTATTATTCACCAAAGCTTAAAAGAGATCGTATAAAAGAGATAAAAAAATTTTCTAGAATAAACCAAAAATCTTTTTTTTTTTATAAAAATGATATTACTAATATCAAATTTTTAGAAAAAATTTTTTTAAAAAAAAAAATTAAATATGTTATACATTTAGCTGCCCAGGCTGGAGTGAGATATTCCGTATCTAACCCGCAATCTTATGTCCAAAGCAACTTACTTGGTTTTGTTAATATTCTTGAATTGTCGAGAAAATATAAAATAAAACATCTTATCTACGCAAGTTCTAGTAGTGTATATGGCATAAATAAAAAAAAAATTTTTTCTGAAAAAGATTTGGCAGGACATCCAATAAACTTATACGCTGCAACTAAAAGAAGTAACGAAATAATTGCGCATAGCTATAGTTATTTGCACAAATTACCAACTACAGGTTTGAGATTTTTTACAGTTTATGGTCCATGGGGAAGACCAGATATGGCATATTATTCTTTTGTTAAAAATTTATATGAAAATAAAAAGATAAATATTCATAACTTTGGTAAACACAAAAGAGATTTTTCATATATAGATTTAATAGTAGATGGCATTTATGAAGTCTTTTTAAAAACAAAAAAAAATATAAAAAAAAAATTAAACAAACAATCTCCCGACTTAAGAAATGGTCTATTTGAAATTTATAACTTAGCTACAGGTCAGCCAAAAAAATTAATGACATTCATTAAAACTATAGAGAAAATCACAGGAAAAAAATTTAAAAAAAATTATATTGCAATGCAACCAGGAGACATTGAGAATACATTTGCAGATACTAAAAAATTTAAATTAAATTTTAATTCAAGTAACAAAACCTCTCTTGAAAATGGACTAAATAATTTTATAACTTGGTATAAAAAGTATTACAAAATAAATTCATAATGTGTAGTATATCTGGAATTGTTTCAACAAAATTAAATTTAAATAAAATCTCTGAAATGGTTAAATGTCAGAGACACAGAGCTCCTGACTCAGAGGGCTTATTCATGGATAATGTGGTTTCAATTGCCATGGGAAGATTGAAGATAATTGATTTAATTACAACAAATTTAAGCCCAATAGAAACTAAAAGGTATGTATTAGCATATAATGGTGAAATTTTTAATTACAAAGAATTAAAATCAGAATTAATTTCATTAGGTTATAAATTTTTTTCTTCTTCTGATACTGAAGTACTTATAAAATCTTGGGAACAGTGGGGTTTTAAAATATTTAATAAATTGAATGGAATGTATGCTTTTTCAATTTATGATAAATTGCAAAAAAAAATATATTTAGCTAGAGATATTGCTGGAGAAAAACCATTATACTATTTTTATAATGGAAAAGATTTTATTTTTTCTTCAGAAGCAAAAGCTATATCAAAAGTTGTTAATTTGCAGTTGAACTTAAACAATAAATTTTGTGATTCCTTTCAATATTGTTTTGACAAAACCTTATATAAAAACTTAAATCAATTAAAACCAGCCCATTACCTAGTATACGATATAAAAAAAAATTATATTTATACAACTGAATATTGGAAATTTAATAAAAGAAAAATTTTTAAAAAAGAAATTAGCGAAGAACTAGATTTTTTAATTAGAGATTCTGTTAAACTAAGATTAAGAGCTGACGTTAAAATTGGATTGTATTATTCTGGCGGAATTGACAGTAGTTTATTGAGCACTTATCATAAATTTAATTATAAGTTTCATTTTGATGATAAGTTAAATTATCATAATCAATTTAATTCAAAACTAAAAAAAATTGTTTATCATTTAGACTTCCCCGTGGGATCGCTTTCTTCTTATCCATTGTATTACTTGGCGAGTAAAGCTAGCAAGAAAGTCAAAGTTGTAATATCAGGCGAGGGTGCCGACGAAATATTTGGCGGCTATATAAGGTATTTACCAATAGCTAACAACTATTATCAATTTTTGAAATATCCAAATTACAAACTTATGTTTCAAAAAGTTTATGGAGACCATAAAAAAGATTACCTTAAAATAATTTTAAAAAATAATAATTACAAATTAGGTTTAAAGTATTTAGATCCAATATTTGAAATGTTTGATGACCCTATAAATGCTATAGGTTTTTTTGATTTTAAATATGTTATGCCAAGCTTACTTCAGATGGGTGATAGAATGTCAGGGGCTTTTGGAATTGAAAATAGATGTCCTTATCTTGACAAAAGAATTATAGAGTTTGGTTTTAGTCTTCCACCAGAATATAAAATAAATAATTTGTTATTAAAAATTCCTTTAAGAAATCTACTGTATAAAAAAGGAATTACTACTCCTCTTAATATGGAAAAAAAAGGTTTAATTTTTAATTTTAAAAGTTGGTACAACGAAAAAGACCTTTTTAGAGAAAGATATTTTAGAATTATTTTCAACGCTTGGAAAAATGTATATTCAAATGTTAATCTGTAAATGATTAAGAACTCAGATCAATTTATAAGTATTGGGCTTGCTATCTATAATCAAGAAAAAAATATTGTTAAATGTATCCAATCAATTTTATCACAAACACATATTAATTTTGAATTATTGATATCAGATGACTGCTCAACCGATGATACTATTCGTATATGTGAAGATTTTTCAAAAAAAGATAAAAGAATTAAGTTATTCAAGCAACAAAAAAATTTAGGTGTTGCAGATAATTTTTATTTTGTCTTTAAAAAATCTAGATATAAATTTTTTGTATGGTTATCTGGCGATGATTATATATCGAAAGATTATTTAGAAAATAATATAAATACTTTGCTTACAAATAATAATTGTGTTTTTGCAGCTTCACCAAATGCTTATGTTGACAAAAATAATTATTTATTTGAAATTTCGAGTTTTAGTATTGGTGGAACATTATTTGAGAGAGGTTCTAAATTTTTAGATTTATGCTTTAAGGCAACAGGATGTAATTTTGCAATTTATAAGAGAGATATATTAGAGTCATGCCCAGATTTAAAAAAAAGATTTTTAGGACATGATTGGAAAGTTATTTCCCATGCTTTATCTAAAGGGGATTTCATTAGATCTGAAAAAGGAATGATTTATTTAGGTAAAGGTGGAATTAGTTCAAATCCTTATTTTATGGAAAAAGAAATTAATAGCTATATAGAAAATTTTTTTCCGCTTAAAGAATTTAGTTTTTTCTTTTTTAATAGATTTATTTCATCTAGAAAAATCTTATTTAATGAAAAAATTGTACTATTTTACAAATTATTATATTTAAATGTTGTTATTATTATTAATAAATTCAAAAATATATTAAAATTGTTATTTTTAAAAAAAAAAGATATTTTTTCGCCTAGCTACAGTCAAAATAAAAGTTTAATTTTAAAATTACTGAATTTTTTTTAAAAAAATTTTTAATCAAAATTTTAATGAACTTTTAAATAAGGCTTAATTATAAGTTAGAAATAGATGCATATAGAGCATTCTATATTTATTTAATAAGAATTTTATATAGTCAATTACAAATTGATATAAATGAGGATAATTTATTATTAAAAAACCCTATTTAATAACTACCGATTATCAAATTTTCTTAGATAGAATTCAATTTATTAATAGATTAAATTCAGATCTTACCTTTTATAATAATTTTTATTCTTTTTATCCTCACAAGATTTTTTGTAATACAAAAATATTAAACAAGTGTTTAAATCATGACGATAGAAATTTATATTATATAGATGGTGGACACCCAAGCGAGTATGCTGCTGAGATGATAAGTGGAAAAATGTTAGTATTTTTAAATAATATTATAAAATAAATAGTATATCTTTATAACATAAAATTAAATAATTTATTAAATATGAAACTATTATTGTTTAGCAATCTAAATAAAATTTTTTTTATAATAGATCATAAAGAAAAAATAAAAATATTTTTTCTTTTTATTTTAATTCTTTTAATTTCGATTCTTGAAATTCTTGGTATAGGACTTATTTTACCAGTGTTATATTTTTTAATAGATAAACAAAATATTTTAAAATTTAAAGAAATATTATTTTTTTCTCAATTTAATAATCAACAGATATTTAATATAAGTATATTAACTATATTAATAATCTTTTTAACAAAATTTATATTAACTATTTTTTTTCAGATTAAACAAAATAAAATAATTTTTGAATTAATGCACACCTTGTTAAAAAAAGTGTATAGCAAGTATTTAAATCAATCTTATACATTTTTTATAAAGAAAGATTCCTCTTACTTTATCTCTAATTTATCAACCCAAATACCAGATATTATTTATAATTTTATTATGCCTTCAATTTTATTATTCTCAGAGATATTAATATTAATCTTTATTATAATTTTTTTATTAATAGTGGATTACAAAACTATTTTACTTACCTTTATTATTGGGATTGTAAGTTTTGTTTTTTTAAGACTAGTAAATAATAAAATTAAAAAATTTGGATATTTAAGAATTCTTAATGAAAAAAGAAAAACACAAAATATTCAACAAAGTTTATTAGCTATTAAAGAAACGATTATTTTCAATAGACAAAATTATTTTTTAAATAAATTTAATAAATTTAGTTTTATTTCAACAGATCTATTGTCCAAATATTTCTTTTTTTTAGAATTGCCCAAAATTTTATTAGAATTTATTGGTTTTTTATTCTTAATTTTATTGGTACTTTTGTTTTACAATTTAGACTATTCAGGCAAAGAAATTATTCCAGTGCTAGCTATTTTTTCTATTTGTGCATATAAAATATTACCCTCTTGTAATAGAATTATTAATTCCTTTCAGCGGATTAGATTCACTGGAGCGGCTATATCTTCAATTTACAATGAGTTTAAAAGTATTAAATTTGATTATCAAATTTCAGAAAAATTCGTAAATGTAATTCCTTTTAAAAAATCAATAAGTTTTAGAAATATTTCATTTAAATATAATGACTCAAATAAAGTTATTTTTAAGAAATTTAATTTGCTTATTAAAAAGGGAGAAATTATTGGTATTTCTGGTAAAAGCGGATCTGGTAAAACAACATTTATAAATATTTTACTTGGTCTAATAGAGCCTAACTCAGGTGATATTCTGGTAGACAATGTTAATATTAAAAATAATTTAAAAGGATGGCAAAAAAATATTGGATATGTTCCTCAAATAATTCATCTGTTAAATAACAGTATTAAAGAAAATATTACTTTGGGTTTTTTTGAGAAAAATACGATTTCAATAAGAAAAGCTATAGAATTATCTAAAATACAAAATTTTGTTAAAAATTTAAAAAACAAAGAAAGAACTAATATTGGAGAGGATGGTGTAAAAATTTCAGGAGGACAGAGACAAAGACTTGGAATCGCTCGAGCAATTTATAGAAATCCACAAGTGTTAATTTTGGATGAGCCTACAAGTTCATTAGATAATGAAACCGAGGAAGATTTTATTAAAACTATATTAAGTATGAAAAGAAAAAAAACAATTATTATTGCCTCGCACAAAGATAGCGTATTAAAAAAATGCGACAGAATTATTAAACTTTAAATATATATCTAAAGTGTCGCTTTTAAGGGTTTTACATATAAATTTTTCCTCTCATAAAGGAGGAGCGGCGAGAGCAGTTTATAGAATTAATGAGGCTTTAAATAATAGTAAATTATTTTTATCAAAAGTTCTTTCTGTAGATTGTAATAAAAATTATAAAAATTATAAATTTTTTTCAAAAGGACAGAGAATTTTAAATTTTTTAAAAAGAGTACTTAGCTTTTTTGCTAGAAAAATTGAGAATTATAATAATAAAATTCAATCTCATTTATCTTATAATTATTTTGACTCAAATTTTTTATTAAAATTTATAAATTCTAAAAAAGATTTTGATATAATTAATCTACATTGGGTCAATGGAGAAATGTTATCAATTAAAAATATTGGTAATTTAGAAAAACCTACTGTGTGGACTTTTCATGATATGTGGCCTTTTAGTGGGGCTGAGCATATTTCTATTAATCACAAGAGATGGATTAATGGTTATAAGATCAAATCTTTCTTTGATTTAAGCGCGAAGACATGGTTAAAAAAAAAAAAATATTGGAAGAGAGCTATACAAATTATAGCGCCAAGTTTATGGATAAAAAATTGTGTATGTAGTGCCAAATTAACTAAAAAGTGGCCAGTGACTGTTATTCCAAATACTATTGATACAAAATTTTGGAAACTTAAGAGTAAAAATCATTTAAGGAATAAATTAAATATTAAAAAAGATTCTAAAATTGTTATGTTTTCTGCACTCGGGGGAGGGAATGAGCATCATAAAGGAAAAGACCTTTTGATAAAAACTTTGCAAATTTTGAGAAAAAAAATTAATTTTGAAATTATAATTGTTGGTGAGAATTTTTCTCCTTCTGTGTCGGCCCTAGGAATTAAAACATATTATCTGGGACATATAAAAGAAGATCATTTATTAAGAGATATTTATAATTGTGCTAATATATGCGTAGTTCCTTCAAGAGTAGAAAGTTTTTGCCTGACAGCTTTAGAAGCTCAATCTTGCGGAACTCCAGTAGTTTCATTTAATGTCTGTGGGTTAAAAGATATTATTATTGATGGTAAAACAGGATTTTTAGCAAAACCATTTAGTTATAAAGATTTAGAAAAAAAAATTTTATTAATACTTAGTAATAAAAAGATCGAAAAACTAATGTGCAGTAATGCAAGACGTCATGTCTTGAAGAGTTTTTCTTATCCGGTAGTAGCGAAACAATACAGCAATCTTTATTCAAAGGTAATAAGAAATAGAGATGAATAAAATATCGATCATAACCGTTGTAAGAAATGGAATTCCTTTTATAAAAGATTCTATCAATTCATTTTTATTACAAAAGTATCCAAACAAAGAGTTAATTATTATTTTAGCAAAATCTCATGATGGAACAGAAGATTATATAAAAAGAAATTTTGGTAATTATAAAGAAATCAAAATTTTTAATGAAAAAAAAAGCATTAAAAATAAGTTTGGAGCTTTAAATCAAGGGTTAAAATTATGTAGTGGTGAAATTATAGGAATATTACACAGTGATGATATTTATTATTCCGGGCATATTTTAGATCAAGTAAGTAAGGTTTTTTTAAATAGTAAAGTAAATTTTTTATATTCCGATATAATTATAAGCAGAAGAGAAGATTTAAGCAAAATAATAAGATTGTGGAAAGATCCCTCTATGAATTTAAAAAAGGACATCCAAAAGGGATGGATGCCGCCACATACATCAGTTTTTATAAGAAAAGAAATTTTTAAAAAAATAATATTTTATAGTACCTCATATAATATTTCAGGCGATTATTCTTGGATGATTAAATTGATAAATAATAAAAAAATAAATGCTTCTTACATAAATAAACCGACTATAATTATGAGATCTGGTGGGGATAGTAACATATTAATTTTCAGAAAATTTATCGAAGATTTAAAAATTATCAAAAGTTATAAATATTCGCCAATAATTATTTTTCTTAAATATTTAAGAAAAGCAAGACAATTCTTTTTTAAAAAAAATATTATTATAAAGACAGCTTACATAAAAAAAATTTTGCATAATAATTTAATTTTTGTTGATAATTATAATGTATTATTTAAAAAAAATTCTTTTATCTTAAGCGCATTAAATCTTGCATCATTTACTTATTTACATGAGACTATTATTAGAAATAATTTTTATTATTGGCCAGATGGTTTATTCTCAAAATTTATCACTAATAAAATTAAAAATATCGTTCCTGGAAGAATTATATTTAAAGATTTATATAAATTTTTAGAAAAAAATAAAATTTTTTCGATTACAGCGGGATCATATACAGAAAAAGCAGATGTATATCTCAGAGATTTTAAATATAGTTCTTTTTGTGATATAGATGGTTTAGATTTAAACGGTATAATTTTTAAACTAAAAAAAAATATCAATAAAAAACAAAAAGTATTAGTACTTGTATTACCAACACCCTTGCAAGAAAAAGTTTCTATAGGGATTTCTTATTATAAAAAAAATTTAAAAGTTATTTGTATGGGAGGTTCATTTAGAATGTTGTCAGGAGAAGAAAAAATAGTTCCTAGTTTTATAGAGAAAAGTTATTTAACAAGTATTTGGAGATTGCATACATCTCCAGTAAGACGAATTATTAGACTGTTTAAATCTTTTAAAGAATTAATTAATTTTAATAAAAATATTTATTATTTAAGAAATATTAGAGTAAAAAAACTTTCTGGATAATGGCAAAAATTGCGATTATTACTGTACATAAAGATTTTGATGATGATCTTTTAAAAACTGTAAAATCTGTAAGTAGTCAAAAAATAAGACCAGATCTACATTTAATTGTAGCAAAAAAAATTAACAAATCTTTAAAAAAAAAAATAAAAAATAAATATACAAAAATTATAGTTGGAAAAGATAAATCCTTATGGAATGCAATGAACATAGGATTAAAAAAGACTTCAAAATATCATGTAATTTTTATTAATAGTGGTGACGAATTGATTTATTTTGAATCGGTCGCTTTAATAAAAGGTGTAATCAAAAAATACAAGGATAAATGTCTTATATTTAAAAATTTGAACATTTATGATGAAATGGTTTTTGATATAAAAAAATTTTTTTTTAATAAAGATAATTATTCACCACATCCAAGTTTCGTAAGGCCACCCTCTAATAATCTTTTTTTTGATGAAAAAATATATATTTCTTCTGACGCGATATGGATGAAAGAAAATATTAATTTTTTTGGTAAAATAAAAATTTATAAAAATTTATCTATGCATTATTTAGGGGGGCAGTCTTCAAAGCCCACTCTTATTTCAACGAAACATCAATTCGCCTTATCTCTCTTAGATGGACTTAAGGAGTTAATGAAATTAATTTTGTCTAAAATGTTATCACAAAAATTATATTATATTCTAATTTATTTTTATAAATGTAAAATTCATTTTAAAAAGTATAAACAAATTGAATAATATAAAACACACAACTTATATTTGGTCTTGTGAATTCGAAAAGAGTTCAGGCGAAGGTTTGCTAGCTAACAAATTTATAGAATATTATATAAAATTTAATATTAATTCGAAAATAATTTTAGAGACACCATATTTTAAATATTTTATTTCGAAAGGTAAAATTATTAAAAAGTTTAATTGTAAAAAAAATATTTTGCTAAATTATAAATATTTTTCTCCATTTTTGGGCGTAGCCAAAATTATAAGACAAAGTTATTTTGCAAATTCTGTAATTTACTTAAATTATTTGCCAATATGGAACTTTTTACTATTCTTGCTGCTTCCATCCAAAACTATATTAGGACCTATTACTGGCTCGGATGCAAAAAATAAAATTAATTCAATAAATCAGATTGCTAGAAATATTTTACTTCCCATTTTTATTTTTTTTTCAAAAAAAATTATTAAGAAAAAGTTTAGAAATATTATTTTTTCAACAAATCTTATTAAAAAGATCAATTTAATTCACTATATTAAAAATTTCTCACTTATTTATTTATCAACCAAGAGTAATCGGAGGAAAGTTTTTAAAGATATAGATTTAGTTTATTATTTTAGACATCATTCAAATAAATTCTTAAAAGAAGAAATTTATTTACTTCATAAATTAATAAAATTGAAATTTAGGATATTATTTTGTGGAGATTCTTTGAATGAATTTAGTAAATTAAACATTAATTCTTTAGGATATGTCCCTGAAGCCAAACTCAGCGCTTTATTAGATAGATGTAAATTTGTTATAGCCCCCTTAGAGAATCCTCATTCTTTTTTTGTTCAAAAATCAATTTTGTCAAATGTGCATATAATTTTTAGAAAATTTCAAATGAAATTCATTAAAAATATTTACAAGTCTTATTCTGTCTTAGATTTTGATAATAAAAACATATTACAATCGACTCTTAAAGTATTAGCTAAAGATGTAACCGCTACAAAATTAATAAATAAAAGCGAGCTATGTAAAAAGATAACTAATTTTTTATTTTATTACTTTTCTTTAAGAAAAGATTCCAATAGCAACCAAATAAAATAAATAAAACTTGATCTATACTCCACACACTAAAACTGTTCTCAAATAACGATCTAATTAAAAGGTAGATAAAACATATTATAGATATAAAGACTTTAGGATTGCTATTATAATTTTCAATATTATTTATAATAAAATTTTTGTATATTTTTTGAAGTTGTTGAATTGTTAACAATAAGAATAAAATTACGCTTAATATTCCGCCACATAAATAAAAATACAGTATTGCATTTGCAGAATCCGAACCAGTTGGATATTGATTGTAACGATTCAAAAGGTTTCTATCAAACTCAGGACCGTTACCCAAAATTTTATTAAAAATAGTCTGTTTATATTCTAAAATAATTTTCCATTTTTCATATCTACCTGTTGTTATTTTTTCTATGGATAAATGTGAAAAAATATATTCTTTTTTTGTATTATATTTTTCCCCTGTAGTTGCCGTTCTAAAAGTTGGCGAATTCCAAAAATCAAAGTAATTATTATTTTTTAAATTATTTTGCCACACTGTTGAAAAAAACAAAGGCGTAACAGAAATAAAAAAAAATAATAATAATTTTTTAAAAAAATTAGTTTTTTTAAAAAATATTATCATATTTATGATTAATAAAATTCCTATATTAACTCTTCCTTCGTATAAAAAAATTAAAGTGGAAATAGCTAATAGAATAAAAAATTTATAAAAATTTATGTTATTAGATAAAATATAACTTACATAAAAATAAATATACAAAAACAGTAAATATCTAGAGAAGCCGTTACTATTTATATTAATAATCTGATGGCCAAATATATTTATCCATCCACTACCGTAAGTAATATTTGGATTTTGATAAATAAAAATTATTACTAAAAATGTAATCAAATAGAAATTCAAATCAAATAATTTTGAAAAAATATCTTTATTATTAGTTTTGTATATTATTATAAATAAAGTTATTAAAGATAAAGTTCCGAAAATAAACTGAAGATAAAAAATGTTATATTGATTGAATAATAACGCAATAAATTGAATAATAGTTATAAAGAAAAAAAAAATTAGATTTGGAGTTAAATTTTTAAAAAAATCAGATTTGTATTTTGTTGTTATTATTAAAAAATTTATAAATAGTATTATTACTGGAAATAAAGATCTAAGTTCTTGGACATTTTTAACATTAAAATTCGCTAATAATTTTATATTAGCAATATTTGAACCAATCGAACTAACAAGAAGTAAATAAGCGGTAAAAATATAATAATTATATATTCTATTCATTTTTATTAATTTATATAAACGTTAACTTATGTATTTACAATTTAAAATCTATGTTTAAGTTAAGTTTACTTTTAATTTTTTCTTTATTAAATTTTTTTATAGTTAGAAACATTAATTTTTTTTCAAAAAAAATAAATATATTAGATATTCCAGATAAAAATAGAAAGTTACATTCAAAACCTATTTTTTTAGGAGGGGGAGTGTTATTATATTTTAATTACATTTTAGCAGTAATTTTAAATAGTTTTTTTGAATTTTCTAACCATGATTTATTTTTAATCAATGATTATCGAAGTTTTATCACCTGGATTGTTGTTCCATCAGCATTATTTGTAGTTGGTTTAATAGACGATAAATTTGATCTTGGTCCATTCACAAAACTAGTATTATTAACAATTATATATCTATTTGGAATATTTGCTGATGAGACGCTTTTGATCACTGAAATAAATTTAATGAGTATGGATTATATTTATTATTTAGGATCATTTAGTATTTTTTTTACATTGTTCTCTTTTTTAATATTTTCCAATGCTTTTAATATGTTGGATGGAATAGATCTTAATGTCGGGATATACGCTTTGTTTGTTATATTTTTTATATTATTGCGAGTTAATCTTAACTTTATTTTAATATTGATATTACTTTCAGTTATGTTTTTTTTATTTTTAAATTTTAAAAAAAAAATTTTTTTAGGTGATAGTGGAGCAAATTTATTGTCTGGCTTAATTGCTATATTATTTATAAAAAATTTTAACGTAAATTATTTATTCAAGTCTGATGAGATTTTAATGATTATGTTATTGCCAGGATTAGAAATTATAAGACTTTTTTATTTGAGAATTTTAAATAAAAAAAACCCATTTAAAGCAGATAGAAATCATTTACATTATTTAATCCTTGAGAAATTTAAATCTAGAAATATTCAACATTATACTGTATCAGGATTAATAAATCTTATCTTCTTATCTTTTACTTGTTTGTTCTTTTTTTATAAAACAATATTTTTATTATTTGCTGCTACTGCGTTTTATTTTATATTAATTAAATTTTTATACAAACATTGATTACTCTATACAGCCTATATCTTTTATTTTTTTTTTTAATTTATAAATTAGGTTATGAATTATTAGAATGTATTAAAAATATCTTTTTAGTAAAAATAGAAAATAACAGACCTTCAATAAATTTAATCTTAGGTCTTTTTTTCTTAAATTTTTTAGCAGTGGTTTTAAATTTTTTTACTCCCCTAAATAGTCATGTATTACTTTCAATTATATTTTTATTATTCTTAACTCTAATTCTTAAATTAAATAAAAAAGATGTTAAAATATTAATAATTTTTTCGGTGTTAATAATATTTACTTTACCGATGATAATTAATAACGAGCTAGGTCATGACGCTGGATTATATCATGTACCGTTCCAGAATTGGCTTAAGAATTACAAAATTACATTTGGACTTTACAATTTGCACAGCCGATATGCCCTTAATACAAGTTATGATTATATTAGTTCCTTATTTTGGATAGGTAATAATTTTACAATAGTTAGTTTTTTTCAAGCAATCTATTTAAATATTTTCTTTTTATTTTTATACGAATTATCAAAAAAGAAAAATAATTTTAGTGTTTTGTTATTTTTGCCAACAACTTTAAGTTTTTTACTTTGGATAAGATACAGCAATCTTGATTATGGTGGAGTTGATTTCTCGTTTGGCATTCTCGCTATTCTTTTTTGTTTTCAAACTTTGATATTGTTAAATACCAATGAAACAAAATTCGATAATTCAAATTTTTGGATTTTTATATTTATTTTTTGTTCGGTGGTTATAGCAAAACCCACTGGGATAGTTTTTTCATTTTTATTTTTATTATTAATATTTTATTTTTATTTTTACAAAGATTTTTCAATACTTAAAACGAAACAATTAAATTTATTATTTGTGATGATGATTTTAATGTTTGTTTGGTTTATAAAGAATTTTATAATTAGTGGTTGTTTCTTATATCCGGTTTTATATTCTTGCTTTGATGTAGCCTGGTTTAATTTAAATTATTTAACAAAAGATTTGTTGCTTATTCAACAGTATAAAAGACATTTTATTGATATAAATTTAAGTTTTATTTTAGAAAATTCATATTTTTTAATTATTACCTTATTATTAATTCTTTTATTCTCATTTTTCTTTATGAAGAAAATTGGCAAAGAATTATCTTTGAAATTATTTTATATATTTTCCTTGTTAATCTTTTTTAATTTATCTTTTGATTCTTTAAAAGGGTTTACGAGCATTTCTTCTAGTGGTGACCAAATAAATAACATTAAAATTTCTAATCAAATAATAATGAACGAAGTTAAAAGAATAATAATAGTCTATACTTTACTTTGTATTTCCATATTTTTTTTATACAAATATTTGATTAACAAAAATAAAATATTTAGATTTAATATTAAAAATTTTACAATTTTATTATTTTTTTTGTTTTTATTTAGTCAGTGGTATTTATTATCTCCAGATCCAAGATTAGGATTTTGGCTAATTGCATTATTGCCAACTTTATTTTTCGCCTCTATTTTTAATATAATTAATTTTAAAATTCATTCAGGGCAAATTATCAGAACTAATTTTGGGATTTTATTTGTAAATTTATTTATTTTTTTTATAACTCAATGGATGCAATTAAATAAAGATAATCTTAATATCTTTTCATATAAAAGAACTTTAGTTAGCGAGACAGTTTTTAAAGAGAGAATTTATTTCGGCTATAAACCAGTAAATCATAAGATCAATGAAGGCATAGTTGATTTTACTTGGAATTTTTGTTGGAATAAAAAAGATTGTTATTATAATGAAGATGAAATGAAACTAAACAATTATTATCTTAATTATAAAATAATCGAGAAGGTTACTTATTAAGTATTATTTCTATTGTATCTAATAATTCCTTATTTTTAGCTATTGAAAGCCCCATTATTTCATGACCAAGTTCATTATAGTGGCCCCCGTCACTATAATATATTTTTAAATTATTTTCCTTTGCTTTTTGTAAGTTAATTGAATTTTCTACAATAGGAATAAAATTAGTTTCTTTAGCTAACTTTTCCCATCTTTTATCTGAATATTCGCAATTAAAAATAAAAAATTTTTTATTTGGATCTAAAAAACGAATTTGTGTTAAAATTGTCTTAGTAATATGATAAGAATGATTTTTTAGTTCACCACTAATTTCATTGTGCTTTTTATTATTCCCATACCAGAAAAAAATTTTATTTAATATTCTAGATTCCCCTAAATACTTAGTTCTTAATAATTTTGAAAAAAAACTTTGATCATAATAAATCTCATTTTTCGAATTCAAATATGGTCTTCTACTGTATTGATTTATAGAACCATTTATTTTTTCTATTTCTAAAATATTATTGTCAAAATCATTACTACAAAATTGTAAGATTACTAAATTATTTTTTAAATTTAATTTTTTCATAAGTAAATATTCTTGTAGATTTCCATATCCCCCGGCTCCAATTACGTTAATTGCAATATTTTTTTTAAAATTTTTTTTTAATTCAGTTTGTAGTATTCCATACCACATCTTTTCTTTACTAACATATGGATCCAATGAAAATGAGTCGCCCAAAACTAATATGGATAAAGATATATTTTTTTGATCTCCTAAATTAACTATACCTTTGTCATCAACTTCAAACTTAACATTATAAGTTTGACCGTATAAATCTTTTTCAGTTTTATCTTTTTTATAATTAGGCTTCATTTTCCAGCCTAATTCATTATCGAGAATTAAGTAATTGGGTTTAAATACTGAAATTGTGATTTCAACTAAAAAAAAAATAATAATTAAAATAAAAATATTTATTACAAATATTTTTGAATATTTTTTCATTTATTTTAAAATATAATTAGTTTAAAAAAAATTATTTCTAAGCAATTTAAATAATACTTCCGATATTATTTGATGACCCTTAGTATTTAAATGAATACTGTCATAGTAAATATTATCTATATTGTTAAGAGATTTTAAATTATCCGTTAAATTGTAATAATTTTTTTTATTATAAATCTTTTTAAAGAAAAAATTATCAAATTCATTTAAATTTTTTTCTAGTAAAAATTTTTTAGGAGGAAAGAAAAATATTATTAAGTTTGGATCCTTTTTTTGTAGTTCTTGAAGCTGATAAAGTTTCTCTGCTATTTTTTTTTTCATATAGTCGTCTAATTTTTGTTCTATTGAAAATTTTTTTTGATCAAATCTTAGATTAGTTCTTGCAATATCGAGGTAATACGCAGTGAATTCTGTTGTAGCTTTTAAAAAATGTGTGTGTTTTTTGGTAAAATAGGGAAGTGACTCAATTTGAACAAAATTTCTTGAAAAATCACCGGGTATTAACGTTATTATAATGAAGGTATCTTTATTTTTTTTTATTGATTTGTAACGTTCAATTATATTCTCAAATCCGTATGCATTTACTCCACCATTGTAGCAACTAAATTTTTTTTTAGAATTTTGATTAATTTTTTTGCAAAAATTTTCACTAAATAACTCATCATCATCTATATAGCTACCGCCATAAGTCACACTGTCTCCAAGAAAATAAATTTTATTATTTGTTTTGTTTGTTTCAGAGCCTTTTCTAAAACCATTACTGTCTATCGTTACTCTTTTATTATCGAATCTAATTAATTTTTGGTTTGGGGCTGGTGCATATCCATATTGATAAGACTTTTCGTAAATTATAGGAGTGCCAAAACCTCGATACCTTAAGAAGCCTTCTGTTATTGTAATTAACAATAAAAAAAAAGAAACAAAAAATATAGTAAATTTAATATTTTTTTTCACGTTTCATTTTTTAAATTTTAATTTATTAAAACAGAAAGCGACAGGTATAAAATATATAATTGATAACCAGTTGTTAAAAAAGCTTCCACTGGACGCAAGAGGCCAGAGCGTAATAAATATACCAATCAGAGCACAAACTTTATAATCATCTATAAAAAATCTATTTTTATTTAATAAGTTGTAAATAAACACCTTAAACAATACTAAAGATACTATCAAAAAAGAGATAATATAAAAAATTGATCCAACAATGCCGGTTTCACTCAAAAATTGCATAAACACATTGTGTGGATGGGTGGTACATATAATTTTTGGATTTTTAAAATATTCATCTTTGTTGAAACACTCATATCTAAATCCTTTTAAACCAGCACCAAAATATTTGTTATTTAAAAATATTTCCCATGCCCCAATAATATGAGCTTGGTGGACCGAACTTATAAAATGTATTTTATTTTTTTCAGTTATATTATCAATTGTTTGAGTAATCATTCTGCCTTTTGAAATTGGATCAATATAAATACTTAATAAAACTAATAAAATACCAAGTACTAAAAATTTTTTAAAAAAAATTCTTAATTTCTTAATTAAAAAAAATAATAAAGTTAATTGAATTATTAAAAGAATAAAAGAGCTTCTTTCTCCGGAGGCCCATACAATAAAAAAAACTAATGCAAAAAATATTTTTATTAAAAGAGATTCTTTTTTAGAAATTTTTTTATCATCTATTTTCCATAATACTAATATAAAACTTAGGGGCAATAACCTGACTATAAAACTTCCAGCTACTTGCCAATCGCTAAATGGAAGAGTCAATCTGTTGAAATGTGAGGGTCCAATTCCGCCCCAGTGGTAATCGAAGTATTCCCTACTGCTATTAATAAATAATTTTATAATTTCATTTGTTAGACTGACTCTGATATAAATGAATTGTAATGCTCCAAATATTGTTACAAGCAAAATTGCAGTGCTTATAGAATATAAAAATAGTAATAAAAATTTTTTATTTGTATTCATTAAATATTTTATTAAAATTACAAAAATACCAAATCTCAAATAAAAAAAAGAGGCTTGTATAGAATTATTAAAATTCTTACTATCACCTAAAGTAGAAGATAGTATTAGGCACAACCAAAATAAAATAAAATATTTAAAAAAACTTTCATTAAAAATAAAAAATTTTTTATTATAAATAATTTTAATTAAAAAAATTAAACACGCAGTTGATAAAAATAAATCAGGAAGAAACGGCCCTGTTATTAGAAGGAGGGGTATTGCAATAACTATATATTCTAAATAAAATCTTTTTAAATGTAACATTATCTTTTAAAAAAATAATAAAATATCAAGTAAGTAGCTATTACCCCATCTATAAATTTAATTTTTTTCCCGTCGTTATAAGTTCTTCCATTATAGTTAATTCCAATTTCGTAAATTTTTGAGTCTATTCTTGATAATTTCATTATTAATTCTATTTCAATACCAAATCTATTTTGTTCTAATTTTATTAGATCAAGTTTCTTTTTTTTAATTACTTTATAGCCTGTTTCAATATCAGAAAAATTTCTATTTAATAAAAGATTTGCTAAAAAAGTTAAAAATTTATTTGCAATATGATTTGTAAAATAAATTATTCTTTTTGCCCCTGATCCTTTGAATCTGCTGCCCAGGACTACGTCGGCATCGTATTTAGTGAATGGTTCTATTAATTTTTTGTACTCTTCCGGATCATATTCTAAATCACAATCTTGCAATAAAATTAAGTCTCCAGTTGCTTCTTTGATGCCTAATATTATACTTTTTCCTTTGCCATAATTTTTTTCATTTTTAATAAATTTGTCGAATAGATTAGGATTATCTTCTATTATTCTTAAAGTGTTATCAGTGGAAAAATCATCAATAATTATTACTTCTAGATTAAAATTTTTTTTTTGTTTATTAACTTCTTCAAGTGTTTGTAGTACAAACTTCTCTTCATTAAAAACAGGAATTATAACTGAAATTTTCATTTATTTTTAATAATTTATTCACAATATATGTCACTAGATGATAATAAAATTTTAAAAAATAAGCAAACTTATTGGTTCAAGATACCTCTTTTAGATAAATTTCTAGTTAAAATTTTATTAAGGTTAAGAAATTTTTTTTTTACGGTTTTTGAGGATAATATTGTATATACAAAAGATACTAAGGTTTTAGATATTGGAACAACCGGAGTAATAACAGATCAAGATAATATTTTTGTCAAAAAATTTAAATACAAAAAAAATTTAACATGCTTATCCGATCAAAATTTAGATAATTTAAAATATATATATCCGGAAATAACGTTTGTTCAGTCCGACGGAAGAAATACAGGTTTAAACGATAATTCTTTTGATGTTGTTCATAGCAATGCTACGATAGAACATGTCGGAACATCAGAGGATCAAATTAATTTTCTTAAAGAGTGTGTTAGGGTTTCAAAAAAATACGTTTTTTTACAAACTCCCAACAAGTTTTTTCCTATAGAATTTCATACAAAAATTCCATTATTACATTTTTTACCGGATTTTATATTTAGAAACATATTAAAAGTTATAGGAATGAAATATTATTCTGATATAAAAAATCTTAATCTTTTGTCACAAAAAGATTTATTAAAATTTTTAAAAATATTAAACATTAATGATTACAAAATTATTAAATGTAAGCTGTTATTTTTTACTTCCAATTTAATTTTAATTATAAAAAAATAATAAAATGAAATCAGCAATCATTACGGGTATTACAGGCCAAGATGGTTGCTATTTAGCCAATTACCTTATAAAAAAAAACATAAAAGTTTTTGGTATTTTAAGAAGAACTTCAGCTGATCCGCTTGAGAGATTAGAATTCTTTGGAATCAAAGATAAAATACATTTTATCAATTCAGACTTATCTGAACATCAAAAAATTACTACTATAATAAAAAAAATAAAACCCACTTATTTTTTTAATTTAGGAGCACAATCTTTTGTTACTTTCTCATATGATAATCCTATTTATACTGACAATATAAACAATGTTTCAGTAATAAATATTTTAGAATCGATAAAAAACTTTTCAAATAAAACTAGATTTTACCAGGCATCTTCTTCTGAAATGTATGGAATAAATGAATTTAATGAAAAAAAATTAAATGAAAAAACCCATTTCAATCCAATATCTCCATATTCAATTTCAAAATTATCAGCCTATTATTACACAAGAATGTACAGAAGTTCTTACAATATTTTTGCTTCAAACGGAATTTTGTTTAATCACGAGAGTCCATTAAGAGGTCAACAATTTGTTACAAAAAAAATAATAAGTAATCTTGTAAGAATAAAATTTAACATTCAAAAAACACCCTTGGTTCTTGGAAATATATATTCAAGAAGAGATTGGGGGCATGCAGAAGACTATGTTGATATGATGTATAAGATATTAAACTATAAAAAGCCCGATGACTTTGTTGTCTCTTCTGAAAAACAATACTCAATAAAAGAATTTATAAATATAGTTTGTAACAAAATAAATCTGAAAATATTTTGGTCTGGAAATGGAATTCAAGAAAAAGCCCGTATTAAAGATGGAAAGATAATCATTAAAGTATCTAAAAAATTTTTTAGACCATCAGATGTCATTTATTTATTAGGTGATAGTTCAAAAGCAAAGAAACATCTTAAGTGGAAAGCTAAGAGGACAATAAATTATTTAGTATCAGATATGATCAATTTTGAATTAAATAAAATAAAAACAAATGTCAAAAATAAAAAAATGTAGATCTTGCAATTCAAATAAGTTGCAAAGATTGTTTTCTTTAGGAGATCAATATTTTACTGGTATTTTTCCAAAAAATAAACATCAAAAAGTTCCAAGAGGTAAGTTAATCTTAATTATCTGTAGTCGATGTAAATTAGTTCAGTTATCTGAAAATTTTAATCTAAAAAAAATGTATGGAAATAATTATGGCTATAGAACGGGCCTAAATAAATCTATGGTTAATCATATAAAAGATAAAATTAATTTTTTAAAAAAAAAATTTAAAATAAAAAAGGAAGATATAGTTATTGATATTGGGGCAAATGATGGGACTTTACTAGGTTTTTTAGATTCAAAAATTTATAAGCTAATAGCAGTAGATCCAACAATTAAAAAATTTAAAAAATTTTATAAAAAAAATATAATAAAAGTTCCAAATTTTTTTTCATTTGGGAGTGTGAAAAAATATCTTAAAAATAAAAAAGCAAAATTAATTACATCTATAGCGATGTTTTATGATTTGCCTAAACCAGTGCTTTTTGCAAAACAAATTTACAAAACATTAGCAAATGAAGGTGTTTGGCATTTTGAGCAGAGTTATTCTGGATTTATGGTAAAAAATTTATCTTACGATACTATTTGTCATGAGCATCTTGAATATTATTCATTATATTCAGTAAAAAAAATATTAGATTCTGCAAATCTAAAAATTATTGATGTAAGCTTTAATAACATTAATGGAGGAAGTTTTGCACTTACAGTTGCAAAAAAGAATTCAAGATATTTAGAAAATAAAAAAATTTATAAAATTCTTAAAAACGAAAAAAATAAAAAAATAAATACATCGTATATATATAAGAAATTTTATAACAGAATTAATAAAGAAAAAGATAAAATGATTAATTTTTTCGAAAAAATTAAGCAACAAAGCAAATTAGTAATAGGATATGGAGCATCAACGAAAGGAAATGTTATACTCCAGTATTGCAAAATAAACAATAAAGATATTAAATATATATGCGATGTAAATAAAGAAAAGAATGGATGCTACACGCCTGGCACAAAAATAAAAATTATTTCTGAAGAAAAAGCTAAGGAATTAAAGCCAGATTATTTTTTTGTTTTACTGTGGCACTTTAAAAATTTTATCTTAGATAAAGAAAAAAAAATAATAAGGTCAGGAGTAAAGTTTATTTTTCCGCTTCCAAAGTTTGAGATAATTTAGTTTGAAAATTTTAATAATAATTCCCACTTTAAATGAAGAACAAAATATTGGATTTATCATTAAAAAAATTATTTTTTTATATAAAAAAATAAAGGTACTTGTCATAGACGATAATTCTACAGACAAAACAATTAATATTCTAAAGAAATTTAATAAAAAAAAAGTTTCTTATGTTGTTAGAAAAAAGCAATTGGGAGTTGGCTCAGCGCATAAATATGGAATTTTATATTCTTTTAAAAAAGGTTTTGATTATTGCATTACAATGGATGCAGACGGAACACACGACCCTGCAAGAATAAAATTAATGATTAATTATTTGAATAAAAACAAATGCGAAATCGTTAATACATCAAGATTTATTTTAAAATCTTCATTGAAAGACTGGTCATTATATAGAAAATTTCTAACAATTTTTAGATTTTTTTTGGTAAAATTATTCTTAAGAACAAATCTTGATTCCTCAGGCGGATTTAGAGCTTACAATCTAATAAAATAAATAGAAATTTTTTAAAATTATCTAATAACAATAATTATTTCTTTTTAATAGAAAGCCTATTTTATTTAGAAAAATTAGGTTATAAAATTGTGGATATTCCTATCAACCTAAAATTTAGAGCGGCGGGACAATCCAAAATGAAAATATCTCATATTATTGATTTTTTTTTTTCGCTAATCAAATTAAGATTCCTAAATAATGTTTAAAAAAAAATATTACAATCTTTTATTCTTTTTTTTATTTTTATTGTTAATATTTTCTTACTATTCAAAAATTCACTTTAAATTAGATGATGTTGATGAATTAAATTATTTATCAGACTCATTGCTACTATTAGAGGGTGAACTTCCTTCAAGCAAGCATGCTCCAAGCGGTTTAACAACTTGGGTTGGATCAGTTTTAGTCTTTTTTGATTTTCTGATTAATATAATTATTAATCAAAAATTTAAAAGCATTAGTGACATAATGCAATTTTTTGATCAAATAATTTTTAAACATTATAAGAATTTGTTGTTTATTAAATTTTCTCTATTTTTGTTAAATACAATCTTATTAATTTATTTGTTCAAATTAGATAAAAAAAAAATTTATCTTTTAATTTTTTTATTTTTTTTAACGTCCCCAATATATATTGGAATAATATTTTCTGGAAAACCTTTTTTTACCGCAGCTTTGTTTGCTGCAATTAGTTTACTTTTAGGAGATCAAAATAAAAAAATAGCTCTAATCTTTTTAGGATTTGCAATGGCAGAAAAGGTTGAATATATTTTATTGATTAATCTAATTTGTTCGGAAAAAAATAACAAATTTAACTTATATAACTATCTATTTGTTATTCTCATATTTTTAGCAACAGCCCCATGTTTTTTAATTTCTATTTTGCAGAATATAAAGATTCAGTCCAATTTTGCTATTTGGAATGCTGAGCAATATATTGATATTAAGGAAAAATTTTTAATTTATTTTTTACTTATAAGTTATATTTTAATTTTTTTTTTTATTAATTATTTAAAAAGTATATTAAATAAATTTGCAATATATATAATTTTATTTTCTTGTGTTTTTTATTTAGTGTATTTAGGCGGCTATTATATTAGATGGTTTATACCATTGTTTATAATTTTTGCTTATGATTTATCAAAACTAAAATTTTTTGATAATAAAATTTCTTTAATTTATTTTATTATTTTTGCAAACATCATTTATTTTAACAGCAAAAATTTAATTTCAGATTTAGAAATCTTAGAAATGGAAAAAAAAATTAATAGCAGCAATGTTATTAACGAAGGTTTATTAATAGAAAGAGCCAGTTTTAAAAATTATTTTTATGTTAAAAATAATCAGATAAGCAAAATAAATATAAAAAATGTAAATTTTTTTAAGGATAAAAATGCTCCAATCTCCTTTTCAAACTCTGGAAATCTCGAAAAATTGTATTTAAGAAGATATGAGTTTCTAGCTAAATATGGCGATAATAAATCAATTAACAAATATTTAACCAGTTTTACGGGTTTAGCATCAAACGATAATTACTGGTGCATTTTTTTATCTAATAATGCATATGTTTATAGTCGTTCATCTGGATTTTCTAAGTGCAAATAACCAACTCAAATTAAAATTAGAAAGTATGAGTCTCTTGGAAAAATATATAAGATCTAATTTTTATTTATATGTAATCGCAAGAGAGTTATACAATTTTTTTTTAAATTTTTTTTTTTACGAAAAAGAATGCGAGGTTTTTAAATATTTAAAAAAAAGATCTAATATAACAATTATTGATATTGGTTCTTCTGATCTAAGTTTTAGTTCATACATATCTAATTTTTTTTATAAATCGAATTTTTTTTGTTTTGAGCCGTTATCTCATTTTTATAAGTATAAAAAGCTACAGAACAGCAACAAATTAAATATATTCAAAAAAGCATGCTCAAATAAATATCAAAAGATAACATTATTTACACCATTTAAAAAAATTTTAACTTACAAAATATACTTAAAATATTTTTCTTCTTACAGTTTAAAATTTGTTAAGAAAAAGTTTATTAAATATTTTAATAATCAAAATAATTTTTTTTATGAAAAGACTACTGTTCATACTATTAAAATTGATGATTTAAATTTAAAACCAGATTTAATTAAATTAGATATTGAAGGTTACGAAATGAAAGCGATTTTAGGAGCAGCAAAAACAATAAATAAATTTAAACCACTTATTTACATAGAAAACCCTTCAAAAACTGTAGATAAATTTTTTAAAAACTATGGTTATAAAAAATTTATTTTTAACAAGAAATTAAAAAAAATATTAGAAGTAAATAAAAATGATAAAACTATTTATAATTATTTTTTTATTTATAATAAAAAAAATTTTTTAAAAACGAACTGATTTTATAATATTATATTCAAATTTTAATAATGCAAAAAAAAATTTTATTTAATATTTTAATTA
>Ga0194122_10001329_pt1 | contig 30423 bp, 25 predicted proteins | sample TA2MahCa10mmetaG_FD_155487 | JGI IMG/M metagenome (GOLD analysis project Ga0194122, IMG submission 155487) | Freshwater microbial communities from Lake Tanganyika, Tanzania - TA2015021 Mahale Deep Cast 10m | ecosystem: Environmental > Aquatic > Freshwater > Lake | place: Tanzania: Lake... | reverse complement strand
GCACAAGCTGCGAGCACTCCTTCTCGTCGACCGTACGCCGAAAGAGCCGCGGTGCGAGCGCCGCCGCAACGCGCCGCAACCGCGCGGTGTCCGCGCTCTTGCCCGAACCCGCAGCCGCATCGAGCGCCAGTTCGCAGGGCGTTCGCGTGATGCCGCCGATTGGGCCCTCCACTTCGATCGATCTGCAGCCGAGATTGCGGTCGCGTGCGGAGGGATTCGGGTCGGAGGGCTTGTAGTAGTCGTTGAGGAACGCGACAGCGATGCGCTGCTCGCCCGCGGCGAGGTCCCCTGTCCAGTCGAAGGTGCCTGGATTGCCTCGAGCATTCGGCACGGAAAACGCGCTGACGGACTTGCCGTTCACTCGGATCTCGGCGCGCGCATCTTCGGAGCCAGCCTTCATCTGCTCGATCACTGCACGCACCGTGTATCTGCCGCTACGCGGAAGTTTGATGGTGGTGCCCACTTCACCCACGGTGAAGAGCCACGCCGTACCGTCGATGACCTGCCCCTTGCCAGCGCGCACAAGTTCAGGTCCGTGGATGGTGCGGCGCGTGTCGCTTGCCGCGGGCGGAACCGCGGCAAGCGCAATCGCTTCCGCGGCGGTGAGGTACTTGTCCATCAGCAGCGGTGGCAGGGCGAGCGTATCGCCCGTTGTGTCGAAACCCTCGCCGACATCGTCGGGCGGCAGAACCGCGAGCGCGACTGCGCGAAGCGACTGCGCGAAGGCGCGCGTCTGCGCAGTGACGTCCGCGGCCGAATCGTTGGCGCGGTCATCCGCTCCGAAGAGACCAATCGCGTCGCGAACGCTGTTGGCGTACTGCCAGCGGTTGAGCCGCATGACAAGAGGGACTTCGCGCCGTGCGGGCGGGACGACCTCGTCGACCGCTTCGATCGCGGCCGCGTACTCGGCGGGCGTTGGACGCTCATCGACGGAGTCGGGCGGCATGTCCTCGCGTGCAAGCCGTGCACGCAGCGAGGCGAGCAGCGTTGGCGATGCGGTCTTCGCCTGCAGGCGCTCCGCGAGATCGAGCTTCCCCTTGCTGCGCGGACCAGTATGGCAGTCGAGGCAGTGTGCGCGCAGCAGCGCATCGACTGCGGCGGGTACCACAACGTCCGCCTCGGGCGGCGGCGGCGCAGCGCCGTGCGCCAACGCCCCTATGCACACGCACACGAACCAACCCCAGATATCGCTTGCGCGCCTCATGACCCGCCCGATGACAGTTGCCACTTCCATGCGTCGCGGCACATGTCGTCGAGGGTGCGCTCAGTTTTCCAACCGAGCCGCTGCAGCGCGAGCGCGGGATCTGCCCAACAGGCGGCGATATCGCCGGGGCGTCGATCCTTCAGCGTGTATGGCACGCGGACGGCGTTCACACGCTCGAACGCTTTCACCACATCGAGCACGCTGCTGCCCTGCCCCGTGCCGAGGTTGATCGCCTCACACCGCATGTCGCCAAGGCGCTCCATCGCGCGCAGATGACCGACCGCGAGATCGACGACATGGATGTAGTCGCGCACGCCCGTGCCGTCGGGCGTTGGATAGTCGCTGCCCCAGACGCCGAGTTCCTTGAACTGCCCCGCCGCGACTTTCAATACGAACGGCATGAGGTTGTTGGGAATCCCGTTGGGATCCTCGCCGATCAGGCCGCTCTCATGCGCGCCAACGGGATTGAAGTAGCGCAGGAGACAGATGTGCCAGCGGTCGTCGCTGCGAGCGAGGTCGCGCAGCATGAGTTCGATCGTCAGCTTCGTTTGCCCATAGGGATTGGCAGAACTGAGCGGATGCGATTCGGTGAGCGGCAGCCGCTGCGGATCGCCGTACACCGTGCAGGAACTGCTGAATACGATCGACCGCACGCCGCAGTCGTTCATCGCTTCAAGCAGGCGCAGTGTGCCGACGACATTGTTGTCGTAGTACGCCAGTGGCATGCTCATCGACTCCCCCACCGCCTTCAGGCCGGCCAGATGAATCACGCGGGTGATGCCAAAGTCGCGGATTACCTTGCGGACGACTGCGCCATCGCGGATGTCGCCCTGCACGAAATCGATCGGGCGGCCGATGATCCGCGCGAGCCGCTCGATCACGCCGGCCTTGCTGTTGCAGAGGTTGTCCAGCACCACAGGACGGTGACCGGCGCGGGCCACCTCGACCGCAATGTGGCTGCCGATGAAGCCGGAGCCGCCAGTGAGCAGGATGGAGTCAGGCATGAACGGCGAGAGTATCGCCGTGGAGGCGATAGACAGCGCCCGTGTGGGGGCACCGGTACTCGCCCGCGCCCGCGAGCGGCAGCGGCACCCGCTCGCCGAACTTGCTCATCCAGCCTATCTGTCGCGCGGGCACGCCGGCCATCAGGGCGAACGGCTTGACATCGCGGTTTATCACTGCACCTGCGGCAACGAAGGCGTGCTCGCCAATGGTGATACCGCAGACCACGGTGCAGTTCGCGCCAAGCGTCGCGCCACGGCGCACCAATGTGTCGCGGTACTCGTCCTTGCGGGTGACCGCCGAGCGGGGGTTGTACACGTTCGTGAAGACCATGCTCGGCCCGCAGAAGACGTCGTCCTCTAGCGTCACGTTGTCGTAGACAGAAACGTTGTTCTGGATCTTCACGTTGTTCCCGATCGTCACGCGGTTGCCCACGAAGACGTTCTGCCCGAGCGAGCACCGCTCGCCGATGCGCGCACCGCCGCATACATGCACGAAGTGCCAGACGCGGCTGCCAGCTCCGATCTGCGCACCGGGATCCACGATCGCGCTCGGATGAACCGCGTAGTCAGTACCGCCGCTCAACAACGCACCGCCTCGACGAGACGGCACATTGGGTGGTACTCACCTGTAAGTGGAGCAAGCGGCGCATCGCGAATGACTTGCACCATCTCGATCGATGGCTTCGCATCGCGGAGCCCGTAGCCGCGACCTGCGAGAATCTCTTGATAAGTCACCGTGTGTAGATCACCGAAGCCCTCACTGAACTCAATCTCCTGGCCCTCCACTGTGATCGAGCGATAGGTGCGCTGCCCTCTTTCGCGCTGGACATTCGGCAGGTGCTCACCATTCACTGAGAGGAACCACCGAACGTGGGCGCGCTCCAGCTCTAGCACGCCTGCCGCGCAGTCGTCCTGACGCATGTGCACCACCGATGACTTCAGGCCACCGAAGATCCAGCCCAGCATGTCGAAGAAGTGCACGCCGATATTGGTAGCCACACCGCCAGCCTTGTCCAGATCTCCCTTCCAACTGCGGTGATACCACTTGCCGCGTGATGTGATGTAGGTCACATCGATATCGATCTTTCGATCCCTCACGCCGACATACTTCTCACGTAGCACAATGATCGCGGGGTGGTGCCGCAACTGAAGAACGGTGTGGATCCTACGTCCACTTTCTGCCTCGATGGCGGTAAGACCGTCAATATTCCACGGATTCAGAACGATGGGCTTCTCGCAGATCGCATGCGCGCCGTTGCGCAGGGCCATCCGGATATGCGCATCGTGCAAGTAATTCGGTGAACAAATCGACACAAAGTCGATGGGGTGTCCGCTCCTACACAGCTTGTCAAGGTGACGATCGAACCGCTCGGATTCAAGGAAGAAATCCGCATCGGGGAAGTAGGAATCGATAATTCCCACACTATCCCTTGGATCAAGCGCCGCAAGAAGCGAGTTGCCAGTCTCCCTGATCGCCTTGAGATGGCGTGGCGCGATGAAGCCGGCAGCGCCAACAAGTGCGAAAGACCTGCTCCGCTGCGTAGAGACTTTCATGCAGCAGGAGATTACCGCACACGGTGTTGTCCTGCCGCGGCAGTCCCGAAGTCAGGGTGCCCGACTGGGCAAAGACGGTCCGGGACTGGGGGGCGATAAGCCCGTCCCATTCGTCATAGACCGGATCGAGAATGAGATACTGACCAGACCCCAGATCAAACACGCAAAGAGCAGATTGTTGAGCAGGTACTGAAGAAGGTTTCCGTGAACACCATCAATGACGACGGTGACAAGGTAGATCGAGTACAGGACGCAAATGGTCTGATTGCGTGCCGAGGACACAATTGCCATGCTCAGCGCAAGCGCCGGACTAACAACTAGCCCTGCGAGAAAGCAGGCTGGTAGCCCGCCGATGACAAACGGATAACCGAAGCAAATCGCTCCTGCGAGCGTCGACTCATAACCGCCAGAGAAGTAGGCGCTTCCGATGTAGCTATCCGCAGTGAGGGGTGAGGGTTGCCAAACAAAGGCGTAGGAAGGAATCGCCTCGCGCCAGCCGATCTCGCCCTGCGCTGTGGCAAACACATAGGTCGATGTCACCTCGAGAGGCGTCGCGAACAGACGCTCAACGATCCCTCCCCACAACCTCTTGGCAAGCTCCCCCGTCAAGGAAATGTCTGTCCAAAGATCGGGTTGGGTCACAAGGAACATGGAGATGACCGCCAAAGTCAAGAAACCGCCGAGCTTGCAGGCTTGGCGGAAGAATCCCCTCGTGAATTCCGCTCGCCAAATGATGAGCCCCAGCAGCGTGACCGCAAGCGGCGACTTCTGCCCGGTCCAAGTCAGCGCGACAATCGACAACACCACCAGGAATAATGCGAAAGGTGCTCGAATGAATTTTGCGCTCCAAAGGGAAGCGCTGAGAATGAAGAGAACAGGCGCTACAACATCGCGCATGAAGCTCAGCGTCCGAACGACAAGCTTGTCCTCATTGAGTTTCGCAATGTTTTCTCGCGCCATCACCAAGTCCTGCGAGCTCGCACCAGCGACAGCAGACAGGAGAACTGGCGTAGCGCCAGAGAGAACGAGATAACCCATCAGCAGCAGCACAACGATCATCACCCGTCGCAGCGCGCCACGGGCAACCGATCGCGACAGAGAGGCTGTTGCATAACACCGAATGGGACTGCTCAGACCTCCTGCCCAAAGGCCGGCAAGAAAGAGGCAGCAGGTTGTGAGCACTTCTCCCGCTACATGAGCTCCGCGATCAACGTTTTGAAAGGGGCCGCCAAAGATGACCCAAAGTGCCGGGAGGGCACACTGGATCAAGAGCATGACCGTTATGGTCAAAAAGATCTTTCTGGTGGTCAGCATTCTTGTACCAATGAGGCCGAATTGGTTGAGGGGGTCGCCCGCATCGGACGATCAACGTGGGAACTTACCCATGTTAGTTGCCCGACGTATGCCTGCAGGTTCCGTAAGACGGTTCGCTAGAGCGGGACGGCGGCGTTCGACCACCGCGACCTCGTCAGAGTGGCCGAGGGTTGCGAACGGCATAGATTATCACAGCGAGGTACAGGAGATAGAGGCAACTGTTGATCACTGCAAAGCGGTGCAGTATTTCCTGCGGATCACAGCCAGTCGCTATAGAGAGAAAGAAGGAAATCGTGACAAGAAATGCGAGCACTTTCCAAACGAAGGCGAGCCGATTGTTGCCCGTTGCACAGCATGTTGAACTAAGCGTAGAGGCGATAAACTGTATCGCGATCGACGGCATCATGATGGCGACGTACTCGCCTGCGACCTGCCAGTCCGACCCAAAAATCTTCGAGAACAGCACAGGGCCCCACCCGACCATGAGCACCGTCGGTATGAGTGCGATCCCGGTCAAGGCTGCCAATGAGCGCATCAGATATAGCAGTGCGCTCTGACCAGACCTCACGAACTCTGAGACCCTGTTGAGGTGGACCTGCGAAACGGCGTTCGATAGAAGGGCTAACGGAGCCCATCCCACACGCATGGCGAGGCCAAAGAAGCCAATGGTGTCAGAGCCACAGAGATGCGAGAGGAAGAAAACTGGCAGAGCTAAACCAACGGCATTTACTATGGAACTTGAGGCGTTGTATGTGGGGAAATCTCGATAGCGATAGGCAGTGCTCCAGAGGGTTCCGCGCCTCATTTGGCACCACTGGACAAAGTCAGCCCGCGTCAAAGTAGCGAGCAAGCCCGCGCCGAGAGCAACCGACACGAGATTCGCTACGAGCAGCCCAACTGCCCCAATGCCAAATAGTCCCATCAACAGGCTGACGAGGGCTGCAGATATCGCCTGCAGGACGGTAGAGCTCGCAATCCACCCGAATGCTGTGCGTCGATTTGCGAGATGTGCACAGACCGCAGTCACCGCACCCAACCACACCAGAAATGGAGCTACAGCCAGCCATCCGCCTAACTGCGGACATCCAAGCCAGTCGTTGACGGGCTGCTCAAACGCGACTGCCACCAAAGTCAAAACAATCGACAAAGCCCCGGAGATCAAGATGCATAGAGCAGCCAAATCGCGCGCCTCATGCTCGCTTTGCGCGACGACAATTGCCGTCTCGTACTTACCGCAAATGAATGGCAAAGCGGCACTCACGGTCGTTACAAATACCGTGAGAACTGCAAAGTCTGAGGGCTCGAAAAGGCGAGTAAGCGCAGGCAGAGCGGCAAAGGTGATCACCTGAGCCAGCCCAACACCAGACGCGAGGATGGTAATGCTCCGAATCACCAACCCTCCTTCAAGCCAGGGGAATACCGCTCGCTTCCGGGGGCATCGTGGGCTCTGATTGAAGACGGGGGATGCTGTTGACGACGCGCACCGTCGATAGAAAATCGAGCCCAACCGCGTCAAGGTACCACTTGATGTTCGGATACCGCGGCCGATTCTCGTCTTCCACGAGACGAAGAGCCTCCTCACGTGTCAGATCGCCCTCTCGAATCTGGTTGCTCCTGAAAGTGTCGTGCTCTGAGAACCCGGCGACCGTGTAGTAGATGTAGTTGTAGAACGCCGCAGTTCCGTCGCCAATGCGCCAGGTCGTGTTGGTGTCCGGCGCCTTCTCCCAGTCGTAATGGGCCAAGGTGTCGTCGACAACCCGCTCATCCCATCGCCAGTAGTCAAAAATGTGAAAGTAATCCTCCTTTGCCGTGAAGCTGCGGTAATACTCGCCCGAGATGGTGTCCCACATCGATCGATTGAAGTATCCCGGGCTCCGAAGCATGGCTCGCAGGCGGAGCCACTGATACCGAAGCTGCTTCATGACGCCGTGGGTGTAGACCCGCTTTTCTTCGAAGTTTGGGGGGATCCCAAGGAATCCTGCCTTGAAGTGCGTCACTTCAAGCGGATTCACGCCCCAAAGATTGAGCTTGACCCCCGTCTGCTCCTTGACTGTTTCGACATACCTGAAGAAGTGCTTGTCACCAGCCGTGAGGATGCTCACCATCCCCAGATGCGGCGACCGCAGCCATGCCTTCAGATTCATCCGGATGTACTCCCGCTTCTTGGAGATGTCCTCCGCGACGATGATGTTTTCGACGCCCAACTCCCCGCACATCCTGCTGATGTTGCGGCGACCCAGATCCGTCACCATGCCCCAGTCATAGGTATAGGTCACTGGTCGCATCTTGAGTTCGTTCACGATCAGGTGCAGCCCGTAACAACTGTCCCGACCGCCGGAAAACGGAACGATGCACTCCGTTCCGCTGGGTCGGCGATACGACTCGACCAAGCGAAACAATTCCTCCTTGGGTCGCGGGATGTTCCGAGGTCGGTAATGCCGACAGTAGTTGCAAACGCCGCTCTCGTCGAAGGTGATGAACGGCATGGTGTGTGGCAAGATGCACTTGGTGCATCGCCGCAACTCATACTTCGGGTACACCAGCATCCGCTCTTCAAGTGATGCGGAGGAGCCAAGCGCAGGGATCAGGTCCATGCGTCGCTCGCTGATGTCTGTCACCGCGAGTTCGCAGTCCAACTTGGGGATATCAACAACTTCCCCTTCCCGAACCTGACGGATCTCAGCACATTCGCACTGCCGAAGCGAGTGCTCCTCCGAGGCAAACAGGGTGGAGCCAGCCTTCGTGCCGATGTAAAGACTCCCATTGTTAGAAAACAGACAGAGCTTTCCGTAGTTAGGAATTGCGAGCGCGCACGCCACGACTCCATGGCACAAGGCCAGGACGCGCGCAGGGATTCCATGAACGTCGCCGCCGTCGGCAAGGTGTCGGGATGCGATCGCTGCGATCACCTCCGTGTCGATCTGCTGGCGCGGGCACGCTCCAATGTCGCCCCAAATCTCGGTATGGTTCACGACGATGCCGTTGTGGAACACACACACACCGTCTCGAACTACCGGCTGATTGTCGGCAAGTCCGTTGGTGATGAGGCGGCTGTGACCAAGCACAGCCCAACTCTCAGCCCACTGAGAAGTGCGCAAGAGTCGAGTGATCGAGTGATCGGCACGATAGACCCGCCCAAAGCCAGGCCGAAGGCAAAGAAGGCCGCTTGAGTCGCGCCCACGCTGCTGGGCGTGCACGGCAAGCGCCTTAAACTCCCTAGTAGGCAGCTTGCTTGTAGAGATAATCCCAAAGATCCCGCACATGGACTATGACGTTCCCATTGAATTGGGCGTGACCGGTTTGCGTTCGGAAAGAAGAGTACGGTATGCACTTTTTAGTCTCGCCGCCTGTGCGCCCCAAGACAGTTCGGCGAGTTTGCCTTTGGGGGCCTGAATCCCCTCACGCTCGACCTTGCGCACCGCTGCCTCAATGCTGCCAGCGTCACTGTCGCAGCAGATTCCAAGGCCGTACTCCCCGACCACCCTTGAAATCTCAGGGAGCCGAGATGCAAGGACCGGCACGCCAGCAAAGGCGTACTCAAACAACTTGTTAGGCAAGCACAGGCGATCGCTCAAAGACACGTCTTCGATGAGACAGAGACCGCAATCTGCCTCACTGATGAGCGGCACCATCCTCTCATGTGATACTGCGGGGTGCAAGTGGATGTTGGCATGTCGACATGCCCAGTCGGACACGCCGACTTGATCGCCGTACCCCATGAAAATCACATGGGAATTGATCCCGGATCTGCTGAATACCTCGAGCAGCCGCTCAATGCCGCGTCCTGATACCAGAAGGCCGACGTAAATGAAGACAATCGTGCGAGCTTCAAGACCGTATAGCCGATGAAAGTAGCGCTGCCCGACGGCCGACACCATCGGACGATTGACTCCATCCGACCAGTGTTGCGATACAATTGGGGTGTTGAGTACCACAATGGAACGCCGCACACCGAAGCGCTGGTGGTACCAGTCGACAATCGCGGGGCTCACCGAAATGAATAATGCGATTCGACTCCAGCACAAACGCTCAACAAGTTCCGTTCCCCACGATAGCAACTTGGACTGACCTGACTTGTGGGACTCCAGTTCGTGAGCGTCGTACACCAGTACGCTCCCGACGGCAAGACTGACCATCGCACCAAGCGGCAGCATCATGGTGTCATGGCAGTGCACCACTGCCGGCCGATGCCGAATCGCGATCGGCAGGACCCTGCACATCAGTTCAACGAGGTTGAGCAGATATCGAAGAGGCCGCGGCACGTACCTGAATCGCTTTGAGCGAAGTTGTACGGTTTGAATCTGAAAGTCCGAGGCACTGGCTCCCTCTGAAGCATCCTCATCAAGCTCAACGCCGATTGCGGACACAGTCGTGTCGGGTAGCTCTTGCAACGCCTGAATCTGGCGGAGAATTCGGGCATCACGACGAATGTCCGTGTGCGAGAGATGGAGAAGGCATTGAGTCCCTGTCATCAGGACATCGTTTCCACAGTGGACAATTAGCGGGCGCACTACCCGCACTATGTACCTCGCCGCGCCGTTATGCTTCCAATTGCGATCAATTGTAGCAAACTCCCGTAGGGTACTCTCCTTTTTCGCCCTGAAGTCACGCAGTTGATCTATCAGGAAGATACCGGACGAAATGAACACAGCAACTTGTACAAGCCAAATCACGCCGATTCGTGGAGTTTCGCTCGGTACAGCTGCGCTCCTGCTGCTGCTCCTTGCCGGTTGTGAGCGTTCCGCTGTCGGGACGCCTCGACCGCCCAGCACGCCGCTCGGCACTGCTACGGTGATCGAAACATCTGGAGTCTCGGCAGTCGTCCTCCATGAGGACGAGTTCTGGCGACTCACGCGCCTTGCTGGAACCGGATATCTCGACGTCTACCACCGACATCGACAAGATGCGCCATGGAAATACGTTGATCTGGCTCTTGACTGGCGTCGAAACACCTATCCGATGGCAGTCTTTCCGACAGCTGAACACTTGGTGGTTGTCGGATATAACGTGGTCGCAAATGTCCCATCGGGTCGACGTCTTGAAAACGTGCGGGATGGCGTCGATGTGGATGAGATTCATCCTGATACGAACGGACATCCGCTCCGACTCGCGGAGGGGATACCCATCGGAGCAATCGATACCAACTTTGTGATCGCCGCAGCCGGCGATGCCCTCCTCGTCGCCGGCGAAAACCGCATCATGCAAATCTCACGCGGCCAACCGGCTCTGGAGTGGGACACCTCTGCGATTCGAGACTATGAGATCGTTGAGATTGAATTCAACGGGATCGCAGCTGCAGCGATTGTTCGTCGGTGTCATGATGACCGTACCGACGGTCCCTTGACGCAGACGTTTGCTCGCTACCACGCTGCTTCACTTGATCCAAGCGGTTCAGCGATTACCGCCGTTGAAGAAGAAGGAGTGCCATGGCGGGTTCGATGGACTCCGAACGGGCCCAGATTCCAAGTGGCACGAAGGCCCGCAGAACTGGCAGCAGTGTTTCTCCACGATCTCCACCGGATGCGGCATGGTGGCATCCTGGACCTTGGGGGCAACAATCTCGAAGGGAGAGTGGCTTGGTCGCAGGCCTACTACCTGCATGGACTATTGAGCATGTTGTCTGGACCGCTCCTCAAGCACACCCCGGAAGCCGAATCGGTGCTGCGGAAGCGGATTGCGATTGAGACACAACTGCTGGCGCAACTCGTCGTCTCCGACTGGCCGGGACTGATGTGCCAGCGTTACTCCGTGGGCCGTGAACCTCTCTACTTTGCCCTCCATGTTGGCCGGACACTTGAGCTGCTGCTTCGAGCCGAAAGCGTGCTTGGATCAAACGAGATCGTTTCGGCTGCCATCGGCAAACTACAACACTCCCTTGCCGAGCCCACGGCGTGCGTTGAGGTACCCGGAAGTGACTCAGAGCGAGGACAAACCTTTCAGACCCTGGCCTATCACCGGGGCTTTCCTTTCTGGGCCGATGGCGGCAATGTTCCCTTCAACTATTTGAGTGGCATCGTCTGTGGCCTGCTTGGAGGAACACCGAGCGATGAGGCGATCAAGCGCAGTGAAAGTCTCATGCAACCTCTGCTGCAACTTGAATTGAGTGATCCAACCAAGTTCACATGGCGATATTGGTGGGGCCGCGGAGACACGGGATGGAGTCGCGACGATACTGTTTCTGTCAACACACCAAGTTGGTGTGGCAACAAGAGTGAGATTGCTGATATCTCGTATCGCACCATCGACGCGATGGCGGTCCTTGCGCTGGCGCGCTGCCGACCTGGCTCGGTCTCGGCAGCCACCGTCTCGAAGTTACAAAACCTGACCTCCAACGGCTGGCTTTGGCCGCATGTCAATCAGGAACTGGAACTCACGAGCAGCCCTGCCCCTTTATCGCGGAATGCCGCGATGCGATTTTCGCGATCATCTACGGCAGCCGGACTTCAGTCTCAGCCGTGGGCACTTGCCGACTTGGCGAGACGGTCGCAGCCGTGATCACACAGGGACGTGCACTTGACCTGTGGCTTCAGACACTCGGGCAAGACCGTGCTTTCCTAGTCTCCAAGCTTGAACCTCGCATCTGAAACAAATCCACAGAACTCGCCACTCACACCATCGCCCCACCTGATCCGGACTGCCTTCTTGATGTTCTCGAAGCTCCCCTTAGCAACCGCGACCACACTCCCGTTTTGAAGCACCTCGGCTCGATCACACCAAATACGAAACACCAAGTTCACTCGTTGGCCCCAGCGAAAATGCCAATCGAGCTGATTTGCGACTTTGAAATAAGTCACACTTCCATACTCAACCTCCGCATCGCTAACAGCAACAGCACCATCACTCAATCCAGTTTTGTTCATTGTCGAGACAAATAGGTCGCCCTGAAAGCCCACGATCGAGTTGATCCGCTGACCCCAGTTATTATCCTCCACACCGAGGGAACTATCGCTTGCCTTATAGGGGCTCGAAACTGGCTTGACGGTTGGACCGCTAAACACACGCCCAAGACCTGTCCATGAAACCCCGTCAAATCCGAACAACTGCCCCCAGGGCCAAACTCCAGCCACTAATCGCCCCCTGAAAAATCCAAAGCATTGAAGTTCCCAAATCCAAGCGGTATCAAGTGGCAATCTCTCCGGACACTGCTGGACAGTGAGTCCATCCGTCGAGAAGCACTGTCCCGTCGGGTACTGGCCAACGAGGAGCGATCCGCGGTAGCGGACCATTCCATACCCCTGCCAACTCTCAGGACCGCTGAATTCCCAAATGGGTTTGAACCCAGACGCGTCGAGTGTGTAGATGCGTTTCGTGGAGTTAGTCGAAAATACAATTCGATCACCGATTCGGCCAAAACACAAGGGATAATCAGTATCAAGTTCTTCTGATGCGAACGGAAGGCCCGCGTCCACTTCTGGATCGCCTGGAGCCCAGTGATACGCAAAAACACGACTTAAGACCCCGCTATCCGTGTCCCCATAGCGATAGGCGATTAGAGTTCCGCTTGAGTAATAATAGAAGTACTTTTGCGCCAAGTCAGGCTCTGGGCGAAACACCCAAGCTCCCCCCCACTCAACGCCTGAATCTGATGCAACAAGAGCCTTTCCCTGGACACTAACGACGAACTGCAGTCCCTTGCGAATCAGTTCGGGCCGGTTGTTCACTGGTCGCCATCCCGTCTTGTCAAGAACCATCAATCCACATCCCAGTTTGGGCCGAGTCACCGCATACAGAGAATCTTCGAGCGTGAACAGCGTGGACGCCGGAACATCGGCGAATGGTCTGGGCAATCGCTGCGCGGGGAGAATCTCAACCGAGTCAGGCTCGACGTAGAACTGGGCTCGGCGACCATCGCTTCGACCAAACAACGAGCTCGACTCAGGAGCAAATGCGCCGGCGATCGGTCGCCCACTGACGTCAATCACCTCGAACAACGAGCCCAGTGGTTGGGCGACATCTTTCGGCAAGGTGACGGTCATCTGTATCTCACAAACTGGCTTGTCTACCGGCGAACACGTTGACAGCGTGCAACTCCAAAGGGGCAGGACCAGCCAGATCAGACGTCCTCGTAAGCCCGCCGTGACTCGTGATATTGGAGGTCGTACTTGAATGAGAGATCTCATTGCAGCTCCTTGAGCAACGATAGATACTCAGAACCAAGCACTTGATAGTTGCGATTTGCGATCACCCATTGGCGGGCACGATATCCAAGCCGCGCACATGCCGCAGACCCCAGCCCTTCGAAGCGCAACAACTCACCACGCAACGCGCTGACATCTCCCGCCGGTACGACCGTGCCACAATCCGCTTCATTAATCATCGTCAGATGACCTGTAAAGGATCCAAGAATGGGCTTGCCGGCAAGCATGTAGTCAATGATCTTGTTCAACGACTGACCGAACCGCCAAACCGTAGAAGCTTGGGTTGCGAAGTACAGGAGATCGCACCGATCAAGGAACGCTGACACCTCTCGACGACTCACCGGTTCAAGAAAGCTCACATTCGACAGGTGTCCGAAACGGGACTTGTAATACTCTCTCAGGTCGCCCTCGCCCAATAGAGCAATGTGGATTTTGTCATGCTCGACGAGTCCTTCCGCACACAGGAGGAGGGTATCAAGCGCATTCGAAACTCCCATTGAGCCCGCGTAGCCAACCACGAACTTCCCACTCGGGACACTGAACGAAGATCGGTGTGGATTGGCTTTTGTCTCGGCTTTGTCATTACTGATCTCACGATATCCAATCGGAATACAGCGCACCGGCGGTGCGACGGAAACAACTGAACCTACGTGCTCGACGAGATTAGGCATGGTGCCGACCACGGCATCCGAGTATCGGTAGCCAAGGCGCTCTATGCAGGCCAAGACCATGATCAATGGATTCCACTTGCTGAATCCCCCTTCCTCCACCAACGTCAGGGGCCAGATGTCCCGGACTTCAAACACAAGTTTGCACCGATATCGCATGCGGAGCAGCAGTCCGCTGATAATCGTGAGCAGAGACAGACTTGATGCAATGATCACATCCGGCTTAGGAAAGTTGGCTTTTGGCATAGCCAGCAACCGCAACTCAAAATCGATCCAACTGAGAACTCGGCGTATTGACCGCTGCCTCGTGTACTTCAGCGTTCGCACGCGAATGAGGCGCATACCATTCACATTCATCGTTTCTGCGTAGCGCTGCTCACCAAGTCCTTCACTGCCGAAGAAGTGGTGGCCGGCGTCTGATGACAAAATTGTCACTTTAAGACCACGGCGCGCAAACTCATCCATGAGGTGGTAGCCGCGCGCACCAGGATCAGTTGCAGTTGGTTCAGAGAGGTACTTGGAGATATACCAGACGCTGTCCCAGTGATTGTTGCTAAAAGTTTCCATCGATGTCAATCAGGTTAGATGCTGATGTCCTTGTAGGTGCCACCTTCGCCTCTAGCGCGCCCTGCCCGTATGCATAGCCGATGTAACAAATCCATTAAATCTTGTTTCGGGCGACTATTATTGATAAACCTGCGTCCAACAGTTTTACCATTCCTGATCGACTGAAGCAATTGCGACAATCTCGATGTCACTCCTTTTCCGCCAAACCCGCATCGGCCTCCACGGCAGGACCTTCGCGCTGTACAAGTTCAAGACGAAGCGTGATCCCCGGCCCGGCGAGGACCCGCTGGCGACTGATGCCGTTCGCCTCACGCGCTTCGGCCGGTTCCTCCGCGCGACCAGCCTCGACGAGCTGCCCACGCTCTGGAATGTCGCCAAGGGCGACATGCGCCTCGTCGGCCCGCGCCCTCTGCTCCCCGAGTACCTGCCGCTGTACACGCCCGAGCAGATGCGACGCCATGAGGTAAAGCCCGGCATCACGGGATGGGCGCAAGTCAACAGTCGCAACGCCATCAGCTGGGAGGAGAAGTTCAGGCTCGATGTGTGGTACGTGGACAACCGATCCTTCTGGCTTGACTTGAAGATCCTGTGGCTCACCGCTTGGCAGGTGCTGGCCCGCAAGGACGTGTCCGCCGCAGGCCACGCCACCATGCCGCCGTTTCAAGGCCCTTGTTCACCAAAGACGGCGCCGTAGAATCGTCGGAGCGATGACCACTCCCCTGATCATTGTGGGTGCTGGAGGTCACGCGCGCGAGACTGCCTATGCGCATCTTCTGGGAGCCCCCCGCGCTTCATTCCTTGGCTTTCTCGACGATCACGACACTGGTTCCACGCCTGAGGGATGGCCGATTCTTGGCACGATCGACACGGCGAGCAGTCATCGACATGCAGCTTTTGTGATCGCCATCAATGACCCTCGCACGCGCCGATCCGTCGCGGACCGCCTTGCGCGCAGCGGTGTTTCGCGGTGGGGTTCCGTCGTTCACCCGGATGTGCGCGTGCATGACTCCGTGCATCGCGGCGTTGGGTGCTCGATTCTTGGAGGTTGTCAGTTGACCACCAACATTCGCTTGGGCGATCACTGCATCCTGAATCGAGGCTGTCAGGTAAGTCACGACTGCGTGATCGGGTCCTACTGCTCGCTGAACCCCGCAGCCTGTCTGGCTGGAAGCGTGACGGTGGGCGATGGCTGCGAGATTGGAAGCGCGTGCGCGATCCGTCAAGGCACACGCGTGGGGCGCGGATGCACACTCGGGCTGGCGTGCGCCGTGGTTTCTGACGTGTCTGATGATGCTGTGATGGTGGGAAACCCTGCCCGCCTGCTACGATCAAACATTCCTTGGTAAGCCCCCTGCGAATCGCCAAGTGGCCCGTGTTCGAAGCCGACGAACTCGCTGCAGTCGATGCCGTGCTGCGCTCCGGCCGGGTGAACTACTGGACCGGCACCGCGTGCCGAGACTTTGCGGCTGCATGGTCCGCTGCCCATGGCGGTGTTCACTCGCTGAGCATGGCCAACGGCTCCCTCACCATGGACGCCGCGCTGCGCGCACTTGGCATCGGCCCCGGGGATGAGGTGATCGTGTCGCCGCGCAGCTACGTTGCGAGCGCCATGTGCGTGGTGCTCGCGGGTGCCACGCCTGTCTTCGCCGACGTGGACCCAGAGAGCGGGTGCATCACTCCTGCCACCGCCGAAGCCGTGCGCAGCCCTCGTACACGCGCTGTGATCCCGGTGCACATCGGTGGCTGGCCCTGCGACATGCCGGGCTTTGTGCACTGGGCAGGCCAACACAACTTGTGGATTCTTGAAGACTGCGCCCAGTCGCACGGCGGGCACATCGGCGGCCGCGCGCTCGGCACCTTCGGCACCCTCGCGAGCTGGAGCTTCTGTCAGGACAAGATCATGACCACAGGCGGCGAGGGGGGCATGCTGTGCACACCCGATGAGTCCCTTTACAAGCGCTGCTGGTCCTACTCACAGCACGGCAAGGATCATGATGCCTCGCTTGGTCGAGGTGTGGCATCAAATGGCGAGCCAGGCGATTTTCGTTGGCTTGTGGATCACGCGGGCACCAATCTGCGCATGACCGAGATGCAGGCGGCGATCGGGCTGTGCCAACTTCGCAAGTTGCCCACTTGGATCGCTGCGCGTCGCCGCAACAGTCTGATCATGCAAGATGCGCTTCGCGATGTCGGGTTCCTGCGCGTTCCCGCCACACCCGAGGGTCATGCCCACTATCGCTGCGTCGCGTTCGTACGGGGTGAGGCTGCCGCGGCAAGACGAAACGCGATCCTGCGGTCACTGCACGCAGCAGGCCTGCCTGGCATGTACGGCTCTTGCGCCGAGATCTACCGTGAACGGCTGTTTGAGCAGCGTGGGTTCACGCCCGCCACCATTGGCCGTGGCGCGCTGGATGCAGACGGTCGCCTGCCGAATGCTCGATTGCTTGGTGAAACTTCGCTGACCTTCCTCTGCCACCACACGATCGACGAGTCTTCGATGCGCGCCTACGCGGATGCCGTTCGCAGTTGCCTGCTCGCGTGCAGCAAAGAGACTTGTTTTCCGCTGCCAGCACATGCTCCGTGAACTGCTGACACTGCTGGTGATGCCGGTGCCGATCGTGCTGGTGTTGCTGGTGATCGCGGTATGGCGAAGGAGCTGGCGCATGGTCGCGGTTGCTGCAGTACTGATGTGGCTGACGTCAACGCCACTCGTGAGTGGACGATTGGTGAAGATCGCCGAGGGTTGGCGTGATCGACTGCCGATCGATGCGATTGCCCATGGTGATGCGGTGTTGGTGCTGAGTGGCGGATACAGCGATGTGCCTGGCACATCGGGCGCGAGCGAGTTCGACGACTTTGACCGAGCGCTCGCCGGCTACGACCTCTACCGCGCGGGCAAGGCGCCGCGGATCATGTTCACGGGCGGGTGGTCGGCACTGCGCCCCGAGCTGGAAACAGTCGGCGCGGCGCTGCGCGAGCGCGCGCTTTCCCTTGGAGTTCCTGACAGCGACATCATCGTCGTCGGCCGTGCGTCGAATACCGAGGAAGAGGCACGCGCAGTGCGCGAGCATTTCGCCGCCAATCCCGTGATCGATACTGCCACGGGCCAGCCGCGAGCACCGCGCATCATTCTGGTCACCTCCGCGTTCCACATGACTCGCGCAGAGTCGCTCTTTCGCGCGGCTGGGCTTGATGTGACGCCCTTCCCTGTGGACTTTCGCAGCCCTACACGCATCACGCTGCGGTCGTTCATCCCGTCGGGCATTGCCCTTGCCCAGACCGAACTTGCTTTGCACGAGATCTACGGGCGCGTGTACTACTGGCTCCGCGGGCTGGTGGTAGGGTCTTCCATCTGATGCACTCCCAAGCGCCAGTGCCGCAGCCACACGCGCTCGCGCCGATTGACGCGCGCGCACGCGTGCAAGGCATCGACATCGCGCGCGGCATTGCGCTGCTTGGCATCATCTTGGTGAACGCGCGCTTCTTCTTCGGGCTGATGATTGCGATTGGTCTCGTGCACGGGCTGCTCGTGTGGTACGGCGACATCCTGTCGGTGTACGCAGTGATCGGCGTTGTCGTGGTCGCATGCATACGCCTGAGTGATCGCTGGTTGCGCCGCGTCGTGATCGGCCTCGCGTGCATCATGCTGACGCTGACCATGCTGATCGCAACGCTGCAGTTCGCGTTCAGCGGGCGATTGGGGACGGGGACTTCGGCGGTGGAAATCACACCGCCTGCAGCAACAGTGGAGCCCGCGGACACGGCACCGCCGACAACGGATGCACCGCCGCGCGGGTTCGACGCAATGCTGCGCGCACAGTTCAAACCGACATCACAGGTCTGGATCGATGCGGAGATCGCCGCGCAGCAGCAAGGACCGTGGCTCGATGCGTTTGTATTTCGCGCTACTGGGTATGCGTTCAAGGCTGTCGCGGCGGCGTTCAGCTATGGGTGGCATGTGCTGCTGATGATGCTGATCGGCGTGTGGATGCAGCGCAGCGGGCTGTTCGGCGCGGATGCGTCGTCGCGTCGATGGCGGCTGGCGCGCTGGGGGCTCGCGATCGGGCTGCCGTGCGCGATCGGCGGCGTGCTGCCGTACTGGCTGCTTGGGCGCGAGAGCGGGATCGCGGTGTTCGCGCATTCGGTTCTGCTGACTGGATCTGCGTTGATGCTGCCGCTGGCTTACGCGCCGCTGATCGTGGAACTGGGACCGCGGTTGCCCGCGTTTGTGCGCGAGCCGCTCGCGGCAACGGGGCGCATGGCGCTGACCGTGTACCTCTGCGAGTCGCTGGTGTGTACGGCGTTGGCTTCGTGGTGGGGACTGGGCTTGTTCGCCACGCTCAGCGACGCGCAGTTCACGCTCGTTGCTGCGGCGGTGTGGACCGCGCTTGTGTGCGCGGCGTGTGCGTGGCGGCGGTTCGTGGGCGACGGTCCGATGGAACGGCTCTGGCGCGCGGGGACGTATGGGGGGCGCGGGTGACCGAGTGCGCTCGGCGCAGCTTTGGTTTGATCTATCGCTGCGGGCTTCGACGGCCACCAACAGATAGGCGGGTTCTGTTTCGTGGCGCCATCACTCTCGTGATGGCGTGTCGAACCACCCCGACCATCCGCCTCACAGACTGATCGGCTCTCGCCCCGAAGATCGTGCGCGCAGTCCAGTGGATGTTCCCTGTGTAGTCACCTTGTCCACAGAAGCCTGCTGCGACGAGGGCCCTGGCGAACCTTTGAGGCGATCAGAACTGAAACCATTAAGTTCTTCGACCAACCCGGATGACCTCAGGGCGAGGACTCCTACGAGCAGCATGGTGAGCACCCAAAGCCCGAGTCCAGCGGTCAGGGCAGTCTTCGTTGACATGAATGGCGTAGAAAAAACCACCGCCTCTTCATCGAGGCGGTACGCAGCGGCGGCCGAATTGAAGTTGCGCTGCGCCAAGAGGCCCATCACGACCGCCGTTCGGTTGCCTAGCTCAGCCGTCTGCTCGGTCAGCAACTTGATCTCTTGGCTCGAACTCCCTGATACTACGTCTGCGTCAGTCTGTTCATTCACAGATTTATCGAGCCAATTTTCAAACTCCAGTGCTGAGACAAGCTCAACAACTGCAAGTTCCGCTTGCAGACGCTTCTCGGTCAACTCACGGCGATAGGACACATCGCGGCTCGAAACTGCCTGATCGATGACGCGGTCGATGAAGGTGCCATCGACATTCGCGATAAGACCTGCTTGCTGCTCTTTGTTCTGTCCATCCGAGAACGGGGTTCGCCTGGTACCGCTGTTTGTGACTTCCATAAAATCATCAAACACCTGCTTGAGAACGAGTGCCCGCTCCTTCGCTACATCGTACTGCGACTCCTGCAGTTGCATGCGCGCAGCTCGAAGCGCCTGATATCCCCTTGGATCCTTGCGCTTGGCAATAGCGAGCGCCTCGATATATGCAGGGATCACCATGTTGCGCGACATGGCACGCACCTCTTGCACGAGATCTGTCAGCGAAGCCCCTCTGCCATCACGCACTGCGTCCGATCCCGGCAACTTCGAGAGCGACGCCAACGTGACTGCCAGTGTGTCATTGAAATCCTTCAGTCTCTCGAAATGCCGGACAACCGCACCCGCGAGCACCGTCGTGCCTGCTTCCACAGACAACTGCGATTCGCTTGCGCGAAGTTCCGCTCCTGACGGTAGCGGGTAGTCGTAGGTGCGTGCTCCGAGCGCGTCCGACCATGTTGCCCAAACTTTCGGGAGCACGCTGAGGAACTGTGTGATCTGCTCGTCAGAGAGTCTGTTCTTGGAATCAGCCAGGGTCAGCAGCACGGTCGAACCATTCAGTGCAGCAATCCCCGCACGCCACTCCTTTTCGATTGCGTCTCGCTCTAGAACGGTGAGCTTGGGGTTGGACAGTTTGCTCTGATACAACTCGGACAGCGCGCGCGCCTCCCTGCCTCCGCGCATAGCGGTGAGAGATCGAAGCAGGTCAGCGATCGGAATTGCTGTTTCGAGCCCTTGTGAACGCCAAATCGGTTCTACAACGGGCGCTGAACTTATCTCGAGAAAATTAAAAGGCGTACCGTTTGGGAGTTTGCCATCGGAAGCGCCCGGGAACGTCAGAGTGACTTCGATCCTGCCTTGGCGATTCTCCGCCGGCAACAACCAAATGATGGCAAGCCCAACGACTGCAAGAAGCCCCGCTGCCACGGTTGAAACAAAGAACCAGCGCCAATGCCGCGCCAATGCGCTGAGAACATCGACTCTGGGAGCTTCATCAGCGATAGCACGATCGGAAGATATTGTTGTGTCCATAAAGCAGGTGTCCTTACAGATGATCGTACCGCAAAGAAGGCAGCAAAATCAAAGGAGTGGGAGCGTTCGCAACGCTCCCACTACCGCGCGATAACCGCGCGTGCGGCGGCGAATGACAGTGCGCTGAGGAGCGTGGTGACCGCAATCGCAGCCGCCATCTTCACCAGTGCTGGTGCGTCCCAGCCCCTCATCAGTATCACGACCGCGATGCACAGCGGTAGGTGCACGAGGTAAATCCAGTACGACGCGTCGCACCACCAGCGAACCCATCTGCGCGGCGCGCGGAAGATGCGTTCCGCAACGCCAATGCTGCCAAAGGTGATCAGCCACATCGCTGCGGCACATGCGATTTGCGCCACGATGAACCACTTGCCACGCGCATCTCCTTCATTGACAAACCAACCGATGCTGCCCACCACCGCTGCAAGCAGCGCGACAACACCAGCCGCCAGCCGAAGCCAGGCCCAGTCCCGCAGCGCATCGAGCGCGCCCGGCACAACGAACAGCGACCATCCCGCCGCGAAGCACACGCCGTAGATCGCCAGCACATGCAGCGGCGGCAGCAGCGCCGGCGAGGTGTCGATCCCGGGCGACGCCGACTTCATCAGCAGCCACCACGACACGGCGATGAGCAGCGGCACTCGCACCCACCGCGCGCGACCGGTGACGAGCCCGGCGACCGCCACCGAACATGCACGGCGTACGCGCTCAGGCAGCAGCGCATGTACTCCGCACACCACGACCGCAGCACCACACAGCAGCAGCAACTGATACAGGAACCACAGATGCGCAAGGTTCGGATCGCTCCACGGGTTCATGACCATCAGCAGCGTCCAGCCAGCCATCTTTGGAAGTTCCTGCTCGGACTGCATCACAGTGATCCCCCACACGACCGTCCACTTGATGAGCGGAAAGAGCACGAGCCATCCGATGATCAGCGGCAGTGCGATACGGCGCAATCGGTTCCATACAAGACCCAACGCGCCCGACCGCCGCCAGATGAGCGCCGCGAACACGCCCGCCATCACGAAGAACACAGGCATGCGAAACACATGAAGTGCGACGCACATCACTCCGGCCCACGGGCTGCGCTGCGGGTCGCGGTACATCCACTCCGCCATGGGCGCTCCCTCCACGAAGCTCAGCGCACTATGCAGCACAATGCCGAGCAGCATCATTGCCGCGCGGAGGAAGTCGACGCCGTGGAGCCGTGAACCCGCGGGCTGCATCGCGGCGGCAGCGTACGCTTGCGCCGCATGCGACCGCGGGTAGCCGTGTTGATGGAGCGATTCGGCGGACTGGGTGGAGGCGAGCGCTTCAGCCACGAAGTCACGCGTCGCCTTGCCGCCACGGGTCGCTACGAGATTCATGTGTTCTGCTGGCGCCGTGGCGCGGACACGCACACGGACGGCACGGACATCACCTTTCATCATGTGCCGCGGCTGAAGTTCCCGCGCTTCATGCGCCCACTGTTGTTCAACTGGATCGCACAGCGGCGCATTCAACGAGGGCGATTCGATGTCGTTCACTCCCACCAACCCACTTGGCGAGCGGATGTCTTCAGCACCCACAGCGCACCGCACATTCACTGGATGGAACGGATCCTTCAGCGCCGAACGCAGCTGATCGACCGCGTGATGATGCGCATCGACCAGAGAATGATCGCGGGTGGCGCCACAAGCATCTTCATGCCCGTGAGTTCCTTTTTACACGAGAAGTACCGCGAGCGGTTCGATCCGCTGCTTGGTCAGTGGCGCGTGGTACCACCTGGCGTCGACTGCTCGCACTTCGTGCATGATCCGCGGGCGCGTGCCGAACTGCGCGCGCAGCATTCGATCCCTGCGAACGCATGCGCGCTGCTCTTTGTGGGGATGAACTTCAAGACAAAGGGACTGCGACTGCTAGTGGATGCGCTCGCGCTTGTGCCAAAGCGTGCCGATGGCGAACGGATGAGGCTGATCGTGGTCGGTCGAGGCGATGCCGCGCCCTTTCGCGCGCAGGCGCAGCGGCTGGGGATCGGCGAGTGCGTTCACTTTGTCGGTGCCGTACCCGATGTGGCGCCGTGGTACAGCGCGGCAGATGCATTCGCACTGCTGTCGGACTTCGAAACCTTCGGCATGGTCGTTGCCGAAGCGATGGCGGCTGGCCTGCCTGTGCTTGTGACGGATCAGATGGGCGCGCGCGATCTTGTCGCGGGAAGTGGTGCAGGCGCGGTGCTTTCATCGCCCACCGCGGCGACCGTTGCACGGCAACTGGAAGCGCTTGCAGATCCCAAGGCGCGCGCATCGATGGGCGCGGCTGCGCGCGCGCGTGCGGAGTCGCTGACCTGGGAACGCACCGCCGCCGCGATCGCACAGGCCTACGACGAAATCCTCGCGCGCCGCTAGGTCTTCCAGGGAATATCGGAGAGTTCGACGCCTGGGTTTCGCTGCAAGAACTGCTTCATCGCCCAGTCATCGGTGAACAGCACGACTGGACTGCCGTCACGGTCAGTACCCGTTGCCGCATCGGAAAGCAGATCGGGCGCCCATTCGCTGCCCGCATCCGCCTTGCGCCACCAACGCACGATGCGCCAGCGCGACTGCTCAAGACGCGACTCCGCACCGTACTCCGCCTTGAGCCTGTACTGCACGACCTCGAACTGCAGCGGTCCGACCGCCGACAGCAACTGCCGCTGCGTCTGCCCCGACCCCACCGTGATTGTCTGCACCACACCTTCTTGCAACAGCTGATCGAGTCCGAGTTGGAACTTTTTCGCGTTGCCTGGCTGCGGATTCGTGAGATAGGTGAAGCACTCGGGCGGGAAGCGCGGGATCTCGTTGAACAGCACGCTGCGTTCTTCGGTCAGCGTGTCGCCGATGCGCAGTGCATCTTGGCCGACGATGCCGACGACATCGCCCGCGTACCCCTCCTCCACCGTTTCACGCTGCTGCCCAAAGAGCTTTTGCGCGTTCGACAGGCGAATCTTCCGTCCCGACTGTGCATGCACCACGGTCATCTCGCGCGTGAACATGCCCGACACCACTCGGATGAACGCGATGCGATCGCGGTGGCGCGGATCCATGTTCGCCTGAATCTTGAAGACGAATCCGCTAAAGAACGGATCCTGCGCTTCGATGGTGCGTTCACCCGACCGACGAGGACCCGGCCCAGGCGCATGTCCAAGGAATCCATCGAGCAGCAGTTGAACGCCGAAGTTATTCATCGCGCTGCCGAAGTACACGGGCGTGACGCTGCCAGCGAGAATGCGCGCTTCGTCGTAGGACTCCCCCGCTGCCTGCAGCAGTTCGATCTCCTCGCGTGCGCGCGCCTCGTCGAGCGGATCCAGTTTCCCCGCGACTGCCGCATCGTCGAGTCCACTGATCTGCACGGGCGCAACGAACGCGCCCGCCTTCGTACGTTCAAAGAGATGCACAGCATGATCAAGACGGTCGTACACACCGCGGAATGTCGGCCCCGATCCGAGCGGCCAATTCACGGGGAACGCAGTCAATCCAAGAACCCGTTCGAGTTCATCGATCAGTTCGAGCGGGCTGCGCATCGGTCGATCGCACTTGTTCATGAAGGTGAAAATCGGCACGCCACGCCTTCGGCAGACCTCGAACAGCTTGCGTGTCTGCGTTTCGATGCCCTTGGCCGCATCGATCACCATCACGACGGCATCGACCGCGGTGAGTACGCGGTAGGTGTCCTCCGAGAAATCGTTGTGCCCGGGCGTGTCGAGCAGATTGATGCGGAAGCCGTTGTAGTCAAACTGCAGCACCGTGGAACTGATGCTGATGCCACGCTGCTTCTCCAGTTCCATCCAGTCGCTGGCGGTCGCACGCTGATGCTTGCGCGCCGTGACCGACCCGGCCAAGTCGAGCGCACCGCCATACAGCAACAACTTCTCCGTGAGCGTGGTTTTTCCCGCGTCAGGATGGGAGATGATCGCGAATGTGCGGCGCGGCAGAGGCATGCGGGCGTTCAGACGATCTGGCACGCGTCCGCGAAACTCAGACGCGGCAGTCGCTGCTGCAGTCCGCCGACATCGCCATAGCCCAGATTGCAGAGGATGTTCGACTTCCAGGTGGTGCCCGCGAGGAACGCCGCATCGACGGCCGCTTGGTCGAAGCCAGACATCGGACCGCAGTCGAGCCCAACGGCTCGGGCTGCGATGATGAAGTAGCCAATCTGCATGCTGCTGTTCCGAAATGCTGTTTCGGCGATGAGCGCGTCATTTCCTGCAAACCACGATCGGGCATCCGCGTGCGGAAAGAGTTTCGGAAGACTGTCGTGGAACGCTCGGTCGAATGCGAGGATCGCGGTCACGGGCGCAGTCCGCGTCTTCTCAGCATTGCCGGCGCTCACACACGGCAGCAGGCGATCACGCGCAGCTTGCGAGTGGACGAAGACGACGCGCAGCGGCGAGCCATTTGCGCTTGTGGGTCCCCAGCGCATGATTTCATAGAGCTCATGCAGGGTCTCAACGGCGACTGGCTTCGGCTGCCATGCGTTCTGTGTTCGCGCGGCGAAGAAGAGCGTGTCAAGCACATGCTTTGGAACGACGGCCATTGGGAGTCTCCAGTGTGGGGCTGCTGAAAGCCGCCATGTTAGGAGGCTTGATCGTGCTGCGCGGCTAGCCTGAACGCGCATGACCGGCGACGAGGGCTCACTGAAACGCAAGGCGCGAAAGGTGGCGGTGTTTGTCATGGGCGGCACCGTGCTGCTGATTGGTGTTGCGCTGCTCGTGCTGCCAGGCCCCGCCTTCATCGTGATTCCAGCGGGCTTGGCGATTCTGGCGCTGGAGTTCGCCTGGGCGCGCCGCTGGCTCGACAAGGCGAAGGAGTGGGCGGCGCGCGTGGCAGAGAAGGTGAAAGAGAAGGCTCGTCGCAAGGCCGCCAAGCGAAGCGACGCCGCGTGATTTCGCGCGACTACTTCGCGGTTGACTCTGGTGCTGCGGCCGGTACGGCACCTTCCAACTTCGCAAGCGCGTCGCGCAACTTGTGCAGCGACTGCAGCGAGTAGCCGCGGTCATGGAAGAACACGACGACACCGCTGCCATCGAGTAGCACGATGCGTCCTGGCAGCCCATCTCGATTGCCCGTGAACTCTGCAACACGCGCACCGTCCCCATAGAGCGTGACTACACCCCCCCAATCCTCGCGTGGAATGCCACGGCGCATGCCGCCATCGATCCACCCAGAGAACATGCCGGGCACCAAGCCGGGGATCGTCGGCACCTCGTACGTCTTGACAGCGAGTCCACTGTCGCTGATCCCCATGATCCAGCGGTCGAGATCGAACTGTGTGCTCTGTTCGTATCCGATGAGCAGCAGCAGCGGTTTTCCACCGCCTACGGTCGGCAACTGCACCTCACTGCCATCGAGTGACTTGCCATTTACGACGGGAAAGCGTTCGCCCATGGGATCACGCCGTGGAACACTGCTCGCGCATCCCGCAAGCACCATGGCAAGAACCACACCAAGAGCGAATGGTCCGGCAATCGCTCGAAATGCATGGAAGTCGGCGCGCATGTTCACCACGCGGCGAGCACCGCAGCCAGATCAAGTCCGTCGACAACAAGATCCTGATTGAGATCCGCCCCGGTGAACTCTGGCGCAGGCCCCCAAGCGGCAAGCACCGCTGCCAGATCCGCGCCATCGACAGCGCCACTGCCGTCCACATCCGCGAGCGGAATACAGGTGGCGAACCATTCCAGGCGGTACAGGCCTGCGCCTGGATTCATGAACCCCGCATTGGCCTGCACCGTGCCGTACACAAACAGTTGGAACTGCCCCGCTGGGATCATCACGGTCTTTGTGCCTGGTCGAGTCTCGGGGGTGATGTACACACTCAGCGAATCTTCCGCGACCAGTGTGCGCTGCGATCCGACCGCGCGCCGCAGTTTCCACTGGATGTTCGCGATGCCCGCTGCTTCGAGCTGCCACATCAGCCGAACGCGCTGTGGTACCGATGCCGTCGTGTTCAGGTGCCAAGTACCGAACACATCCGAGCGCGCGAACGCATTCGTTCCTGTCGCGGCCTCCGCAGCGGCTGATCCGAAGTTGGTGTATCCGAAGAGATCCCCACTGCCTATGGAGTATGTGCTGACCGCACGACCAAACGATCCGCCGCTCGACATCTCCGCATCTGCGTGAAGTCCCATCGCGTTCGCGTTCGTGATATCTGGTCCGTCGTTCTGATTCTGCGATCCGACCACGCCAATTGTCCACAGCTCGCCCGTCGCACCGACCACATCGAATGGAACGCACCACCCACCGCCACCTCCACCGCCAGCCCGACCATTGCTGGCCAGGCCAAAGACGACCGCCGCGCCGAGGGCAACGGCGACGGTGACACCCGCGATGTCTCTGTGCACGCCTCGCATGATGCTTGAATGTAGCCCGAAACATGGCGTTTCCAAGCCCCAGGTCGACATGCGCGAAAGCATCGGCCGCCAGCGTTAAAAAATCTTGTGTTTGTTTCCAACCAAGGCTGGACGCGCCCCTGCGCGATTGCAAGACTTCAGTGCTTCATTGGTGTTCCGTCATCTGCTGGCGACCTACGGGCGCCCTGCAGAGACAGCGCGAGTGCCTCCACAAGATGTTGGAGGCATTCGCCTTTTTGGGACGCGCCCCTTTAGGACCCACCGATGAATCGGTCGTAGAGCGTCCGCGCGAAGATGGGATCGGTGGTGCCGCCGACGATCGCCCGACCATCTGAAAAGACCGTCAACTCGATCGCCTCGCCTCCGACCGCCGTGACTTCGCGCATCGTGCCGACGAGCCTCGACCCATGCACTTCAAAGTTGCCATGCGGCGCAAGCGCTGTTCGGAGCAGCTGCGGATCGCACCGAATGGTGGCGGCGACGCTCTTCGCAGGAACGATCTGCACCGCATTTCGACCGCAGAGCACCGTTGCTTGCTCCTCGCACGATGCACGGAGAAACTCGAAGTTGCGCTGACCACAGCACACACACTGTGGATCGCGCGCCGCCGCGATCGATGCCATCGTCACGCGTCCACTCACGGCATCGAAGGACCAGAGCGTCCTGCTGATCTGCGCCGCATTCCCACTCATCCACTGCAGCGCGAGCATTGCCTGCCGAGCTGCGACCGCGAGCACGGTGCTCATGAGCACACCCGCCGTATCACAAGTCGGCTGCGGTGGACCCGCGAATGGCTCTGGAAAGATGCAGCGCAAACACGCTTCGTTCGGCAGCACCGGCATCACACACCCCTCCGTGCCAACCGCGCCTCCATAGATGTAGGGAGTCCCCCGCTGTACCGCGACATCGTTCAGCAAGAAACGCGTACGGATGTTGTCGAGCCCATCGATCAGCACTGTCGCGTCGCCGAGATAATCGAGCGCGTTCTCGGCACAGAGATGATCGACCCATGCGCGGCACTCAATGCGTGAGTTGATCTCATTGACTCTTGCACGAGCCGACTCGGCCTTTGGTCGCCGCTCGCGCGCATCGCGCTCTGTGAAGAGCGTCTGCCGCTGCAGGTTCGAGGGCTCGACGACATCGCGGTCAATGAGTGTGAGACGGCCAACGCCTGCACGTGCGAGGATGTCCGCCACGGCGCAACCGAGTGCGCCACAACCAACCACGACCGCGTGCGCCCGACTGATAGAGCGCTGCCCATCCGCGCCGATCCAGGGGATCAACTGCTGCCGGTGGTAACGCTCATCGCTCTGCGCCGCAACGTCGTCACTCATTTGTCACACTGTATGCGCCGCCCATGATCCCCGCGGTCAGCCTTCCATCAGTTCGACGTTCGCGCGGGGCACCGTCACGTGCGTGCCATCTTCGAGTTTCACCTCAAGCACGCGCGCGAGCGATCCCGACGCAAGCACTTCTGGCTTTTCCGGTAGACAGGACACCGATCCAATGAGGCCGAAGTAAGGATCACGAATGATGCGAATGGGCGTTCCGACATGAAGGAGCCCTGCGGTCGCACCCCGAGACGCCACTGAGGCGCTCGAACATTCCGCGAGCGGCACCGTGATCTCGGGCCGGATGACACCCGCGCGAATCTGTGTGGCGCCGTTCACACTTGCCTGCTTGCCCGAAAGCGACATCAGAAGATCAAACGTACGCCGAGCCATGGCGATGCTTCCGAATCCTTCCGTCACGATGAGTGTGATGCCGATGCGCTCGCTTCCCGTCACCGCGACACCGAGGTCATGCCCGAGCACATCCTTGAGATCCGCATCGTCAATGCCGCCGCACACAAGCGCCGCCACACCCACCGAACGGGCGGCTGCGATCGCTTCCGCTGTCATCCGCCCACCCGCAAAGACCACCGCACCCTTCATCGCGGGCGTGATCCGCTGCGCAGTCAGATCCTCGGCCGGCTGCGCCGCTGCCGCAACAAGCGGTCCCCACGATTCGCCGCCCACGCCGAAGATCCCTTGGATGAACGCCGCCGGCGTTTCGATCACTGCCCCTTCGCGCGGCATCACCTCGACCACCTCGCCACACACGAATGCGCGGACCTGCACGGGGGTCTGAGGACCTCGCAGCAGCACCATGCCCGTCGTTCCACTGATGCTCTCAATCGTGCCCGCTGCGGTTGACTTCGCCTGCGTCCGCATCATGCCGAAGATGCCCTTGGACTGTGCGATCACATCGCCGATCTGCACCGTATCGCCAATCTGCTTCAGCATGAGCGGCGGCAGTTCGCCAGGCGGCACACCAAGCAGTGATGCTGCTTTGACTGGAAAGACATCACCATCGAGGAATGTCTCTGCGATCACGGCGTCCGCCTGCACGCGCGCACCGACCTGCACGCGCACATCTCCGGGTACGGGCAGCAGTCGACGGACCCGATAGGTGGTCGATGCTGAGACCTTCAAGCCTGGGGTGTATGCCTTGGTCATGCGCCTTCGTAGACCTCCGCCGCCTGGACCCATGATGCGACCATCGTGCGTCGCCCTGCGTGATCCGCCGGAAAGTGCAGTGGGCGACCGCGCGCATCTATGAGCACGCCGACCTGTCCACCCTCGATCGTGCGGCTCACGGGCTTTCCCGCTCCTGCGCCCATATCGAGTCCGCGCTCGGGTCGAACCTCAAGCGTGGCGCGTTCACCAACGCCAAGGCGCACAAGGCGGATCTGGCCGCCGCTGAGCGTGCCCTGCGCAATCATGCCGCTTGCACCGCGCAACTCGAAGGAGAGGGCGGGCTTTCCGATACGCACATCGCCTTTGGGCGCCGCGCACCAGCCGAGCGGCACGAGACAGTCGCGTTCAAATACTTCCATCGCGGCACGCGGGTTGATCGATGCGAGTACACCGAGATGTGGCATCATGAAAATCGAGTCCTTCGCGATCTCCGTGAATCCCGTCGGCTCAAACGAATCAATCATCAGCAAGAACGTTTGCTCGAAGCGTGGTGCGTGGCTGAGAACTCCGCCCGATGCAACGAGCAGGTCAAGCAGCATCGGATCAACGATGGATCCTGCGCCCTCGTCTTGGCGGAATGTGTCGCCCACCGTGCGCTGCTGCTGCACGCCCTTGAGCTTGGTCGCGAACGCGCGGTGCTGCGCATAGGCAAGTCGCAGGGCTTCGCGCGCAACTGCCTGTTCGAAGACCAGTGCTTCGTGTGTCTGCGGGATCGTCGTCGGCCGAATCATCTTGTTTTTCACGCGATTCCGAAGTTCGCGTTCATCCATATCCAAGTGAACCCACCGCA
>Ga0194122_10001327_pt1 | contig 30432 bp, 27 predicted proteins | sample TA2MahCa10mmetaG_FD_155487 | JGI IMG/M metagenome (GOLD analysis project Ga0194122, IMG submission 155487) | Freshwater microbial communities from Lake Tanganyika, Tanzania - TA2015021 Mahale Deep Cast 10m | ecosystem: Environmental > Aquatic > Freshwater > Lake | place: Tanzania: Lake... | reverse complement strand
TTAAGGTTTGGGCGGATCGAACGGGAGCGCAGTTTGTAACGGGCCGAGAAGGGGCAGATCCCGGGGCGGTTGCCTTTGATTCTGTTACGGCTGGAAAAGCAAGAGAGGTGGATGTCGTGCTTCTTGATACCGCAGGCCGATTACATACCAAGGCTAATTTGATGGAGGAGCTAAAGAAAATTCACAGAGTTATAAAGAAGGTGATACCAGAAGCCCCCCATGAAACTTGGCTTGTGATTGACGGGACCTTGGGGCAGAACTCCGTGATTCAAGCTAAAGAGTTTCAAAAGTCTCTTGATTTAACAGGTGTAATCATCACTAAGCTCGATGGAACTGCTAAAGGCGGGGCCGTATTTTCTATAGCGTCGGAACTGAAGCTTCCTATCCGATATATTGGCGTGGGTGAGTCGATTGAGGATCTTACCCCTTTTGAGCCAAAAGCTTTTGTTGATGCTATATTAAGTTAAGCTAAACTAGAATTTTGGAGCATCAAGTGAATACAGCATTGGTAACATTGGTTGGTGGCACCGCTTTGATGATTTATTCAATCGAGGAGCTATCAAGAAGCGTTCAATATTTAGCAGGATCTAAGTTTCGTTCCTGGATTAATCTATTTGCGGCTAATCGGATAAGCGCCATTCTATTAGGCTTATTTCTTTCTATTCTTTTAAGCAGCAGTGGAGCTGTGACCGTTATGTTGGTCGGGTTGGCCAATGCTAGGTTGCTAACACTAGAACAGGTTTTTGCGGTCACGTTAGGGGCCTCGATAGGAACAACCCTGATTGTTCATCTATTTGCTTTTAATATTTCCCAATACGGTCTTTTGATTATAGCGGCCGGCGTTTCCTTAGAAGCAATGTCCCGTTCCGACAAACTAGTCAGGATGGGAAGGGCGCTTCTTTATTTGGGGATGCTGTTTTTTTCGATGTCCTTGATCATCGCCTCCGGTCGGGAGATGGAAAGTAACGCACTATTTAATTATGTTATCGACTACTTTAAAGATAGGCCTATTATTTCCCTGTTTTTAGCAACAGTTTTTACCGCGATTATCCATAGTAGCGCGGCCACGATAGCTTTCATGATGTCTTTAATGTTAGCACGCAATGCCGATGTCTTTCAGGCAATTCCATGGGTGTTAGGGGCTAATTTGGGTACGACGACTACGGCATTTTTTGCTAGCTTTAAAAATGGAAATCTCGGAAAGCAAGCAGCTACAGGGCATCTCTTTTGTAAGTTAGTCGGCGTCATTCTTTGTATTCCTCTCATGCAACCCCTTGGAAATTTGGCTGTTCTTGTTGGGGGTGATGTAAGCCGTCAAATAGCGACGACGCATACTTTGTTTAACGTGTTTTTAGCCATTCTATTTTTCCCATTTGTTTCTCGGGGAGTTTCTTTGGTTAAAAAAGTTGTGTCTGATAAAGATGACAAAGGAGAGTTTTCTTTTCAATACCTAGATCCGCGAACCTTGGAATCACCGGAACTGGCTTTAGCACAGGCGCAAAGGGAAATTTTGAGAATGTCAGACATTGTTGAAAAAATGCTGACTCGATGTGTTTCTTTGTTTGAGCCCGGAAAAATTGGAGAGCTTGAAGCCATCAAGGCCATGGATCAATTGGCTGACTTTCTCAATAGAGGAATCAAGCTGTATTTAACCAAACTTTCTCAGAAAGAGATGACTCCTGAGCAGGTTCAAAAGGAATTTGAATTGCTACTAAGAACGAACGACTTGGAAAACATAGGGGATATTGTTGATAAAAACATTTTAGAGCTTGTTAAGAAAAAGCATAAAAAAGGATATGTGTTTTCCAAAGAGGGATGGAGTGAAATAACGGCATTTCATGAAAAAGTGGTGGAGTGTTTACGTGTTTCAACGGCGTATTTTACATCCAGGGATCCGGCACTAGCTGCTAGGCTTGCTGTGCTAAAAGAACAAATTCAAGATCTTTTGATTGATCTCAGTGAACAACATGTTCAGAGGCTTCACCGAGGAGTTAAAGAGAGCCTTGACACCACCTCTGTCCATTTAGATCTTTTGGGAAATTTAGAGCATATTGCAGGGCTATCCACTAACTTTATGCGTCTTATGACCATCAAAAACACAAGCTAGAAAATGCGCTTCGCGACAAAACTACGGAAGAAGCCAACAACTCGGTGCAAACTTTAATTCAAGCAAGTAAAATGTTTTAGTGGGCAATTCTCAACAGAAAAACTATAAAATTCGTAATCAGCGTCATGCAGTTTTGGGAAGCTATACGAAAGAGGAGATACTTAATAGAATAGCCCAAGGAAAATATATTGGGCATGAGGAAATAGCAGTTGAACCATTTTTGGAATGGCATAAGGTATCCTCGCACCCAGAGTTTTATGATGCATTTTTAAAAAGACTTTATTCAAGCCAATATAAAGGGGTAGACCGCACTTCCTTAAACAACCCGGGCGAGTCCCCAAAGGATGATATTTCTTCTGACGAGCAACCTGCTGTTCAGCGGGATCGTGAAGAGTCAATTCAGGCCACGCAGCAACTGGGTCCGATGGATCAGGCCCTTGGAAATAAGGAATTGGCAGAAGAAGAGATAAACGAACTATTTTCAAACGAGGATGATGAGCCCGCGGAAAGAAGCCAAGCGTTTCTAAGAACCGCAGAACAAGTTTTTGATGCGCCTGCAGATTCACTGGCAGTGGAGTTAAACGAAAATACGCAGCCTGTTCTCATTGGAAAGCCATTATCTTCAGGGGAGCTATCAAATTTTAGCGAAACTAATTTTGAAGATTCGTTCAAACAGGTTCCTAATGTGGCCCACAAAAGAAAAGTGTTGTATTTGGGCCTGGCGGTGGCGTTACTCCTTCTCTACTTACTAGGGCAAGGTGGCGATGATCAGCAGCAGAACGTAGCTCAAATCGGAAATAGTAAAGAGGCTACGTCATCAAATTTTCTCTTATCTGAAAGCGACCAAAGAGCCGTCAAAAAGGAAGAGCTTATTGAGGCATTGCTCGAGGAGGCGAATCATTTTTATGACCGCGATACAGCTCTTCACTATTTAGGTGCTCTGGCATTATACCAAGAGGCTCTTGATCTTAATAGACAGGATCCCTCTCTCCTGGCACAAGTTGTTCTCACCAAAGCGCATATCTATGAGCAAAACCCGTTTCGAAAAGAGGATTTAAAAGAGCTTGAAGATTTGATTCTAAAGGGCAGAGCTGTCGAGCCGCAAAAGAATGCTTTTTATCGCGCGGAGGCCATTGTTGCTTTTGCACAAAAAAACCTTGATCTGGCCCTTGAAAGGATCCGGTATGCTAGAGAATCCGATCCAACAGATGTTGAATCGGTAGCAATTGAGGCTGAGATATTGAACGAAATGGGAGACAGAAATTCTGCTCTTGAAAAAATACTAGAAATAGCGAATCAAAACACAAAAAAGTTGAGGGTTTTTTATGTGGCAGCCCGAGTTGCTCTTGATATTGGCCAATTTGAAAAGGCAATTTCCTATACAAGCGCGGCCCTATTAATCAACCCGATGCATGCCAACACCCATTACTTATTGGGAGAAGCCTACCAAAAAGCTCGCAAAATTAGACCTGCAATTGCACACCTAGATCTAGTTACGAAGCTTGCACCACTTGCTTCGAAGTCGGTATTGGCAGATGCCCATTTCAGCCTAGCGAAGCTCCTTGAACTTCAAAACAATGTATATGAAGCATCGAAGCACAATAAGTTGGCGTACTATTTTTCAAACGGAATGCTTCCCGGGATAAATGAGCGGATAGGCGCGGATGATAAAGACATCGCGGAGCTAAAAAAACTAGCGAATGATCAAGAGTATGGTGCGGATTTTTACAATGCTCGAGCAGAAGAATTTAGTGCGGATGGAAACAACATTACAGCATTGGAATATCTTCAAGTGGTTCGGTTAAGAAGCCCGGAAAATCCAGCGCCCTTAGTCAGAGTGGCCGATCTTTTGGAAAGATTATCGATTTCGTATGAAAAACTAAAACGGGTTGAAATTCTTTATCTTAGAGCAATAAAAAAAGACCCGAATTACATAGACAGTTATTGTAAATTGGCTGCACTTGAAACAGAACAATACAATTTCGATTCCGCATATCAGCTTTTAATAAAGGCGGGTGCCGTACTAGGCGTCAAGGAGTTAACGGGTTTTATTACAAAGGGTTGTCAAGAGGCTGGGGACTTGTCATCTGAATCGGCAGAGGAATACAAGGTTTACATAGCCCTGGCGAAACATTTTTTTAAAAGAGAAAACTATGTTTGTGCTGCTGCCTTTTTGAAACAGGCTAGGGTATCGAGTCCTGTGAATTCTGAAATCTTTTTCTACTCCGGAAAATTAACCGAGGTATACACGGGGGAAAATTTGGCGGAGGCAGCTAGATATTATTACCAGGCAGTGTCTACCGATGCGGAAAATTATGAAGCCTTAGCAGGCTGGGCTCGCGCAAAAACTAAATTGGGTGAAAAAAATTACGTTGTTAGATATATTCGGGCGCTATTAGAAAGAGAACCACAAAACCCACAGCTTTTTTGGGTTTTGGGAGAAGCCTACGCAGGAAATCAAGAGTTTCAAAGGGCCATCACTTTTTACAAGAAGGCACTAGATTACAACAACCGCTTTTCAAAGGCGCGGGTTTCATTAGCCAGAGCGCTTTCGGCGGTCGGTCAAACATATCAAGCCGTTAATGAATATTCCTATGCAGCAAGCACAGACAGACGAAACGGTATTGGCTTTTTTGAGGCGGCACAACTACAAACGATAAATAAAAAATACGATGAAGCAGAGCTTTTAGTTAAAGAACTTATAGAAACGACCCCTAACTACCCCGGGAGTCATCGTTTGCTTTCTCAGATTTACCAGTTTCAAGGGCGCAAAGACGAGGCTATTTCTGAAATGTTGATTGAAGTGAAAAACAATCCACAGAATACAAAGTTCACCAGCGAGCTTGCCGAAATTTATGTTAAGTATCAGGAATTTGAAAAGGCAGTTGCTGTTTTAACAAAACTTACCAATCTTCCAGGAGAGACAAAAGCACCAGAATTTCGAGTGGATCGAACTCAGGCCTTACTACTGCTCTCTAGATGTTACCGAGAACTAAAACGTGCTGAAAATGCGGAAGGTGCCATTAGGCTTGCGTTGGATGTTGATCCTAATGATCCCGAATTGCATAGGGAGCTCGGGTATGTTTACCTAGCCTTGCAAAGAAATCGAGAAGGGGTTAAAGAATTTGAGATTTATATTCAGCGAAACCCAGCAGGGGCAGATGTTGAAAACATAAAAAGACTAATAAAGACAATGGCTATTGAAGAATAATCAAAAGAGGTTTTTGTGATAGATCTAAAAGTTTTAGTTGGGCAGGGTGATCGGATTCGAGAATCGCTTTACAAGCGAAACAACAAAGCGTTACTCGGGGTTTTAGATCAAGTTATCGAGCTTGATAAAAAACGGCGCGCGGGACTTCAGGAGGTTGAGTCTTTAAAAGCCAAAAGAAACGAGGCTTCTCAGGAAATATCAAAGCTAAAAAGAAATAAGCAGGATGACTCACTCATTCTTGAGGAAATGAAAATTGTTTCAAAAACAATTAAAGAGTTGGATGAGACGGTTGGATTAATCCAAGAAAAGTTAAACCAACTGTTATTCGAATTTCCTAACTTAGTTGACGAGAGTGTGCCGGAGGGAGCTGGTAGCGATCAAAATTTAGAAGTTCGGCGATGGGGCGATGTTAGAGCATTTGATTTTTCTGTTAAGTCTCATGATGAAATCGGGGAGAAACTTGGGATTCTAGATTTTAAAAAGGCCGGCGAGGTTACGGGATCGCGATTTGTTTTTTTAAAGGGCATAGCAGCGAGACTTGAGATGGCTTTAATTCAATTTATGTATCACACCCATATCAAATCCCGGTATGAACCCATTATTCCGCCCTTTATTGTTAACCGAGCTAGTTTAACTGGAACAGGGCAGTTACCGAAATTTGAAGAGGACGTTTTTAGAATAGATAAAGTAGATTATTTTTTGACCCCGACTGCTGAAGTGCCGGTAACCAATTACCACCGAGAGGAGATTCTGGAAGAAAAAGATCTTCCTAAGCATTATGTAGCTTACAGTCCCTGTTTCCGGTCGGAGGCCGGCAGCTATGGGAAGGACACCAAGGGCTTAAAGAGGCAACATCAATTTAACAAAGTTGAATTGGTTAAGTTTAGTCACCCGGAAAGATCGATGATGGAACTAGATTCGATGGTTGAAAACGCCGAAGCGATTTTAAAGATGCTCAAACTGCCCTATCGAACCCTATTGTTGTGTGGAGGGGACATGGGGTTTTCCTCCACTAAAACTTACGACATCGAAGTGTGGTCCCCCTTTCTGAAATCTTATATGGAAATTTCGAGCTGTAGTAATTGCACAGATTTTCAAGCTCGCAGAGCAAATATTAGGTTTAGAGAGTCTAAGTCGGGAAAGGTAAGTTTTGTTCATACTCTTAATGGGTCGGGTTTGGCGGTTGGCAGAACTCTTTTGGCTATTATCGAAAACTATCAGAATTCGGATGGAACCTTTGAGGTTCCGGAGGTTCTTAAGCCGTATTTGTGACCAAGACGGGCTGTTTAGAAAGTAGATTTAAGACTCGGACTTGTTGTCCTTTTCCGTATTGGATTTGTTCTCTGGATTCGAAGTTTGGTATTTTTTGCTTCTAATTTGTAATTCCTGTAGGGCTAGCTGACAGGCTGTATTTAGTGATCGTGAGTTCGTGTTTGAAGATTTACAGTCAGTGAGGGATGTTGTTGGGCCAAGAGGAAATTTGCCGGCCTGTTTTCCTAGTGACAAGGCAGCACTGATACGAACTCCTTCGTCCAGTTCCTTTTTTTCTAAAAGATTTTGCAAAGCTTTGACAGTTGTTTCAGCAAAGTCTCCGCACACACCTAGTGCAAGAGCAGATTTTTCGACTACGTCCGACTCAGAATTTTCTTCGATGAGTTCCACGAGCCGGGTTGAAATCTTTTCATTGGGAGATTCGGGGAGAGATTCAATGAGCTCAAGGGTGGCAAGAATTACGTCGGGGTCTGAGCTTTGAATGGTCTTTTCAACTGCTGAAAGAGTTTTTGAGTCTTTCTTTGCTTGCGCTTGAAGTGCCGATAAACAGGTTAAAACAAGGGTAGTGTCCCTGCTATCAAGACAAGAAGATAGCAGGTTGATAATACTATCTTGCCCTTGCCCGCGTTCAGACAAAGCTTTTACAGCACTTCGTTTAATCTTTGAATTATCAGACTTATTAAAAACAGAAATTAAGGGATCTATGGTTTGTGGTGTTCCAAACTGCTCAAAGTATTCGAGAGCAGGTAGTACTTCATCTGGCTCCGTAGACTGCTTTAGCGTATCAATGAGAACCTCTTGCACTGCAGGATTGTTGTCTTTTCTCATTATAAAGGATCGTATTAGGGTCCCTCTTAAGTGAGCATCGTTTTTATATTGCTCTATTAAGGTCTTTCGGATCAGTTCAGCTTTGCTTCGGTTAGTAGCTCTTCCCAAAGCTTTTGCGCAGAATACCTTTATGTGATCATTGGGGTCTTTAACGCAACCTAAGAGAGTCTTAACGACTTCCTCTTGAAAGATCGACTGACTATATTGACTGAGTTTGAAAGCGGCTACTTTTCTCTGCTCAAAATCGGGGCTGTCGGATAGGGTTCGGGACCACAAAACAACGGGATGGGTTAATGGCGGATAATGTTTTTTGTTTCGGCCCTTACGTTTTGCAAGGGCCGGCGAAGACGATGAAAAAACAAGGATAGTAACTAATAAAATGCCAACAAATTTAGTCTTCATAATGGGACTATCTATCTTAAGCTGTGTAAATCTAATCGACCACCAGTTTCAACCTTACTGGAAACTGAGGTAGTGCTGGTAACCATTCCCAAAAGTTTGGCTTTAACGGACTGGGCATTTTGAGAGGTATCTTTTGACCATAATGCTGCAAGGGCACCAGCGACAAAAGGAGTTGCCATTGAGGTTCCATCCCAAGTTGCTGTGATACTTCCAAAATCGATCAAGGTATCCTGGTATCGATCTCCAGGTACAGTTGATAAAATTTTAACCCCGGGGGCGCCCAATTTAATAGAGGTTTTTCCCCAGTTAGAAAAGGCTGCTAATTCGTTGTTTGAATCTAAAGCCGCAACCCCAATCATGTTATTAAAATTGTAAACAGCAGGGGAAATCGGTTTGGGGTCAGAATCGATATCGAAACCTGCAGAGGTTCCGGTTGCAGAATTCAATCGACCGTTTCCTGCGGCCACCGCAAAAAGCACACCCTTTGCTTCTGCGCGATGGATAGCTTCTTTAAGGGGTTGTTCATCTTCTTCTCCCGACTCACCTCCCCAGCTGGCATTAATAATATTGGCTCCATTGGCTACAGCATAGTCAATGGCCTTAATGGCACTTTCAGTGCTTCCCTCACCTTTTTCACCAATAAAACGAAGCGCCATAATTTTAGCCTGAGGAGCAACGCCGGCTAACCCTATACTATTTTTAAGACTAGAGGCGATCACTCCGGATACGTGAGTTCCATGGCCCGGGTTCCCTGAGCCGAGCAGAATGTCCATGAGATCCATGCTCAGATCGTAAGGCTTGTTGTCATTTGAATGAAAATCCCAACCCACAACATCATCGACATAACCGTTTTGGTCATCATCAATCCCGTTGTCTGGGTTTTCTTTCGCGTTTCTCCACATGTTATTTATGAGATCAGCATGGTTGTAATCAACCCCTGTATCGGTGACGGCAACAACTATTCCCTTTCCCTGCGGGGTCGAGTTGTGGGCATTGGTGGCGTCAATAGAGAACATGCCCCATGCGTTTTTCAACAGAGGGTCCGATCCGCTGGCCTGGATTGAAGGGGATTTTATTTCTGGATTGTCTGGATATGCGGGACCCCTTCTGTCCATGTCAGAGTTGTTGAGCAAATTAAAAAGCGCTCGTTGATTTTCTATCAGCGAGGGGCTTTGAAAAATTCGGATCTTTTTATTCTTGGATAGATAACTTACAGTTGAGTCTACTTTTGGAACGGCTCTGTGACCGCCTGTCCACTTATAAAGGATACCTTCTTTGCTGACCAGTTCTAATCGACCACCATTCATTTGGGAAAATTTGTTTCTAGATTCTTCGGTATCAGCATTGAAGCGAACAAGATATTCCTGGCTGAAAGCTTGGGTTGCCAAACAAACAAAAATAAAGGACGTTATCCAGAAAGTCATTACTCCCCCAATTGAAATTAATTTTTATATTGCGTTGTTTGAGGCTAAACTAGCTTGTTGAAACGTCAAGGAGTATGATCACTTCAATGAAACAATCGATATTAGTCTGCGTCAAAACACAAAACAAAGAGGCAGAGCGCGCTAAAAAATCATTAGCTTTGTGGGCAAAAAGCAAAAAGCTTTCGCTGATAGAAGTACAAGGTAAAGACGGAAAACTATCGATACAGAATGAGAAAGAAACTTGTCTGGGCGTGGCTATTGGTGGGGACGGAACATTTCTGACTATGGTTAGAGCTTTAAATAATAAAGACGCATTTCCCTTAATGGGAGTGAACTTAGGTAGTTTAGGATTTATTACGGAGTTTAGTTCAGGTGATATGATCAAAGTGATTGATCAGGCACTTCGAGGCAAATTAAAAGAGGACCAAAGGCCTGTAATGGATGTTGAGGTTTTTAGAAAAGGAAAGAAGGTGGCGTCGGGTTGTGTTTTTAATGATGCTGTTATCTCGAAAAGTCGAGAGACAACAATGTTGCGATTTGATGTTAGTGTGGGGGGTGACTTTTTAAATCACGTTAGGGCTGATGGTTATATAGTCTCCACTCCAACAGGATCGACTGCATATGCGTTATCTTCAGGCGGCCCGATGGTTCACCCGGAGGTTTCAGCTTTTGAGTTGGTTCCAATCTGCTCGCACGCACTTTCTTCGAGACCCATTTTAATTCCTTTGAATTTAGAGGTGGTTATTGAAATGAAGGAGCCTCGAGGAAAGGCCTTTTTGGTTTATGATGGTCATCTTAGCTATGATTTGGAGCAGGGGGATATTATAAAAGTGGCGCACAGAAAAAAATTCTTGAGACTTCTGCATGCCCCGACACAAAAGTGGTCAGAAGCATTACGACAAAAATTGGGAATGTGAATCGGTGAAGCTCGATTTGGACACAGCTCTGGATTTTGTAAAACAACACCCAAAGCTGGTTGTATCTGAAGATTTTGAGCTCGTGACTCAGAAAATGCGTGTGCGCTCCCTGGGGTTTAAAAATGGGGAGCGAATGGCCCAACTTGAGGATTCATTTTGGTGGATCCAACTTAGGATTTGGCACAGAAAGAGAGTTGGAACGGCTTCTACGGTGTTTTGTGATGAAGAAAATCTGAATTTAGTTGTCGAAAACGCATTTCAAATAGCGGACAACATGATGGTGGATCCCTGGTTTCGCTTTCCTTTGTGGCGGAACGAAAAAAAAATAGTTAAGGGGGATGATTCCAAGAAATGGGCACAGACGGAGTTTGAGACAGAGTTTTTTGACAGCCTATTCCCTTTGATTACTGTTTGTCCAACCGGACTAGAGGAAAAGTACACTCAAACATTTGAAGAGCGGGTTGTTGCACGTAAGACGGAAAAAGGTTGTCGTTTTTTGTTTCGAGATATCAAGAAAATTAACTATTCCTTAATTAATGAAGGAGCTGGGGGCTATTTTCGAATAGATGAATCTAAGGGTTTTCAGTCTAAAGATGTTAACAAGAAAGATTTGCTCGAATCCCTTCTGAGAAGGGCCAATCGATTAAAGACCGGTCGAAAGCTTAATAAAATGGTCGGCGGGAAATATATTTTAGGAGGAAGCGTTGTTTCAGTGGTCTTAAAGTTTCTAGAGCCGATGTTGAATGGTTATTGTGCTGCTTTAGGCAAATCAATTTATTCTCAAAGCATCGATAAAGATATTGGCTCAAAAGTTGTTTCGCTAGTTGATGATGGTTCTTTAGATGCTGGAGAGGGGTCGCATCTTTTTGACTTAGAAGGAACTCCGGGGCAAAGAACAGAGCTTGTTCATGAGGGGCGGCTAAGAACGTTTCTTCATGATGCTACCAGTGCTGCCCGATTTAATCGAGCAAGTTCCGGAAACTTAGTTTTAACTGAAGGGAGAGTTCCCTCAATCGGAGTCACAAACTTTTTTTTACAGCCGTCATCAGTTGGGTTGGGAGAACTGTTTAGAGAAATGGGAGAGGGAATTTTTATTGAGGGGATCGAGCGAGCCGAAAAAGAGTTGACTCGCGATGGCAAGTTGCGAGTTTTAGCCTACGGTTGGCGAGTTTCTGGGGGATCTCCTGTTGAGTCGTTAGGCCAGATTCCTTTGATCGTCGATCCGTTCGAAATCATGAAAGAAATTAGCATGGTCGGGAGCGATCTGGATTTTTGGGGTCGATATGGTAGCCCCTCAGTTTTCATCGAAAAAATGCCGTTAGGGGAAGTATGAAAATACAAGCTTTCGGTGCAACCGATGTTGGAATGAAGAGAAAAAATAATCAGGACACTTTTCTCATCGATGAGACCTTGCGGTTATATCTTGTAGCCGATGGCATGGGCGGCCATTTAGGTGGAGAAGTCGCTAGTAAATTGGCTGCCGATACCACGCAACAATTCTGTCGAGAACACAAACAGCTAAATCCCAGAGAGCGGTTGGAAAAGGCGATTAACGCAGCTTCGGAGAAGATTTATGCCGAGGGTCAAAATAATGAAGAACTAAAGTCCATGGGGACAACTGTGGTAGCTTTCTTGGCTCAGGATAACGTTGCCTATATCGCGCAGGTGGGAGACAGCAGGGTTTATCTTTGCTCGCAAGGGTCTCTTTGGCAGGTTACAGAAGATCATACCGTAGTTCAGGAGGAGATTCGTGCGGGGCTTATTTCTCCGGAGGATATTGAAAACCATGAGCTTCAACACGTCATCACTCGCTCTGTGGGCTATCAAAAAGATGTGTCTGTAGATATTTATCGTCGAAAACTGCAACCCAACGATACGTTTTTGTTGTGTTCGGATGGCCTTTCTGGCCTGGTTAAAAACAAGGAGATTCTTGAACACCTTGAGGGAAATTCAATAGAGACAAGTGTGAGAAGCCTCATCGGCTTAGCTAACTCGAGAGGCGGAACTGATAACATTACCGTTGTAGTATGTCGCGTAGCATCCTAAACGACCCGAGGGTTTGACTTAAAGCTGTGAGTAATGCTTATATGTTCGATTGACCAATGGAAACGCCGCATTAAAAACAAGAGGTTTTTACGCTAACGAATAAAAAAAATAAATGGTGGGATCAAAAGTTTATCACCATCATGATCATACCTGAGAGAACAAGAGGGGTTCAAAAAATAGTTGTTCCCTTTTTGCTGGTTAAATTGGGGGTAGTTCTCTTTTCTTTGATGACGGTGTTTTTAGTTGTGGTTGGGGTCGATTATTTTCATGTTTTGGGTAGGTTGGGGGAAAACAAGTCTCTCAAAGGGGAAAACTTTAAGTTGCGACAAGAGATTCAAACTGTTCGAAACAAAGTGGACTCTATGGAAGCCACTATCGAGCGAGTCAGAAACTATGCAAAAAAGCTCCAGATTCTAACCGGAGAAGGCGGTGGAAAAAATAAACTAGAAATGCCAACAGGGCCCATTGATATGGAGCCAGAGCGAATCCCCTCTAGCGGGGAGAAACAGTCTAGAAACAATCTTATTGAGCCCGACTCTATCCAGGTTGCCTCCACGCAAGGCCTTTCATCTCTAGAGGATAAACTACGAAAGCTTCATATAGCAGGGGAAGATATGGAGAATAATCTTTCGAGGTTTCACTCTTACTTGATTGCTAAGACAGCAGTGATAAATGCGACGCCTTCTTTGCTTCCCATTGCAGGATGGGTAACATCTTCGTTTGGATACCGACGTAATCCTTACGATGGCAGTTATAAACTTCATGCCGGGGTTGATATTGCGGCCGAACCCGGGACCCCTGTAAGGGCGCCGGCAGATGGGGTTGTGATTTTTTCTGGTTACCGAGAGGGATATGGAAAAGTGATCGTACTCGACCATGGTTATGGAATTCGAACTTTGTTTGGGCACAACTCTTCTGTGTTTGTCGGGCAAGGTTCTAGAGTTAAAAGAGGTGAAACGATTTCTCAGGTGGGAAATACGGGTCGTTCCACTGGGCCCCATTTGCATTATGAAATTAGAAAGAATGGTGTGCCTGTGAATCCAGCAACCTTCTTATCAAAAGCACGATTCTAGCGCATTAGTTTTGAACCTTCTTCCAATCTTCCAAAAATGTTTTGAGTCCTGAATCTGTTAACGGGTGTTTTGTGAGTTGATGAATCACTTTAACCGGAAGGGTCACCACATGCGCTCCCATTTTCGCGCATTCTAGAACATGGGTTGGGTGACGAACGCTGGCGGCGAGCACCTTAGTTTTAAGATGATATTGCCTAAAAATCGTTAAAATATCCTGAACAAGATCCAACCCATTTTGTCCGATATCATCAAGGCGGCCAATAAAAGGGCTGACATAGCTCGCACCTGCTTTGGCTGCTAGTAGGGCTTGGAGAGGTTGAAAGACCAACGTGACATTAGTGGGGATTCCCTCCGATGATAGGCGTTTAACGGCTTTTAAACCCTCACTCATCATTGGAATCTTAACGACGACATTGCTACCGAAGCGCCGAAGTTCTTTGGCTTCTTTGACCATGTCCTCGGCCGTTGTTCCAACTACTTCTAGGCTCACGGGCCCATTAACAAATTCACAAATTTCCTTTGCGACTTCGGCAAAGGGTTTTCCAATTTTTGCTACAAGGGATGGATTGGTAGTAACTCCGTCAAGAACGCCCAAAGAGGCTGCTTCTTTAATTTCTCCAATAGATGCTGAATCGATAAAATATTCCAAGAGCTCCCCCAAAAGGCATTATTGCTAATATCTTAAGTGGATCGACGTTTCTTGACAAAAGAAAAGGGAAATTTTTACAATACATCACGTTTTGTAATCGAGAGACGTCTAACAACCACCGGAGTGGGATCTATGATCGAAGTTAAAGCACTAACAAAAAAATATGGGGATAGGTTAGCGGTAGACAATATTTCGTTTACCGTAAATCGGGGCGAAATATTAGGGTTTTTAGGGCAAAACGGCGCGGGCAAGTCGACCACAATGAAAATCTTAACCTGCTTTATGCCAGCTACAAGCGGAACAGCTAGCGTAGCCGGATTTGATGTTTTTGAGAGTCCTTATGAGGTTAAGAAAAGAATAGGGTATTTGCCGGAAACTCCACCGATCTATTTAGAGCTTCTTGTATCCGAGTACTTAGATTTTGTTGCTAACTTAAGAAAAATTCCATCGAGTCAAAAACGAAAGAAAATTGATGCTGTAGTTGAGCGATGTCAATTGGGGGATGTTAGAAATCGCCTGGTAGGAAATCTCTCTAAAGGCTATAGGCAGCGAGTTGGATTGGCACAGGCGTTAATACATGATCCTGAAGTATTAATTCTTGATGAACCGACAGTGGGGTTGGACCCCAAGCAGGTTAGTGAGGCGCGGGGATTAATCAAGTCTTTGAGATCAGAGCGAACGGTCATTTACAGCACGCATATTTTGTCTGAGGTTGCAGCAACCTGTGATCGAATTATTATTATCGATCAAGGAAAAATAGTGGCTCAAGAAGCTATTAATCTAATGGGGGCGACCGGGGGTACTACTAAGACGGAAATTGTTGTCCAGCGGAGTTCAGATGAGCTTACTCAAGCCTTAAGAAGTTTAAAGGGGGTTCGAAATGTTCAGTGTCTATCTAATGGTCGAGATAGGATTGTTTTAGAAACTGAGGCGAGTGAAGAAATTATGGCGGAAATTGCTAGGGTTGCCGTTGCTAAGAATGCAGGGCTTATCAGGATGTCCCCAGTGCATCTGGCGCTAGAGGATTATTACTTGAATCTCATCAGTGGAAAGAGAGAGGTTTCAATATGAGAGGTGCTACGGCAATTATAAAAAAAGAATTACGATCGTATTTTTGCTCTCCTATTGCCTATGTGGTGTTGGGAGTTTTTCTTTTTGTGATGGGGGCCATTTTTGCTAAGTTTGTGGACCTATACCAAAAATACAACGTTGCTCACCAGTTTGGACAAGCACAGGGGATCACCATTGATAAGTTGGCTACCTATCTTTACCAAAACATGGCTTTCATTTTGTGTTTTGTGACCCCTTTTTTGACAATGCGGCTGTTTTCGGAGGAGAAAAGACAAAATACGCTCGAGTTGCTTTTTACGGCGCCAATGAAGGAGATTGAGATTGTTTTGGGTAAGTTTTTTTCAGCTTATTTTTTGATGCTCATCATGTTAGCCGTATCGTTTATTTATGTTTTCTTCATGGTTTTGTGGGGCAATCCGCAGCTTAAAATTATCGGGGCTACTTACTTTGGGTTAGCTTTAGCGTTGGCCTGTTATGTTTCTTTAGGGGCTTTGATTTCGGCTATGACCTCGAGCCAGGCGATTGCAGCCGTTTGGACGTTCATTGCACTTCTGTTTTTGTGGCTTTTACAATCTTTGGGACAAGGGATAACTGCTGCATGGGGCCCGATCCATTGGGGGCCTACGTTGGTTTATATTTCACCGCTAGGACATTTTAGTTCGTTTACGGAGGGATTAATACACATTAAAGACGTAGTTTACTTTCTTTCTTTTACACTATTTACAATCTTTTTGACCCACCGAGTGGTGGAAAGCAATCGTTGGAGATAAACCTATGAGCATGATCTCGATTATTTTAGCTTTGGCTTCAACTTTGACTAGCGCAATTTCGGCTTATTTAGTTTCTGAAAACAGCTTAATCTGGCAAATCTCTTTGGGTCTGGCTATTGTTTTCTATGGGGTCTACCTTTACCTAGAGAGAAGATTTTTTGGTGAGGTCTTTTCAAGAAAAACCACACAATACGGCATAAATGCTGTCTTGGTCTCGGTGATTGCGTTCGGCATTTTAGTTTTTGTAAATCTTATAGCAACCAAATACGACATTAAAAAAGATCTTACAAAAAACAAACTTCACACTCTCTCCGACGAATCGATAAAAGTTTTAAAAGGGTTAACTGGTGAAATTAAGTTAAAGGCTTTTATTAATCCTGCACAAATGGCGGAGTTTGAAAAAATATTTGAAAAATATACTTACTACTCGCCGAGGTTAAAGAAAGAGTACATTGACGTAGATAAAGACCCTTTTATCGTTCAGAAGTACAACATCAAACAGGCGGGAACAATTATTATTGAGAGTGATACCCGCACCGCTCGAGTTGAAAATTTGTTTGGCCCTGAGGATCCGAAGTTAGAAGAGAAAATTACAAACGCGATTATTCAAGTTGCGAAAGGTGAGAAAAAGAAAATTTATTACGTTTCTGGCCATGGTGAGAAGCTACTTTCGGATACCAGTAAAGATGGATATTCCGAAATGAAGGATCAATTAGAGAGCGGACGATACAAAGTCGAAGAGTTGGTTTTGGTTGAAAAGGGGATAATTCCCTCAGATGCTGACATTGTTGTTTTGGCCTCGCCCCGATCCGATCTTTTGGAGATTGAGATCAAAGCAATTGAGAGTTACTTGGCGAAAGGTGGAAAGTTTCTGGTTTTGGTAGAACCCACTTCTACGCTGACCCTGAAAGGATTGCTGGCAAAATATGGCGCGATTTACAATCCGAAAAAAACGGTAGTTGAACTAAATCCGTTGCAGCAATTAGCGGGGGGAAATCCTCTAACACCTATCGTTACTAGCTATAACAAAGAAAGCGAAATAACCAAAGAGTCTAAACAGATTAGCTTATTTCCGATCGCCACTCCTATAGAAAAGGCTGAGGACAAGCAGAATGGTTTGACTGTAACAAGTCTATTTTCTACTAGTGCAAAGAGTTTTGAATCCGATCTTAAGGATAATCAGGTTAAACCTAATCCCGTGACTGATAGAAAAGGGCCTCTTTCTCTGGCAGTGAGTATTACAGGCAAAGCAAGCTCTAAAGAGGCTGAGCCCAAGAAAAACGGGGAAACTACTCCGGAAGCAAACAAACCTGGGCCGAAAAAGGAAGCGGAGTTTAGGTTGATTGTAGTTGGGGATTCTGATTTTGCTTCAAACAGCGGGAGGCGTTTTGGGATCAATGCTGATCTTTTTCAAAACATGTTGAGTTGGTTGGCACATGAAGAGGATCTGATTTCTATTCGACCAAAACCAACAGACACAAGTGAGTTTGATGTTACAGAAACTAGAATGAGATACATCAATTTAGCTTCTATTGTGATTGCCCCAATGATGATGTTTGGTTCTGGCTTGGCCGTTTGGGCTAATAGAAGAAGAAAGTAATTTTAGAAGCGAGTGCTTCCAAAATAATTGGGGGTCGCATTTACCCATTCGCTAATTGTTTGAAAGGTTTTACGGGTTTTAGCTCGGGTAAGAGAGGCTCCCAATTGATCTGCATGGGCAGAAAGCTTTTCAATCGCCTCTAATTGAAGATTGGCAAGAACGCTCTCATTGGTTTTTTCATCCAAAATAAGCGTAGTTTTTTGAGGGTGAGAGATAAAGGTCCAATCGGTGTGGTTGGAGTCCTCGACAAAGTGTAGTTGGTCTGAGGCGTCTCGTATAAATTTCCCCGCCACAAATCTATCAGCTGTTATTGAAGTGATCACAAAGAGCTCTTTGGTCTGAGTGTTGGGGTTTTTGTTCAGCCAGGCAAGCCCCCTAGATTCCGAGCCGCTTAATATCTCAATGGGAGCGGTTTTGACATAGGCTAGGGCCTTAAGAGAGGCCAAAGCAATTCTAAGTCCTGTGAAAGATCCGGGGCCTGAGTTGGTGATGTAACGATCCAAATCGCTCACAGAAAGAGAGAGGGCTTTTAAGCATTTTTCTAGCTGAGGAATAAAGCGCTCTGAGTGGTTGCCGTTCTCAGTGAGGGTATGGGAAGACAGTAGAATCGATTTTGTTCCTTTTGTAACTTGATGGATAGCTAAAGTTCCTTTAGAGGAGGAAAGATCTAGGCTGAGCCAATGTTCAGAGGGTTTCATTTCGAAGGGTTAATAACGATATTACGGGAAAGGATCAAGCCAAAATAGTTTTGGGGGCGGCAAAAGACCAAAACTAACGGCTAAGCGAGGGGTTGCTTAGCAAGAGGATTCTGGTTTCGGGGGTTTGTCATTTCGGGTAGTTTGCCGCCCCCAAAGTTCTAGCTCGATTCCGTTTGAGTGATTGTTTTCGTATTCCTACGACAACATCACACTTAGAATTGTAGCTTGAATACAAAAGCAATTTCAATAGACAAGAAGTATACACTCAAAAGCCCGCCGAAAAATAGTGACATAATATCATGGCCTTAGGCTGTTTTTTGTTGAGTCACTAGATAATGTTTTTTTTTTGAACCCATTTGAGTTTCAAGATAAAACAAGCGTTAAGGATTTTTAAATGAACGAAGAGAAATTAAAACTGGTTTTATGGGATCGTTTTGGAAAAAAGAGCGAGCACTGGATTGAATTGGGGGCAAATCTTAGGGAAGCTTTAATGTCTATAGGCGCTAATCCGTATGAAAAAAAGTTTGTCCAGCTCAACTGTAAGGGGATGGGGATCTGTGGAACCTGTAAGGTTCTAGTTTGCGAGGGAGACATCGATTGGGAAAAACGGTCCTGCCAAATTCAGTGCTTTCAGGATATGGAAATAAGATTAAAATAAGGGTCCTTAAGATGAGATAGGAGAAAAGCTTGAAAACAACAGGATATTATCACAGCGTGGTTGGGGGTAGGGAGCAGAACGAAGATTCTTATCTTTCTGATGACAGCTTGGGGTTGTATGCCGTTGCCGACGGTATTGGTGGTGGCCTAAAAGGAGAAGTCGCCTCTAAGATGGCTGTTGACGGCTTAAGAACTCATTGCCAAGAGAGGAATTCCTTAAGGGACATCTTCAAAGTGCTTCAAGAAGAAATTTTAAATGAAGCTAATGAGACTTTGGGTGGGGCTTTGATGGGAACGACTCTTAGCTGTGTTGAAATAAACGAGGATAAAGCTACCATTTGTCATGTTGGAGATTCTCGAGTCTATTTTTTTGATGGCCAAGTGCTAAGACAAATGACCGAGGATCAAGAGTTCTACGATGACCACATAAAAGCAACTGTGCTGAATTCCTATCTTGGCTTGGATTCAGATATTCACCCTCTTCGCATCTCTCAAGAAACTCTCACGGTGGCGTCCGGGCAGCGCTTTTTGATAGCGAGTGATGGTCTTTTCAAGCAGATGAACGACATGAGAATCGTTACCCTAATAAGAGAAAATCTGACGACACCGCAAAAGTTGGTTGAACTGTTGTGTGATGAGGCCAGCATGGTTGAACATTCAGATAATGTGACGGTGGTTTACGTGGAAATTTCGGCCTAGGGAAGCATGATCGTTAAGATTCAAAAGAAAAGGTTTGAAGATCATACCGCAAAGGGTTTCTCGGTCAAAATCCGAGGGAAGGTGGTTAAAGGCTTCGTTGTTAAAAAAAACGACATGTTTTTTGCCTATTTGAATGTTTGTAAACACTTGCCTGTAACGCTTGATCTTAACGACGATAATTTTTTCACTTTTGATAAGGCTTTTCTTCAATGCCACATGCATGGAGCCATGTATGAAATTGAAACAGGATATTGCGTCGGGGGGCCATGTCTCGGCGCTAGGTTAGACGCTTTGTCTTTAGCAGAAACAGAAGACGAACTCCTAATAACTGTCCCGGATTCTGCGGCTAACCCCAAATAAAAAAGAGAGAAAAAGATGGAAACAAAAAACCTTAAATTTGATACCAAATTAATTCACGGGGGGGAACCTTCGCCCCTCATTGAAAAAGCGGTTACGATGCCGATATTTCAAAGTAGCACTTATGAGATTGGAGAGAGTCAATCTGGAGAGATTAACTATAATGACATCAAATACGTACGGCTAAACAATACGCCCAATCACTTAGCGATTCACGAAAAAATTGCTCAAATAGAGATGGCTGAGGCTGCGCTAGTCAGCAGCTCTGGCATGGCATCGATCTCTTCCGCGCTATTGGGTTTAATTGGTTTCGGTGAGCACGTTCTTGCTCAAGACAATCTCTATGGTGGTACGTATCATTTTCTAAAAGAGTTTTTTCCAAAAATGGGAAGAGAGGTTACCTTTTTTCCACTGGAAGATATTAACAAGCTTCCTATGCTATTGAAGAAAAACACTCGAGCGATTTATGTTGAATCGATTTCTAACCCCCTTTTAAGAGTTCCTGATCTCAAAGAGGTTGTAAAGTTTGCTCAAGGGAACGGTTTGATTTCAATGATCGACAACACATTTCCTTCGCCGGTAAATTTTAATCCAATTCCTTTTGGGTTTGATGTTGCTCTTCACAGTGCGACCAAATATTTAAATGGGCACTCCGATGTGGTTGCCGGAGCGATGGTTTCTCGTAAGGATTTGATAAAGAAAGTAACGCCCTTGTTTAATCATTTAGGGGGGTGTTTAGATCCTCATGCTTGTTTTCTGTTGCATCGAGGGATGAAGACTTTGGGTGCTAGAGTGCGTTATCAGAATGAGTCGGCGTTGAAAGTGTCGGGCGCTTTAGAAAAGTGTTCAAAGGTGGCTAGGGTTATTTATCCCGGTTTAAGGTCCCATCCTGACCATCTAAGGGCGAGAGAATGGTTCCGAGGTTTTGGAGGAATGCTGTCTTTTGAGTTCGCGGGAGATGCTGTGGAGGCTGATACAGCTCTCAAACGATTAAAAATTCCTTTTTTGGCGCCGAGCTTGGGGGGAGTGGAAAGCCTTTATGTCAGACCAGCCACAGCTTCTCACTCCAGTTTATCTAAAGGCGATCGGGAAAAATTGGGGATCAAAGACACTTTGGTACGAGTGTCGATTGGTTTAGAGGACACCCAAGATTTGATTGACGACTTTACTCGGGTTTTAAATTAAATTTGTATTATTAAAGTTGAATTACTAGGTTGGGAGGCCTTAAAAATGTTAAAGAAAACGTTACTATCAATTATCGCAATCTTTGTCTTTGGGGCGGTCGCCACACAAGCAGCCCCCAAAAATAAGGACGAAAAAAAAGGAGTAAAAATGTTAGTAATTGAAACTAATCATGGAACCATTGAAGCGGAGCTATATCCAAAAGAAGCACCCAAGACGGTTGCGCGAATATTGGAATTGGCTGGTAAGGGCTTTTATAATGGATTAACTTTCCACCGTGTTGTTCCCGGATTTGTTGTTCAGGGCGGTGATCCCAAGGGGAACGGAACTGGTGGGTCGGGACAAAATCTTCCTGCAGAGTTTAATTCTCATAAACATGTTGAAGGGACTTTGGCAATGGCAAGGGCCATGGATCCTAACTCGGCCGATAGTCAATTTTATATTTCTTTGGGAGCTCATCCCCACTTAGACAATAACTACACGGTTTTTGGTCAAGTAGTGAAAGGGATGGAGACAGTTAAGAAACTTGCCGTTGGAGATAAAATGACCAAGGTCTACACCAAGTAGTCAGAACTAAAAAATTATTCTAAAAGATGCGAGGGCTTCTCTACGTTGAACTTTTCAAGCAGCGTAAAGAGGCCTTCTTCATTTTCTGCTACTAATTCAATACAGGGGCACACCCACTCCCAATTGGTGCCGACCTTTGTTGCTGAAAACTGATACACAGCTGAACGCAAAGGGCTAAAGGAAACTTCGATAGCTCTTTTTAAGCCATCCCCTGCTTTGTTGAGTTGAGAATCTAAGTTGGAAATTTCGCGACGGATGTCACTGAGGTCATTACTGTTTTTTCTTCTTATAATATAACGCATCGCCATGGGTCTTAGATTTCCTTATTATAGTTTCAACAGTCACAGCCAGTAGAGACCTGTTTATACCTACATTGTGACAAAATGACAAAGCAAGATTTCGGGACATCATTTTACGCATCTTGATCGCCCCAGAGACCCGTGGGATACTATATAGAAACCGAGTATTTGAGCATCCAACCGTGAAAAGGCGAATCGATAGCTTCAAGGAACCTTTATTTTCCTTCCTTAGAAACTCCGTATGCTTGCCCTAAACAAACAAAAATGCAGGCTTAATCTTTGCTTTTTCCATTTGTTAATAATGAGGAGAGGATAATTTCATGGCTAAAAAACTCTATGTGGGTAACTTGAATTACGAAGTTACAGAAGACGAGCTTTCCCAACTGTTTAGTCAGTGCGGTCAAGTTTCAGGGGCTCGAATTGTAAAGGATAAATTCTCAGGAAGGTCTAAGGGGTTTGGGTTTGTTGAAATGCCCAATGATGATGAGGCAACTCATGCGATTGACCGAATGAAGGGATTCGATTTGAAAGGGCGGCCTATCACCGTAGATGAAGCCAAAGAGCGGCCCGAGGGATTAGGTGGAGGCGGCGGAAGAAGATTTGGCGGTGGCGGACGCGACGGTGGCGGTGGAGGAGGAGGTGGTGGAAGAAGATTTGGCGGTGGAGGACGCGATGGTGGCGGTGGAGGAGGTGGTGGTGGAAGAAGATTTGGCGGTGGCGGACGTGATGGTGGCGGTGGAGGAGGTGATGGTGGAAGAAGATTTGGCGGTGGCGGACGCGATGGTGGCGGAAGGGACGGATATCGAGGAGGCCGCGGGGGCGAAGATCGAGACCGAGACAGAGATAGGGATCGAGGTTATAAAGGTGGTGACGACGGTGGGTACGATGATGAAGGTAGTGGCAACTATTAAAACTTTTTAAAAAAGCACGTGGGCCCGGTTCTTTTTTTAAAGAGTTCCGGGCCTTTTTATATTTAACGTTTGTGCAAAAGAGCCAAGACAATTTCGATAAGAATCAAAGCTACGACCGAGGCTTCTAGCATGATAGTCCTTCGGCTCGAGGTGAAGTCCGCCAAGATTTCAATGTTGTCTTGAATAAGAGTTAGTTTTTTATCGAGAGTTCTGAACCTGACTTCGATATCAAAGTTTTCTTGGAGCTCTATAAATATCTCTTCGAGCTCTTTGCTTTTCCATGTTTCATCGGGTGGATCTAGAATGGCGACATTGCTGATAATGTGTTGTCTCGCTTTTCCCGACGTCCCAATCATTTTTAAAAGGCTTTTCGTTTTTAACGAGACCTCCCCTAGAGTAGCGAGATCCTCCATAAACGAAGAGGCTTCATTTAACATTCGGTTGGCCATGACTTCGAAATATTCAAGGGCTGCGGATTGACCTACGGAGATAGCGACGAGCCTCAGAATATCGAGCGAAAGTTCGTGAACCTCAACATACTCAAACTCGACTCGATTAGGAAAATCGCCCACATTAACTTGATAGGTTTCGGTTGTTGGATTGGGTAATCCAGGGCCTAGAACGCTTTTAATTTTTCCCACCTCGAGATCAATCTCTTCATTGGACATGTTAAAAAAAACGAGGCAGCCGAATCGATAAACAAAGAGATAGCTATTTTCTCCATATTGAAGTCGGAGCTCTCTGGGTGAGCTGTCTACAATTCGACCCGATAAAACGGAACGAATACTTTTAATATGGATAGAATCATAGAGGTTGATAGCTTGCATGAGGTATCCAGTTGCCATAAGTTTTTGACCTCCCGTGTTTTTGAAAAGCTATCCAGATTAGCATACAATAATATTATGCCATTTCGCACGCAGCAAACCATTATAACTCTATGCGTTGCTCTAGCTTTGTTTTTCCCCTCATTTTGTCAGGCGCACCTACTTGAGGTTTTTGCTAAAGCTTCGGCTTCAAAAAACTACACTGATGAAGACCGGTTCACTGTGAGCGTGTCGGGAGGAACTGGGCTTGCTCTTCTATTGATTCCACAAGTCAGAATTGAGGGGCGATACACGGTAGTCAGCAGTTTACAGAATCATCTCGATGTGGGGAGCCCTTCAATCATTGCGACTCTTAATGACATTAAAACGGAAACCAACATTTATAGCGTCGGTTTGGATATCGATATTCTCAGTGATAAATATCCGATTCAACCCTTTGTGTTTTTGGGGGCTGGTTATATTGTTTCTGAACGGTCCTATTTTCTAACTCCTGCAGGAAGCCCGTCAGCTACGTTAATTAGTGAACCAAAGACGATGGGTATTTCAGCGAATGCGGGAGCAGGAATTCGTATTCGAATTGCAAAGTCGATAGCTTTTGAAGTAGAGGCGTATGGTTACGGTCTAGATCCTCACAGACCTAATCCACTGATTAACATTTACGGAAACGCGGGAATTCGTATTTTCATGTAGTCGTTTTTTTCCCTCGAACAGCTAAAAACTCTTGGAACTTTTTCTCGCTTCCTCGATTGGTAGGGACATAAAATCGCGTGGCTTTTAATTTTTCTGGCAGGTATTGGGTTTGCGTCCAACCACTTTCATGGTTGTGAGGATAATCATAACCCTGTCCATAGCCCCAATTTTTCATAGCGGTAGTGGGCGCATTTCTGATGTTCATTGGAATCTCAAGCATTCCGGATGACTTTACTTCATCGATAGCTTCATTAATGGCTTGATAGCTTCGATTGCTTTTTTCGGAGCAGGCCAAATAGGTTGTGGTTTGGGCCAGAGGGATTCTAGCTTCCGGCATACCGATTGCGTGGACAGCTTGCAAACAGCTCGTAGCCAACATCAGAGCGGCGGGGTTAGCATTGCCAACATCTTCAGAAGCCAGCAGGATCAGTCGTCGAGCGATAAAAACAGGATCCTCTCCCCCTTCAAGCATTCTGGCCAAATAATAAATAGCCGCGTCTGGGTCGCTCCCGCGAACGCTCTTAATAAAAGCAGAGATCGTGTCGTAGTGTGCTTCAGATTTTTTGTCGTAATAGAGGGACTGAGCTTGAGTTATCTCTTCGAAGTCTCTGAGCTCAATTGTTTTGTCTCCTGAAGTCGCCAAACAAACGTGATCTAACAGATTCAATGCCTTTCTTGCATCTCCATGGGCACAGTCGGCAATTCGTTCTAATACGGCTTGGGTTACATTTTTAGGGGCCGATCTTTTCAGCAAAACTAAAATGTCTTTAGAGTCCAAAGCATTAAATCGATAAATGATGGATCGAGATGCAATAGCGTTATTGATCTCAAACGAAGGGTTTTCTGTGGTTGCGCCGATAAATCTGACGCTCCCCTCTTCAAGAAACGGCAAAAGAACATCTTGTTGGCTTTTGTTTAGACGATGAACCTCATCGATAAAAAGAATGTGAGCAGATCTCCCTGTGTGAAATGCTGAGCGAGATCTTTCCAACACTTCTTTAATTTCCTTAACTCCGCAGGTTACAGCTGAGAGGCTTTCAAAAGGGCGCTGGGTTGTTTTGGCGATTAAAGAGGCCAAAGTGGTTTTTCCCGTTCCGGGTGGGCCCCAAAAAATAAAACCACACCACTTGTCGGTTAGAAGTAGTTTTTGAAATCGTTCGTTAAGAAAGTGGGTTTGTCCTACAATTTGGTTAAAATCCTGAGGACGAGCGCGTTGCGCCAAGGGCGTGTCTAGTGAAAGTCCGGAAAAAAGGGAGTCTTGAGGATCAAAGGGCATATGGAGGGTTATAGTGGGAAACAACTCAGTAATCAAATGAGCTTTTTGGGTTTGCTCTTAATGGGAGATGGTTATAATCAGGAACTATGAAATCTGAAAAGCACAGCTTGCTATCTTGGTATCTTACCAAGTACATGGCGGTAGAGGTGGTGGGGAGCTTCCTGATGGGAACCGCCATTTTTTTGTTAATTATGCTTACTTTTCAGGCTATCCGACTCAGCGAATTCGTTGTCGTTCATCAAGTTGGAATGAAAGATGTCACTAAACTATCGCTCTATCTCATGCTTTCTTTTGTTCCTATAGCCATTCCCATTTCCTTTTTGTTTTCGGTTCTCATCGGAATTTCAAGGGCGCACTCAGAGGGCGAAATGATAGCGTTGCAAGCCTCAGGAATAAGTTTGTTTCAAGTTTTTTTACCGTTAGGATTGTTCTCGGTTTTAGTGACTGTGGTAACTCTATATTCCTCTTTAGTTTCCGTGCCCCAAGGAAATCGAAAATTTGAATTGTTGATTGAAAAGCTGGGGAGTGAGAGAGTCATGGGGGCTCTGAAACCCGGGGTGTTTCATGAGGGGTTTTTTGGGCTTGTTCTTTTCGCCGAAAAGATCATCCCGGTCAAAAATGAATTACAAAATGTTTTTATTTACGATGAGCGAGAGGAGTCAAATCCTCTAGCGATTACGGCCAAAGCCGGACTGCTTCGAAACAACCCAGATAAAAATTTGTTAACCCTAAGACTCTCTCAAGGGTCCATCTTGGTAGATAAAAAGAAGGCTGAAGAGCCACAAGACAGGATCGATTTTGATGTTTACGACATTAACTTGGAGTTGGCCGAGCGGGGGAGTTCTTGGAGAGAATATAGTCCTCCTTCTTTTAACTACGAGCAGTTGAAAACTCGATTAAGAGAAACGCAGCCTGATCCTCCGATGCATCGAAAGCTTCTAGTAGAGCTTCACCGGCGATTTTCACTTTCATTTGCTTGTGTGATTTTTGGTTTGTTGGGTTTTGTCATTGGGACTCGCAGCCAACGAGGGGTGAGAAGCACAGCGGTTGTTTTGTGTTTGGTTGTTGGACTTGTTTACTGGCTTGCCTACATTGGAGCCAACGCTTTAGCTTTGGGGGGATGGATACTTCCTTGGATGGGCGTTTGGGCTCCCAACTTACTCTTTGGCTCTATCGGAATCGGCCTATTTCTCAAAAACACCTAACTACCAAAAGGTACCCATTTACTTTCCGGCCGGAATGTCGATAGGCACCTTTTGGACGGGTGTTTAAAAAGTGCACAATTGGGGAAGGGACAATGGGATGTTTCTCGCACTGGGTTTAGGCACTGTCGTTGCACCTTTTAGTCGGTAAGGACGCACTGAAAAAGAAATTGACGGTTTAAAAATGAAAGCAACGGCTTACATCGCTATTCTTCTCTCGCTGTTAACATTGTGGACACCCGTGGAAGCTGCGAGGAAGCGGTCCGCAGAAAGACTTTTAGGTTCTATTCCAGTCGGCCCAGTAAACCCAGTAAGAAGGAAGCGAGGAAAAGACTATAATCCAAGGCTTACAAGGGTTGATGCTGAAACACAGTTAAAAATGGGCTCTCAACAAGTGCTCAGTTCAGAAAATAATTTATCTTCAGAATCCCTTCAATCCACTTCGAATGGCGGTGGCTCGGGAGTAGCAAACAACAGAAGCAATGTAGACGGCGGAAACAATTCTACGCAAGACGGCAAAAAGCCAGAGGGGCAAGATTCGCCACCGAAAAATATGCCCGAGGACAAGCAGGGATCAAGACAAGGTTCCGGTTCGGAAGGGGTGTCATTTGGATTGTGGTGGCCGGTCTGTGTGTTTGTGGATGGGCCGGATGCGAACTCTCAGATTGCAGAGATGGTTCGAATGTCGGCTGCCTGTCGGGTAAATTTGAAGCCATACATTAGAACGGTGAGTGTTTCTGACCCCAACAATCCAGAACAACTCAACAGCCTTCAAAGACAAAGTTGTAATATTAAAGAAGGGGGAATCGCTGGAAAGGGATCTTCTCTTGTTTTAACCAACCGAAGCAGTACGGTAGCTGATGAAATGTGCGGTTCAAAGGAGACCGTTAATGGAGTTACACGACCTACTACAACAGTTGCAGGGTGTAATGAGTTGGCTAATGGAGCCTCTAGAGAATCTAGAGACAGGGCAAGCAGGCCGGCAGCTGGGCATGGTTCTTTAAAGGTATCGAACGGTGAAGTAGCAGTCGGAATTGTAGATTCGCAAGGCTATTCTAGTGGAGCAGTTTATTCACACGAAACTATGGGGCATGGTCAGATGGGATGGCCCAACGGAAAAAAAGCAGGAAATGGAATTGGAGATCCTAATGACAAAAAAGATAGCGGTGGGGATCATCAGCATGGAGGGGGGTATACTGGGATCGGTTGTGCGCAAATGAGAGCCTCCGCAATTCCTGATCCTGAGGGGTATCACAAGTTTTATTCTAGCAAGACAAAATACTATAGCCATCGTGAAGATAAGAAGATGCCTTTAGGAGAAAAAATTTGGAAGACATTTAAGGATGGCCCTCAGATCGCTGGTCAAATTACCAGAGGAGGTTCTGGATCTTCTAGGAGCACTGAATCGGCTGCTTCTTCACAAGGTTCTAATTTGGGGTCAGCCAGCGCTGGCCACAAAAAAGCTCAAGGCGGTAGTAGAAAAGCCTCTGGTGGGAGTTTAGCTGGTGGAACAGCCGGCGGGCGAAATTCAGGGGGAGCTACTCGAGGCGATGGAAGTGGTGATGATTCTTTGGCCAGTCAAGTTTCTGGTGGTTCAAGTGGAGGGGCTGGAGATCCTAATTTCACGATTGTCGCAAACAAAGCAAACAGCGCTTTGGCAGAAAAACCGGGAGTACAGAGTCCAGTTTTAGATAGCAATTATTTTGATAGGCCTAACTCGAGTGGATCGAACTTGGGCGGTGCTTCGACGGGTTCCTCGAGTGGTGTAGAGAGTCGGGAGTTGGCTTCGATTGATGTCTCCAAGGTAGGCGATCCAGAATCCAACCTGGATCCAGATTATCTTAAAGAACGAAAAAAACGTAGGAAAAGTGAAAAGCGGGAAAAAAGATCCATTAGAAAGTGGGACACTTCTCAGGACCAATCACGATCAAGATAGTGGGTGTCAGTCTCCTAGTAAGCTTAAAAGGGAGATAGTGGGTGTCAGTCTCCTAGTAAGCTTAAAAGGTAGCGGTCACTATCTGACTCAACTAATCTTCCAGGTCCTCGGACTTTTCCTCAAAGGGTTTTTGTTCAGTTTCAAATGGAATTTCTTTGATTCTTGTTTTAGGGGGATCAGGATTGTAAAGATCGAAATCAGCAACTAGTGCTAAACCCCCTCGAAAAAATGTGGGAGAGTAACTGCCCATTGCAGACCACATCACTGTCCCTTCAATGCGATATTTCGGACCGGCAAAGTATCCGAATTTGCCGCCCAAAGAAAAAACATTGGGATGATAGGAAAGCCTAGCAAAGCTGCCCCCCGAACCCGTTGCTGAGTTTAATTCAGTTGGAACCGGGTTGGGGTCACTGCTCAAGGAAGAAAAATTCTCAAGAATAAATCTTAAATAGATAGGGTTCCATGTAGCCCCAGCAAAAGCGGTAAGAGTAAAAGCACTTGAGTAATTCAGGGAACGAGCTACAAGGCCCGGAGAAATACCAAAAGCAAATTGTCGATTGAATCTATAGCCCAGATGTATCTTACCACCGAGGTCAATACTCCCATCCCCCAGGACAAGGTAGTCGACAGATAAATCGGAAGTCGAGTAAAGAGGAAGATTGGTGTAAAGCTCCCCTGTAAGTAAGAGGCGTGTTCTTAGGAAGTTCCATTTTAATCCTGCCGTAAGGTCTCCCAGGCCCGAACCACTAAATGGAGTCGCTCCAGGAGAATCGATTAAATTTGAGACAAAGGGGATTTTGAGAAGGCCCGACCAATCTTTTGCAAAGCTATACTCTCCCTCGAGCCCAAATCGATACTCATTAAAAGCGCTGGGTTGTCCCGCAACCAAGAGCACAGACTTTGTTCCATCACTTGCGTAGTTTTCGCTACTGGTGAAATATTCTCCTCCAAATTTCAAGTTGAGATGATGATAATCAGGAATCCACGCGTAGTCGGCAAAGCAATAAGCAGAAGAGAAAATAAAAATAAGAAAACAATGTAATTTATTCGATCGCACTGGCGATCAAATCATACTCCATTGCGCGCTCAATTTTAAGATCTAGAATTGCCCCTTGGGTAAGTTTTCCAGACCGAATTAAAATATGGCCATCAATGTCTGGAGCCTGTCCCTGATGGCGTCCCTGCCAAAGAAATTCAGATTCTTCAGAGGGCCCTTCAACAAGTACGGGTACCGTGTAACCGATGAATTTTTTTAAGCGGGCTTTAGACGCTGCTTGTTGAACTTTCATAAGATCATCACGTCTTGCCTGCTTTACCTCTTCGGGCAACTGATTGGGTAAAGTATAAGAAGCTGTGTTTTCTTCGTGGGAGTATGCAAAAACACCCAAATGGTCTAATTGCGCCTCCTGAACAAAGGCGCGTAGTTGCTGATACTCCTCTTCGGTTTCACCAGGATATCCAACAATAACAGCGCTTCTAATGGCTACATTGGGAATTCTTTCTCGAAGTTTATCAAGGCGCTCACGGATTTGGGCCCCAGTGACTTTGCGATTCATTAACGCAAGCATTCTATCGTTGATGTGCTGAATAGGGGTATCGATGTACTTGCAAATCTTTTCTTCTGTAGCAATCAGCTCAATGAGTTCATCCGACATTTCATCTGGATAGACATAAAGCATCCTAATCCAATCAAGCCCTTCTACTTTAACCAAGGCTTTAAGAAGAGAAACTAAGTTGGTGCCGTCTCTTAAATCTCTACCGTAG
>Ga0194122_10001312_pt1 | contig 30689 bp, 28 predicted proteins | sample TA2MahCa10mmetaG_FD_155487 | JGI IMG/M metagenome (GOLD analysis project Ga0194122, IMG submission 155487) | Freshwater microbial communities from Lake Tanganyika, Tanzania - TA2015021 Mahale Deep Cast 10m | ecosystem: Environmental > Aquatic > Freshwater > Lake | place: Tanzania: Lake... | reverse complement strand
TCGTCCCCATAATGTCTTCTTCCAAAAGCAATAATTTCATTATTATACTTTATTAATGAGTAGAAAATAGAGTTTTTTGTTGTGTTAATTCGTTTTATGTATGAAAGTTTCATTATATATATATATTATTGGCGTTTTAAATAAAAAAGGTGTATAAAATAAAATAAATAATTCAAACAAATAAAATAAATAATTCAAACAAATAAAATAAATAATTCAAACAAATAATTCGACAAAAAACAAAATCAATTATGTTATCGATCCTTCCGCCACACCAGCCATTGTAGGCACTTTTATGCTGTGTAGAATTACATGTTGTGATATTATAATATGACACCATGATCGAGCAAACTATTTATGTGCGAAATGTGTTTCCACGATACCATAAAAACGGAACAAAAAAAACGTACTTTTTGAGGCCCGAAAAAGTACCGGACCCATGAGAGAGGCCCGTCGGCCTGCCCAACCTCCGGTAAAAATTGCCAATATTTTCGAACGTTATACATATTATCTTACGATGTATGCTGTTATTTTACGTTATATGTCAATGAAAATCTCGTTTTAGGTCACAAGCGTCAGTCACAAAATATTTTACCAGAGTCTCGAAACCTTGATGATATATGGGTTGCAATATATGTTCAAAAATCGAGAATTGTGAAAAAATCAAAAGTGTGCAAAAAAATGCGTTTTCAAAATCTATTTTTGGCAAGTCGCGACTTGGACATCTCCAAAATCCAGTGTTTCCAAAAGCACAAAATGGAAACACATTTTAGCACATTGTATAATCGTGACCATATATCATCACATATCCATTGTATACGTTGTATAAAATGATAGTTCAGTGTGGCGGCGGGGGCAACCTCGTTCAACTTTACAAAATATTTTCGGAATGAGAGGTTGATTTTTTTTGAATAACACAATATCTTCGTTCAACTTTACAAAATATTTTCGAGAGATATACGTTATTTTTTGACAAATAAAAAATAGATAAATAATAGTATTACGCATAAACAACAACAACAAGAATAAACTACGCAATAAATGAATAACACAGATAAAAAGAAATATTGTTGCGTAACATGTAACTTTAATACTAATAACATTAGTCATTATGAACGACATAAACTAACAAGGAAACATACACAACAAGACTATAACATGAATAAACATACAAATACCGCACAACAACTACGCTGTACAAAATGCAGTAAACAGTATTGTAGCCGCAGTGGATTATGGAAGCACAGTAAAATATGTGAATATGAGATTCAAACAGAACAATCCGCAATAGACAACGTAGTTACTGGATTATTGAACGAAGAACAATATGTAAACAACGTTATAGGTCCATTCATTCAAGAAAAAATCAATAGTTATATGAATGAATCAATTCACACGTATATAAGAGAAACAGCAGATAAGCATATAAAGGAGCATATAAAGGAGCATATAAAGGAGTATATAAATAAGTATGCAAAGAGATATATCAACGATTACATTCATAAAGAAATAAAACCGTTCAAACAAATAATAACCCAGATCGAAAAACATAAAAAAAAGTATCCCCCAGTTACAAAAAAGTTCGACCTTACAACATTTTTAAACAAAGAATGTAAAAACGCAGTAAATATGAGCGACTTTATTCGATCGATTGATGTATCATTAGATGACTTATCGTTCGTAAAAAGCAATGGACTAATCAAAAGCCTAACAAGTATATTGATTAACCGACTAAGTGAAACGGACATACATATTCGCCCAATTCACTGTACTGATCGAAAGCGAAACATAATGTATGTCAAAGAAAACAATAAATGGCAAAAGGATGATGGACAACTAATACTACGAAGGTCCTTTTTACATTTGGCAAATAAAGAGTATAGTTCAATAAAAAAGTGGATGGATGTTAACCCGCAATGGGAACTGAATGCCAGGCTTCAGGATATCCATTCAAAGATGTTAATGAATATATTGCATGATATACAAAATGATGTTCGTGGTCAACAACAAGTCATCAAGGATATTTCACATATTATTTATTTGGATAAAGTACCAAATCTCTTGCATAGTTCTTCTTCTTCTTCTTCTGCTGCTGCAATTGTTGCGGTATTATCGCCTATTCTCTCATCTGCTGTTATTGCGAGTGCAGTAACGGCAACATAGTTATACCCGGGTATGCCCGGGTTCTCTCTAGATGTGTTACTTCATTACTCTCCCTTCTTCACAAATGTGAACTGTTTTCCTGATCGAAATCGATCACTATCCATCGTTCCTCGCTGCAAGTTACAGTCCAAACAAGAGATTACAACATTGTTTCTATTGTGTCCAAAATTATTGTCAATTCGATCAAGTGTCCATTGCGTTTTTGAAAAGCTCTCTTTATAAATAATTGTACATGGTTTTTTGCAATAGTGGCAACATAGTTCCACATTTTGCATGAGAGATATTGTTTCATGTAATGAAATGAAATAACGTTCATCATATATTTTATGAAGTTCATCCTGGCGGCGATATCCCTTTAATTTTCTCTCAATCTCTCGTTCAAAGAATGCAAAGGTTGGAACGTTTGAAGCCTTGATACGGCGATTTGCTACTCTTGGAGTGGTTCCTTCTTCATTGAGAGATTCGGAAACATTCGATATGATACACAATTGTGTTTCTGCTTCGTAATATATATCGTCAAATGTCCATTTATTCACGTTTTTTCGTTCGATAACAGCATCAGGATCATCCATGACTTTCATTCTATCTTGATTCCGTTTTCCTTGGATCTCGATTTTTTTCATACTCAACGTAAATCGTGTAGTACTATATGGTGACAATAATAAAGTTTATGTAGTGACGCATCACTCGCGTCATTATTCGCAGTTACTGTAAAAGTAAAATATATACTAATAAAACCACTTTAAGTCATCCTACTAATATATAATAATTGTGACAGTTTAACTTGCCATATGTCTGAAACGGTGATCACCAATGAAAAAGCATCAACGCATCGAAAAAAAAACAATGACGAATGTATCGAATTAAAGAATATGAAATATAAGAGTATGTTACTAAAAGGCAATTTCAATGTCATGAAGGATGAAACTGTAACGAATGCAAATATCGACAGCATACTGGAAAAGGAGAAGAATCAGAGTAAATCTGAACCATGGAGCAAGGTCGATAAAACAATCAAGATAAACAAACTTCGCGAGTTTTCTGAGAAGTTTGGAAAGGAACAAAACCTCTCGGAAAAGGAGATCGAATCACTCCGTTCTTTTCTGTTATCAAATCTTGACCAAAAGAAGTTATTACGAGCGAAGGATGTGTTATATGATAAGACATCGGGAGAGATTACAAGTATACCTTGCCTTGTCTATATTCCTGCTGTGAAAAAGTTCACGCTGAAGCGGTGTGAAAAGAGGCAGTCGACATTGAAGTCTCTTGCGCCAACGAAGAAGCAGGATGCAGGTACTGTAGAAGTTGGCGGTACAGCCACAGCCACAGCCACAGCTACGTCTGATGACGAGTAGTCTAAAAACATAATAAAATTGATACTATATTTTATTATTATTATGTATTCACATAAACGTATCAATACATAATAGCTAGTTATATAGTACTAATACTATCAATATACCCATGATATATGAAGATGAAACAATAAGTCAAGACGGTGGAGGATATATTCCGTCATTATATGATTCGACTAGCAGCAGTAGCAGTAGCAGTAGCACTAGCAGTAGTAGCAGTAGTAGTAATAACGATGTTTCACTGCAACTATATGATTATATTCTTCCAAATGAAGAAGAACGTGAACAAATGATTGATGAAACTCTTGACGTAATAGAAGAAGTCATTGAGGATATTGTACTTCAGTATAAAAGTCCAGACTTCACGATTCATCACATCGTCGATAGCCATCTATGTGTATTATTTGAACACATTACTGGTTCCACCATATGCGACACTATGTTACAAACTCAAATTGACAACTATATTAGTGATCTCGCTAACGATATTATATATCGATTTTATACAGAGATCGCACCGCCACGTTCATATGAAACAACATTTATTCGAAAACACCCTGACCATGATAAAATACGTCGAAAACTGGAATATCTAACGCAACTGCCCCAACCTGAGCAACGAACAACTGAATGGTATGCATACCGTCATAACTTAATCACCGCATTTAATCCAGCCACTCGACAAAACCAATTTGTAAATACGAACTCGCCACTTCACTGGGGACAAAAATATGAACCAATTACTGCGGCATTATATGAAAAACGAAATAATACACATATAGCCGACTTCGGGTGCATACAACATCCAAAGTATCCATTTCTGGGTGCATCACCTGATGGAATAAATGATGACCCGACCTCTCTATTATACGGACGCATGTTAGAAATCAAGAATATTGTGAATCGCGAAATTACAGGGATTCCAAAGGAGGAGTATTGGGTACAAATGCAACTTCAAATGGAGGTGTGCAATTTGAATGAATGTGACTTTTTAGAGACACGTATCAAAGAGTATGAGGATGAGGCGGCATTCTTGGAAGACTCGCCGGAATTAGTTGAAATGAACCCAACCTACAGTTACACGCATACATCATCTGGAAACGAGAAGGGAGTTATATTATGGTTTCAACATCCATCTACCTCCGCCCCAATATATGAATACGCACCAATTGGCGCAACCAAAGAAGAGTTTGAAGAATGGGAAGAGAAAACATTCGCAAAGCATGAATTGAAAGGGACGATTTGGAATAAAAACATATATTGGCATCTTGACCAATATAGCTGTGTTCTTGTGTTACGAAATAAGCTCTGGTTTTCAAAAGCAATTCATGTGCTTGAACATGTATGGAATACAATTGAAGCGGAGAAAGTGTCAGGGTTCCAGCATCGTGCGCCGAAGAAGAGAACTACGACAACGGGGGATGCCAAGGCATTATTACTTGCAAATGAAAGTGCGGCTGCATTAAAGGCTCTTATTCTCTCGATGGAAACATTTGATGTAGAGAATGAAGATGTTGTGTGTGGTGGTGGCGGCGGTGGCGAGGGTGGCAGCGGTAGTGGTGATAGTAGTAGTAATACAGTTGAAAATGAACATACTTCCTTAATAGAAGATCCATCCAGTATTAATTCAATACCTATTATTAATGATCAATGTCCAAATACGTTACCAATACCAGCAACAGCAACTACATCATGTATCCCAATTAAAATCGAATCTCTCGAAATAAACTTTGATATTGTCAAGAACCTTCCATTGACAAAACCAAAAAAAGTAGAGATTATTTATGAAACGAATCAAGACAATGATGCATAGTATCCAACTCTCTTCTCAGGAGTTGAAAAAGGAAGTGGCATTGGTTCAACCTGATTGTTAGATGCATTCGCAACTTCTTGACTAGGTTCATACAATGCACCGCAAAAACTCGCTGGACTACATGACCCATTATCCGGAGTGACCCAATTCTTCACATTATTTGTTGCTTGTTGATACCCATGCGGTGCTACAGGATAAAGTCGCGAATTATTCTCGGAGTTATTCTCTCGAAACACGACACCATAATTAACACTCTTTTTCTTATATTCAGGAAACAAGAGTGGGTCTTCAACGTCTTTAGGATATTCTCCCGGTGAAACGATGAACCCATCTTTCCCAGTATTCAGTTGAGTAGCCGCAATACAGGGAAATAATTGTCCAACAATGAGTATGATTAGTAATCCTGCGAACATAAATAAAATACTATTTTCATGTTTTGACATTATGAATACGATCGGTGAATGATGATATATTATATATACCAGTGAATATTTTTTGCAACAATGTAATTGTCGGTGGAACAGTTGATGCGTTCTGAATTACTACGGTAAATTACTACAATGAATTAATACAGTGAATTACTACGGTGAATGATACAATAAACAACGGTAAAAAGTAGTTAAAAAATATATTCGATATTATTACAACTGTTTAGAAGAAAAACACACAATTTCATTAACAAGTTATATGTCTTCTCCTAAATTCCAACCAGAACATGACATGCGTGTTACGAAACGCGATTGTTCAACTGAAAACGTATCCTTTGACAAGATTTTAACACGCATAAAAAAACTCGGTACTACAGCAAATATCCAGTCAATCAATTATACGAATCTCGCAATAAAGGTCATCGACCAGTTATATGATAGTATTCCAACAACCAAAATTGATGAGTTAACAGCTGAGCAATGTGCAACAATGTCGATCCAGCATCCCGACTACGGAGTTCTCGCAAGTTATGTAATTATATCAAATAATCACAAAAATATCGGGTCATCATTTTACAATGCAATGAAAACGTTATACTCATTCGTTGACGTGAAAGGAAAACACACGCCAATCATTTCACATTCTGTATGGACATTCATCGAGGATAACTACGAAGCAATCGAATCACTGATTGATCATCGCCGTGATTATACTATTGACTACTTTGGATTCAAAACTCTCGAACGGTCATACCTATTACGCGTAGACGGACAAATTGTAGAGAGGCCACAACATATGTGGATGCGTGTGGCAATCGGCATTCATCTAGAGCGTACTGACACGCTAACCGCCTCTGAAAAACTTGAATATATCTCTCGAACATATGATGCAATGTCATTGAAGTATTTCACACATGCAACCCCGACACTATATAATGCAGGGACACCTCGCCCCCAGCTATCATCTTGTTATCTTATTGCAATGGAGAAAGATAGTATTGAAGGAATATTCGATACATTAAAGGACTGTGCGAAAATATCAAAGCATGCCGGCGGGATTGGTCTCCATATTCATAATATTCGCGCAACTGGAAGTCTTATTCGCGGAACAAATGGACTGTCAAATGGAATTGTGCCGATGTTGCGCGTGTTTAATAATACGGCGAGGTACATTGATCAAGGCGGTCGCCGTAATGGAAGTTTCGCAATATATTTGGAACCATGGCATGTTGATATTGAGGACTTTCTTGAAATGAAGAAGAATCACGGGGATGAAGAGATGAAAGGACGTGATTTATTCTATGCACTCTGGATTCCGGATTTATTCATGGAAAAGGTAAAGGCAAGTGCAGACTGGTGTTTGTTTTGTCCAGATGAAAGCCCTGGACTATGTGATATATACGGTGATGAGTTTCGAGAGCTATATAATAAATACGAGGAGTCGGGACAATACCGCAAGAAAGTGAAGGCACGTGACCTGTGGTTGAAGATATTGGATAGTCAAATGGAGACAGGAACTCCTTATATGTTGTATAAGGATGCGATAAATCGAAAGACGAATCAAAAGAATCTGGGAACAATTAAGTCAAGTAACTTGTGTGTTGCTCCTGAGACTCTTGTTCTAACAGATAAAGGACATGTATCAATACAGGAGTTATATAATATGTCTCGTGAAGCTTCTGACTCTGGCACGGCACAACAGGTGGCGGTGGCGGTTTGGAACGGAAACACATTCAGCGATGTTCACATTGAAAAAACCGGCGAAAACCAGAAGGTGATCGAGATAACAACCAGTGACGGATGTGTAATTGAATGCACCCCATATCATCGGTTTTATATTCAGACAGGATATTGCAAGTGTGAGAAGGATCTCGTAAACAACATTACAATTGTAGAAGCCGCTAATTTGAAAAAGGGTGACAAACTGATAAAGTGTAATTACCCAGTGATTGACGGTAAAACAGAGTTCAAGTATGCATACACACACGGGTTTTTCTGTGGCGATGGAATATATCTCAACGCAGAGAGATTAAAGCCAGGATCTCAGAAAGAGGTTGAAACTATGCAGAAGGCAGTTATGATATTAGGCGGAGAGAAGATGGAATTGGAACCACATCTTGAATATGTGGAGCGGCGCGACACACTTTTGCTGTCACACAATAATAAAACAATGCTTATATTGCCGGATGACCTTCCGCCAAAGTACGCAGTACCTTCTGGAAATGCATCGATTGGAGATAAGGTGAACTGGTTATCAGGTCTTGCCGACGCAGATGGATCTATCTCATTAAACGAAACGAATCAGCAACTTCAGATTTCAAGTATTAACCGTGAGTTTTTGATTCAGATTAAATATATGTTGCAGACATGCGGAGTGAATCCGAAAGTCACTCTTGCACGGGATGCAACGACGAGAGTTAAAAACAGTGTTACATATACATCGTCAAAATCATATCGGTTATTGATCGCATCAGGGGAACTCGAGATACTGAAAGATTACGGGTTTGCTCCAAAGCATCTCAAATTAACAACATATATCCCATCAAGAGTAGCAAAGCGTTTTATAACGATTGAACAAGTGGAAGACAAGGGTCGCATAACGGACACATATTGTTTTACGGAGCCAAAGCGACACATGGGTATTTTCAACGGAGTTATAACAGGCCAATGTTCAGAGATTGCAGAGTATTCTGACGAGAATGAAACAGCGGTTTGCAACTTGGCGAGTATTGCATTAAACAAGTTTGTAAATACGGAGACGCGTGAGTTTGACTATGTGAAACTACATGAAATAACAAAGGTAATCACTGATAATCTAAATCAGGTAATTGATGTGAATTATTATCCAACTACAAAGACAAAGGTGAGTAATATGCGTCATCGCCCCATTGGAATTGGCGTTCAAGGGTTGGCCGACGTATTTATGATGATGGATATACCTTTTCATAGTGATGCTGCGTTGACAATAAACCGTTATATATTTGAAACGATTTACCATGCTGCATTGGAGGCTTCAAACGAAATCTCTCGCGCTAGATACGAAGATTATATACAGAATACAACGAGAAGACAGTGCGGATCGAAGTACACTGAAGAGGAGATCGCAAATGTGGGAAAAGTAGAAGAAACATTGATTGGTGCGTACTCATCATTTGTTGGGTCTCCTGCGTCGAAAGGTGATCTGCAATTTGATTTATGGGAAAAATATAAGGGGAATACATCATCAACTATCAGGCATTCGGGAATGTATGACTGGGATAAACTGAAGGCATCAATCATGAAGTATGGACTGCGTAACTCGTTGTTACTTGCACCGATGCCAACAGCAAGTACATCCCAGATCCTTGGTAATAATGAATGTTTTGAACCAATTACTAGTAATATTTATACCCGGCGAACCCTTGCTGGAGAGTTTATCATGGTGAATAAGTATTTGATGAAGGAGTTGATTGAGATGGGATTGTGGTCAGAAAGTGTGAAAAATGCGATCATTGCAAACAAAGGTAGTGTGCAACATATTACGGGATTAACAGAACATATGAAAAATAAGTATAAGACGGTATGGGAGATCCCAATGAAGCATGTGATTGATATGGCGGCGGATCGAGGAGTGTATATTTGTCAGACACAAAGTATGAACTTATGGGTAGAAGAACCGAACTATAATACGTTGACGTCGATGCATTTCTATTCATGGGGAAAGGGTCTCAAAACGGGAATGTATTATTTGAGGAGGAAGGCGAAACATCAAGCACAGCAATTTACGATTGAGCCGGAGAAGAAGAGAGGAGGAGTGGCGGAATTAGAGAAAGAAAAAGAGGAGGATGATATATGCGAGTATTGTTCTGCATAAATCGTCGAGACTGCACACCATCACCGCCACCATATCCAGGGGTGTCCTATTTCAACGGGGGTTTGTTAGAAGAAGGTGTGGAACCTGGAGCCACGGCTGGGGGTGGGTTATATCGTTTCATGGTACTCCCCATAGTAAAAAATTGTATTAGTTACCACGTATATACTAATACAATACAATATAATAAACATAATACAGTGTGTATGTATCTATGACTTACATTACGCAGTCGAATTATCTCCTACTTCTTCTCGTGTGTTCACAGTAATTACGGGTTCACCGTGTGGGGTTGTCGGTTCTTTCTTATAATAAGGCGTATAAGGTGCAGGAGGAAGCTCGATTAAAGCAGCGTAACACTTCATACATATGTTTACATCAACCATCGAGTTGTGCATATTTTCCGGAGTTTCATCGGTATTATACAAGTATTTATACAATTCGACAAGTTTCGGAAACTTGTATACGTTATCTCCATTCGCTAGAACAATTGGAATCTTGCATACATTCACGCTATTCTTCATCGTGCAATACTCCTTCTCTGGAAAGTTGATATATATACGATTTCTCTTGCTTTCAACAATAACCATCCTCTTATCAAACGAGAGGTTATGTGCAACCATCATATTACATGATCGAAATGCAACATTTAAATCAAACAACGCCTCGCGTATTGAAACCCCCTTCATTTCCGATATTTCTCTCGTTATCCCGTGAATGTTTATACTTTCCTGTGTAATCTCTACATTGTTAGACAGAGAGATGATGTAATCCTTCTCCTCGATTACACGTTTTTCTTCGTCATCGTATATTGCCCAACTGATCTGAATAATATACGGGTATTTTTCTGTTTCATAAATGGATGCTCCTTTTTGTGGAACGCCAGTGGTTTCAGTGTCTAATACTATAACTCTCATACTGTAATAGTATGAGTTGGTCTAGAAAGAGTTGAATAACTATTTCTTTTATACTTGATAACTGTTTATTATCTTTTTTAAGTAATAAACATTTATATAATCAATTTTTTCTGTATATTCATGAGCATATCGCATTTCCGAATGCAATCACTGCAAGTAGCCCAAGTAACAGACCAATGTGATAGTTTTGCTGCATTGTCCTATACATTTTGAGCCATGCTGTATTCTCTCGTTTCGATTCAAGGTGGTTCAACATATAGTCGGACTTTGGAGTTATCATATAGTAAAAATAGTTCGTAACAAGGGTAATCGCAGCAACCGTACATAATGTCGCGTATTTCCCTACGGAAACGCCAATCATCTTCGTGTATTTTGTTGCAACGAGAAATGCGAGAGAAATAGTAAACCCAAGTCCAAGTCCTTGAAAATAAATGGTTCGTCTTTCTTGTGCAATTTGTCTAAACCTCTCTTGGTTTGAAGGAGAGATTTGCGACATAAAGTCGGTGTATTCTTTTCTCTTGTCTACCGCAAGAGTAAGATAGATTGACCCAGCGATAAAAATAAAGGCAATGAAACAACTAATAGGACACACCATGATTACAAGATGTATACATATACATGTTACTTTTATTCATTATGATAGTTAGGTAGAGAGAAGAATGGCAAAGGAAGAAGGTAATCACGCAAACTCCTTACATATTCCATATGACCTGCGATGCCATTGTGTGATTCCATGTTCTCTTATTCCATCCAAATGCTTCTTCGCACCGTACCCTTTATTACTTCGAATTGCATAATATTCATCAAGCAATGGGTATTTATCACAGAGTTCATCAATATATGTATCTCTTGCTACCTTGGCTAGAATCGACGCAGCCGCAATATTTGCATATGTGTTATCCCCACCTTCGATACACATATGCGGCAACGTCACCATTGTATCATTTTCAACATCATATTGAGAGATTGGAATAAAGTCATTTCCATCAACAAGAAGCATTGTATTATAATAACTTGCATCCATCGCTGGAACCTTTGACATCGCTGTTTTTACCGACCTTTGCATACACTGTATTGTTGCCTTTCGTATGTTTATCGTATCAATTACGGTATGTTCTTCATATGATACAGCCCATGCAATTGCGTTTTGTTTAACATACTCGGCCGCTTCTTTTATTTTCTTTTCTGAATGAAACTTTTTGCTGTCTTTTACCATAGAGTAGTCGAATGAATCTCCACTTTTAGGTAGAATCACTGCGGCAGTGTAAACACGCCCAAATAATGGTCCGCGTCCTGCTTCGTCAACACCAACCTCATATAGAAACTCGTCCCCTGAATAACATGGAAGTAACTGAGAGATAGATGACCCTGAGTCACTTCGGCTTCGGCTTCTTTTCACTGTAAATATAACTGATGTGTCGGTTATTTGTTCATGGCAATCATTTGCTTCACATATCGATGATGTGACAATGTTCTTTTTCTTTATTACAGTTCGTTTTTTTGCCACTGGAGTAGTATCTGTATCTGACATACATGGTGATGAACTTGATGACATGTTTCTATTCACAGTCTAATCTAATCTAAACTAATCTAATCTAATCTAATCTAACCTAATACTATAACAAAAGTCATATATTTGGTTTCAATTATTTTCGGTACGTAGTATATATTTCGGCACAAAATCAAGTTCTTATTATGAAACTAACAAAAGTACATTTATTTATTATCTTGGTATTATCTCTCATCTTGGCATCGTCTTTAGGTGGATTTATTAAAGAAGGAATGACTCCATCACCAACTTTGCCTGCGGCTCTTCAACCTATTGATACACGTAAACCATCTTCGTCTAGTAGACAGGATGCAACAAAAAATGAAGGCATGACAGTATCATCCGCTGGTATTCCTCAGTCAGCGATTCCTCAAGGAAAAGAGGATTTATATATATTGAAGTCGCAGATTGTGCCTCCTACATCACCGGCAGGTTCAGTGGGTGCGGCAGGAGCTACAGCAGGGAGTGCATTAGGAGGAGCAGTTGGCGGGGCAGTCGGAACTGTATTAGGAGGCGCAGCAGGGCTTCTCGATCCTCGTGCTGGATATGGTTATTCGAAAACACTGGAAGAGTATGATGTTTCAAAATGTCCCCCATGTCCAGCATGTGCAAGATGCCCAGAACCTGCGTTTGAATGCAAGAAGGTACCTAACTATTCGAGGTCACAAGAGATGGGACTTCCGTTGCCAGTGATGGCAGACTTTAGCAACTTTGGAATGTAAAAAAAATGTGAGTGAGTGTGAGTATATGGGTTGAAATACTTACATTTAACGACGTAGGCGGTCGTCGTAGTAGTTATCATAAGATGGAGAGTAGTAGTAGTCTGATTCAAACGATGAGTGTTGTGGTTGTTGTTGTTCATACATGTGTCGGTTGCTACCACCATTGAATGTGCCACTTACTACATTGTTACTACCATTGTTATAACGAGATGTTGTTGTATATTGAGGAATATGACTTTGTGACTTCTTTAAACAAGAAGTAGAGGTAGAAGTAGGAGTAGGAGTAGATACAGAGGCAGAGGTCGAATATGTTACATGTCCTTTATACGGGGTAGTGTTTGATTGATCGACGACGTAATCATATATGGAAGATGCAACATTGAGATCGGCATCGGTATTGACATCGACATTGGCAATTGATTCATATGAGGGAGGTGGAAGTGTGGAATAACTAGGCGGAGAGGCATCCGTATTAATCACATAGGTCTCTTTTTTAACACATCGTTCAGGAGCAACGATGTCTATACACATCATATAGACATCGATGAGAGGTTTACATACTAAAAGTATGAATGGGGAAAGAATAACTAACGATAACACCACTGCACATAACGCAGTGCATACTTCAACTTGTCTGCTTACAAAGGATGTGACATACGAGGTCATTACATTCATGATGGTGGGAAGTTCGGAATAACTTGACATTTGATATTGATTTACATGCATGTCGATGCCGTTAAAAAGCAATTCAATTTTCTAGACAGATGACATGTGCCGACGTTGTGTCCTGCGTCTTCTGCTACCGCCACTCGACAAATGGGGAGACTTCTTTGTCTTCTTGTATGTATCCCCATTCGGACTGTAATGGGATGATTTACTGCGTGACCTCTTTCGTTTAGATGAAACAGAGTAAGGTGACACGGGTGAACCACGAGATCCAACCGACGATAAGGATGACGAAGACGAAGGCGAATGGGATGACGAAGGCGAATGGGATGACCGCTTGGATGAACGTCTTGATGATGATGATGAAGGGGGTGTATCCATTTTCATTACCTCTTCTTTAATACCCTGACTACCCATGCTATCCGTATCACTACTTTCATTCGCATGTGAAACTACATCAAAATTGTAACCGAGTAACTCCTCGTACTTATCATATGTATATGACATACCACGTCCCAACGACTTTACCATTGATGCCAATTTCGGGATCGCGACATTCTTTACGAAATTAACACTCACCGTTTTTGTAAGTTGAAACATACGCTTCAGTTCTTGAACTGCCAGTCTCTTGTCGGTATCAATATCGGTCTGAATCTGGCCATGCTCTGGAAGATTATAAAAGCAGGCAAGCCACAATGCGGCAAAGAGGCGCTCGCCAATTCCCATTGAGACATTTCCAATCGCTTTGCCAGGGACAGCGACTCCGCGAAGAATCTTGCTAATAGCCTGGGTCATATTTCGCCCATTCTTGTCACTCAATGTAGATATCTTGTAATACTTATTTACGAATGTTACAATGTAGTTTGCCGCTGTATCATATGCATTGGTGTTTGTAAATACCTTCTTTGATCGTGTTGTTTTATATGCAGCTACGCCCGTTGTGATAAAAGGTGCCGCAGATATAAATTGTCTAGTTAGAACAGAAACGAGAGGAATGCAAACGGAGCAAGTAACACTGGTTCCGATATACAGAAACCATGATTGTGGAAGCATGGCTAGACCACCGATAAACCCGAGGCCAACAAATGAGATAAACAAGTGAAGAACAAACTTATTGAAGTTGTTACGCTCGACATCACTGAGAGATTCCCATCTCTTGATGCTTGGCATAAACATGTCGCGTTCCGCATCAATAATACTGTCGATAAATACGTTTTTCATTTTAGGAATATGGTTTACAACCGCAGCGTGAATATCCTTTTCAGTATATAAATCGCTTACACTTGCATTTGACTTTGCGGATGATGAGGATGATGAATGTGCAGACGGAGATGATGAGGCCATCGATGAATGAGCCTCTGTAACCACACTTTCAACCTCAGGAATAGGTTTAGTAGCTCGTTTTGGGGGCATAATATATGTATGTACGTAGATTGATGTGTGTACGTAGATTTATGTATGTATATAGTATTATAATATAAAATATAAAAATATATATTACAATGGTTATAACATCTATTTGAAAGAGATGGAGTATGAGGAACTATTTGATAATGTCGATCTATCAATTGTAGAAAATGAAAAAATATTGTATGTTTCTCTTGACGTAATAAAGAGAGAAGGAAAAATAAGTCAAGTACTCTCGAACAAGTCTCTCATTCCAGGAAAAAACATTCGATGTCTAAATACACTTTATGATATTGGTAAAAAGTACTCATGTCTAAAAAAAATACAGAAATATGTGAATGACTGCAATATGAACGCAACTTTTAGATTTACTATAAAACCCGATCTAAATAACCTTTTCGAAATGTCGATTTCAGTGCATCGTTAAACACTTATTGGTTCGCCTGTTCCTTCTTTCTGGCATCTTCAACACGTTTCTTTGCTTCAATGTCGTCACTCGCTGCGCGATATTTTATACATTTATTATCAACTGAAAACGTAGGGACATTCTCATCCTGTGGAACGATTTTTATAACGCACTTGGCCTTTTTCCCGTAAAGTGGTTCGGTACATCCTTTCTCTTTTCTCTTCTTTGTTTTACTAAAGTCGAATATTTTTGGTGCATCGAGAGTGCATCGTGACCTAAAATGCTCATATCTCTCGCGCACATCGCAATAAGAGAGGCCAGAGTTTTTACCCAACATTTTATTCACGATCTCGTGCAAGTTGTAAATGTATCGAGAGAATGTATCACGACTAGCCATATAGCACATACGAAGAGGATGTGCCTTTAAATTATTTGCCAGGTTCATGCGACAATACTTACATGGCAAGACGTTTTGTAGGTTAAGAACAAATTCCATATAATGTCGCTTTTGGTCGTGAGTAGGTTCTACTGGATAATTAAAACTCATCGTGTGAAGAAAGTGCCACATACTTGGCCCCCATACAGTTGTCAACATTCCATCACCACTACCGAAATCCTTTTTAGAGAATGTTGTTGTTGTTGTTGTCGTCGTCTTCGCCCCGCCCCTCTTTTTTGATTTGTTATTATGATGCTTTCGTGTTTTCATCGCAATAACGTCCCACAATAAATCTACGTATCTTATATATATCAGAGAAAATTGTTTTGTCTTATAGTTACACATGGACACCCAACTTATTGAACATCATTTTGAGTATACAAAGTATGCATGCATGATAACCGCTATTGCTCTTGTAGTTATTGTCGTATTTATTATCTCTCCTCTCGCTGTATCTCCATTTATGCTACGATTTATTAAACTAATTATTGTATTTACACTTCTTGTTTCAATTGGAATATTATATCAGTCTATTGAACCAATGTATCATGTAAAGGGATTATTTGATGATGTAGCGATGGGTGACATAAAGAATAACTTTTTTGTTACAATGGTTTACATTGCTTTTATTATTATTTTAGGAGTCGTCGTTATCCGTCACTAACTAAGACGGAAACACATAATCTGTAATCCAGGAAGGAACAGTAAATCGACTTTTGTATGATTGTCCTGTTGAAGTGAATGCGGCCTTTTCAGATTGTTTAGAAAAGTCACCAATACGCGAAAGTTTCTCTCCTTCTGAATAATTTCCGAATCTTGCCCGAGAGATTGCATCATAATATGCACGATCACTAGAGTATTTGCGTCGTTGAATATCGATAAGACCCCCGTCGAATGTGCGAAAAATCATTATTATTATTATCGGATGGCGAGTATGGCGATTATTATTTATAAAAGATTCCGTTTATATCTATACTTATGATATTATACAGAATACCGCGTAAAAACCAACCAATCTTATTTATTATTAGTATATTATAGTATTAACATATTGTACTGTAATATACAATGGAAGGGCTTCAAAACACATTTAAGAGTTTTCTCCCCCAAAATGGAGGCGCAGGATTGTCCGGCTTTCTAAATAGCAATTATGCAATTATTCTCGGGGTGGTAATCATATTTGGCGTTGCCGCTTATTATATTTATAAGCAAAACTTGATTCCTCAGTTTAATAACCTTTTTAACCAGAAGCGCGGAGTTGCATCCGGCGACCAGGGCGTAGATGATGTAGCAGAACTTTACTTGTTTAAAGTGGAATGGTGTCCTCATTGCAAGAAGGCACTCCCTGTATTTGAAGAGTTGAAAGATTCGACAACTGGTCCGATCAATGGACGTACGGTTGTATTCAAGGTAGTCGACTGTGATGAGGAACCCGAAATGGCGGATAAATTTAAGGTCGATGGATTCCCCACTATTAAGTTGGTGAAGAATGGCCAAGTCTATGATTACGATGCCAAGCCTGATATTGATAATTTGAGAACATTCTTGAGCCAGACTGTGTAACCATTTTTATTATAAGTGTTACAAAGTTAATGGTGTAATGCACATCTCATTTTATTTATTTTCCTATTTTTTCTTACTCCATTTACAATAATATACATATTGTTGTAAACCAACAGTTATAATCTTCAATGTATATATAATGCCATCTAAGATTAGAAAAACAAATAAACGACGTATTCGTCGTAATACACGTAGTCGTCGTAATACACGTAGTAGTTGTATCAGGCGTAACCGAATAAAAAGTAAAAAATATATAGGAGGAGTACAAGTACCAGATGATATAGTTAAACAAGTATTAAATGAGTGGTCGATGTTTAGAACCCTCATAATCAATGTAGGTTATGAAAGTGGTGAGATAGAGTATACAGGACATGGAAATTATAGGATTGGTACTCCAATTTTAACCTCTGTCCAACACGAATATGACCCAACAAGTGAACACGTTATTGGGGTTGTAGATTATGGTTATAAAGGATATTTAGTAAAAATTATCGTTACAAAAATGAAACCTTCTGACACTGATAAAAACAAAAACCCTATATATTATTTTTACAATTGGAGCGATGAGTTTATGAAATATGATAATGATCATGAATATAAATTCAATAAAATACCAGTTGCAATTGGAAAGTATCAGTATGATGAGACAAAAGATAAGGTACCATACGATACAGAAATTGATGAAACGACAATAGGTAACGTCGTATCCTCAGGTGAAGCAAGGAATGATCACCTCATTCCAAAGGAGTATCGCATTATTCGAGACACACGTTACGGGGTAAAAAAAGATCCATCATATAGCGAGACATATATTCCAGTTATCGATACAGATAATCCTGACGATTTCACGAAAAGAGAAAAGATTAATACATAGTTCATAATATTCGTTTATTCATTTCCTGATATACATTCATTACTATTTTCTCCTTCTTCCGAGTTTCTCTCAGATTCAATCAATGTATTAATTATATTGCTTGTATTATTTGCATCATTTATAATACTATAATCGGTGGATTCATCAAAATGTAAAGAAGCAACTTCATTTGTAGTAATGGGGAGAGACAGGGGTGTAGCTGGCATTCGTATATCCTCTCGATCGCCATCATCCTCTCCGTTATTTATGGACGAGTTTGAAGTAGAAGAAGAAGTGTGTGCCGCAACAGCGGTGGCGGCGAGTGTAGCTGTCGCCTGTTTATAAGAGAGAAATATCTTACCATATGTCTCCCCGCGTTCAATCAATATTCGTCGAAAATTTTCATCTTTAATCCAACTCATCCAGTCCTTCGCACTTCGACAAAGATCCGGACTACACACAACCTGATTTGGGATTTTCACAGTAAGTTCTCCCATCTTATCCGAGAGATAATAAGATAATTGCGTAGTTAATGCAAAAATATATCCAAATACTCCTGTATCTTTTGTAATCTCTTGATCCGTCTTTTCCAACAAAATATTGAATCCAAGAACTTCATCGACCCCGCATCCTTGCCCACGAATACACTCATTGAGAGGATACGATGACATAAATGCTCCGTCAATAAAACAGCATCCATCGCGAATAATTGGTTGTGCAAAATATGGGATCGAACAACTCATATACGATGCTTCAACTACTGGTAGGTCGGGATGTGTTTTATACGACATATCGATATATTTAAATCGATTGACTTCTGTTGTAAAGAAATGGAGTTCGACTCCCGTCTTTTCGTTAAACTCTCGCATGGATACATTAACCGAGAGATCTTTTGCAACAAGCAGTGGGCGCAACGTTTCTTTGAATTGTTCAAAACTCATGAAACCCTTATCCATTATGATTTTCATTGCTTGGTTTAGTTTATTATCGAAGAGAGACTTGGGGAAGAATATTTTTTCAAATGGACGTTTGATGTAATAGGTATCAAGTGTATCCCAGTCATACTTTAGAGCAATTGGAATAGCGAGCCATGTTCCGATTGAACATCCATAGATGCTTTTGATATTTTCATGCTTCCATATATTATTTTTTTCGAGTAGCTTTGCGGCACCATACATTAAATATCCACATGGTCCTCCGGCGGAAATAACGAGATGTTTAATTACAGAAGGGCAAGATGTTGTTTCACTCATATCGTAGAATACGAATCGAATACTAATACTATACTAACGTATATTTTTTATTATGTTTTTTACGTAAAATAACATGAAATACTAGAATTGCGTGAATAGAGAGGATACTTTTTTCTTGTAACACAATAATACAGTATCTATATTTACTTTGTATTTTGTGTGTTTCATAAAGGTATAATGGAGAGCTTTTTCAGGTATGATAATGAGAAAATCGAAAAGGTAGATAAAATAAATCTGGACGAGTTATATTCGAAGAAACAAGAGGAGGACAAGTCCAAACTGTATACATATAATAAAATCCTTGTTAGAATCCATAATAAAATTAAGCTAACCTCTCGTCAAAAAAATAGCGAACATTGTTGCTGGTATGTTGTTCCTGAAATGATTCTTGGTGTAGCAAATTATGACCATGCTGGTTGTATACAGTATATTGTTTCCAAGTTACTCGAAAATAAGTTTGTTGTTAGATATACGCATCCTAATCTCTTGTTTATCTCTTGGAGACACTATGTTCCTTCCTATGTTCGTACTGAAATAAAAAAGAAAACAGGAGTTATTGTAGATGAATATGGAGTTGCAGTTGATGGAGGTGGCGGGATGTCTTCTGATTCTCGAATGATAACAATGGGTGGTAACAATGGATCTGGATCTGGATCTGGATCTGGAGGTATCGGCATCAGTAGTTCTCCAGAAGATCTGAATGCATTATTATATAATCCAAAACTAGATGGATTAAATAAGGATGGACAGCAACAACAACAACAGCAGCAGCAGTCAAATAAAAAGGAGTATACTCCAATCAATACATACCGCCCCACAGGAAACTTGGTATATGATGACGATTTATTTAATAAAATCGTTGACAAATTTTCATAGAATGACTAAGTAATAGTATACATATACTATTGTTGTGTCACTTTTTGAATAAATTGTTCGAACTCGGGTAGTTTTTGTCGTTCTCCTTCAAAGAATGCCTTGAAAACCCTCTTGTCTTGATAATTTTTATTTCTGTAACTATTATTTACGAAATCTGCAATTTTCTCATCTATTTGCTTTATCAATTTCTGTTTAAGAGACGAGTCGATCGATGTAGAATCGTTGAGAGATCGGGTTATACGCTTATACCTATCAACAATATCTGAATATTCTTCCATACCAATTTGATGGTTATAATAATCTTTATTTTCATTATGTTTCTCTGATAGAGTAAGCGTAGAAGCTTGATCCGAAGTATCCACAGCACCAGGTTGAGAAACGGGAGGCGGGGCTTGTCCTTGTCCTTGTCCTTGTCCTTGGGAACGTATCATATTTGCTGTATTTTTTACAGCATTGTTTGTATTTGTCAACGCATTTTGTTTTTGGGACTCAATAATTGACTCCAGTAGCTTCAGTCCCTCTAGGTAATCTCGTTGACACGACGCATACATTCGAACAATAGTAACTCGCGCAATATTAACAATATTTTGCAGTTTTGTTTCTGTGAGTTGTGGATGAATGAATATGTTGTATTCTCTCTGTTTTAAAGACGAGGATGACGAAGAAGTAGAAGAAAACAAGGTTGATTTCGAATATGCCTTGTCTCTCTCTCTCTCGGTTTCTTCCACAGTTAACCTCTCGACGAAAAATACATCATCTAGAAGTTTAATAAGCGTAATCCTATCCTCTCGTGCCTTTTTAACCATCTGAATAATATGTTGACTATATTTCGCCAACACTTCGTTATTCTTATCCACTTCAATAGGAGCTGACATGAGAGAATTAAATGCCGGGTCTTTACATCTCTCGTAATCAGGAAGAGGTATATCACTAAATGATGTTACATTGCGATCGGGTTCTCTTCCATGCAACAGTTTATAAAATGTTTGGACATCTTTACTATATGCTTCTTTTGCCATATCTGGTGTCATTCCGACAAACAAACCAATCTGATTTCCGGCATATTGATACACGTTTTTATATAAGTTGTCAAGAGTTGCGAATGCAGGTACGTTTTGCAGAGACGACGATGACGATGATGATTCTCCCGTTTTAGATTTTGCAGTGATCTCTCGGTTTATCGAACATACATTCGGTTCAATCGCCACTGTAAGTTTACTAGAACGAGGTCGGAATAGTTCAGACTCTTCTATCCTTTTAATGTCTGTTTGTTTAGAAAAGAGGCCATATATTCTTGCATGACAAAATGAGAGATTTCCCATTCCTGAAGACCCGTCAATGTTCCATGGTCGTATTGTATTCATGATTGCAGAGAATAGGTGAGCAACTTGAACATAGAATCTAGCAATTCCAACACACATGTTGCGTTTTAATTGGTTATTCTGTACATTAATCTTGTCTAGATCATCCTTTCGAAAGTAAATAAGGTTGTCTTTTACAAACGTATCTTTATATTCAGTATTAAATACACCTGACTTCTTTTTATGTAAGAACTGTACTTGTCGAGCAGTGAGGCGTTTATTCAGAAGGTCGGATGTAATTACGACCAACTTGTTACAGTATTGTGGTTCACTTAGTTTACGTAAATCGCTGAATGTAGAACCGCGAATATAGTCCGATGCATATGTATCTATTATTTTTTCAAAGTATAAATCGTCCTTTTTAATTCCTTGAGCTGCGGCTGATTGCTGTGCACCCATGATACTTTGTTGCTATGAAAAATGTATCTGGCTAGTTGTTATATCGTTATATTATATTTTGATGTATTCTTGCGTATTATTTTCTTTTCTCTCGTTACCCTATTTTGTCTGAAATACAGAATATTCGAATATGGATCGGTATATATTTTCGATTATGTGCGTAAAAATATGAAATAAAAGAAGTTATAAGTATGTAATAAAATTGAAAACAATTTGATTTTATTGCATACTTGTAACATCATCGAATAAAATTATGGTAACTTCAAGTCCTATACAATTGCAATCGGGGATTTCTCCATCACCTTGTGTTCCAACAAATGTAACTGTTCGAAAGTCAAAACAAAAATACACAGCACCTGCCACTGGAACAAGTACGTCTACTCCTCTTACAATAAGTGATATTGTCCCTCCAACCGTGAATCGAGCGAGAGCAACTAAGAAAAACACACACAATAAACCTGCAAAGGTGGATCTATGGAATAAAATACAAGATGCGTTTATACCGGAAATTATGGCTGAGGTAAGTATTTCAAATGAACAAAGTGGAGAGACGGTATCGGATATGAATAAACATGATAATACTGGAATGGTCGCTAACGCTTCAACGGTCGCTAACGCTTCAACGGTCGCTAACGCTTCAACGGTCGCTAACGCTTTAGAAAATCCGGTTCAACCAAAAAAACGAGTATCATCTCTCTTTACTATTCAGAACCTGGAATGTGTATATCGGTCTACTGGTGCAAGAGAAACATGCGATGTATGTATGTCGTCGGTTATATTAACTGATGACGGATTTCTAACATGCACAAATCCGAAATGCAGTATATTATACAAAGATGGATCTCTAGACCAAACCGCCGAATGGAGATATTATGGTGCAGACGATAACCAAACATCCGACCCAACCAGATGTGGAATGCCGGTAAATCCACTACTTGTTGAATCATCATATGGGTGCAAGGTGATGTGCGATGGTGGCGGGTATTCTCACGACATGTTAAAAATTAGGCGATATACTGAGTGGCAATCGATGCCTTATAACGAGAAGTCGCAGTATGAAGTATTTCAGAAGATTACAATGATTGCACAGAATAACGGGATTTCCAAAATGATTATTGATGAAGCATTGCGGTTTCATAAGAAGATATCCGAGAGAAAAACATTTCGCGGTCTTAACAGGGACGGGATTATATTGGCATCGATTTACATTGCATGTCGGATTCATAAATGCCCGAGAACAGTGAAAGAGATTGCGTCGATTTTCAACTTGGATAATACAAGTGCAACAAAGGGATGTAAGAATGCGGTTGCGATCATTAATGAGCTAGAATGCGACCTTGATAATTCGGAAAAGACGCGGTTCTCTCGGACAAAGCCGGAAGCATTTATTGATCGATATTGCAGTCGATTGAATGTAAACAATGAACTTACAAAGGTTTGTCAATTTATTGCACACATTATTGAGAAACAAAACCTTATTCCGGAAAATACCCCGCATTCTATCGCGGCCGGTATTGTGTATTTCGTAGCACAGGTATGTAACTTGAACATTACGAAGAAGGATGTAAATAAGATTAGTGAAATAAGCGATGTTACTATAAATAAGTGTTTTAGAAAGTTGTATGCAATTAAGGATCGGCTTATACCGAAGATTATTATGGACAAGTATGGTAGTAACGATAGTAATGGTAACGATAGTAATGGTAACGATAGTAATGGTAACGATAGTAATGGTAACGATAGTAATGGTAATGGTAACGGAAGTAATGGTAATGGTAATGGTAACGGAAGTAATGACAGTGAAACAAATCACGCATCTTTTGGGGGTGAAGACCCAGAGATAAATACGGGCGATCGGTATATTATTCCGAGAATGCAAATCCATCAATCAGTTCCCATATCAGTTATCTAAGTCATCAACCCTAGAATCAGGGAATGAGTAGTGACATTTGTTTGCATGTGTAGTATGCACATGTACGTGTAAATCACGCATTTTAATATATTCACTGATATATATTTTCGTTGTATGGACATGGAGAGCATAGAAACACCCATCATGACATCATCCATAACATCCATCATTGAAGTTCCAAAAAAGAAGGTACCCCGAATTATATTCATTGTTCCATATCGCGATCGCGTTGAACACAAAACCTTTTTTATGAAATATATCGAACATGTTATGGAAGATTACCCGAGAGATGAATGGGAATATTACTTCGTACATCAAAAAGATACTCGTCCGTTTAATAGAGGCGGAATGAAAAACATTGGGTTTTTAGCAATAAAGTACAAGTATCCAAATGATTATAGGAACATTACACTTGTATTTAATGACGTAGATACATTACCTTATACCAAAAACATATTAAATTATGATACGGAACAAGGCGTTGTAAAACATTTTTATGGGTTCAAGTTTGCTCTCGGCGGCATTTTTTCAATTAAGGCATCTGATTTCGAAATGACGAATGGATTTACGAACTTCTGGGCATGGGGGTGTGAGGATAATTATATGCAAACCCGCGTAATTGATTGTAGATTGACGATTGATAGAACTACATTTTTCCCGATTGGTAGTCAATCGATTCTGCAATTTGTTGATGGATTTAAACGGTTAATCTCTCGGCGAGAGGCGGCAACATCTCTCACGAATGATAATATTGATGGACTCATGACAATTCGTAACCTTCGGTTTGAGTTTAATGAAGAATATATCGATGTTCTCTCATTTGATACAGAATATACCTATGACTCCATTACATATGAAGAACATGATATTCGAAATCTTACGGGTATTCATGTTCCGACTGTGAATAAATCTCGAATTACGAATAATATGAAACATGTTGTAAAGTATGGAGATAAGAATATGTATCCCCAACACCCGGTGATAAACTATCAGAATAATGCGAGTAACGCAAGTAACGCAAGTAACGCGAGTATCATGAATAATATGCCATTTAAGGTTTCCCAACCCGTTACAAGACAACATAACATAAATCCATCTCTCGAAAATCGGCTGCATCATAAACAAATCCCTGCATATGGAATACCGATTGAATATGTGAGTTCACCATCTACTGCTGTGGCATCCCACCCGCCCCCTCTATCAAAAATCCAACTCAATATGATAGATAATAGACACATCTCTCATGATAGTAATGCAATGGCTGCACAAAGAGTAAAACCAGATATAATAATGACACATCAAACAACACGAAAGTCGGGTGGTATGCGAACATTGTTTATGTAATAAGTAAAATTGAAATAATAATTATCTCTTTTATAGTCAGAAAGAACCACACACATTATGGAAACAATGCCAACAACAATCCCCTCTCCATCATCTCAATCGGAGAAAAAGATCTACGAAAGACGAATCATTACGAATATTCAATCAAAGTATCGACCGCTTCAAACATTTATTCCGAATGATAATATTGCCCTTCTGTTTGAAATATACGTTGATAAGTTGGAATACATGCATCGCTTAACAAAGTATTATGCGTCGGTTATCTCGATTTGTAATTCGCTGTTTAATTCGCATACGAATGAACATAATCGTCTTGCAAAGATTACAAAAACACGCCAAGATTCGAATTATAATACAGGAAATAACGATGCTGATGCTCATGACAATGCCGATGCCGATACCACATCCGTTTATAATGGATACGATAATAATAATATTCATTCCCTTGATGGGGATTATCATCTATGCAACATAACTAACGCAGAACATGCACGTATTGTAAGTAACATTACCACCGTACAAACCTATGTTACAATATTTGAACATCGTTTAACTCAAATGAAACAGGATGCAGTGAAGTATAGTAAACAAAAAGATGATATTCGATACAAAAACGTAGTATTCGACTTTATAAAAACCGCGTTTACTGAGTTGGCGGCAATTGCACAAAATATGATATGGATTGAGATTAAGTGCTGTGAACATAATGTGGAAAACGAGTATTATCTAGGAAAATATATTGATATGATTCTCTCATCGGATACATTAGATACACCCTTCTTACATTCCGAGACACCAACTTATTCTGTCTATCTCTCGCGACTTATTCCATATGATGTATACGTCGCATATAAAGGATGCACAAGTACTACAATGAAGACGGAAATTATAAAGGCATCATTACCAGTGATAACGCCAGTACTACCCTTAATCGAAACCCTTCCGTTTTATGAGTGGTATTTATTTGTTGAACGTACTGTAGTTCCCGCCCAACAACGCCTGAATGAACTTAAACGAGAGTGTGAATATGATGGTATTATGTCGGAAGAAACGTTTATTGAAGCAAAATGTAACCTAGTGACAGTATCTAAGGAGAGTGATCGTATTCGAAATCGATGGATGCAACATGTTTGTTCCACATACTTTGTTACGGAAGAGCAAGTGTATCAGAACTTTCATATTATGTGATTCGTGGATCATATCGCAGGTGTAAAATAATCATAAAAAAGTAACGATATTTGTGCAACAATCGTTACTTTTTTTTATGTACACATCAATGTAACATGATGTGATATAGTTAGTTATATCAAATATCTATAAAGTATCTATGAAATACCTAAAAAGTATCTATTTCTTACACAAACATCTCTCGAACATGAGTATACACAGCAATCGCCTTTTTTGCTGCTTCTATAAAATATGTCGCAACTACTTTTTCATCGATATCCTCTGCAAATCCAATTCGTATCATACTATCAACCGAATGAGGATGCACTTTACGAAACGAGACAAACGAAACGGTTTCATCTTCATTATAATGTTGGTCGAACAGAAACCACTCAATTACTTTGCCAAGTGTGTGTGTCTCTCCTTTCAGTTCAACATCATATCCATGTTCGAGAAGTGTATTCGACTTTATAATCCGATTCTCGCCGCTTTGAATATCTGAAATAAACGTAACACATTTATCAATCATGATATTCGCGGCTTTTACAACAATGTCCGTATTCTGAAACGTGCCAACTGTTTCAATCGTAAAGTCATACGAACCTTCCTTCGTACACCTTTGTCCATCCAGTAACATCCAATCCTTCTTTGCATCCGCCATATCATCAGATGCAAGTGCCACGCCTTCTTTCACTAGTTCCTGCTCTCGTACCGCCCATTTCTCTTGCACCTTTCCGGCATCCTGTGTTAAGCAATATGTACACGTAGATACAATATTAAATGACCCATTCTCTTTTGCTGTCCCAATATCAAGATCACATGTCAATGCAAGACGCTCTCCATCTGCATACTCACTCATTTTAGGGAGAAGACGTCCGATAATAATGTATTCGCCCGTAAAGTCATTTGGTGGGAATATTTCATGCACCTTTGACTCGATCAAATATTTTCCGCTCACCTTATTCTTAACACGAAAGTCTTTCGTTGTAACGTATTTGATGGTGTCGCTGTCATTAACCACATCCAGTTCAACACAGTAGTCTTTGTATGGAAAGTCCATATCACTTATATGAATTGGAATACAGCTGAGGCGTTGTTTGATGATTTCATTGTGTAGGCGACTAGTGTTGGCAGTAATAGATGCCTTGTTTTCACTATACGGATATGTGCGAAAGACATAGGTTGGTACCTCGGATAATATAACGCGACGAAGTGCATTCGCTAAACTTACATTAATGTTGTCAATAGTGAATCGTAAGACCCCATTTTCTTCAACGCGAGAGGTTATTTTTGGAATATATTTAGAAGCGTCGATATCATTCGTATTGATTCGTACCTGAGATGATGAACTCTGAGTCGTTTTCTTCATTTCTTGCGATTGTTCCATGATGCGATAATTGTCGAAGTAACTATGTAATGTAGCTCTAGAAGTACGGCGTTTACGCGTATATATAGCAATACTATATTGTGCAGATACTATATTATTATATCAATTTTTTTAGTTATATTCTAACGAAAGGCAATATTATAACAGGTGCGATACACACATTATTAAAAAGTTATGGCAACGATGACGAGTATATTTTATTATAGCAATTATTGTGATCGGTCTAAGGCAATTCTGTCGAAAATTGCGAACACAAAAGCGAGAGATGAGATACATTTTATTTGTATCGATAAGAGAGAAAAGATCGGTCCTGCATCATGGCATGTTATTTTAGAAACAGGGAATCGTGTGTTATTGCCGCCACAGGTGAATCGTGTTCCAGCGTTGCTTTTATTGAATAAGGGACATCAGGTATTATATGGTGATCAGATTTTACAGCATTTACAGCCCGTGAATGTATCACGAAACAATGATGCGACTGGTGGAAATGGAGAACCTCTTGCATTCTCTCTTTCGAGTGATATGATGGGTGGGTATGGAGTTGTATCGGATCGGTTTAGTTTCTTGGACCAGAGTCCGGATGAAATGTCGGCGAAAGGTAGTGGTGGAATGCGACAACTGTATAACTATGCTACGATTGATCATGTAGACCGTATTGAAGCCCCGACTGAAAATTATACGCCTGATAAGATTGGTCAAATATCAGTGGAGGAGCTACAACGTAAGAGAGATGAGGATGTGAAAATAACAAATAGTCCATTGAATCCGGATCAAGGGAGACGAATGCAGCAGCATCAGCATCAACAGCAACCGCAACCTCAAAGTCAGAGAGATGAACTATCATTTAGCAAAGAACAACAATATAGTCAATACCAAACCATGGTGGACCAGATGAATAAACAGGGGTCTTTCCAAATGCCGGGGAAAGCTGGTGGAATGTATCATGCTCCACCACAACAAACCGAATACTCTCGATTATATAATAATGCGAATCAAGGACCCGCAACTCATTATCAACAGTCGCAATACTTGCCACAACACCCAGGGCAGAACCAATATCCGGGAATGCAGCCGATGCCGCAACAGCAACAGCAACAATACAACCCTCCCACTATACAGCAGCAACAACAATACCAACAACATCCTCAATCCCAATATTCATATGCCCCCCAATATGATAAACCTCAATACAATAACCAGTATCAGACAACCACGCGACAAAGTTATAGATCAATGATATAGATCAATCCTTCAATACATCTGTATATAACTTTTGTGTTAATCGCGTGTAAATAGCTTAAATATTGAATAATAGTATTTATATTATTCTCTTTGTTAAAAAAAAGCATTTCAAAACATGGCATCGAGTAATGACACCCCAGTTTCAGTTCCTCCAGAAGAGTTTAAAACAGTGATACGAGACTTTATATCTGATATTCATTGTGCATTTCCCGAATATGACGCGGCATTATCAACATATTCTCTTGTTGAGGTTGTTGAAAATACAGATGGGACAACTGTAGACAAGATTATTATCACGGATGCAAACTATGGGATTTTGTATGATTACTGTCGACACATATATCCCTCGCGGTTTTTTGATATCTTATACAAGAATGAAAAGATGTTTACTGATGCTGATGTTGATATAGCTTCTGATGGATCACCCAATGTAGGGGAAATGAATACTGAGTTTCTTCCGAACATAGATTTCAAGTTAATCTGGAAAATGGATGATATTTCTGAAAATACGAAAGATACATTGTGGAAATATTTACAGTTGATTTTGTTTTCGGTTGTGAATAATATGTCGGACACAGGTTCATTCGGAGATACCGCGAAATTATTTGAAGCAATTGATGAAAAGGAGTTGAAGTCGAAGCTGGAGGAGGTAATTGATAATATGAATCAGCTATTCGGTGATACAAATGGAGGAGAAGGAGATAACGCTGAAGGAAAGGGTCCGAACGAAGCATTTGAAAAGGCATCCGAGTTTATGAAGAATTTTATCCCTTCTTCAGAAGAAAGTACTCAGAGTGGAAGTGGTGGGGCTTCATCCTCGTCATCGGGTGTTCCTAATCCTGAAACAATTCATCAACACTTGAGTGGATTACTTGGTGGTAAAATAGGTAAACTTGCCAAAGAGATTGCAGAAGAAACTGCACAAGACCTGGATATTGATATGTCAAGTCAATCATCTGTTACGGGTGTATTTCAACAATTATTTAAGAATCCGGGAAAGCTAACTGGACTAGTGAAGTCGGTTGGAGAGAAACTTGATAAGAAGTTGAAGTCAGGTGAGTTAAAAGAGAGCGAAATTATGCAAGAAGCGAGCGACTTAATGAGTAAAATGAAAAGTATGCCTGGAATGGGAAACATTGCCAGCATGTTAAGTCAGATGGGCATGCAGGTTCCAGGGGGAGGAAAGGTGAACATGGGCGCGATGCAGTCACATCTTCAGAGAAACATTCGTCAAGCAAAAATGCGTGAGAGGTTATTAAGAAAGATGAATGATAAAAATGGGGCAGTTACAGGAGAAGAGGCGAATGTTACTTCTGCAGGAGTATTTACTACGGGGGAAAAGCCGGAGCGTACACCTCGATTTAAAGGTGGAGCGTCACAGCCACCTCAGCATGTGGAAATGGTCGAGGGAGGTCTTACAGCAAAAGACCTTGAAGAGGAGGTTCACGTAAAAGGAGCAGATAACAAGGCGAAGAAAAAGTCAAAATCAAAAAACAAGAAGTAATTGGGTGATATATTATAGCAACAGTTTGCTCTCACCTTATAACGTAAAAATCATCTAACACATTATATATATTTATATATAAGTAAACTTATCACAGGATATCATTATAAATATAT
>Ga0194122_10001299_pt1 | contig 30844 bp, 28 predicted proteins | sample TA2MahCa10mmetaG_FD_155487 | JGI IMG/M metagenome (GOLD analysis project Ga0194122, IMG submission 155487) | Freshwater microbial communities from Lake Tanganyika, Tanzania - TA2015021 Mahale Deep Cast 10m | ecosystem: Environmental > Aquatic > Freshwater > Lake | place: Tanzania: Lake... | reverse complement strand
GCAGCAAAACCTGTTGCCGCATACGTTCCAGCAATTCGAACTGGAAACCTTGTCTTTACTGCAGGTCAACTTCCTCTAGTTGATGGAGCTATTCCAATGACTGGAAAAGTTGGGGACAAAGTAAGCGCTGAGGATGCAAAGAAGTTTGCACAAGTTTGTGCGCTTAACGCTCTTGCGGCCGTCGAGACAGTTGCTGATGTGAACAAGATAATTCGAATAGTTAGAGTGGTTGGATATGTGAACGGGATTGCCGGATTCACTTCTCAGCCTGCTGTTGTTAATGGAGCGAGCGAACTATTCCTTCACATTTGGGGTGAAGCTGGAAAGCATGCGCGAAGTGCGATAGGAGTTGCGGAGCTTCCGTTAGATGCACCCGTTGAAGTTGAATTAACGGTGGAACTAGAAAATTAACGTCCGCGCTTAAGTAGACGGTCGTAATCAAGAATCATCACAGCTCTCCCTTCGAGCCTGATCCAGCCTCGTTGTGCGAAGTCGGCGAGCGCTTTGTTTACTGTCTCTCGTGATGCTCCAACGAGTTGGGCTAACTCTTCTTGGGTTAAGTCGTGGTTTACAAGAAAACCCTCATCCTTTTTAATGCCAAATTTGATTCCAAGATCAATAAGAGCTTTGGCGACTCGACCTGGAACGTCTGAGAAGACTAGATCTCCAACGACCTCATTAGTGCGACGAAGTCTTGATGCAAGACGTGCAAGGAGATGAAGGGAGACTCCCGGGTGTTCTCTTACCCATGGAATTACTTTGTCCTGGCCAAGGGAAAGCAAGATTGAGTCGGTAACAGCAGTTGCCGTAGCAGTTCTTGGACCGGAATCAAAAAGTGAGAGATCGCCAAACATTTCACCGGGACCCAAGATCATGAGCAAATTTTCACGGCCATCTTGAGACTTGGTCCCCAGTTTGATTTTCCCATTTGTTACGACGTAGAGGTGATCGCCATCATCGCCCTCTTTAAAGAGGGATTGCCCCTTACGAAGTCGAATTGGAGACATTAAAGCGCGAAGGGTGTTCGCAGCCGCATCATCTAAACCTTGGAATATGGGGGCTTCGCGCACGACTGATTCGTCGATAACTTCTTTTCTTGCAGGCACTGACCTAGCCTACTTTTGTGTGGCCAAATCGACAAATTGGGCTATTTTTCTATAGTGGGCAATTCACAAATCGAAAAGCGAAAGCGTGCCATCAAGCTTTATCGCGCTCTAAGTAAACTTTATCCGAACATTCGCTGTGAATTGAAATTCAAGAGCCCACTCCAATTACTAATTGCAACCGTTCTGTCTGCTCAATGCACTGATAAAAGAGTAAATGCGGTTACACCAGCGCTCTTTAAGCGCTATAAATCTGTAGAGGATTTTGCAGGTGCAAACTTAAGAGAGCTTCAAGGATTAGTTAAATCGACTGGGTTTTATAGAGCTAAAGCAAAGAATATAAAGGGTTTGTCGGCAAAAATTCTTAAAGATTACGAGGGTAAGGTTCCCAGAGAACTTGAAGAGTTAGTTAAGTTACCTGGGGTGGGGAGAAAGACTGCAAATGTTGTCTTGGGACATGCTTTCAATATTCCTGGGATTACCGTCGACACTCACTTTGGTCGCCTAAGCAGAAGATTTGGGTGGACAAAAAAAACTGATCCAGTGAAAGTTGAGTTTGAAGTAATGGAACTAATTCCAGAAAAGGAATGGACTAACCTGTCACAGAGAATGATCTGGCATGGAAGAAGAGTTTGTCATTCGCGCCGACCAGCATGTGCTGCATGTCCTATCGCCTCACTTTGTCCATCATTCGGAATTGGCGAAACGGATAAAGAAAGGGCCTTTAAGTTAGTTAAAACGGAGGCTGACTTCAGATGATTGTTGATTTAGTTCTCGTTTGCTTTGTCATCTTTGCAATTGCACAAGGCTTCAATAGAGGTCTAGTGCCAACCCTCTTTGCAATCCTTGGCTATTTTGGTGGTGGAATACTTTGTCTGCTTCTTGCGAAAGAGCTAAGTGCAGATTGGAACGGCTTGATATCCGTAATTGGACTCTATTTGTTTGCGATCTTTCTTGGGGCACAAGTCGGAAGTTGGGCTCTTGCTCGAATGGGCTCGGGTATTCGAAAGCGCGCGCTCTTTGGCCCATTTAAGTTCTTAGACTCGGTACTAGGTGGCGCGCTAGCTTTAATTCAAGTAGCGCTTTTGGCAGTTGTGGTGCTTAAAGTTATCGAATACTTACCTTGGTCGTTGTCGAACAATTGGATAGATGAAAGTCGAATCTACAACTATTTTTCTGGGGCTAATCTTCTTTCTTTCCAGATCTCAGACCTTCTGAAATTAGTTTCATCACATTTGGATCAGCTAAAGTCGTAGCATCACCAACAGCGCGATTTTCTGCTACATCTCGAAGGAGTCTGCGCATAATCTTCCCACTTCTAGTTTTGGGAAGTTCATTTACAACCATGATCTGCTTGGGTTTTGCAATAGCACCAATTTCTTTGGCAACGTGATCACGTAGAGTTTTTTCTAAGCCTTCTTGAATTGCGTCAACGCCGCCGCGAAGAATTACGAAGGCAACAATCGCTTGCCCCGTTAAGTCATCCTTTGCTCCAACTACGGCAGCTTCGGCAATTGCTTCGTGTGAAACAAGCGCCGATTCAACTTCAGTTGTCGATATTCGGTGTCCGGAGACATTCATAACATCATCTACTCGACCAAGAACCCAGAGCGCTTTATCATCATCAATCTTTGCGCCATCGCCAGCGAAGTAGAGTCCTTCAAATCTTGACCAATAGGTTTCTTTGTAACGTTCCGGTTCTTTCCAAACTCCGCGCAACATCGAAGGCCAAGGTTTATCAATTACGAGATAACCACCCGAGCCTGGGGAAACTTCTTTACCTCCATCATCCACAACTTTGGCGCTAATTCCGGGAAGGGGAAGCATCGCTGAACCAGGTTTTGTTGCTGTAATTCCCGGAAGTGGCGAGATCATGATTGCGCCGGTTTCGGTCTGCCACCATGTATCAACAATGGGGCAATTATTTTTGCCGACAACTTCGCGGTACCACATCCATGCTTCGGGATTGATTGGCTCTCCGACTGAACCAAGGAGACGAAGAGAGGAAAGATTGAATTTGTTTGGGTGTTCATCGCCCCACTTCATCCAAGTTCTAATGAGCGTTGGCGCGGTATAGAGAATTGTTACTTTGTACTTTTCAATTAACTCAAAGATACGTCCTTTATGCGGAGTATCGGGGGTTCCTTCATACATAACTTGAGTGGCGCCATTAATCATCGGTCCATAGACGATGTAAGAGTGGCCGGTAACCCAACCAACATCAGCTGTGCACCAATACACATCTTTCTCAGGTTTAATATCAAAAACTACTCGGTGAGTAAAAGCTGCCTGAGTTAGGTAGCCGCCGGTTGTGTGGTGAATTCCCTTCGGTTTTGCGGTAGTTCCTGAGGTGTAAAGAATAAAAAGCGAATGCTCGCTATCGAATCCAATTGCCACATGCTCGGGGCTTTGGCGATCTACTAATTCGTGCCACCAAATATCGCTAGTCCCCATTTTTACATCTTGTTCGGTGCGTTTAACCACTAAGACTTTTTCAACGGTATTTGAACCCTTTAGAGCATCATCAACAATTGGTTTTAGCGCAAAAGCCGAGCCTTTTCTAAAGCCGCCATCTGCAGTAATCACAAGCTTTGCTTCTGCATCCTGAATTCGAGCAAGTAATGAGTCAGCCGAGAAACCACCAAACACAACCGAATGAGTTGCGCCAATTCGCGCACAGGCAAGCATCGCAACGACCGCTTCTGGAATCATCGGCATGTAAATTGCGACTCGGTCACCATTTTTGATGCCAAGCGAAGTAAGAGCGTTGGCCGCCTTCTTAACTTCTTGAAGCATTTGTGAGTAAGTGATTGTTCGGGTATCTCCCGGTTCACCTTCAAAGTAGAACGCGACCCGATCACCGCGACCCTCAAGAACATGTCGGTCAAGTGCGTTATATGAAGCATTTAATTGTCCACCTACAAACCACTTTGCAAATGGTGGCTGCCAATCCAAAACTTGATCCCACTTTTTAAACCAGTGTAAGCGCTCTGCTTGTTTCTCCCAGAAAGCTAAACGATCGCGCTCCGCTTCGTCGTAAATAGAAGCCTTTACATTCGCGCTATCAGAGAACTCTTTTGAGGGCGGGAAGGTTCTAGTTTCACTAAGTAGATTTGAGAGAGATTCGGTCACAAAAGTGAGATTACCAGCGAGAGGCTTTTCCCCACCATAGTCAAAATCTCACATTTGTTCGGTTGCGATAGTTGATAGTTCGCGCCTAGTGATTCAACCAATCAAAGAAAGGGTGGCACTCAATGCTGTATTCGACCTTAAACCTAGGGATCCCCGGACCTATCTGGGAATACATAGTTAGGGTGATTGGATCGGAAGTCTCTCGGACTCTCTTCTCCTTTGTAATTCGCCAACTACTAGCGGTACTTCATCTCTAAGAGTCGGCTCTAGCGCATAGCGAGATTCACGATTTCTCTTGGGCCTCGAGTTATGGTGGAATTTGCCGTAATCCTCGAGGTAGGAGAGTCGTGCCGGCCATAGTTCTGCTTGGTGCTCAATGGGGCGATGAGGGCAAGGGAAAAGCGACTGATCTCCTTGGCGATAAGGTCAAATACGTAGTTCGATACCAAGGTGGCAACAACGCGGGTCACACCGTTGTAATTGGCGAAGAGAAATACGCACTTCACTTACTTCCCTCCGGAATTCTTACTCCTAGCTGTATACCAGTAATCGGTAACGGTGTTGTGATTGATCCAGCAGTACTGCTAGAAGAGATTCGTGGTTTGAATGAACGCGGAGTTGATACCTCAAAGTTAAGGATTTCAACTAATGCGCACCTAATCACGCCGTATCACAGAACAATTGATAAAGTCACAGAGCGCTTTTTAGGTAAATCAAAGATTGGAACGACTGGTCGCGGAATTGGTCCAGCCTATGCAGACAAGATAAATCGCATTGGAATTAGAGTTCAAGATTTATTCGATGAGCCAATTCTCCGTAAGAAACTTGAAGGTGCGCTTCGAGATAAAAACCAGGTCCTCATAAAGGTTTTCAATCGCAAAGGAATTGAAGTCGATGAAGTTCTTAAGGAGTATCTCGAATATGCCGAGGCGCTCAAGCCATACATCGTTGATACTTCACTATTACTAAATGATGCTCTCGGGCGTGGAGAAGTTGTCCTGCTGGAAGGTTCACAGGGAACACTCCTTGATGTTGATCACGGAACTTATCCATTTGTCACATCATCTAATCCAACGGCAGGCGGTGCGTCGACTGGGTCAGGAATTGGTCCCACAAAAATCACGAGAGTGATTGGAATAGTGAAGGCTTATACGACAAGAGTTGGCTCTGGTCCTTTTCCGACCGAGCTCTTTGATGAGGATGGCGAGAAGTTGCGAAGTATTGGTGGCGAGTTTGGAACCACTACCGGAAGATCCCGCAGAACCGGCTGGTATGACGCCCTTATTGCTCGTTACGCTATGAGAATTAACGGTTTGACTGACTTTTTCATTACAAAACTCGACGTGCTCACGGGGTGGGAAAAGATTCCTGTGTGCGTCGCTTACGAGATTGACGGTAAGAGGGTAGGAGAACTTCCAGCTTCCCAATCTGAGTTTCATCACGCAAAACCAATCTACGAATATCTTCCAGGCTGGAGCGAAGACATTTCTCAAGCGCGATCGATGAAGGATCTTCCTGAAAATGCGAGGGCCTATGTGAAATTCCTTGAGGAAGTCTCAGGCGCTCCTATGAGCGCTATCGGAGTTGGTCCTGGTCGAGATCAGACCGTAGTTGTGAGAGATTTACTGCAATGAAACGAGTTCTTGTTGTAGGTGGCGCTGGCTACATCGGAGCTCATGTCTCATTGCTACTTCAAGAATCTGGCTACAGAGTGCGAATCTTTGATGACTTTTCTAATGGTCTTGAGCGTCGAGTAAAGGGCATCTTTGAAGATGTAATCATCGGCGACGTCCTTGATAGAGATGCACTAGTTAGTTCTATGGAAGATGTTGATTCAGTTATTCACCTGGCGGCCAAGAAAGCGGTAGGAGAATCTGTTTCAAATCCCTTGAAATATTATGCAAATAACGTCGGTGGGATCCTAAATCTTTTGGGAGCGATGTCCTATAAGGGCGTAAGGAAGATAGTTTTTTCATCTACCGCAGCTGTTTATGCGCCAAGTGAAAAGAGCGCTATTGAGGAGTCTGATCCTGTGATTCCACTCTCTCCTTACGGTGAAACTAAATTACTTTCTGAGAAATTAATAAGTAGAGTTGCTGAGGCAGAAGATTTTTCTGCAATCTCCCTTAGGTATTTCAATGTTGTGGGCTCCTCGAGACCTGAATTTGGAGATAACTCAAAAGATAATTTGGTTCCAAAAGTGTTTGCCGCCTATAAAGATTCTAGGCGCCCAGAGATTTACGGTGACGATTATCCAACCAAAGATGGCACATGCATAAGGGATTACATCCATGTCGGAGATCTTGCAGAAGCCCATCTACTTTCATTAAAAGCTATTGAAAGCAAGCGAATAGATGAGGTTTATAACGTTGGCTCGGGAAGTGGTTACTCGGTTAAAGAGATGATCGAACAAATTTCAATCACTATGGGAGTCGACTTGAATCCTCTTGTAGTTGGACGTCGGGATGGCGATTCACCGCAACTAATTTCTTCTATAACCAAGATTGAGAGAGATTTGGGATGGAAGCCAAGATCGAACTTGAAAGAGATGATTGACTCTTCTTGGGAAGCAGAAAAGGCGCTTTCGCAATGAGCCTTCTGGGAGAGAGATACGCAAGTAAGGGAATGCTGGAGATTTGGTCTCGAGAAAGCAAAGTAATGATGGAGAGAAAGCTTTGGATTTCGGTTATGAAAATCCAAGCTCAATTAGGTCTTTCGATACCTACTTCTACTATCTCGGATTATGAAAAGGTCTTAAAGCAAATTGATCTAGAGTCAATAGATTCAAGAGAAATCGAATTGGGTCATGATGTAAAGGCGAGAATTGAGGAATTCAACGCCCTTGCTGGCCACGAAAAGATTCATCTCGGAATGACTAGTCGGGATCTGACTGAGAATGTGGAGCTAGTCCAAATCAAGCAGGCGCTTAACTTAGTGTTATCAAAGTCGAGAGTACTTCTTCTTAAGTTAGCGGATAAAGCAGAATCTCTAGCCACGGAATTGATTGTTGCGCGGACTCATAACGTGCCAGCCCAATTAACAACTTTGGGAAAGAAATTTGCAACATGGGCTGAAGAATTAGAGCTTGCTGAGGCGAACCTTGAAAACCTAGTTTCGCGCCTTCCAATCAGAGGTATCCATGGCGCAGTTGGCACAAATTTGGATATCACTGAATTGTTAGGTAACAACGCAAATGCTTTAAATGAAGCGCTTAAAGCAGAGCTGGGATTTGATCAGCAATTTAATGCCCCATCCCAGGTCTATCCAAGATCTCTAGATTTTGAAGTTATATCTGCCTTATTCCAACTTGTTGCCGCCCCAAGCACAATCGCCACCAATATCAGACTTATGTCGGGTCTTGGGATTGCCTCCGAAGGATTGCCAAAAGGTAAGACTGGTTCATCCGCAATGCCACACAAAATAAATCCAAGATTAAGTGAGCGAGTTAATTCAATCGCTTCGATTCTAAAGGGTCACTTAATGATGGTTGCCGATTTATCTGGCTCTCAATGGAACGAAGGCGATGTCTCATGCAGCGCTCTTAGGCGCGTGGCGCTACCAGATGCCTTCTTTGCTACTGATGCAATTCTAGAGATTATGATTCAACTTCTAGATAAATTGGAAGTTAATCGTGAGAAGATAAAAAGAGAAATTGATGAACTACTTTCTGAGATTTCGAGCTCGACTATCTTGATGCTAGCGGTAAAGAAAGGCGTTGGGAGAGAAGTAGCGCATAAAGCGATTAAGGAATATTCCCTAAATAGAAAGAATGAAGGGGATTTTTTCAATCTTATTGTTGAGGATAAGACTCTCCAGATTGATCGTGCAGAGATTGAAGATTTGAGAAGTAATCCAAGCAAATTAGCTGGTGATGCCGGCTCTCAAGCGTCAATTATCGCAAAGCGCATTAAAAGCAGACTCTCGGGTAAGACCGACTTAGCTGATTTCTCGCCCTCTACTTTGCGTTAATGACCTAAAATCCCGCTATGCCAAGTAAGTCAGTAGCCACAGAAAAGTCACAGCTAAAGCTTCGTAAGCGCTTGCTTCTTATTCCAGTATTCGCACTCTTGATAAAACTTTCGATAATTTCGAGAATTCAAGGCTTTGATTGGTTTTCGGCTGCTGGTGGGGATCTTGTCAAAGGGCTAGGGCTCCTGCTTGATAACAATTACATCCCCGCAAATGCTTGGTACGGGGCCGATGGCGAGAATTACATTCGCGGTCTCCAAGGGTTAGCACGAGATGGATTCTTCTCGACGGATGGAAAGCTGAGTTATTGGCCAGCCGGTTACCCACTTCTAATGTGGCCTTTGCTAATTGCATTTAAAGGTGCATTTTTTGGCGCTCTAGCCTTCATGCAGAGCCTTTTATATGCCTTCGCATGCGCTTTCTTTGTTGATGAGCTGACGAGAACGCGACTAAAGAAGTTCGCGGTAATCACGGCTCTCCTGCTCACATTTAACCCCACCTTGGCGCTGAACACGATTGCAGTTGGGTATGAGTTACCAGCAGTGGCTCTATCTCTCATCGCTCTCGCCGCAATGATGAGAAGTTTTAGGCTCTCCAAGAGTTCTCCGCTGACGGTTGAGAATTTGGTGGCAAATAGCTCATTCCTGCTGGCAACTTTCATGCAGCCACGTTTAATTGTTATCGGAATTGTTTTTATGGGAATTTGGGCAGTTGCTCAATATCCAATTAAAGCCGCCACAATCTTCCTAAGTCTCTCAACTCTAATTATGTTGATTGCGCCAGCAACCATGATTTACCGAAACTCAAGTGCGAATGGTTATGCCACTATTTCAACAAACTTAGGTGTAACTATGGGAATCGGTGCCGGCCCAGAAGCAACTGGTGGATACAACGGTAAATACAACGGCGTAGATTGCCCAGAAGCAAAACTAGCCAAGAATCCGGCCGCTGCTGATAGCGCTAATGTCCGATGCATCATCAAGTGGTATGCAGCTAACCCAGGACCCGCGCTCAAGTTGTTTTGGAATAAGGCAAGATTCTTCTGGTCACCTTGGTTTGGCCCTGAAGCGAGCGGAACGATGGCTAGAAATCCGTGGCGAATAAATCACCCATTAAACGATATGTTGAAAACCCAAGATGGAACAAACCTTGTCGTTGGAGGATTTGGAAAGTTTCTCTCTTGGCTTTGGGTGATATCTAATTTGGCTTTGCTCTTCTTTGGATTCATGTTGCTCTGGCGGGTTGGAGGACTCGAGCGAGTAATAGCTCTTGTTTCAATAGCTTTTGTCACCCTCAATTGGATTAGCTCAATCCTCACAATTGGTGACCATCGTTTCAGAATCCCGAGTATGGGGCTAAGCCTTCTACTGCAGGGCATCGGCTTTGCATCCCTATTCATCAAAAAGAGGAATAGATTCACAGGTTCCTCGGCCAAAGTTGAGTGGCAAGGGGTGCGTTGGAAAGCCTCGGTCAGAACCGATAACCTGCCGTCCTGAAAAATTGTTAGCAAGGTAAGGGGGCTCGCTATGGGGCGTGGCCGTTCAAAGGCAAAACAAACTCGCGTTGCTAGAGATTTGAAATACCACAGCCAAGATATTGATATCGAGAAACTCTCCAAGGAACTTCACGGAGAAGTTGATAATAAGGATGACGGAGACGACTTCGATCCCTTCGCAGAGGGCAATTTCATTCCCCGCAAGTAATTCATGGCTACGCCAACGCCGTATGTTGCATCGCTACGGGTCTACGAACCAATAGAAACTTTTCCGGAGCGAGATCGAGTAAGTTGGTTACTAAGGTTTGGTGGAGTTGATTCAAAAGACTCAGAACAATTCAATTCACTTCGTCGCACAATCTTTTTCGAAAGTCCGGCCGCAAGACAAGATGGGGTTCACATCCTTGAGATAGATGGTAAGAAATTTGCTGCGCCTTGGGCAACATCGAGAAGGTGTTGGAGCGCGCTCAGTGAATTTAAATCATCACTTCCAAGTTCGGTCTCTAAGTTCTTCCTGCCAAGAGAAGTTGAAGAGGCGTTAAGTTTAGGAATTGAAGATCGACAAGGTCTTGTTCCGCATATTCTTACTGAGACGTGGATGATTCCGCCTCGCTGGTTTTCACTGTTCACAAAGGATGATCGCTTATCAGGTGAGATAAATGGTCACCCATTTGTACTAGTTCGAACCAAGCTCGAACTTGCCAAGCAAAGAGCCTTGAAAGCCCATCGTGCCGTTAGAAAGGCTTTCGGTCCGGGTCCGGTTGAGGAAGAGTTGGCGGAGTTGATTAATTGGCTAAATGTTTTTGATACCGGATCAATGCTTGAACTCGATTACGGAGGCCTTGCTATCTATTTGAACAATTCATTAATCAATTCGGGTGAAATTGGCCTAGAAGCAGATACCTCGATCGAGGATGTCCACATGTCAATAGAGGGTCTTGAGTCAGGCGATGCAGTTATGGCCGGTAGTGGATATGAAAGATTGGTATCCCGTTGGAGACGGGTATCTGAATATGAGCGAGCAACTTGAGGTTCTTGCCTTTGTCATGCGAGTGGAGTAAAAAAGCCCATCTAAGGGGCGAAAAGTACATTTAGAACTTCTTTGAACGGAGTGACTCTTGTTAAATCGAGATACCGAAGTTGAAGTTCTCCTTACGCCATCTGAAGTAGCTTCTCTTTTTCGAGTTGATCCCAAGACCGTTACCCGATGGGCAAAAGCAGGAAAGCTAACTCCGATTAGAACTCTCGGCGGACATCGCCGCTATAGAAAGAGTGAAGTCCAATCACTTCTTGGTAAGCAAGAAGGCGAAAAGGGGAATTAACAGTGAGCGAAGCGAAAGATCCAAAAGAGAGATTTAGAGAAGCCCTTGAGAAAAAGAAGGCGGGCTCTAAAGGGGGATCCAAGGGAGCTTCCGGACAATCAAAAATTCAAAGTGGGAATTCACCAGCAAATACCCCAAAGATGTTTCGCCGTAAGTCTGGGTCTAGTTAGTCAACTTTAAATTCATGGAACTAACTGGATCCGAGTATTTTGTCCTGTTCGGAAGTTCATTTATTTTGGTGAGTTTCTTGACAGCCTTGATGCGCCGAGTTGCGATCAAGTACGGCGTGGTTGATGCCCCAAATGAATCTCATAAAACCCAGAAGGAGCCAATCCCTTATCTGGGCGGAGTTGCGATTGTGCTCGGGGTCTTGTTAATCACAATTGCCTCATCGATAGTCTCTCACTATTCCGCCTCAACGATTTGGCTTGCGGCATCTGTACTCGTCCCTGCCCTTTTACTTGCAATAGTTGGACTAATTGACGATATTCGCAAACTTTCTCCTTGGCCCCGATTTCTAGTTCAAACGGGCGTAGCATGCATTTCGGCACTGCTCTTGGTTGCGACGAATACGTTAGGAAGTCCAACTGGTTCGCTATTTATAGACGTTCTTGTAACTATCCTTTGGATAGTCGGACTCACAAATGCCATTAACTTTTTCGACAATGTTGATGGCGGGGCATCCGGCGCAATTGCAATTTCATCAGCATTTCTGGCAATTCTCGCTATTCAGGGCGGACAAATCCTAATTGCGGCCTTATCAATAGTTTTATGTGGAGCCACACTCGGATTCTTAGTTTGGAATAAGCCTCCTGCGAGAATTTATATGGGAGATGCCGGCGCACTATTTCTTGGTGTTCTTATCGCTTCACTCTCTCTTCGTTTTGATCCAAATCCAATAAATAGATTTGCTTCTTTCGCAGTACCAATCTTTCTGCTTGCAATTCCGATACTTGATACTTCGGTTGCCGTAACAAAAAGAATCGCTCGAGGGGTCTCGCCTTTTCAAGGTGGCCGAGATCATCTATCCCATCGACTAATGGGTCGCGGAATGGAAAAGCGAAAGGCAGTCTTTCTCCTATGGGGACTTGCCACTTTCTATTCCGCTCTTGCTCTTGCGATTTCTTCGGTTTCATATCAACTCGAGGGAGTCATAATGGCAATCGGTGCAATTTCATGGATTTCTCTATTCATTTTCTTTTTGGCGCAAAACGATGAGAACTAAAATAATAAGTACAAGAAATTAAGTGTGGCTGGGGACGGGATCGAACCGTCGACCTCACGATTTTCAGTCGCACGCTCATACCAACTGAGCTACCCAGCCAAGATTAAAGTTAGAAAAGTCGCGACCCAGACGGGACTTGAACCCGCGACCTCCGCCGTGACAGGGCGGCGCGCTAACCAACTGCGCTACTGGGCCCTCGCGTCCCCAACGGGATTTGAACCCGTGTTACCGCCGTGAAAGGGCGATGTCCTAGGCCCCTAGACGATGGGGACTCAATATGTGCTTCCACATATCTTGTTAAGAGCAATGAATAGTATTACGTGTAAGGAAGAAGTCAAAATAAGAAAAGGTTAATCAAAAAAGGTTGATGACTGGCCCAAGAGGTACGTGGGAACAATCTTGCCTGTGCCATGCGCAAGACTGCCCTCGCGCATTTCCAAGAGTACATTGTCAAACTCATTCGATACCGACGCATTCTCACTTAGTGCCTCCATAAAAAAATTTGAGGCGGCTACCAACTCAGCTACAGAGTTTTCGCGCAATTTTCTCCCCTTTAGTTCTGGAGAACCCCATGAAGTCCAAGCCCAATCTCCCAAGAAGCTGTTCAGAACTTCTCGAAATGGAATGATATTTTCATTTTCATCAACCCAAGTTTTAGGAAGAAAGAAAGATTTTGATCCCGTCGCGTGGAAAGACCAATTTGGGGCCACAGAATTAGTTGTGAGTGTAGGAATTCCTAGGGAGTATGCGACATAAGCGGGACCTGACATTGAGGAAATAAATCCTTTTGATCTCCTAATAAGATAAGGGATAAGGACCTGAGGCTCCTGTAGAGGTGTCCTTAGGTCTAAAACGTTGTAATCGGGAAGGTCAAATCCGAAATCAAAGATGCAATCACCGAATATTACGACTGAGTAACCCCTATTTATAGCAGCTTTAATAACTCCTTCATAGTTACGTGGGGTGCAATATCTTGCATCACGATTGTTTCTACCCGAACGGAGATGGAGTGCGATATAATACTTCGGTAATAACAAATCATGTGATTCTAAGAACCTCATACATAAATCTTCATAGTTCAGCGGGAGCTTAAAGTACAGATCTTTATTTGAATCACAATGTGAATAAACCCGCTCGCTCAAATCTATATAGTCGAGATAGTTTTTAGAATTATCTAGCAATCCCCAAATTCGATCGAAGTTAATCCAATTCTGTACGACACTGGAGGAGAAGTCGTGTGACATTTGTGATGTAATCTGAAGGCTTTGGCCCAAGACCTTAGTGGCTAGGTTGTGACAATAATCCTCACTCGAAACCGTGAGTCTAATTTCCCTCTTGTCATTATGGCTGTACTTTGAAAGTATTGCGAGGGCCATTGCGCTTCCGATGTGGCCAATATTTTGACCCCATTCTGGATGCAGTTTTCTATCAGAGTTCGAATTCTGTAAATTAGAATTAAGCAAATCAACGATACCAATTCTCTCCCTCTTACCCCCTTGATAATCTCCCTTGAGAGTTCGCAAAATTGATGAATTCCAACGATCTCGTAACTCTCCGGGGGAGATACGAGCGTCATTTCTATCAGTAATCAAATATTTGAAAATCAATAAATCATAAGCCTGTACACGTCTCGGATTTCCATACGACTTCATAAGTGTAAACAAAAGAAGAAGGCGGAGCTTGTTCACAACGCTTGCCAGTGATGACTTAAATTTACTCATCAGAATTCTCCACTTTTCTGTCATGTCGGGAAGAAACTTACCTCAATGATGTGCTGGTCTGTCTACACGGGGGTATTCGCCAGAGCAATTTGATTTGTACGGCACTCAACCTGGTCATTAGGCTTAAAATGAAGATTTAATTTATGAAGTCTTGACTTGATCGATCGGGAGACACCCTTGTTTTCGGATTACACTAGGAATAGTAAAGTTAGGAGTTTGGGGCCTTTAGCTCAGTCGGTAGAGCAACGGACTTTTAATCCGTGGGTCGTCGGTTCGATCCCGACAGGGCCCACCATTGGAGATTCTTCGATTCTTTCCATATAACTCTTCCCGCGTATCCTAGTCTTTCCCAATGAAAATAGAGCGGCTTTTACTTCTTCGTATATCCCAACTTCTTCTCTTCGTTGGGCCGACGACTACCTATGCAGTTTCGCCGGTATTGAATTATGACGCGATTTCACTCCCTAAAGTTTTAGTTCTTTCCTCAATCGCAATTTCAATATTCTTCTTGATGGCTACCAAAGCAAATTTTTTCATTGCATTGGTAGAGAAAAGCTTTTTTTATGCTTGCGTACTCTTTATTATTTGCATGTTTAGCACCTTATTGTTTAGCGGGGCTCCTTTAGATCAGCAAATCTGGGGTAGCTTCGGAAGAAATACAGGGTTTGTAACCTATGTGTCACTTCTGTTTATACTTTTCGCAGCAGCGATAATTCAAGACCCGGATTTTTACAAAAAGCTGATAAAGGTTTTTATTTATTCCTCTATCCCAGTAATCGGATATTGCTTAGTACAAATTTCGGGAAATGATCCCATTGGTTGGAGCGAAAAACGAACCTTTGCGACACTTGGAAACGTCAACTTCCTATCAGCGTATCTCGGACTGGTTTCCATTAGCGCCCTAGCTTTACTTCTGCAGAAGGGTGCGTCCAGCCTGAATAGGCTTGTTCTTCTTTCAATTATTTTCCTCGCGCTGCCCATTATTGCAAGCACAAATTCTATTCAGGGAATTATGGTCTTTGCTGCCGGAAGTTTCGTTTGCGTTGGTTTCTTGATTGTTTCGCGAGAGAAACTTCGCCTTCTTAAGGTGCCTTACCTAGTCTTTTCCGTTATATCTCTTGTGTTAACGGTTATGGCTCTTTTCAACAGTGGCCCACTTGCTAGATTCATTTTTCAAACGTCAATAATTCTTCGCGGTGACTACATGCACGCAGGCTGGGAAATGACTTTAAAACGTCCCTTCTTTGGAGTAGGTATGGATAGCTATGGGGACTGGTACAGGGAAGCTAGAGGAGAAATTACTACATTGCGGGGATCAGCTGAGAGAACAGCGAATAGCGCTCACAACATATTCCTGGATATTTCTTCAAACGGTGGATTTCCGCTTCTTCTCGCATATCTACTCATCATCTTCCTCGCATTTGCAAAGTTTCTTAAAGCTGTTCGTCTTACAAGATCCTATGATCCAATCTTGGTCGCCTTGTTTGCCACATGGTCTGGCTATCAAGTCCAAGCGTTGGTGAGCATCAATCAAATTGGAGTTGGAGTTTGGGGGTGGATTTTTACGGGGGCCATATTTGGGTATTCAAAGTACCTGGTGTCCGCTCATTCGGATTTACAAAAGGATGTAAAGACAAAGACTCCATCTTTGGCGCTATACAAAGATACAAATAAGTTGAAGTCAAGTCTTCTACCTCCACTCATATCGCTTCTTGGTGTAACCGGTTTTGTGCTAGGTGCCCTTGTTTCAGTTATTCCATTGAACGCCGACATTTCCTATAAGAAGTCTCTTCAGACCCAATCAATAGAGGCTATGACTCAAGCTTCGGAAAGACTCGGCTCGACTGCTTTTCACCGAGCCTTAGTTCTTGAGTCTGCCGTTAGGTCAAATCTTTCAGAGCAAGCCGGCAATATTGCGCTAGCTCTCATTGAAAGGTATCCGCGTGATTATTACGGTTGGAAGATCCTCGCTCTCATCTCACCTCAGGGAAGCGTTGAGAGGTCAAACGCCATAGATCAAATGGTGAAATTAGATCCTTTCAACAAGGAGTCGTTGCCGAGTAGATAGGAATTTTGTCCGTTTTATCCTTTTTTAGCGACATTTTAAAGGGTCTTTCGTAGAGGGATTTGAGGGCGGCGACGGTCGCAATCTCGCTTAAGACACCGGTATTGAAATGAGGATTAATTCTGTGGCGCGGTCCCGAGTGACTAATGTGGCGAACATGGAAGCGTGGTCTGTCGCCGAGCTTGGAGCGTTCTACTTAGAGAAGCGTGCCGAATTACAGGATCACGCTTTTCGTATTTTGAAGGACTCTGCCCGGGCGGAAGAAGTCGTACAAGACGTTGTTCTTAAAGTCATTCTCGCGGCCCCTGAGCTCAAGTCGAGGGATCACGCCCTGGCTTACATGCACCGAAGCATTGAAAACATCTGCATAGATATTTTTCGCATGGAGGGAAGGCGCCCTCGAATGGTTGTCCTTGATGAAGTTAATGCAGAAGTCGAGGCCAAGTGGCAAGTGGATGTAAGTCATGCTGATGTTATTGGTACGGCGGATGATGCCGCCATCGTTCGCCAAGCCCTAGCAATGCTTTCACCCGCTGAACGAGCTGCCGTTGTCATGTGGGAGATCGAAGGTCGCTCTTCAAAGGAGATTGCACGCGAACTGGGTATTAAGGAATCTACAGTTCGCCATACTGTCTCACGCGCTCGCGCATCGCTCCGTAGGATTTTGACCGAACTAGTAATTGATGAAAGTCGCGGATTAACAGCACTTGATCTTCTTTCAACCACTTATAGAAAGACTGCAAAAGCGGCTAAGAATTCAGCGAAAGTATCGCTTTCATTTATCCTGATCCTGTTTGCATTTCTTGGCTTCAATTCTTTACCAAGTAATTTGGGTCCGACTATCTCCGAGACTAAAGAGTCATTACCTCAATCGAATTCCCCCGTTTCGGTGCCGTTGGAAGATCAACATGAGGATGTTGTGGATAATTCTTCGCCGAAGCAATTGGCGAACTCGAAATCGAAAGCCCCGGTTGAAAATATTAAAAGTGCTGAACTGAGGTTTCCTGGCCTTGATAAGAGCGGAACGCCGATTGGTTTCACTGTTACAGATTCGACTGGCAGTCTTGGAACTGCCTATTTCAGAGAGCGAGCAACCCAATTCTCAGAAACTGAATTGACGATCGGGCAAGTTTTCAAGACGGATTCAGGTGCCGCGAATATCTTTATCTCTCAATCTTTGACTACGGATGAAATGGGGCTCACCTACCGCCCTGTGGTCTCATTTGGCCAAGCAGGACGCTGGATTCCCCTTCTGACTAAGGTAATTTCGACAGAAGTAAACCGGCAGGTCAGCGGAAACTACCTTCTTTCCGCATACATTGCCGTAGACTCTGTGGTGGATTCACCTATACGGGTTGTGGCTACTGCCAGTGGTCGCGACCTATCTGTGGCACCTAGTCAGGTAGTGGTGCGACTCGTGCTTGACCCGACCAAGACTAAGGTCTTGGCACAAGCAGTGTATGTGATTGAGAAGTGGGCCTAGCAATGAGCTCACAATTTAGATTTCCTTGCCGTGTCCGGATACACGGTAAGGAATGTGGTGCAGTAGCACGTGCATTGCATCACGAGACGGAGGAGTTTCTCCGTCAGCCGTATTTGGGAACGTCTCAAATGCGACTAAAGAAAGGAAACTAATGCTTAGAAAGATAGCGTTCAAGCGAACTTCGCTTGCAGTTATCGCAGCTTTGACATTTGGAACACTTTCCAGTGTTGCACCTGCTCAAGCTGGTGGACTTGATGACACTCTAACTTTGAGTGCCTCAAGTGCTTCTGTTGCTATTGGTGAAACCGCAACTGTCACTGCGACCGTTACATTCACCTCTCAACTTACAACCGCAACAAAGCCAGGTGCTGATTCTATTATTGTTCACGTAGCCGGTACGGCTCCAGGAACAGTAATTGCTTCTTTGCCAGTTCAAGATACTGTAAATACAGTAACTTCCCGTGGCCTAACTTCAATTGGCCGCGTGGTACAACAGCATGTACTTGCAACTGGTGGTGGTAGCGGTGTTAAAACTGGTGACGAGACAAGACTTGCAACAACAGAGGGCGGCACCATTGGTTCGGCGGGTGTCGGTTTCAGAACTGATTCTGCAGTAGCCCTAACTGCTGGCGCGTACACAAAGGCTGCATACCAAATTTATGCACCTGCCGTTTCACGTGTAGGTACTTATGTTTGGACAATTTCGGTTCGAGACATGGCCAATACCACTCTGTACAAGACTGCTTCTTTCACGCTGACAGTAACGGCCGATACCACGGCGTCTGCAGCAGGATCGAAGATGTGGTTGCACAACAGTTTGTACGAGAATATGTCCATTAATACCAACCTCGGAACGCCTCGTGCGGACTCGACGTTAGTTATGAATGCAGGAACAGCTGCTACACCAACAATTGTTGGATATCTGGTTCCTGAGTTTGCGTCTGCATTAGCAGAAACTGCAAGCGCAACTAGTGGTAGCCTCTTTAACGAATCGCTAACGGTAGTTGTCAGTGGTCCTGGACTTCTTGCAAGTTACGTGGGGCGCGCAGATGCTACAGCTGATTCAACTAAGGATAAAACAGTTATTGTTAGCCGTGGCGATACGATTATCGTTTATAGCGACGGAACTGCTGGAGTGGGCACATTCACCGGTTCGATTGGTGGAGTTAACCTGACTCAGGCTGCCAAGACAATTACTTTCGTTGGAAAACCTGCCTCGTTCACTATTACGAGTGACTCGGCAGTCGTTTCCTCAGCATCCGCAACTGCATACCAGTCAATTAGCTTTGTTGTAAAGGACTCTGCTGGTAATGCAATTAACGGAACCAACGTCCAATACAACACGGGAACTCCAAGCGGCTTCTTCTTAACCGTTACGGATACCAAGGTTGTGGGTGGTACTGCTGTCGTAAATACTGGAACAGCGGCATCCACGGCTTGTGCTTACAACAGCGCACGCCTTCGTTGGTTCTGCGATGTTCCAATCACTGATTCAGGTTCGGTTACAGTGACAATCGCTGATTCCAAACTGGCTTCAAATGCAGTTGTTACAGCAACTGCTACTTATACCGTAGTTGGATCAGCGGTAGTTGGAACTATGGCCTTTGACAAGGCAACATATTCACCAGGCGAGATTGCAACCTTGACTCTTACTGCCAAGGACAGAAATGGCAATAACTCTACAAACGGAGCACAAAATCCATTCGGCACTATGACCTGGAATACTGGTCCAATCTTTACCATAACTACCGGAAGCAATGCAGCCGGTGGAACATTTGGTACAGGTGCAGCGACACACACGACCCTGGAAAGTTACGTCTCGGGTGGAACCACTTACGTAAATGGAGTGGATACTGCAGTCGTTTACATGCCAACAAGAGCTGGCACCTACACATTGACAACAACAACTAATGGAACAGTTGCAGCACCTATAACTGTGACATTTAAAGTTGTTGATGCTGTAGCTGATGCTGCTGCTGCTGCGACTGCTACTTCAATCGCTGCATCACAGGCTGCTGCTGATGCTGCAACTGATGCTGCACTTGAGGCAATCGATGCTGCAAACGCAGCTACCGATGCTGCAAACCTAGCTGCAGAGGCTGCCGACGCTGCGACTGTTGCTGCTGAAGAGGCACGTGATGCCGCTGATGCTGCAACCGCTGCTGTCGAAGCTCTTGCTACTGAGGTTGCAACCTTGATGGCAGCCCTAAAGGCACAGATCACAACTTTGGCAAATACAGTTGCCAAGATTGCTAAGAAGGTAAAGGCATAAAGCCTTAGCTCTTCTTCGATTCGAAGCCCGACCCGCAAGGGTCGGGCTTCGGTCCTTTTAGGAGACTAAGATTCGGAAAATGCGCGTTTCAGTCATTGGCCAGGGATATGTTGGCCTAACAATTTCGATGGGCGCAGTAAGCGCTGGGCATAGTGTTGTTGGAATTGATCTTTCTAGTGAACTTATAAATGGACTCCTATCGGGAAAATCCCACATCGAAGGAATTTCTGACGGCGATATTTTGGGGGCCCTGAACTCAGGTCTTTATTTGCCGACCTCTGATTACGGCCTACTCAAGGAACCAGAAATTGTAGTTATAGCTGTTCCGACACCTTTGAATAATCAAGGCGAACCGGAATTAGGAATCCTGAAGAGTGCTGCTGATTCCGTCGGTAAAGCTTTAACTAATCAAGCGTTGATAATTAGCGAATCTACTTCACACCCCGGGACGCTTCGGAATCTGATTCGACCGTTGATTGAGTCGTCTTCGCCGTTAGATCATATGTATGCGATATCTCCAGAGCGAGTGGATCCAGGAAATGAGAAGTTTGGGACCCGTAATACACCAAGAATTGTGGGCGGCTTGACGGATGAGGCGCGCGATAAGGCGATTGAGTTTTATCGCTCATTTTGTGACGAGGTTGTTTCAGCTTCATCAGCTGAGGTGGCTGAAGCGGCTAAATTGCTTGAGAACACATTTAGATTTATCAATATTGGTTTAGTTAATGAGTTCACTCAGATTATGAATGAGATGGGTATACCGGCCGATGAGGTTATTGCGGCGGCTCGCACCAAGCCATATGGGTTCATGCCGTTCCATCCGAATGTGGGGATAGGCGGGCATTGCATTCCGGTTGATCCGATTTACCTTCAGGCAAAAGCCAAGGAATTGGGCCTTGAGAGCCGTTATATCGCACTTTCTGAAGAGATCAACGATGAGATGCCGACATATGTGGTTGATCGACTCATCTCCTTATATGGCGATTTGAAAGGTAAGAAAGTTCAAGTCTTTGGGGTTTCGTATAAGGCGGATGTTGCGGATACTCGTGAAACTCCTGCGAGTGCAGTGTTGAGTATTTTGAAGTCTAAGGGGGCGGTTGTTAGTTGGCATGATCCCTTGGTTAAGAGTTGGAATGGTGAGGAGCGTTCTCCTGTAGACGAGAGTGTTGACTTGGGCTTGGTTCTTGTGGCCCATAAGAAGTTGGATTTGAGTGGGTTCTCAGCGCCGGTATTTACGATCAATCCAAATCCAAAATTCCCAAATTGGAGGCCACTGCTTAGCGTGCGCTAAGTGGCGATCATGAGTGAGATTCGAGTACTTCATGTAATTGCTCGAATGAATGTCGGCGGGACTGCAACTTATATTGCGAATTTAATGAAGGGTCTTGATTCCTTGGGCGTGAAGAATCTGCTTGCGATGGGGTCGGTGCCTAAAGGTGAGGAAGAGGATTCGGTTGTTGAGAGTTTGAAGATTGTGAGGATTTCGGATCTATCGCGCGAGTTGCATCCTTTGAAGGATTTAAAGTCTTATCGAAATCTTCAGAAGATTATTGAGGAATTCAAACCGGATTTGATTCATACTCATACTTTTAAGGCGGGTTTTTTGCTTCGGCTTCGTGCGGGGCAAATACCGGTTGTTCACTCGTTTCACGGCCATCATCTTTACGATCCAGAGTTTGGAATTATCAAGCGGGGAGTTCTTAATTTTCTCGAGCGAAGGTTGGCCAAGCGCTCGGTGGCGATTGTGACGATTGGAAGGAAAGTTAAGGATGAGTTATTGGAAGTTGGGATTGGTGAGAGTTCACAGTTCTATCCGATCGCACCTGGCATTGAGGAGCCGAAAGTTGATGTAGTTGCTGATCGAAGGGGCGAGTTTGGGATTTCAAGAAATGAGATTGTTGTTATGTGGCTGGGGAGGTTTACAGAAGTGAAGCGTCCCGATTTAGTGCTTGATGCAGCTCGAGCGCTACCTGAAGTTACCTTTGTAATGGCGGGCGGTGGCGAGTTATTTGAATCTTGCAAGGAAAGCGCACCTAAGAACGTGAAATTGGTTGGCTTTCAGAATAAAGATGAGATGTGGAAGATGGCAGATATCGGGCTCTGTACCTCAGATAGCGAGGGAATGCCGCTGTCGCTGATTGAAGCCCAGATGGCCGGAGTTCCCGTTGTTTCGACTGATGTTGGTTCAGTTACTGAGATTGTTATCGATAGGGTGACTGGGAAATTGGCTAAAGACTTACCCTCATTAATTGAAGGAGTTAGCTGGGTGAAAAATTCGATATCGAAATCTGATGATTTGGGAGTTGAGTCTCGAAAACACGCGCTCGCTAACTTCACTACAGAGAAGGTTGCTACTTTGCACTTAGAACTTTATAAGGAAGTTCTAGATAAGGTGGGTCGGTGAAGTATCTAGTTACGGGTGGAGCCGGATTTATTGGATCTCACCTTGCTGAGAAGTTATTGGCATCGGGCCACGAGGTACTTTCACTCGATGATTTATCTACCGGGCGAAAAGATAATTTGAAGAACCTTGAAGGTACAAATGGATTTAGCTTTGTTCAAGGAAATATGCTCGATGAACCTTTAATCGATTCTCTTATGGGCAAGGTTGATGGCTGTTTTCATCTTGGAGCAGCCTTGGGTGTGAAGCGAATCTTGGAACGGCCATATGAGAGTTTGGTAGCGAATACCCAAGGAACCGAGATTGCCATTAAGGCTGCGGTGAAGTACGGAGCGAAGTTCTTTTTGGCGTCGACATCAGAGTTGTATGGCAAGAATCCAAAGCAACCATTAACTGAGGAATCAGATCGCGTGATTGGCTCGCCCCAACTAGTTAGGTGGGCGTATTCCGAGGCGAAGGCGATTGATGAATCCGTCGTGCAAATGTTCCACCAATCTCATGGTCTTAAATATGTGACGGGACGATTCTTTAATACTGTGGGACCGCGCCAGGCTGGGGCGTATGGAATGGTTTTGCCGAGATTTGTTGCGGCGGCGATTAAGAATGAACCGATCCAGGTTTACGGTGATGGTTCCCAATCTCGAGTCTTCTGCCATGTCTCAGATGCAGTTGATGGAATCCTCAGGATTTTCTTCGATGATTCACTCGTTGGCGGGGCCTTCAATATCGGAGGCGAGGAGGAAATCACGATTTCTAAGCTTGCTGAGCGAGTTATTCGTATTGTTGGATCGAACTCGAAGATTGAAAGCGTTGCATATAAAGATGCATATGCCGAGGGTTTTGAGGAGACGATGCGAAGAGTTCCTGATACCTCCAAACTTCGCCAAAAGACTGGTTGGGCACCAAAATACTCCCTAGATGACACGATTCGAGACATTGAGAAATATCTTCGTTTGCAATAGAGGGCGAAGGCTCAAACTTCTTTTCACTTTTACTCTCCTTCTCGCGCTACTTCCACTTGCACCTTCATATGCTTTAGATCGCCGCGTTATTGATGTTGTCTCGGTTAGTTGGCCGGGCTCTAGGGCGCTTCCCGGAACTATCAATGAGGTAAGAAATCAGATTGACACTGTTGTCTCGCCTTGGTGGCGCAACTTAACCACGATTGAGGGCGATAGTCAGGATCGCAAGATTGAGTTTTATTCGGGTGAATCTCTTGCTGCGCCGATCGCTACAAACGTGAGGATGCCATGCCAAGGAAATTATGTGACTTGGACAAGTGCGATACGGGTTGAGACTTATAAGCGCCTGGGAATCACAAATTGGGAGAATCGTTATCTTGTAATTGTCACCCCAGATGCGGGATGTATCTGGTCAGGAAGAGCGCTAATTGGTGATGTAAAGAAGCCAGGTGGCGTAATTGTTTCTCATAACAGTCTTGATGGCTTCATCATCGCACACGAATTAGGCCATTCTCTCGGCCTTGGACATTCGAATTTGATTCGTTGCAATAACGGAAGTGCGGATGGACCTTGGAGCTCATGCAAAGCGATTGAATATGGTGGAGCAATTGATTTGATGAGCAATGTGAATAATCAATCCCCGCTTTCTACTTATCACCAATGGCGGATGGGGTTACTTGATACGAAAGACATTTATCAATCTTGGAAATCTGAAAGTGTCGAGATGAATCCAGTTGATGTGTATGGCAAACCGCGAGCGATCTTTTTACGCGATGGCAGCACCACTTATTGGATTGAGTATCGAAAAGAAGGCTCTGGAAATGGGGCGGGGCTAGTTATTTATCGAACTGATCCACCACCGGCGTCTTCGGTGCAATCGCCCAATGAAGGAGATTTTGGCGCTGATCCATCCGAGGCAATTGGAACTGATATTTGGATGATGAATCTTGATTCATTCTCTTATGCGAGCTCTAAAGCATCTGGATCGATGGCGCTTGCTCCGGGCAAGACCACGACTCTTTACTCTGGCAATGTCTCAATTTCAGCTTCGGTAACTGGAACAAATAGCGCGTTGGTCAAGATTGAGCGGAAAGAGTCGAGTTCACTTCGAACCAAGCCGATTCTTACCAGCGCAACAACTTGGCGCTCCCCAGATACTCAAGTACTTGATGATTCCTATGCAAACTCTGTTGGTGGAGTTTCTGAATATGAAATCCGAATTGATGGCGAGGGACGCAAGGTTGTTGCCTCAGAAATCGGAAGTTGGCAACCAACTTATTTAAATCCTTTTACCGCGCCACAGATCTTGAAGGTCCGCGATTTACCAGAAGGTGAATATGACTTAACGCTGCGGGTCCGTGACCTTGCAGGTTCATGGAGTCCATGGTCTGATGCGATGAAGGTAAATATTGATCGCGCTTATCCACTTGCTGGCGGAACGGTTAAGTTGACTGATTATCGCGCCGCTTCAGTAGGTGTTGAGTTAAGTGACTTCCGTGATGAAGGTTCGGGATTGTGTTCTACCGAGCTAGTTAACCCTGAAGGCTGGATACTTTCAAAGAGCAAAGCGAAAAGTAAGCCAGTTATGGAATTCTCACTCGGTAGCGCAAATGCCAAGTTACAAACATTTGATTGCCTTGGAAATGGTAGGCGGGCAGAAGTTGCATCAAAGATTTCGATTATTCCAACCAATAAGTTGAAGCGAAGTGGAAAGTTAAGTGCGGTATCTAATCTCCCACAAGGTTCAATGCGTTGCACCGGAACTTGTACTTTGTATACAACAACTCGAGGTTTTGTTGCCCCAATTGTTGCTAGCGGCTCGGTTGATATGACTATTAAGGGCGCGACCGTGGCAAAGATTGAAGCCAATCGCCGCGGTGAAAGATTGGATTTAGTAGGCCGGGATGCCGGAACAAGACTTACGAGTGTGAAGATTTCAGGTAAGAATTTCACATTGATTGGTGTTGCCAGCGCTGAAATTTCAATCTCAAAGTTTGTGGATACCGAGCGCCCAGTTCGTCTTGTTGATAATTCGCTAGATGATGTGGCGCAGAAAGCTTTGGATAAATATGGCTTTACTGCTGAGGACTTCACAGCTGAGTGGGGCGTATTTCCAATGGGGCGCGGAACGACGCTTGAGGATCCAACTCTTGATTTATGCAGCTCAGAATTTCCCTCGGAATTAGATCGCAAAGAGCGCCGCCAGATCGCGGTATCAAAATCTGGAAATCCGTATCTTTTCCTTTCGAGTGAAACCGTTCGGTACAAGAGCAGCGCAGCCGGTGAAAAGGCGTTAGCTGAAGTAAAGAAGAGCTATACAAATTGCGTAAAGAATGCCGGTGGAGTTGAGCGTGATGGTTCGTTCACAAAATATGAATTCCTCAGCCTTCCTGAAAACTTAAGTCGCTTGGTGCCTGAGGCGAATCGTGTTGTTGTGCATGCAAAAATTGGCGAAGGTGCGACTGCCCGCTATCTCTTTGGAATTTATCAATACAAAGGCGAGATGTTTACTGGACTCTATATCGTTCGAAGTGGTGATAGCACATTCCCCGAAGATGAGTTACTTCGTTGGGTAGGCGTTGCCGAGAAGTTTGCGGAGCGACTTAATTCTTAATTGGTTTAATTCTCCTCGGTTATTGGTTGTTTCTTGAATACTACGGTTCGATACATATAGAAACGAAATAGAGTTCCAAGGCCAACACCAATTACATTCGCTGCAATATTGTCGGAGAGAGCTGATTCAAAACCCAAGACATAACGCGATATTGCAAGACTTGTTACGCCGAAAATTAAGGCGATTCCATTTATAACAAAAAAGAGGGTGATTTCTCGTCGCGCGCCAGTTCGTTGGCGATCTTTCCAAGTCCAATGACGATTTCCCATGTAAGCAACAAGTATCGAAACTACTCCTGAGATGAGTGAACCGGTTAGGGGTTTATCGGCGAGAGGTGCGCCATTAACGTGAACAAGGAGATTAAATCCGCCAACGGAGGTCACATATGCGACTGCACCAACGCTGGCGAACTTTCCTAGCTCGTGGCGGAGTGAATAAATCAACTTAATCACGGGTGCGACCCTACCGAAGGAAGTCTCAAAGTTTTTGAATTTACCGGTGAATTAGCAATTGAACTAGGTCATAGGCTTGCGGACATGTTAGGTGCGAAGGCGAGAGTCTGGGTTGCAGGTGAGGCGCTAATTGATTTAGTGCCACTTAATGGCGAAGTAAAGGCAATCGTTGGTGGTGGTCCTGCAAATACCGCAAAGGCGTTAGCGAAGTTGGGTATTGAAGTCTGCTTTATTGGTGGAATTTCAAGTGATAGTTATGGCGCTGCGATTAGAGAAGAACTGCATACGGTTGATCTAAGTCTCGCACTAGCAAGCGACTTGCCCACCGCGCTTGCTGAGGTTAGTTTGGATTCAAGCGGTTCAGCAAGTTATAAATTTACTTTAGAGGGAACTGCGACTTTTGATTTCCATAATTCCTGGTTGCCCAATGGATCACCAGATGTTCTACATATTGGAACTCTTGCAACTCTCGTTGAACCTGGAGCGAGTGAGCTTTATTCGTGGGCAAAGGGATTGAATTCAGTAATTGTTTTCGATCCAAATGTTAGAAGTAGCGTTCTAAGTGATGCTGGGAAATATAGGGAAATATTTGAGAGCTGGGCTTTGATTTCGAAGATAGTGAAGATGTCCGAAGAGGATCTACATTTCTTAGGCTATAGCGGTGGTGAAGAAGTTCATGAGCTAGGCCCTGAGTTAGTTGTAGTTACAAAAGGTGCTGATGGAATGGAAGGGATTACGAGCGAAGGGCTGGTTTCGGTTCCTGGTGTAAGAGTTGAAGTTGTCGATACCGTTGGTGCTGGAGATACTGTTGGTGCGATATTGGTCGAGGGACTTTTGAGATATGGATTTGATGATTTGAAGGGACGGAATTTGTTTACCGTGTTAACAAGGGCGGCAAGAGTTGCGGCGATTACTTGCTCGCGAGCGGGCGCGAATCCACCAAGTGCCAAAGAGCTCGAGTTATGAGTATCTTGCACAATTTGGATGGCGGTGAGATTTCACTTGCGATCGATATTGATCAAGGTGCGCGGATTTCATCGCTCACTTATCGCGGGATCGAATGTGTGGTTCCATTTCGAGGCGAGGTTCTAACTTGGGGTTGGTATGCGATGGGTCCGTGGGCTGGGCGCGTACGGGATGGATTGATTAAGGATTCAAAGGAAAAGACTTATCAACTACCAACAAATTTCACACCTCCACATGCCATACATGGCTTTACCTTGACTGGCGCTTGGCAAGAACTTGGAAATGGATATTTTGCGATTGATTTTCCTTCGCCATATTTGGGTGCGCGGATGGAGCAACGTTTTGAGATTTTAGATAACGCGCTTCGGTGGTCACTTGAATATGAAGGTGGAGATTGCGAGTTGCCGTTCTGGATGGGATTTCATCCGTGGTTTCCCAGAGAGCTGGAGCGAGGTGGATCGGTAGAGATTGATTTTTCACCGGACAAAATGTTTGAACGCGGAAGTGATTACTTGCCGACTGGAAAGTTAATCGAACCTTCAAAGGGTCCTTGGGATGATTGTTTTACCGATGTTCGCGGAGTTCCAAAAGTGATTTGGGAAGATGCGCTTTCAATCGAGATCGAATGTGATTCACCATATTGGGTCGTATATGACCAAGACTCAGAGGGCGTGTGTGTCGAGCCCCAGACCGCGCCACCGGATGCTGCGAATCTGGGAATTGTCGGAGATTCTTATATCGAAGCGCTCTTTGTATTCGAGGAGATCTAGCTTTAAGTAGGGCCTCGAGGTACCGGGTTCAATAGAAGTGCAACTTTCGATATTGGAATTTAAGATTCGCAGATGCGTCGGCTCCTTGTCCTTCTAGTTTCTTCGGGTCTTGTTTTTTCAGGCGTGAGTGTGGCGAGCGCGGTTACTCCTAAAGCTGGTGCGGCCTGCAAGAAGTTGGGCGCGGTTGCAATTGCAGGTGGAAAAGAATTTAAGTGTATTAAGAAAGGCAAGAAGAGAGTTTGGAGTAAGGGTGTAACTATTAAGGCGTCGTCGAAAGTTACGCCAACGCCAACTTCTTCTCCTGCCGCTTCGCCTTCTGTTGCGGCTTCACCAACACCTACGCCAACACCGACACCTACCCCGACTCCAACTCCAACACCTTCACCAACACCTACGCCAACTCCAACACCTACTCCAACTCCGACACCTACCCCGACTCCGACTCCGACACCTACACCTACTCCGACTCCGACACCTACGCCTACTCCAACTCCAACACCGACACCTACGCCTACTCCAACTCCAACACCGACAGTTAGTGGGTACACGCGAGCTGAAGTTTCACAGCGCAATACCGCAACGAATTGCTGGACCATTATCAACGAAAGCATTTATGACTTAACTTCGTGGATTAATTCGCACCCAGGTGGATCTGGTGCGATCCGCTCGCTTTGTGGCTCTGATGGAACGTCAAGTTTTAGTTCTATGCATGGAAATGCTTCTAGTCCCATGCGAGAGTTAAACAGCCGCTATGTAGGAAAATTGAAATCTTAGATTTTGGATTAGGAAGAAACGAAGGCTACTTGGTACCTTCAGAAAATGATTGATCGCACTCACCTTAAGAAACTCCATGCAAAGGAAGAGGAACGTTTCTTAGCGCGCATACCAAAAAGTCGTGAGCGATTTGAGGCAGCGAAGAAGGTAATGCCCGGTGGTGTTCCGATGTCATGGATGACAAAGTGGCCTGGGAAATATCCGCTATTTGTTGCGAGCGCGAAGGGCGCGCATTTTATTGATGTTGATGGAAATGAATATATAGATCTCTGCCTTGGTGATACCGGTTCGATGACTGGTCACTCACCGGCTGCAACAGTTGCCGCGATTAAATCTCAATTGGAGCGGGGCATGACAGCGATGCTTCCGACAGATGATTCAGTCCTGGTTTCAAGTGAATTGGCGCGAAGATTTGGTCTGCCGCTCTGGCAATTCACAGTTTCAGCAACTGATGCCAATCGCCATGCGATTCGCTATGCGAGATTGATAACCGGTAAGAAGAAAGTAATAGTTATTGATCGCTGTTATCACGGCTCAGTTGATGAGACTTTTGCAACCTTGGACTCATCTGGCAAGACCGTAATGCGCGAGGGAAATATCGGAGCTCCGGTACCACTTGAAGAGACAACGCGAGTCGTTGAATTTAACGATATTGCGGCAATGGAGCGGGCGCTCGCACATGGCGATGTTGCTGCGATTTTGATGGAACCTGCGATGACAAATGTTGGAATCGTTCTGCCTGAGGATGGTTATTTGAATGCGGTCAGCGAACTTGCTAGGAAATTTGGAGTGATCTGGATTATCGATGAGACTCATACAATCTCGGTTGGCCCGGGTGGGATGACTGCAGATTTGGGATTAAAGCCGGACATGTTGACGATTGGTAAGGCGATTGGTGGTGGTATTCCAACTGGAACTTTTGGAATGACAAATGAAGTTGCTGCGGCAATTGCGTTAAAAACTGAGCGCGAAGTTATTGATACCGGAGGGATTGGTGGAACCCTTGCAGGCAATGCGCTCTCACTTGCGGCGATGCGGGCGACCCTGACTGAAGTTCTAACTGAGGCGAATTTCAAGAAGATGATTGCGCTAGGACAACGTTGGTGCGATGGCGTTGATGCAGCGATAAAGGAATTTGGACTTAATTGGCATTGCAATCGCCTTGGTGCGCGCGGTGAGTATTTATTTCAAGGTAAAGCTGCAAGAACGGGCCGCGAGGCCGCAGCCGCTGGAGATTTTGAATTAGAGCAATACATTCACTTAAGACTGCTAAATGATGGATTTTTACTTACCCCGTTTCACAATATGGCTTTAATGTCGCCTGATACGACTGAAGCAGATGTTGATGCACACTCCGTAGCCTTTCGGGCCATGTGCAGTGAACTCATTGCTAACTAATTCACAAATAGTAATTTTTTTTCGCCAAGTACAATTTGGGTGCGCAATTGTGCGCGCGCGGAAATTCTGTTTGTAAAGTCTGCGCGCAAGCACAAGATTGGGAGAGCAAAAGCAGTTTATGTAATGCTGACTTCAACTCCTTCGATTGAACTTGTGCAAACGAGGGAGGAATGGAAAGGGATCGGGCTAGATGACAGGGGGCTACTCTTGGAAATCCTTGCGATTAAGGAGGATGCGAAACTAACCGTGATTCATGTAATGCCCTGCGAGTTTAGGAGGAGATGATGAAGATAAAGAAGAGGTATCGAGTCGGCGATAAGTTCACTTTGGCCAATGGTGTTGAAGTTACTCTCGGTAAGGATATTGATTTAGACAAAACGGTAATGCTCGATTCAAATGGTGAGCGGATTACTGAAAAGCGCGCGCAAGAAATCGCAGAAGAGTCGATGAGAAGAGAATTTGATCAGCTAGGAGAGCAAGCCGAAAAGACTTCTTAAGAACTCGTCAACAATTCTAAATCGCCACTAGCGAGGGTAATGATGGGCATTATTTCCTTGATCTGTTCTAGTTTTGTGGCTGAAGCGATTGGCGCCGAGACCGTGGGCTGTTGGCGAAGCCAAGCGAGTGAGACGGCCGAAACCGTTGTGTTATGTGACTTTGCGATGCGATCGAGTTTCTCCAGCAAAGCCCAGCCTCTTTCATTTGCATAGGAATTAGCAA
>Ga0194122_10001296_pt1 | contig 30853 bp, 40 predicted proteins | sample TA2MahCa10mmetaG_FD_155487 | JGI IMG/M metagenome (GOLD analysis project Ga0194122, IMG submission 155487) | Freshwater microbial communities from Lake Tanganyika, Tanzania - TA2015021 Mahale Deep Cast 10m | ecosystem: Environmental > Aquatic > Freshwater > Lake | place: Tanzania: Lake... | reverse complement strand
CGTAGCCGCCGCCGCCACCACCGCCGCCGCCATAGCCGCCGCGATCGCCACCACGGCCGCCGCCGCCGCCGTAGCCGCCACCGCCGCCACGGTTGCCGCCGCCGCCGTAACCGCCGCGACCGCCGCCACCACCACCACCACCGCCTTCGCGGGGAGTGGCTTTGTTGACGCGGATCATGCGACCCATCCACTCCACGTTCTGGAGGTCGTCGATCGCCTTTTGCTCGGCTTCATCATTGGCCATCTCGACGAAGGCGAAACCACGCTTGCGGCCGGTTTCACGATCGAGGGGAAGGCTGCACTTGCTGACCTCGCCGTACTGGCTGAAAAGGTCGAGCAGATCCTCTTGTTCTGCTTGGAACGAGAGGTTTCCTACGTAAATGGTCATTCCTGAGACGGAACCTGAAAACTGATTCGTTGATGCTGTGGGGTTCCGTGTGGAGCCTGAAAGCTTTTTGGAATCAGAGTCACACTACAGCGCCGTCGGCCGTCAGTTCAGTGCTGCAGCGGCCTGATGGAGATTCGCCTCTGAGGGGTGCTCGAGGTGAAGAGCTCTAAAGCAACACCGAAAGGAAACGGAAGAATCGGGGCGATCCCCGATTGCCGTCCCATTGTCAGCGAATGAACACCCGCCTTGGGGAGACCCTGATGACGGCACCTGTTCCCTGGAGCCTGGCCTGGACGGATAACGGAGAGCTGGCTCCCCAGGATCGTTTTGACCTGCTCCAGAGTCTGGTCACCAGTGAAACCGAGGCGGCTCAGTCCGGACTCGTGGCCGCTGTGGAGCGGATGAGCGTGGCGGAGCTGAGCCTGTTGACGAGCCCTGGGGTGACCGGGCTCTGCGCCTGAGCCTCGGGATCAGGGGCGCACCCGGGTGATCTGAAGTTCGCGATTCAAAACTTTCAATCGCTTCAGGTTCTGGAAGACCTCGTCGGGCATGCCCTTGGGCAGATCCACCAGGCTGTGGGTGTCAAAGATCTGAATCCGGCCGATGCTGCGCCCGTTCAGGCCTGATTCGTTGGCGATCGCCCCAACGATATTTCCGGGCTTGATGCGGTCGCGCCAGCCCACCTCGACGCGGAATCGATCCATGTGATCTTCCGGGGGGCCGGCCTGCTCGCGGGGGCCGCGGCGCTGCTGGCCGTTGGCCTGACGGGGACCACGATCGCGATCGGAGAACCGGTCGCCGAAGCGATCCGCGCGACGGCCATCGCGCAGGGGTGGTTGCTGACGTAGCCAGCTCTCGTCGTCATGCACCAGCAGGGGCTGTTCACCCACGGCCATCTGCAGGGCTGCAAGGGCCAGCTGCTCTGGGGTGGTGGAGCGCTCCTGGGCGACCCGCTGCAGGATTTCCGACAACATGGCCTGCTGCTCGGAGGGTTCCTCGCTGCTGAGGCCCTCCAGGGTGGTGTTGAGACGCTCCCGCAGACGATCGAGACGGCTCTGGTTGATGCTCGCGTTGCTGGGGATTTCCATCGCCTCGATGGGACGCCCCACAGCCCGCTCGAGGCCGGTGATGAAGCGTCGCTCCCGTGGGGTGACAAAGAGGATCGCGTTGCCGCTGCGTCCGGCCCGTCCGGTGCGACCGATCCGGTGCACGTAGGCCTCCGAATCGAACGGGATGTCGTAGTTGATCACCAGGCTGATGCGATCCACATCGAGACCGCGGGCGGCCACATCGGTGGCCACCAGCACGTCGACGCTGCCGTTCTTGAGGCGCTCGATCGTGCGCTCCCTCTGGTTCTGGGCCACATCCCCGTTGAGCACAGCCACGCCGTAGCCCTTGGCTTCGAGGGCTTCTGCCACGGTGACGGTGATCGCCTTGGTGCGGGCAAAGATGATGACGCCCTCTTTGGTCTCAGCCTCCAGCACGCGGCTGAGGGCCTCCAGCTTCATCGGACCGTTGACGGTGATGTAGCGCTGCTGGATCCGGCTGGCATCGGAGCCCTTGGTCTTGATCGTGATCTCGGCCGGGCTGTTCAGATACTGATGGGAGATGCGCCGGATCTCGGGCGGCATCGTGGCGGAGAACAGCACCACCTGGCGCTTCTCGGGGAGTTGTCCGAGCACCCACTCGACATCGTCGATGAAGCCCATGCGCAGCATTTCGTCGGCTTCGTCGAGCACCAGGCTGCGCAGGCCGGAGAGATCGAGGGTGCCCTGACGCATGTGGTCCATCACCCGGCCGGGGGTGCCCACCACGATCTGCACGCCACGCTTGAGTTTGTGGATCTGATCGCGGAAATCGGCACCGCCGTAGACCGGCAGCACCCGCAGGTGAGGCAGCTTGGCGGCGTAACTCTTGAAGGCGTCGGCCACCTGGATGGCCAGTTCCCGGGTGGGGGTGAGCACCAGCACCTGGGGCGTGCGCTGCTCTTCATCAAGGGCAGCCAGCATCGGCAGGGCAAAGGCTGCGGTCTTGCCGGTGCCGGTCTGGGCCTGACCGACCAGATCGCGGCCGAGCAGCAGCTCGGGGATGGCGGCTTTCTGGATCGGAGAAGGTTCCTTGTAGCCGATGGCTTCCAGAGCTTCCAGAAGCTCAGGAGCAAAGCCGAAGCCGGCAAATCCCTCTCCGGCCGGGGCTGGAGTGGTGGTGATTTCGAGGGTTTCGCTGGGAGTGGCGTCCTGGCTGCTGGCCAGATCGAGCGCACTGAGATCCACAGAGCTGGTGAAGCTCTCGCAGGGGGTATGGGTCACGTGTTGGGCGGGGCCTGAATCCTTCGTCGACAGGCCGGCAGACACCCGATGAAGAAACTGCCTTGCCCTTCACAAAGGGTGAAGAATTAACTTACCACTCGGATGCGCTGGTAGTCGTCCTCCAGGCGTTCGATGTCGTCTTCGCGCAGTTCAACCCCGCGCTGCACTTCGACGATCACGAGATCTTCCGATCCGGCGCAAGCCCGATGGATGGCCCCGCAGGGCACCAGCAGGGTGCTGCCTGGGCGCGCCTCCAGATCCTCCCCGTCACAATGCAGCAGGCCGTGGCCGCTGACCACGACCCAATGCTCGAGGCGATGTCTGTGGCGTTGCAGGCTGATGCGCTGTCCGGCCCGGATACACAACCTCTTCACCAGGTAGCTCTCCCCGGATCCCAGGGTTTCAAACCAGCCCCAAGGACGCTCTTCAACAGTGGGCATGGCGCAACGCTAGGTGGAATCTGAGCGTTGTGACTCCGTGGATGGCGTGATCAACAGCAGGTCTTGCTGGGCCCGGGTCAGACCGGTGTAGAGCAGGCGCGGATCCTGATGCCGCAGGGGCGGAAGCAACAGGAGAACGCTGCCGTATTGGCTGCCCTGGGCTTTGTGCACGGTGAGGGCAAAGGCGGGCTCGGCCCCGGAGAGCTGGGCAGGGTGCAGCACGCGATTCCCCGGGAGCAGCACCCGGGGCTCCGCGCCCTGGCGCACCACCACCCCAATGTCTCCATTGGCCAGGCCCTGCTCCGGACGGTTCTGTCGATTGAGAACGGGGGTGCCGATGGGCCAGTGCTGCAGGGGGCGTTGGATCTGATCCCCCAACAGGGCTCGGTGGATCGCTTCCACACCCCAGGCGCCTTGGCGGATGGGGCTGAGGGCGATCAGGGCTTCCAGCTGACGCAGCAGGGCTTCGGCTTGCTTGGGGTTGGGTTCCTCGGCGCTCCAGTTGAGGCTGCCGGCCAGCTCCTTCAGCCTTTGCTGATGTTGCTTGAGGCGCTCCAGCAGGGCCTCGGGGAGGCGCTGGCGCGCGCTTTCCAGCCAGGTCACATTCGCTCCGGGCTCCAGCTTCCGGAGCCAGGTGGTGTCCAGAGCGCTCTCCCCTTGGCGAAGCTGAGCGGCCAGGGCGGCGATGGCTCCGTCATTGCGGTATGTGGTGCGCAGTTCCACCGAAGCCTTGTCGAGTGCCCGGAGACGTTCCGGACGGCATAGCTCCTCCAGAACCGCGCCGGGGCCAACCGGCGGAAGCTGATGTTGATCGCCCACCAGAAGCAGTTGCCCCTGGGGCGGCATCGCCTCCAGCAGGGCGCTCATCAGGGGCAGATCCACCATTGAGAGTTCATCGACCACCAGAAGATCGAGATCCAGGGGCTGGCGCCGGTTGCGGCGGAAGCGGCTGTCGCCCTGGGCTTCCAGCAGGCGGTGCAGGGTGCCGCTCGGGACCTGCTGCAACGCGTCGCTGAGCTTGGCCTCCAGGGAGCGGCTGCCCGCCTGGACCGCCTCCGCCAGCCGGGCCGAGGCCTTGCCGGTGGGCGCAGAGAGCTGGATCCGCAACTCCGGGTTCTGCCGCAGGGCCGCCGCCAGCATCTGCACCACGGTGGAGGTTTTGCCGGTGCCCGGCCCGCCGGTCAGAAGCACCAAGCGCCTCTCCAGCAGAGCCCTGACCGCGTCGCACTGGTGGGCATCCAGGCCCGCCTGCTCCGCTTGGCGTTGTGCCGCACTCAGCTGGGCCGAGCTTGCAGGCGGCTGCACGGGGGTGAGGCCCAGGTTCACCAGCTGCTCCAGGCAGCTCTGCAGCTGCTCGTGCCAGCGCCTCCAACGCAGCCAGGATCCATCGAGCACCATCGGTGCTTCGGGGCTCTGCTCGAGGGCGTCGGCCTGCACCAGCCAGCCGCACTCCATCAGGGCCTCCAGGGCGCCCTCCTGCGGCGGTTCGGACTGCAGATCCAGCCCCAGATCCCCGCGCTCGAGGGCCTCCGCCAGCGCGGTCACGATCCCCGTGGCCACGTCCGACGGTGCAGCCGGCAGCAGGCGGGGCAGGCTGTCGAGCAGGGCGGTGGCGAGGCTGCTGCTCATGGCTGCCCCTCCCGCAGCAGGGCATCGAGGGCCATCACGCGCTTCAGGCTGGGCTGATCCACCAGCACTCCGGGGGTGGGGGCCTGGGGAGAGCGACCCGGGGCATCGATGGCTCCAGGCACCCCGCGCAGGAACACGTAGGCGTAACCGCCGAGATGGCGTTCGGGGCTGTAGCCCGGAAGTCTCCAGAGCAGGTAGCGATGCAGAGCGACGAGGTAGAGGTGCGCCTGGAGCGGGTAATGGTTACTCGCCATCAGTGATGTCATTGCCTCTTCGGAGTAGTCGATCGGTCCGCAACGGCTCACCGTTCCCTGGCTGTCGCGCTGCCCGAGCCAGTTGCTTTTCCAGTCGGCGACCCACCAGCGCTCCTTCCAACAGAACACCAGATCGATTGATCCGGTGAGGAAGCCGCGGCTGGCCACGTCGAGACCGTCGACCAGTCGTGCGTAGCTCGCCCCGAAGCGCCCGCCGGGGTGCTCTCGGAACACCGAGGCCAGACCACTGCTGCGCACCAGGCGCTCCTGCTCGCTGTGGGCCAGGGGCAGGTCGAAGTTCATTTCATTAAGCCAGCTGCCGGCCTGCAGATCCCCGAGGCGGCAGGCGCCGAGGGCGCCCCCCAGAGGGCTCTGCACCAGCTGCTCCAGCCCCTGCAGCAGAGCCTCGCTGAGATCGGGGTTCAGCCCGGCTCTCGGCAGCTCCTGCTCGATCACGCTGCGGCAGTCGCTGTCCTCGCCTGCCGCCAGGGCTGCGTAGTCGAGTCGTTCGAGGATGCGATGCAGGGCATCCCCGGGCCCTGCGCCGCGTGGGAAGTGGGCCAGCGGACCCAACTCCGGCCAGCTGGGATCAGCCTCGCCTGAGCTGGCATCGGGCAGGTTGTCGGGATCGCGGCTGAGGGCATCGGTGTCACGGCCCTCCTCGCGCATCTCCGGAGGCAGGCTCGCCTGGGAGTGGGCCCAGGCGGAGTAACTGGCGCGCCCCCAGCGGCTGTCGAGGGAGCGCTCCGGCCGGGGCCCCAGCTCCAGGGCTCCCGTGGGGAGCTGCCCTTGCCAGGGCTGAACGGGTGCGGGCTCCCGGTTGGGGTTGCGGCGATGCCAGCCGAGCTCTCGCTCGCTGCTTCCCTCGAGCAGCCAGGGGCTGAGGGGGTTGTCACGTTCGGCCAGATCGGCTCCAGGCCAGCCCAACAGCAACAGGTGCTGGGCGCGAGTGCAGGCGACGTAGGCCAGGCGTTCCGCTTCCGCGGCCTGGGCCTCCTGGTCCTGCAGCGCGGCGCTGCGCCCCTGGCCCCAATCGGGATTGCGATGCAGATCGAGATGGGGCTCGCCCTGCTGTTTGGGGATCCAGCGGCGACCGATCGTCACTTTTTTGTTGGCGTTCTTGCTGCCTCTCCAGAGGTAGGGGCAGATCACCACCGGATACTCCAGACCTTTGCTGCGGTGCACCGTGACCACGGCGATCGCCGATTCAGCGGCATCACTGCGGCAGAGATGGTCATCGGGGGTGTCGCGTTGCTCCTGCAGACGCAGGCGACGCAACCAGTCCGCGGCGGCGGCGGCCCCCAGCCCTTGGCGGTGCATTTGCTCCTGCACCAGTTCCGCCGCCTGTTGCAGATCCGCCAGGGCCCGTCCCCGCAGGGAGAGCCGTGCCAGCCCCGCACTGCTCTGCAGCTGTGCCACCACCGCCGTGAGGCCCTGGCGCGGTAGACGCTCGGCCAGAGAGCTGAGCTTGGCGGCCAGGCGATCCCAGTCGCCGGTATCGGCCTCCTGGATCTGCCGTGCACTCCAGCCCAGCAGGGGAGAGGCGGCCAGCAATCTCTGCCGGCCCGGATGGCCCGGCTGGGCCAGGGCATCGAGGAAGCGCTGCAGGGCGGAGGCCCCGAGGCTTTCGAACACATCCCCGCGACTGACCAGACGGCTGGGCAGTTGCCGCCGTTCGAGGGCGGCCCGCAGCGCTTCAGCCTGGGAATGGCGACTCACCAGCAGACAGATGTCTCCCGGTTGGAGACATCGGCGGCGATCAGCTTGGATCAGGGGTAGTTGTTGCTCCAGCAACTGCTGGCAGATGCCGGCCACCTGACGTTCCAGCTCTGCGGGATCGAGCTCCAGGATCTGCAGGGCCGTCTCCTCGGGGGGGAGCTGCAGGGATCCCTTGCTGGCCTTCGCCTCCACGGCCGGAACCTCGAGCCTGGAGCGCCGGAGTCCCGGTGCCATCAAGGCGTTGAGGGCCTTTACCAGGGGTTCGCTGGAGCGGAAGTTCTGCACCAGGCCAAAGCGACTGTCGGCCTGCTCTGAGGCCAGCCGGTAGGTGGCCAGCTCACCGCCCCGGAAGCGATAGATGGCCTGCTTGGGATCGCCCACCATCACCAGCAGATGCCGGGCGGGCGTGAGGGCGAAGGCCCGCTGCAGGATCCTCCACTGGATCGGATCGGTGTCCTGAAATTCATCGATCAGGGCGGCCCGGTAGCGATCGGATACCGCCTGCAGCAGCGGGCTGAGACCCTCGGCCTCCGGGCCTGGATCCAGCTGCTCGAGCAGCTGACTGAAGCTCATCTCTCCACTGCGCTCACGCCTGCGCCGCAGTTCCTCGCGCCCCCAGTGGGCGAAGTGCAGCAGCAGCAGCTCCGCTGGCCCATCCACCAACTGCGCGATCGCCTCCAGCAGGGGGCGTTGCGGCAGAGAGACCCGATCGCCATGGGCCTGGGCGGCGACCTTGCAGAACGGACCGGGGTGGAAATACTTTTTGAGATCCTCCTGTCCCAGCACCGCCTCGTAGTCGGGCTGGGCCTCAGCGAGACCGTTGATCCAGCCCTGCACCTTCTGGAGGCGATCGGGCTTGGCCTTGAGCCGGTAGGGCCTGTAGTCGAGCTCGAGGCTCTTGAGTTCCTGGGCTGCGCTGGCGAAGTCGAGCTCGAGGGCTTCGGCGCTCGTCTGCCAGTGGTGGAGAAACTGCTGCCAGAGCCTTGGCCACAGGCGGCTGAGCTGCTCGGCCAGGGGCTGATCGGCGCGGATCTCCTGCGGCAGGGGATCGAGCCGCAGGGCGGGATCCCCATCGAGCTTCTGCAGCAGGTTGATCAGTGCTTCCGGGTTGACCTGCAGCTGCAGCAGACCTGCCAGCAGGCCTGGGGGCAGGGGCAGCACCTGCTGCTGCCAGTAGTCGTGCACCAGTTGCTCGCGCCGCTCCCTCCCCTGGCGCTCGAGGCTCACCGACGGACCGAGACCGGCCTCCAGGGCCTGGCGCTGCAGGGTGCGCCGGCAGAAGCCATGGATGGTGGTGATGTCGGCCCGATCGAGACGTTCGAGGGCCAGCAGCAGACGCCCCTGAACCGTGCGCTGCTCGCTTGAAGCGATGTTGCTGTGCCAGACCATCAGAGGCTCGTCGCCCTCCTGATCGCTGAGACCCTGCAGCCGATGCAGGGCTTCCTGCAGACGCCTCGCGATGCGATCGCGCAGTTCTGCGGCCGCCGCATCGGTGAAGGTCACCACCAGCAGCTCCTCAACCTGCAGCGGCTGGGATCCCTCGCTCAGCAGCCGCAGCACCAGGTGGGCGAGGGCAAAGGTTTTTCCGGTGCCCGCGCTCGCCTCCAGGAGCCGTAGGCCGGGCTTCAGCGACAGGGTGTTGGCGTTGAACGGAGGATGGCTCATGGCTTCAGCACCTGCCTCGCCTGCAGCAGTGGTTCATGCAGCTCCAGGGCCAGGGCCTGCAGCCTCGGGCTGAGTAGCTCGCTGAGGGGAAGGTCTGATCCAAAGCAAACCCTCTGCACCGGATCCTCCCGCTCTGCAGGGCTCTTTGGCGTGCCTTCCCAGCTGTTCCGGGCTTCGATCCATCCGCGCCCGCGGGCTTCCGCCGCGGCATAGGCCCAACCGGTTTCAGGAGGCAGGGGCCAGCAGCGTTCCCGATGCTCCCCGCGCCAGATCAGCAGCTGCTCGAGTTGCTCTCTCGCTTCCACGCTGCCGGGAGCCTCGAAGCGCTCGAGGATGCGGAAGCGGTTCTGATCGCGGCCGATCAGAACCGCGGATCGGGGCCTTTGCTCCGCTGCGCAGGCCAGCAGCAGCTCCAGCCATAACTGCAGGCGTTGCGGCGTGCGGGGCTTGGCGGTGTGCACCAGCACGAGTTGATCGCCCCGCAGGCGGAGATCGCTCTGCAGATCACCCCAGCCCATCGTCTGGCTGCGCTCGGGCCCCAGCTGCTCCAGGCAAGACGTGAGGCTGATCCAGCGTTGCTCCAGCTGCCGGGCCTCGAGGGCTCCGGCGGAGAGAGGGGGCAGCAGGCCGCGGCCCCGTTCCAGCAGCAGCCAATCGGGTGAGCCTTGGTGCTGCTCGGATTCCAGTTCCCGGCGCAGCAGGCTGGCCCGCTCCCGCTCCTGCAGTTGAAGGGCCTCGAGATCCAGCACCGGGCTGTCGCTTTCCTTGGGCCTCAGGCCCAGTTGCTCGAGCCAGAGCTGTTGCGGTGCCTTGATCCACTGCAGCAGATCGCTCCAGGGATCCTGGGAGGGGTCTGAGGGGTTCTGCTGGGGTGGGTCGCCATCGGCCAGTCCGGATGTCGCCTGCAGGTTGCCGTTGTCGAGGTGTTGTCTCACCTGCAGGAGACGTTGATCGCAGCTGGCCGCCGGCCAGACCCCCTCGGGCAGGAAGTTGCTGCGCTCGAGGGCGTTGGCGGCGTGCTCTCGCACGGGTACCTGCTTGAGCTGCTGCGACAGCAGTTCAAGCCATTGCCGCACAGGGGTGGAGGCCTCGAGACGCTCCCCGGTGCGCTCATCGCGGCAGCTCCAGCTGATCAGCAGGTGTTGCCGGGCAGAGAGCAGGGCCTCCAGCAGCACGTAGCGGTCCTGGTCTCCACTGCTGGGATCCCCCAGCAGGCGTTGCTGCTCCATCAGGTGGAAACCGGGCCGCTGGCTCTGGCGGGGGAAGGCCCCGGCATCGAGACCCATCAGCACCACCACCTTGTGGGGGATGGCCCGCATCGGTTCGAGGGCGCTGATGGTGAGGGCCCCGGAGCGATGCCCGAAGCGACCACTCCCTTCGCTGAGACGTTCCGAGAGCACCTCGGCCACCACCGGAGCGGCGAGCCGCAGCTCACTCCTGCCGGCAATGCTCTGCCAGTCGCTGAGGGCGGAGTGGATCGCCTGCAGCTCCCAGGCCCAGCTGCCCCCATCACCGAACAGCTCCAGCAGCTGCTCCCGCAGCCCCTTCACCCAGGCAGACACCGTGCGGGATTCGCTCAACCAGCGCAGGCTGCGCAGGAGCTGACGCAGCAGAGAGAGCCAGCGGCCCTGTTGCTCCAGGCTGCCCTGCAGGGCGAGAGGAGCGGTCTCGCACGGGGCAAGACCCGCACGCTCGGGCAACACCAGACCCAGCACCATGCGGTCGATCGCCCAGCTGAGGCTGTGGGTGCGCCCCTCGAGGCCCCAGCGGAAGCCCGCCCGTTGCAGGGCCTGGGTGATCTCTCCGGCTTCTCCGGGCTGGAGCTCCTGCGCCGCCAGCAGGGGGGTGCACCCCAGCAGGGTTTCCAGGGCCGAAGCGGTGAGGCGTTCACCCCCCAGTTGCAGCAGCTGCAGCAGACCCTGCGCGATGCCCGCTTCGCTCTGCTGGCTGCGGTCGGTCAGCCTCCAGGGCAGCACCACTCCTGTGGCCTCGGCATCGCCGAACACGGCCCCCACCAGCGGGGCAAACGCCTCCACCTGGGGAGTCATCACCAGGATGTCTCTCGGCTCGAGCTGGGGATCGGCCGCCAGCAGCTGCAGGATCTGATCGCGCACCACCTGCAGTTGGCGCAGTCGCCCCGGACAGGCGTGGAAGCTGAGGGAGCGGTCCTCAGGATCCAGTTCCAACTCGGCGCTGACCTCTGCGTCGGTCTGCCCGCTGGCCAGGCGCTCCTGGAGGTGCTCCAGCAGGGTGGGGCAGCGGCCCTCCCGGCGCGCGACCGTCGCTGGGGCAAAGAACAGGTCTCCCTCTCTCCACTCGCCCAGCTGGGTTTCCCCGCTGCCTTCGAGCAGTTGCTGGAACTCAGCCCCCAGGCGCCCGAAGCGGGCCTCAAGCCCCGGCACGCTCAGGAGCCATTCGGCCGCCAGGGGATCCTGCTGCGACGCCCCATCGCGGCGTTGCCAGAGGTCGCGGCAGGGGGTGAGCAGGTAGAGCTCCACTGATCGCACGGCCGAGAGGCTCTGCAGCAGTTCCACCTGCACCGGGGCCAGGCTGCTGAGGCCAAACAGGCGCAGGGGTTGCTGAACAGACAGCTGGGGTCTCCAGCCCTGTTGCAGCTCCCGGATCAGTTGACGGGCCCGCAGCCCGAAGGGGCGGCAGCTCAGCCGCTCCGCCAGGCTGCGCACCAGTTCCGGTTGCCAGAGCTGCCCGCGGCTGTCGCGGTCGTCTCCCGCGAGCCAGGCCTCCAGCAGCTCCGGGCGGTAGAGGCCGTAGTCGTCGATGGCATCGGCCATCGACCGGGCCAGTTGCCACAGCGGTTGATCAAGGCGCTCCTGACTGGAGCGACGTTGCTGAAGCCAGTGCTTCAGGGGTTGGGCTGCCGGCTTCTCGAGCAGCTCCGGTAACAGTTCCAGCAGCGGCCAGACCAGGTTCTGGGCGCGCCAGGGATCGGGGCCCGCTGGGCCGGCGGCTGGCGGTTCGATCTGCTCGAGCAGTTGCTCCACCTGCTGCCTGAGCAGGCTGGTGGGGAAGGGGAAACGCAGATTGGCGGCGATGCCGGCTGGGTTGGCCAGGGCCAGTTGCTCCCCGAGCCAGCGGCTGGTGGGCCAGGTGTTGACCACGACCTGGGCCTGCTCGAGCACTCCGGGCGGCTCGAGGTTGAGGTTGGCGGCCAGCACCGAGGCCAGCAGTTCAGCGCGGTTGCTGCGGTAAACGGTGAGCAATGCTCAGCAGCGACTCAGGCTCGGCATCCGCACGTTATCGGCACTGTTGGGTTGCAGACCAGGGACAGACACCACCTGCTGGGTCTCCGGGCAGTAGGCGCTGAGATCGCCTCCGTAGCAAGCTCCGGTGTCGACCATCACGATCTGGGGCAGGTGCCGCACGTGGGGGCCGGGGGTGTGCCCGATCACCACTTCCCCGAAGCGACCGTCGTAGTTCTGCCAGAAGCCCATGCGCACCCGCAGATCCGGCTGCCAGCTCTCGGGATCGAAGCCGGCGTGGGTGGCGACCCAGCCTTCACCCCAGTAGGCCATCGGCAGTTGACGGAGACGCTTCAGCCAAAGCGCGCTGTCGAGACCAGCAACCGCGGCCTCCCCGTTCTGCAGGGCGTTGATCAGATCCTGCTCGTGGTTGCCCCGCAGCCAGACGGCTCGTCCGCTTTCCACCAGGCCCCAGATGCGATCCATCACGGCGGGGGTGTTCGGCCCCCGATTGATGGCATCCCCGCAGAAGATCAGGCGATCGCGGGAGGGCAGCCTCTGGAGCAGATCCTCCAGGGCGGCGTCACAGCCGTGAACGTCACCGATCACCCAGTGGCGGGATCGTCGGCTGGCGGTCGTCATCGGGACGTCGCAGTGAACTCAGTTTGAACGGAGGTCGGACGATCTGTCAGCCCTGCGGCCGCCGAAACGCGATAACTTCGGCTTAACCACTGTTCCCCAGATGGATCCCGAGCCCCAGGGTGAGCAGCAGCCCGTTGATCCGCGATCCCTCAGTGTTCTGCAGAGGGTGTCGATCCTGGTGAAGGCCCTCGATGGGGCCAAGCGCACCAATGAAGCCCTGGCCCGCTGCGCCAATGGGGATGAAATGGTCGAGGTTCTGCTGAATGCCTCCGCCAAGCTCGGTTTGGGGCTGACCCGCGCCGAGCTGACCCGCACCCCTCCAATCCGCGATTGGATCTGGTGGAAAAACAAGGAAGCGGTTCTCACGATCGGAGACGCCAAACCCCGCTACCAGCAGGATCAGGACCGGGAGCCCGAGCGCAAGAAGTTTCTGGGCCTGTTCTGATCCCAGACCAGGTCGGGCCTCAGGCGGCGCTGGCGAGGGCGTCGGGAATTGAGGCGCTGGGCGCCTCAAAGCTGCCCTTGGCCACGAATTCCAGGCGCAGCTTCATGAAGTCGATGAACTTGGCGTCGGTGGAGACCACGGCCGCGGCGGGCTGGGGCACCTGATCGGCGATCGCCTTGAGCTCGGGGGATTGGAGGAAAGCAGGACGCTTCACCAGCCAGAAGTCGATCGTTTTGCCCTGCTCTCCGTAGTTGCGCACCCGCTCGCGCAGCACCTCATCGAGGGGCTCCTCCACGGTGAGGAAGGCCTCACTGGCGGCCACGAAGTGGTACTGGGTCATGAACTGGTGTTGCCGAACAGGGGTTCTTGGCGGGGATTCTGAACCAAGGCCTTCATCTGCCGCACGGCTTCTTCCAGGCCCACCGCCAGGGCACGGGCCACGATCGTGTGCCCGATGTTCAGTTCCTCCATCCCCTCGATGGCAGCCACCGGCTCAACGTTGTGATAGGTGAGTCCGTGGCCGGCGTTGACGCGCAGGCCGAGGCTGCGGGCGATGAAGGTGCCTTCCGTGAGTCGGGCCAGTTCTTTGGCCTGCTGATCCCAGCTGGCCTCGGCGTAGGTGCCGGTGTGCAGTTCCACCCAGCGCGCCCCCGTGGCGCGGCAGGCCTCGAGCTGATTGGTTTCGGCATCGACAAACATGCTGACCCCGATGCCGGCGCCTTGCAGACGCCCCACCAGGCCCTTGAGGGGCTCCAGTTGGCCAGCTACATCGAGGCCTCCCTCGGTGGTGACCTCCTCGCGCTTCTCCGGCACGAGGGTGACCATGTCGGGGCGGATCCGCAGGGCGATCGCCTCCATTTCAGGTGTGGCGGCCATCTCCAGGTTGAGTCGGCTGCGCACCGTCTGGCGCAGCAGTTCCACATCACGGTCCTGGATGTGGCGGCGGTCTTCGCGCAGGTGCACGGTGATGCCATCGGCACCGCCCAGCTCCGCCAGCAGGGCGTAACTCACTGGGTCGGGTTCCACCGTGCGGCGGGCCTGGCGCACATTGGCGATGTGATCGATGTTCACGCCAAGGCTGGCCATGGCAACGCTCGTGTCTGGCCGGATCCTATGGAGCGCACCGCTCTGCCCGCTCTGGCAACTGCCTGCCCGGAGGGCGCGAACAGCGCCTGGCCCCCTAGCGTCGAGAACAGCTTTTGGGGCTGAGGTGTTCGGACCGATGACGGCGGATGGCACGGCATCGGTGGCCCTGACGGAGCGGGAGCGCACCCTCTGTAACGGGATCAACCCCTGGTTGGCTCCCCTGGCGATGCTCCTCACCCAGGACATCGCGCTCAGGTTCTATTTCCGAGGCCGCGTCACCGTGTTGGGGCGCGAGAACCTGCCCGACAGCGGACCGGTGCTGCTGGCTCCCACCCATCGCTCCCGCTGGGATGCCCTGATGCTTCCCCATGCGGCGGGGCGACGGGTCACCGGGCGCGACTGCCGCTTCATGGTGACCAGCGATGAGATGTCGGGCCTGCAGGGCTGGTTTTTGCATCGCCTCGGATGCTTCCCCGTGAATCCCCGCAAGCCTGCGGCCGCCTCCCTGCGCTTCGCGGTTGATCTGCTGGAGGGAGGCCAGCAGATGGTGATGTTTCCGGAGGGCCGCATCATCCAGAACGATCCGGAGATGCGTCTGATGCCTGGTCTGGCCAGGCTCACCGCTCTGGCGGAGGGTCAGGGGGTGGCGGTGAAGGTGATCCCGGTGGGGATCGCCTACGGCCATGCCAAGCCCCGTTTCGGGGATCGCGCCGCTCTCTGTTTTGGGCCTGCTCTGCGCCTCCAGGGCACCGATCGCTCGGCGATCGCCTCCCTCACCCACGAGCTCTGCGGAGCTCTGCAGAGCGCCGAGGGGTTGGCGCGGCAGGCGGTGGGCCGTCCTTTGCAGCGCCCGTAAAGTTCTTGCACTCTGCAAGCTTCATCGTGCGTCGGCAGTTCGCCGCCTTCAGCCTCTCCGCCCTGGCGGCGGTTGCCACCGGCTTCTCGGCTCTTCCCTCCCAGGCCGACGAGGCCCAGAAAGTGCTGGAGTCGCCCAGCAGTGGCTTCAATCTGAGCGCCATCGAGGCGAAGGTGGCCCAGGGTGATGCGGCCGCCGCCGCCGGCAAGCTGCAACAGGCCAAGGCGGACTACGACTCCGCCCGGGAAGCTGCTCAGAATCTGACCCGCTTCTACCGCAACCTGAGCGGATCCTTCCGGGGCCTCGATGCCCGCATCCCCCGCGAGATGGATCAGAAGGGCCGCGCGGCCCTGGAGCTCCAGGCCAGCATCGACCTGCGCCTGGCTTCTCTGCTCCGCCGCATGAACCAGCCGGCCTCGGCAGTGCCCCTGCTGGTGGAGGTGGTGCAGATCATGACCCCCGCGAGCCCCATGGGCCAGAAGGCCTATCAGGGTCTGGTGGAACTCGGGTTCGTCAGCACCCCCTACGCAGCGGCCGGCGCGGCTCCCACTCCCTAGAGTCCAGAGCCCAGATTTCGAGGTCATGGTGCATCCCGACCAGGTGAAGGCCGCCATCGCTCAGGCTCTGCCCGATGCCTGTGTGGAGGTGGAAGACCTCACCGGCGGCGGTGATCATCTGCAGGTGAAAGTGGTGTCTGCGGCGTTTGCCGGCCTGAGCCGCATCAAGCAGCACCAGTTGGTTTACGGAGCCCTGCGCAGCGAGCTCGCCAGCGAAGCGATCCATGCCCTCGCCCTGCAGACCGAGATCCCAGCCTGATTTTTAGGTTCAGTCCAGTCTCAGCCACTCTCAGCCCACTTTCCTTCCGGCTTCAGCACTCGATTCCCATGGATTCCTCCCTCAAGCAGCGCCTCGATCAGCTGGTGGGCAGCAGCCCCATCTTTGTGTTCATGAAGGGCAGCAAGCTGATGCCTCAGTGCGGCTTCAGCAACAACGTGGTGCAGATCCTCAACGCCATGGCGGTGCCGTTTGAAACCTTCGACGTGCTCTCCGACATGGAGATCCGACAGGGCATCAAGGAGTATTCCGACTGGCCCACGATCCCCCAGGTGTATGTGAACGGGGAATTCATCGGCGGATCGGACATCCTGATCGAGATGTACAACTCCGGAGAGCTCAAGGAAAAGCTGGAGATCGCCCTCGCCAGTTGAGCTGGCGGGGTGTTGCTGTGCGGGAGTGTCTGAGGTGGGTCGCCTTAGTCGACTCAGCTCGGACAGCGCTTCGAGAGTGCCGCGAGTGCCGCGAGTGCCGCGAGTGCCGCGCGATCACCAAGAATCTGCGTGACTAGTTGCGCCCGGATTGGTAGAGGGTGCTCAGGTCACCATCGGGCCCGATGAAGCTGGAGGGATCGAGGATCCAGCGATCGACGAGCTCTTCGAGGCGGCGTTGGGCGATCGGATCGAGAACGGCCGTGCGGCGCAGGGCGTGCAGGTATCCGTCGGCGTAGAGCCTCAGTTCGGAGGGGCCGTGGTGACGGCTGGCCAGTGACTGACAGGCATCGCAGAGCGACTGGAAGTGTCGGATGGCGTCTGGGTTCTGCAGGGCCGTCATGGCTGGAGCGGGTGGGACAGATGGCAAGGCATCGCCTGATACCACTCTGGCCAGGAAATTACCGATAGCGTAGTGAGAAGCAAGGAGAAGGGAGTGTCTGCAAGCCCGTCCAGCTCCGAAACCACGTTGAAGCGGGTGCTGGTGGTGGACCCTCACCCCACCTTGCGGACGGTGTTGGCCCAGAGACTCCGCCAGGACGGACACCTGACCGCAGCGGTGTCGACCGCCTCCGAGGCGATCGCCCTCTGCGACGACCTGTCTCCCGATCTTCTGGTGGCTGCGGAGCTGCTGGAGGAAACCTCCGCCCTGAAGCTGGCGGGGCAGCTGCGCTGTCCGGTGATGGTGTTGACGGCCCGCACTGGATCGGAGCCGGTGGTGTCGTTGCTGGATGCCGGCGCCGATGACGTTCTGCGCAAGCCCTTCGGTCTTGAGGAGCTGGCGGCCCGTTGCCGCCTGTTACTGCGCCGCAGTGGAACGGGCCTGCAGGAGCGGGTGTGTGTGGGCCCACTGGAGGTGCATCTCCTCCTGCGTCAGGTGACTCTCAGCGACCAGCCGGTGGAGCTGAGCCCTCGGGAATTTGCCCTGCTCTGTGCCCTGTTGATGCCCCCTGGCATCGTGCGCAGCCGCAGCGAACTGCTGCGCATGGCCTGGCCCCCCTTCAGCGGTGGCCCCCGCTCGGTGGATACTCAGGTGCTCACCCTGCGCCGCAAGCTGGAGCAGGCGGGGCTGGGCGAAGGCGGCGGCATCGAAACGGTGCGCCAGCAGGGCTACCGCTTCAGCCTCGACACGATCCCCGCCGAGGGGATCAACCCAGCGGCGCAGATGGGATCACCCATCGCCCGCTGATCAGGGCCCAGGCGAAGAGGCCCTCGAACAGGAGCATGGCGGTGCAGAGCCCGGCCAGGAGTTGGTAGGTCCAGGGGGGGCTGATCCGGCCGATGGAGCTGGTGTCGATGCCCGTTGTCTGCCCGAAGCGGCCCAGGAAATCCCCGAAGGCTTGCACCCGCTGGGGGAGCAGGTAGGCCGAGCCGTCTCCTGATCGGACGTAGTAAACCCTGCCTCCCTGACTGGTGCTCACGGGGGTGAGCCCGGTGATCTGATCCCAGTTCAGCTCCCAGCCGCGTCTCAGCAGCCAGGAGCACCAGCGGGGATGCCCAACGCGAATGCCGGTGTCATGGAGTTCGACCTGTTCGCTCACCAAGGCCAACACCAGGGCGAGTCCGAGGGGCAGGGCGCACCAGAGCAGGGTTTGCAGCGCAGGGGGCGCCAGCAGGGGCAGGGGCAGCACCAGGGCCAGGTAGAGGCTGATCAGGGTGATCCGGATCAGCGGAGCCATGGGGTAGCGCTGGGGCGTCATCGGTCGTCGGGGGATCCGGGCAGGGGCTCGATCAGCTCGGAGGGTTGGTATCGGCCCCCGAACACCTCCTGCTCACGCCCTTTCCAGAACTCCCCCAGGCGCATCAGGTCGGCGTGGGCCTCCTGCAGGCGCCCTTCGTATTCCTCGGGATTCATCGAATCCTTGGCTTCTTTGAGCTTGGTGAGGCGCAGCAACTGCAGCATCCAGGGCTTGCTCAGTTCGCCCCGTTGCTCGAGGTAGTGGGCCAGCTGCTCGGAGCTGGGCATCGATTCGCTGCTGGCCATGGGAGCAAAGCGCAGGGGATCACCCTATGGACGCGGCCTCGGGTGCTGCGGGTCGGTTGTCCGCCTAGTCGGGCAGCTTCCAGGGGTTGAGGCCCAGATCGGCCCCGATGCGGTGGGCACAGGCGAACCCACTGAAGGCCACCGCGTTGAGCCCCTGCCCAGGGAAGCAGGAATCCCCCACGCAGTAGAGGTTGGGCAGCCCGGTTCGGTTGAAGGGCATCGGCAGCAGACCGGGCAGTCTCAGGGCCGGGATCGGCCCATAGGTGCCCCCCATGCGCCCAAGGAAGCGCCGGTGGGTGCGGGGTGTTCCGATCTCCTGGTGCCGGATGCCGGCGGAGAGTCCGGGAAGGATCGCCTCCAGTCGCGTGATCAGGCGGGCGGCGTCGTTGGCTTTTTTGGCCTTGTAGTCGGCGGGGCTGAGGTTCTTCCAGGCGTTGATGTCGCTGGGGGTGAAGGTGTGCACGATGTGCCGTCCCTCCGGGGCCAGGGAGGGATCGAGCAGGGTGGGGATCGACACGAAGATGACCCCCTGTTCGTCTTCCATGGCGCTCCAGTCTTCGAGCAGGAGGTGATGGCAGTGGCAGCCCTCGGGGATCACGGAGGCCTCCACCCCCAGGTGCAGCGAGAGGAAGGAGGGTGAGGGTTTGTAGCGGCGCCTCCAGGTGGTTTCGGCCTTGGGGGTGTGGGCGGTGTCGACCAGCTGCCCGAAGGTGTCCCAGCGGGTGGCGTTGCTGACGACGCGCCGGGCCCGGATCTCCTCTCCGCTGGCGAGTTTCACGCCGACGGCCTGCCCGTTCTCGAGCAGCACCTCGGTGACGCGCGCCTTGTAGCGAATCGCTCCCCCATGGCTCTCGAGGCCCGCCACCAATTTCTCGGCGATTACCCCAACGCCTCCTTTGGGGTAGTTGATGCCTCCGGCATGTCGATCGGAGAACACCATCCCCGCGTTGATCATCGGGGTGAGATCGGCGGGCATCACGCTCCAGCAGAAGCACTCCATGTCGATGAAGCGCAGCAGCTGCTCATCCTTGATGTGCTGCCTGGCCACATCCCCCACGTTGAAGGGCAGCCAGCGGGCGAGGCCCAGGCAGGCCAGGGGCGCCTTGAAGAACACCTTGGCCAGATAGGCCGGATCCTCGAGCGAGAGCAGGGGCATCGCATCGAGGCAGTTGAACACCTGCCAGCAGGTGTCGTAGAAGGCCCGGATGCCCTTGGCTTCATGGGGGAACAGCTTCGAGAGCCGAGCGATGAAGGCCTCGTAGTCGCGGTCTACTGCCACGTTGAGGCCGCCGGGCAGGTGGTATTCGAGCTGGGCCGGATCGGGCACCGTGTCGCAGTGCTCTCCCACATCGGCCAGGGCGCGGGTGAGCAGGTTGGTGTGCCCCTTGTCTCCGAACCCGAAGATCATTGAGGCGCCCACATCAAAGGTGTAGCCCTCTCTGCGGAAGCTGCCCCCCGAGCCGCCTGGGATCAGGTAGCGCTCGAGCACCAGGGTGCGAGCCCCTTTGGCTGCCAGTTGGGAGGCGGTGACCAGGCCTCCGATCCCGGATCCGATCACGATCACATCCCAGGAGGGGGCGGGGCTGACGGTCACCGGATCGTGGGGCTGGGTGGGGCGACCCTAGGCCGCGACCAGGGTTCGGCAGAAGGGCTCGAGGTCGCTCAGGGCCCGGTCTCGGTAGGCCCCATAGCGGCGCCGTTTGTCTCGGATGCGCTCGGGTAGTTCCGGCAGCAGGCCGAAGTTGGGGGGCATGGGCTGGAACTTCTCGCTGGGGGCCTCGGCGATGAAGTGGGTGAGGGCTCCGATCATCGAGGTCTGGGGGAGCTGCAGGGGCTCCTGCCCGCGGGCAAGGCGGGCGGCGTTGGTGCCGGCCAGCCAGCCTCCGGCCACGGCGGCGGCGTAGCCCTCGGTGCCGGTGATCTGCCCTGCGGCCAGCAGGGAGGGGCGCTGCCTGAACTGCAGGGTGGGATCGAGCAGCTGGGGGGCCTCCAGGAAGGTGTTGCGGTGCATCACCCCGAAGCGCACGAATTCGGCGTTCTCGAGGCCGGGGATCATCCGCAGCACCCGCTTCTGCTCGCCCCACTTGAGGTTGGTCTGGAAGCCCACCAGGTTCCAGAGGCGCCCGTCTTTGTCTTCCTGGCGCAGCTGCACCACGGCGTAGGCCCGGTTGGCCCGCCTCACATCGCGGTCGTTGACGTCTCCCCAGCGGGGATCCCAGAGGCCGATGGGCTTGAGGGGCCCGTAGCGCATGGTGTCTTCGCCACGCCGAGCGAGCTCTTCGATCGGCAGGCAGCCCTCGAAGAAGGTGGCGTTCTCCTTCTCGAAATCCTTGAGTTCGGCCTGCTCGGCCTCCAGCAGGGCCTGGCGGAAGGCGAGGAACTGCTCCTTGTTCATGGGGCAGTTGATGTAGTCGGCGTCTCCCTTGTCGTAGCGGGAGGCCCGGAAGGCCACCGACAGATCGATGCTCTCCCCCTCGACGATCGGGCTGGCGGCATCGAAGAAGTGGCAGTCGCCGCGTCCGGTGAAGGCGCGTAGGTCTTCGGCCAGGGGTTCACTGGTGAGGGGCCCGGTGGCCAGCACCGTGATCTGCTCGGGGCCGGGCAGTTCGGTTTGCTCGCGCCTCTCGACGCTGACCAGGGGGTGCTGCTCAAGGGCTGTGGTGAGGGCAGCGCTGTAGCGACCGCGATCCACAGCCAGGGCGCCACCGGCGGGCACGGCGTGGACGTCTGCTGTGCTGATCACCAGGGATCCGAGGCGGCGGAGCTCTTCCTGGAGCAATCCGGCGGCCCGATCACTGCTGAGGGCCCCGAAGCTGTTGCTGCAGACCAGCTCGGCGAATTCACTGCTGTGGTGCGCGGGGGAGCGCCGCACCGGGCGCATCTCCACCAGGGTGACCGGGATCCCGGCCTGGGCTACCTGCCAGGCGGCCTCGGTTCCAGCCAGCCCCGCTCCGATCACCACCACGGAGTTGTTGCTGGGCTTGGACACGCGAAACCGGCTCCACCTGAAGCCATCAGGCTAGGAGCCGGTGAGGGGTGGGCCTGAAGGGATCAGCCGCGGGCGCGCTTGAGCATCAGCTGCAGCTGACCCACAGCGGCGCGGCCGATGTTGAACACAGCCCAGCCAGCGGCCAGAAGGATGGGGGTCACAACAAGCAGGAGCCGCGCGTCCATGGCTGGGAGAAGACGTGTCCGGGCGATCTTACGAAGGAGAGACCCTGTGGAGCGTGGCCTGACCCAATTCGCAGCAATTGCTCAGGGGGCGTGGAAGCCGATGTCGCTGGAGCGCCCGGCATGGGCCATGGCCAGCTGCCGGTAGCGGCGGGCGTGCTCCCTCTGTTCGGCGGCCTGCTCCGCGCTGAGCTCCCGCTTGAACTGGGCGGGGGCTCCCATCACCAGGGCCCGCGGAGGCACGTCTTTGGTGACCACGGCTCCGGCGGCCACCAGGGCTCCTTCGCCCACGGTGACTCCGTTGAGCACGATCGCCCCGATGCCGATCAGGCAGCCGTCTAGGAGGGTGGCTCCGTGGATCACCGCCCGGTGCCCGATGGTCACGTCGGATCCGATCAACACCGGGTGTCCCGGGTCTCCGTGGAGCACGGATCCGTCTTGCACGTTGCTGCCCTCGCCGATCACGATCGGGCAGACATCGCCCCGGGCCACGGCCGTGGGCCAGAGGCTGGAGCCGGCGGCCATCTGCACATCCCCGATCAACACGGCCGAGTCAGACACCCAGGCATCGGGATGCACGCGGGGCTCCGGCCAGGGGCTACTCGACATGGCTGGGTTGCGGGCGGGTCTGGTCGCAGCCATTGTCGGTGGGTTGGTGACGGGCACCTCTGGGTGATACGTTCACCTCGTGCCTGAAAGGGCACCCCCCGAACCTGGTCTTCCAGTTCCGGGCGGGTCGTTAGCTCAGCGGTAGAGCACTCGGCTTTTAACCGATTGGTCCTGAGTTCGAATCTCAGACGACCCATTTTTTGAGATCGTTTGGACTGCAAGGGCTAAGCCCTGCGGTGCAAGGGATTTCTGGGTTCGCAAAGGGCTTCTGAGTCGGTCGAAATGAGACCGCATAAGGACGCCGAAAACCGTCGTTGTTTCATTTCCTTGGCATCACTGCCAAGGACGCGGCACCACCTCCGCAACGGTGGCAAGAACCAATGGTTCAGACGACGGCCCTCCCAGGTTTTGAGCAGAGTCCAGACCTCCGGGGTGAGTGGCATGTAGGGGAAGCGAGGAACCTCTAAGGGTTCTGGTTCCAAATCATTAGCGGCTTGGAGACCGTCGCCAGCGTCGATAGGGTGAAGGCACCGGCAAGGGTTGGATGTCGTACCGCATACGCCTGCTCGAGACCGATGAGGGTTGGTCGGTGAGCTGCCTGGATCTGCCGGGATGTCACTCCCAGGGAGAGTCGCGCGATGAGGCGCTGATCAACATCCGTGAGGCCATCCAGCTCTGGCTGGAGGTGGAAGCAGAAGAGGCTGGCGTGAAAACGGTGGAGACCCTGGAGTTGGCGGTCTGATGCCGCGGCTTCCAGGGGTCAGCCAGAAGGAAGCCGTTCGGATCTTTCAGAAGCTCGGCTACCGCGTTGTGCGCGAGTCCGGTCACTTGATCATGAGCAATGGAGAGCGCCGACTGGTGATCCCACGCCATGACCCGATCAACGCCATCACCATGGGCGCGATCGCTCGCGATGCAGGTTTAACCCCTCAGCAATTTCGCGATCTGCTCTGAGCTCGGCCCTGAACCCTTAGGCGCTGTTTGTTCACGTGCGCCATGGATTCCCGCCACCTGGTGGTTTGGATCTCCACCGTGATCCTTGGGTCCCAGGGAGCGACGATGCCGTTGACATGCTCAATTGCACCGCCTGGAGCTTGCTGTAATCCCTCGCTGGGATGCTGGAAACGTCTCCGAGCTCCTCGGTGATCCACGCACCCAAGCAGAGCCCCCAAACCAACCAAGCTGATCGAAACGCGGGGCCGAGGCAATGCGTGTAAAGGCTGATTGCCCCGCTGTTGAGGCGGGGTGATGCTGTGTCCATCGAACCCAGGAGGCGTCCACAGATGGACGACACGCCACCTCGCCAGTAGGCAGAAGCACGCTGATCACTGGCCCCTGCTCCAACAGTCTTCACCGATGCGTTGGGCACGTCGTCAGTTCGGACACTGAATAGGGACGTCTGAACCGTCGACACTCCACTTGCACCGCCTCAGGTGCCCTCAGGAGACCCGAGCCCAACACCTGGAATGATTGGCCCCAGGCGCCATGCCGGCAGCTTCGACCACTTTCAGATTTCATGACCCCCGGGCCATCAGGCCTGGGGGTTTTTGGTTGGGAGGGGTTCGCGAGCCATGGCTGAGGCCTGAATGCTGCAGATGCAATGGGCTTCGCTTACCAAAAACACCCCGCAAGCGTGCTAGGGTCTTAAAAATCCTTAACAAAACGGGAATAAGTCGATGTTCACTCTCGAATCGGCCTCGAAAATATTCCCGAATACCCTCTCGGCGGATGTTGTTCCAGCCATCACGGCTCGCTTCAAGCTGCTGAATGCGGAAGATCAACTCGCTCTGATTTGGTATGCCTACCTCGAGATGGGGCGCACCATCACGGTGGCGGCTCCGGCGGCTGCGCGCATGCAGTTTGCTGAGGGTGTTCTGAACCAGATCAAAGCGATGAGCTTTGAGGGGCAGAGCCAGGTGATGTGTGATCTGGCCAACCGCGCCGATACAGAGATCGGCCGTTCTTACTCGGCCTGGTCGGTGAACATCAAGCTGGGTTTCTGGTATCAGCTAGGCGAGTGGATGGCCGCTGGAATCGTGGCTCCCATCCCCGAGGGATATCAGCTGTCTGCCAACGCCTCTGCAGTGCTGCGTTCGGTTCAGGAGGTGGAGCAGGGCCAGCAGATCACCCTGCTGCGCAACTTTGTTGTGGACATGGGCTTTGATCCCCAGAAGGGAGAAGGTCAGCGGGTGATGGAGCCGGTGGCGCCCCCAACCCCTGAGGAGGATCGCAAGAAGGTCTTCATTGAAGGTGTGATTAACCCCACGGTTAATAACTACATGGACCTGCTCAATGCCAATGACTTCGACAACCTGATCGATCTGTTCTTGGCTGATGGTGCCCTGCAGCCCCCCTTCCAGAAGCCGATCGTTGGTCGCGAGGCCATCCTTCGCTTCTTCCGCGAGGATTGTCAGAACCTGCGCCTGCTGCCTGAGCGGGGTTTCGCAGAGCCCACTGAGGGCGACTTCACCCAGATCAAGGTGACGGGCAAGGTGCAGACTCCCTGGTTCGGGGCCGGCATCGGCATGAACGTGGCCTGGCGCTTCCTGCTCAACCCTGAAGGCAAGATCTATTTCGTGGCGATCGATCTGCTGGCATCGCCGGCTGAGCTGCTCAAACTCGGCCGCTGATCCGATTCAGCCCATCACGCTCACGGTGCCCCGTGCCTCGCTTTCGGCAGGCCTTCTGCTTCTGGGATGGCTGGTCACCTTGATCAGCTTTCTCAGGGCCGATCTTCTGGCGCTGCCGATTTGGTCGCTGCTGCTGATCGTGCTTGTGCGCACGTCGTTCCAGACCGGCTTGTTCATCACGGCCCACGATGCGATGCATGGGCTACTGATGCCCGGCGCGCGGAGATGGAATCACCGCCTCGGTGCTCTCTGTCTATCTCTTTACGCCGGATTGCCCTACGGCCGCTGCATGCGGAAGCATCACCGGCACCACAGCCACTCCGGCAGCGCACAGGATCCTGATTTCTGCGTTGACCCTTCAGTGGGTGCGCAGGGTTGGTATTGCCGCTTCATGGCCGGCTACCTCTCGGGATCGCAGATGTGCCGTCTTCTGATCAGTTGGCTATTGTTCGGTTGTGTGTTTGGCTCAGCTGAACCCAGAGGCTGGATCAATCTGCTGTTGGTGTGTGTTCTGCCCCTGGTGCTGAGCTCACTGCAGCTGTTTGTGTTCGGCACGTATCTGCCGCACCGCGCTCAGCAGGGGCCAGAAGGCAGGGATGGGCCCTGCAGCCTTGACCTGCCTGGATGGCTCTCTCTGGTGACCTGCTTCCATTTCGGTTATCACCGAGAGCACCACGAGCATGTCCACCTGGCTTGGTTTGACCTTCCTTCAGTGCGCTACAGCAGATCACGACAGCTCGCGGCCTCTTGAGCGCATGACTAGGGTCGAGAACAGAACGGGTTGACCAGATGACGCAGGAACTGCTGGAGGGCTGGTCACAAACGGAGCAGGACATTGCTCGGGATGCGTTTGATAAGGCCTACCAACGAACAATCCAAAAGCTGATTGCTGATCTTAAGGATAAAGTTGGCAGCCTTCATTCGCCCGATGAAGTGTGGTCATTGCATGACTTTCTGAGCATTGAGCGTCACACGATCGAAGGTCGTTTCTCGTTTAAAACAGAAGGCATCTTGTTTGTCTTCGCCAGCCTGGTCAAAGACAAGTTGCTTCAGCTCGATGAACTCGAAGGTCTCGAGGCTGACAAGCTTGCCAAGGTGTCGGCGATGTCGCGGTTTTAGGTCGCTCGAAGCCTCTTTCAGCCGAGCAACAGATCCGAGAGTCTGAGATCGGAGCGGCGCAGCAGGGCAAACAGGGTGCCCGCATTGCCTCGGCAGATGCGCAGGTCGTCATCGAGCACGGTGATGTCGAGCCAGGCGGGGAAGCTCTGGTTCACGCTGCGCATCCACTGCAGCCGGCCCGCGAAACCACCGCGTTGGAAGCGCACCTCCACCCGCTGCCGGCTGCCCTCCTTGATGGCAATCGAGGCCTCCACGGCGATCCCTGTCAGTGCGCCCAGGGGCCCAGGGGCGCGCAACAGGTTCATCCCCCTCCCCTGCGCAGGGGAGAGGCACTGCAGGTTCTCCAGCCAGGGGGCCACTGCCAGATAGGGCTGCCGGCTGCTGCTCCAGCGCAACTCCCAGACCCCCTCCAGTTGGGCGATGCCCTGCGGCGTGGAGAGATCCGCCGGTTGCGAGCGTTCCAGAGAGCCGATCAGGACGCGGATCCGATCCGAATGCCGGTTGCACGATCCCCGGGGCTGCAACCGCAGCAGCTCCAGCAGCTCCAGGCGCTCGTTGCTCATCGCTTCAGCTTGGCTTGATCGAGGGGCCCTCGCCGTGCGTGGATGGAAGTTCTTCCGAGCGTCATGACACCCGAGCTGGCTGCCCGTGTGCTGGAAGCCCTCCTCCAGCTCCATGAGGAGCTCTCGGTGGACGCGGAAGCCCCCTGGTATGTGGGGATGCCGGATCAGACCCAGGTGCTCCATGACGAGCTCTGGCTTCTGGCGGGATCCCACCCGAACAGCTCCAGTTCAGCGCTGGTGGAGATCTGGTATCGAACGGGCCGCTCCTCCCTGCTGCCGGTGCAATGCACCGGGGAGCTGGTCAGCAGTCGCCATTAATGGGCGCAGAAACTCGCGTCGAACGCGATTCACTCCTGCGCGTCGTTGAGGTTGCGGAGAAGCCGTTCGCACTCATTGATCAGGCCGGGGAGGTCATTCTCGATCACCCCCCAAACCAGAAGGTTGTTGACCTTGATGTATTCGTGGGTCAGTTTGTTCCTGAAGGAGATGATCTGAGGAGCCTCTCTGATTTGCGTGAACAACTCTGGGTCACGCTGTGAAAGCTGGCTTAGGGCCTCTCCAATGATGGTGAACTCACGCTCTACGGAGGAACGAATCAGTCGGTTTGTGCTGTAGCTCTCAAGGCTGATGGGGTGGACGGCCTGAAGGATGGCGCTCCCAGCTTCAATGACATCACTGAGAAAAGCTCTGGGGTCGCGCTTCACGGGGAAGCCTCGTAGATGAGCTGTTTTGAGGCCTCAATGTCCTGCCGCACATAGGGGTTGCGCACTGCATCAGACATCACCAGGTCAACTGAGTGTCCGGTGACCGAGGTCAGTTGCTTCTCCAGACCGAAGTAGGCGTGTACGAGTTCTCGCGGCGTGAGTGGCTGAAACTCAACCAGAAGATCGAGATCGCTGATGGCAGGTTCGAAGTCTTCGCGCAGGGCTGAGCCGAACAGGTGCATGCGCAGCACCTGGTGAGTGCGACAGGCTTCGGCAATGGCGTCGAGTTGAGGCTGGCCGAGGTTGATGCGCATGGCGCCCTCCGGTGTCTTCAGTATCGGATGGTTGGGTGATGCCAACAATCCCGGGCCTTTCATGCGGGTCTCGCCACCACCTGGGTGGCGCTCACGCTGAGGCTCACTTCGGCCTGGGTGTCGACTGTGAACAGGCTCCAAGTGGCCATCGCTTGGGGATGTCCAAGGGTTTGCGGCCAGAGGATGCGCTGCCCTCCGTAGGTCAGGCCCACGCAGGTGAGGTGATCGTCATCGGCCAGGAGGCTCCAGAGCAGGGTGAGGTGACCGCGCTCGTAGCTCTCGGGAACCAGGTGTTGCGCTTCTTCGGCCACCACGCCTGGCTGGAGATCGAGGGCCAGGGAGCGCTCCCAGCTGAGGAAGACACCGTCGTGGGTGGGATAGAACCAGCAGGTCTCGTTGTTGGCCTGTAGCAAGGGGAAGCGATCCAGGCAAAGCAGGCGGCCTGGATCTGATCCGCGCTGATACACCGCCATGGTGTTGCCATCGGGCTGGAAGCGGGGGATCACCGCATCGCAGAGCAAACGGGATGCCCCACCACTGATCTGCCCATCCCAGGGCAGAGCGGGCAGTTGCTCTGTTGTGGTGCCTGCAGCGGTAAACAGGCGCAGGGCAAAGGCTTCGGAGGGGCCCTGACGCTGGGCTGCCACGAGCTCGTCCCAGCTGGCCTCCCCGCCGGGCAGGGCCTCAGACGGAGCGATCACAAACACGAGGGGGTGGGCCATAGGACAGGCAGGGGGGAGGTGGCCGGATCTCAGCCCAGGGCTTGCTGGAGTAGTGCCCTCAGCTCTTCGAGTTGATCGTGATTGAGCATCCAATCGCCCTCCACGTCTTTGGTGACGTGAGAGGCCTCCAGCATCCATCCGTCTTCCAGCTGCTCGAGCAGGAAATGCCTGGAATCAAAGCGGGCCATGGCTGCAGGGCGACCAGCCCAGTCCTAGCCAGTAGGCAGGAGAAGGCAATGGTTGGGATGGTCTTGAATCGCGGAGAGCACGACAACACCAGACGCGGTGATGGAGCAGCTGAACTGGGGCTACCTGCAGCTCGCTTTGGTGGCGCTGGCCTTTGGCGGTCTGCAGATCTGGTGGATCGGCAGCACCCTGCGCCGGCAACGGCTGGCCAGGCCGCTCACGGAGCGGGAGTTCCGGCGCACTCTGGAGCGGATCTGGAAGAAGCCGAACTGAGCGGATCGCCCAGGGCCGATCAGCGACGGGCGATGCCCTTCCAGATCCACCAGAGCACCACGGCGAGGATCACCCAGGGCAGCAGGGCCCGCAGCAACACCAGAGCCGCAAGCACCACCAAGGCCGATACGGCGACTCGCTTGCTGAGGGTCTTGGCCTCGTCGGTCATGTAGCGCCAACGGGGGATCAGGGCCATGGAGGAGAGCAGCACGGGAGAAATCTGTGTATCCATAGCGCAGCCCCCCGTTGCCTGTTGCGAGCCGGACGGTCCCTGAGCCATGAAAGAGCGGTGATCGCTTCTCGGACCTGCAGATGACGGCGTTCTCCGTGTTCTTCTGCGACGCCGAGCGCTGCAGCATCCAGCCGGTGCGTGCGATGGATCCGGATCACGCCATCGCCCAGGTGCGCCAACAGAGGCCTGACCTGCGACGCGTGGCAGTTGTCGCCGACAAGCTGCTGGAGGGGGTGGATCGCGATCAGCTGCTGCAGGAGTGGATCCAGGCCAAAGGCTGAGACAGTGGGCGCCATGGGCGTCACTGCATGGCGATGCGCTCCTGCAACGTGCCACTCACGTACTTGTGCAGAACACTGCTAATCAGGGTCTGATAGGGGATCCCCTCCTGCAGTGCCCGGGTCCGGATGGCCTGGAGATCACCGCTCGAAAGGCGAATGTTGATGCGCTGATCTTTCTGCCCTGTGGTCCGCGCGGATTGGCGTAGACCATCCAGCAGGCCAGGCGTGAGGACGCTGCGCAGCGCACCTTGCTCGAAGGCGTCGAGGAGCTGCTGTTCGTCGTCTTCAAGTGGGGGCAAAGGATTCTGTTCAGGCATCGTTCTCTCCGTCAGAAGGGGCGGGGGTGTACTGGCGCTGAGCTCTGCGGCTGGGAATGATCGTCTTCAGGAATAGGTGGTCGTCTGACTCCGCGTAGGGAACGAGATGGACGTAGCCGTTGAGCAGGACCACCAGGATCCGTTGACCGGGGTAACGGGTCTGGTTGGGGTGCTCGAGCACGTCGAGGAGCTCTCCGGCTTCGATGGCGACCACGACCGCCTCGAAACAAAGATCCCGTTCTGCCATGAGCCGCTCATTTTTTTCGGAGCTCCAGACGAACGGCTTCATGCCTTGAGATTAGTCTCTCTGTCTGCCTAATGTCATCAGCTGAATCAGGGCTGACGCCGCCCCGTGGCAGGTCAGACACTCTCGGCGTTCTACCGGCCCACAACCGGTCGCTCGCTCCAGGTCTTCCAGTCGAAATGCCACCACTCGTTGGGGAAGGCCTGAAAGCCGCGGCGTGTCATCGCCTCCCACATCGCCTGCTGCACCTGCTGCAGCGCCAATGCCACCGGGCAGCGCAGTTGTGGATTCAGCTGCGGGTAAAGGGTGGTGCCCAGAACGTTGTAGGGGCTGGCGTAGCGCAGCTCAAACAGAGGTCGAGGTTCGAGCGTCAGCAGCGACACCAGCTCGATCCCCGTGCAACGCGGAGGGGCGGCCTGCGCCGGAGCCAGAGCCAGAGCGATCAGAAGAGAAGCAACTGGCCTGAACACGCAATGCCGGGGTTGTTTCCCCTGCATAGCGATGGAACTGTTGATGGAGCCAGTGGCAGGTCAGAGCGGCCAGCAGGCTTTCACGGTTGCCATGGATGCGGAGCATGGGCGGTTGGGATCTCTGCCACCAACCCTTGCCCCAGCTGGGCCGCGGCGTTGTGCATCGGTGTCAAAGCCAGGCAACGAATGGCACAGGCCGGTGTGCTTCACCATGCTCAGGGTCTCCGTTGATGCGCCTGGGCCCGCGATGAACACCCCCGCCCCCGACTGGATGCCGGATGCTGCGAAAGGCACCTACCCGGGTTGGGTGCAGCGCAAGGCGGTCACGCTGGCCAAGCGGGACCAGAAACGCGGAGGCGTTGGCAATGTGCAGCAATACCGCCTGGCGATCCATGAGGCGGTGCTGGCCTCAGAGGGCCATGACCACTGGACTGGGGAATGGCTCGACTGGGAGCTGATCGGCACCTACGACAACCGAGATCCGGCCACGGGCAAAGGCGAAAGCAAAAAGCGCTTCGCGATGCTCCCGACCCTTGATCAGCGCTCCAACCAACCGGAGCCCGACTTCGTGATCTGCGCTTGGCGCACCAATGACGCCAAGCACGACATGACCCCGCAGGAGCTATTGGAGTTCTGCTCTGCCGTGGTCAAGCACAGCCCGAATTGGGTTTGAGCTGGCGCAGCTCAGACACTCTTGGCGTGGTGAGAGACCCAGGGTTCCCCGTCGAGATAGGTGTGTCCGTGCCTCATCAACACCTGGGCCTGGGTGTAAGAGCCGATCTGCTTGCAGGTGTAGCGACGGCCTGATGGCGCAGAGGAGCTTGAACTGGACGTTCGCTGGCGGGATCTGTACTCCCACGGCTGCATCACACCGCCGCTCACGCCCCAGACCCCCAGCCCCTTGAGGCGCGCTTCGGTTTCCAGGCGCCCGTAGGTCTGGCGGTCGCAGCGCGCGATGTACTGCCAATAGACAAACGCTGCACCAGAGGCCACCAGGGCCTGGTTGAGGTTGCGGCCGCCTCGGCTGAGTTCGGCCACAGCGCGCCCATAGCGATCGGTGGTCTTGACGCGCAGCTCAACGGTTGAGCCCACCGGGGCGAAGGCCTGCAGCTGGGACCGGGCACTGGCTCCATGGG
>Ga0194122_10001293_pt1 | contig 30894 bp, 35 predicted proteins | sample TA2MahCa10mmetaG_FD_155487 | JGI IMG/M metagenome (GOLD analysis project Ga0194122, IMG submission 155487) | Freshwater microbial communities from Lake Tanganyika, Tanzania - TA2015021 Mahale Deep Cast 10m | ecosystem: Environmental > Aquatic > Freshwater > Lake | place: Tanzania: Lake... | reverse complement strand
TAGGCGGCGTCTCAGCCGCTCTCTGAACCTACAGCATTGATCGCTCAACGCTTTCAGTTCCTGCTCGCACCCATCGCAGGGCGCTCGCAGCCCACAACCATATCACCGGCATCCCCTCTGGTGTCAAGACGGCTCCACAAGCGCATCGGCCCACGGCTGGAAGCGAGCCAGGGTTTCCAGATCTCTGGCGGCCAACACGGGGAAGTTCGCCTGGCTGAGGTCCTCACCGGGTTGCAACTGGCCTGGATCACGCAGCAACCAGTTGATCGGGCAGTTGAGTTCCTGAAGCACCAGCCAGGCGGCAGCCAGATCCCAGATCTTCGGCGTGGCCTCCAAGGCCGAAATGGTCTGCCCCATCGCCACGCTGACCAGGTTGAGACTGGCCACCCCCAGCAGGCGAATCTTTCCTGGGAACCTCTGGCGAGGGAGCTTCTGCAGCACTCCAATCGAGCGACTGCAGAGGGAGGCGCAGCCCGCGACCTGGTTATGGGCTGAGGGGGGCTGCAGTTTCTTCTGCTTGCGCCAGGCCCCGGCCCCGCGAACCGCCACGATCCTTTGCCGCAGCGGGGGCACATCCAACACGCCGAGCACTGGAACGCCGTTTTCGAAACGAGCCAGGGAGATGGCCCAGTAAGGGATCCCTGCAGCGAAGTTCGTTGTGCCATCGAGGGGATCGACGACCCAATAGGCGTTGCTCGTGGGGACGCTCTGGCTTCCTTCCTCGCTGAGGACCCCTTCGCCCGGATACAGCTTGGCCAACCCCTCCACCAAGGTGGCGTCACTCCAGCGATCACAGGCGGTGATCAAGCTGCCATCGGGCTTGGCTTCGGAGTCGAGCTGACCGAAGTCCTGGAGCTGACGCTCCGCCACCAGATCCAAGAGAGCCCCGAGCTGATCGAGTCCTTGAGGCATGGGCATGGCGTTGGTCGTCATCCGAGCTCCGCAGCAAGAACACGATCGAGGCTGCTGTTGGTGTCGTCTCGGAACTGCTTGAGGCTCACCTTGTTCAAAAGCACCAGGGCCAACACCGCGATGCCGGCTTCGACGGACAACACCAGGGCATAGGGGAGGTAGGCCCCCGCTCCGGGATTCAGCCAGCGGGCGAGATCCAGCAAACCTCCACCAAGCACCTTGCCGATCGCCCGGGAGTAGGCCTGCGCCAGGCCCCAGACCCCCACAAAGGTGCCAGCGACTTCCGGCAGGGTGAGATCAAGCATCAAAACCAAGGTGGCATTGGTGCCGATCCCTGTGGCAAGACCAAACAAAAACAGCACGATCCGCAAGGCGGTGGCCTCTCCACTGAGGCCAACCAACACCAGCAGCAGCAGCGATCCGAGAATCAACTGACAGCCCAGGCGCGCTGCGGCAAATTTGCCCAGCTGAGGCACCAGCCAGAGCCCAGCAAGGAGCAATCCCAGCAGCGTGCCAACCCCCCAGATCGCGCTCAGCCCAGCAGTGGCTGCAATCGGAAGGTCAAAAACCTCAGCGCCGTAGCTCTCGAGGATCGGATCCTGCAGAAACACCGCCAGGGTGAAGGCGAGCAGGAAACAGAAGAACACCAGCACCTGCCGGCTGCAGGTGATCAGACGCCAGGCCGCTCCCAGGGTGATGGCATCGTCGCGATCATCGGATCGACTGAGCCCGCGGCGTTCCCCCGTGGGCTCCATCCCCCACGTTGCAAAGAGGGTGAGGCCGAACACCACGGCGGCCACCCGAGCCATGAATCCCAGCAGCACCGGCTCGAGCACAGCGGGATCCTGAACCCCATCGAGCCCTTTGAGGCACACGCTCGTGGCGATGGCTCCCACCACAATCCCAACGGTGAGCAGACACCAGATCAGACCCACCGCCCGGGGGCGCTCCTGCTCATTGGTGAGGTCAATCACCAGGGCCAGATAGGGCGTGGTGGCCAAGGAGACCGCCAGTCCGTAGCAGGCCATCACGGCGCAGATAGCAGCGATACCTCCCGTGATTGCCGCGGCCTGGCCTGTAGCGAAAGCCGAATGGAGTCGGAAGATCAAGGGGATCAGCAGCACCGCCAAGCTGCAAAACAGGGCTGAGCCCAGCCAGATGTAGGGGGTGCGATGGCGCCCGGCCCAGGGCCTCGAATCGGAGATCTGTCCGAACAGGATGCGCGCGGGCGCCACCAGTTGCTCGAGGGCCAGGGCACCGCCCACCAGCAAACCGGGGAAGCCCAGCTCCGTGAGCATCACCCGATTGAGCATGCCCACAAAAATCACCGCCAGGCAGCCAAGGCATCCCTGGAACAGACCAAGGCGGATCAGGCGGGGTAACGGAAGAGACAGCTGCAGTCGTTCAGCTGATTTCGAAGGTTACGCGGGCTGATCGTCAGGAGGATTTGTTGAGGGGATTCGACACCTGACAGGCCGCCGGCAGGGGCTCAAGAGGCACCGGAACCGAATCATCGGAATTCTTGGGCTTCGCCGAGGGCAACGAGGCGGGCTGACAGACAGCGATTTGGTCGAGGCCAGTGCGGCGACGCAATTGAGCGAGGTTGTCGTTGTATTCGCGTAGGGAATTGGCGTAGGACTCCTCCGCCTGGGTCAGGTCGCGCTGGTTATCCACCACTTCGCGCTGGGTGGTGACACCGGCCTGGAAGCGCAAGCGCGCCAGACGCAGGGATTCCCGCGCTGAGAGCACTTCCCGCGAGGCGGTCTGAATGTTGCGGTTGGAGGAGCGCAGCCGATTGAAGCTCTCTTCCACCTCAAAGCGCACGCGGTCTCGCGTGTCGGCGAAGCGGAAGGCGTTTTCCTCGGCCTGCTGCTTGGACTGCCGGTATTGGGCCCGTGCGCGACCACCATCAAGGATCGACCAACGCAGGTTCAATCCGATGGTGTTGTCGGTAGCCCAGGTTTGACCGGACAAGATTCCGTCACTACCAATCTGACCATTCAGTGGGATGTCTTTGTTCAGGCCTGCGTAACCAAACGTTCGACCTGACACCAGGTTGTTGACGATGCTCAAGAACGGCTGAACAGCACCCAACGCTGCATTGGCGTTGCTGTTAGAGACCGAAATCGAGAGCAGAGCGTTGTCGAGCTCTTCGCGGAAGGCATAAGCGGCCACGATGCTCTCCTGGAGCGACGGCAACCAAACACCCAGCGGCCGTGAGGGCTCCTTGGCGGTAGGGGTGATGTTCTGAGGCAGATCCAGCAGGCGGGCCAGATTGCGGCGGGCAATGTCCTGCTGGGAGAGGGCGTTGGTGAGCTGCGACTGGTTACGGGCTAGCTGGGTCTCGGCCTCGAGCACCTCCAACTTGGTGGCCACACCAGCCTGGAAGCGGGCCCGGGCATCACGAAGGCTCACCAGGGAAGCCTGCACCGAGGTTTGGCCGATGCGGACGCGGTTATCGGCGTATTGGAGCTGGAAGTAGGACTGAGAGGTCTGCAGGCGCAGATCCCGAAGCGCAATCAGATAGGTGTTTTTGGCCTGCTCGAAGGCATCGCGGGCCGCGGTGACCTGGGGGACCCGCTGGGGGTTGATCAGATCCCAGTTGAAGCCCACGGTTGCGGCGGCCGACCAGCGGTTGGTTTGGGTGTTACCGCCTTCGGTGGTGGCACCGATGGTGCTCAGGTAGTTGTACTGACGGCCATAGGTCCAAGACGGGAAAGCGTTTCCGGTCGTGAAGTTGAGGGTGGGGTACCACGCCGCGAGGGTGGCGCGCAGGTTGCTCTGAGCTTGGTCGACCCGACTGGCCACCGCCTTGAGGTTGGGATTGTTGACCTCCGCCAGGTTCTCCACATCCTTAAGGGAGAGGGGCCTCAGCTCAACGATCGTGACCTGGTCCACCTTGTTGGGGAGCGCAAGGGTGGCGGGAGCAGCGAGACGCTGCAGGTCAGGGTCGAGCTTGGTGGCGGCAGGCGGCAGCACCGTGGGGTTCGACTTGGGGCGGGTGCCCTTTACAGCGTCTGCCGAAGGCAGAGGCACAGGCGGGGGGTCCAGTAGCTGCGGTTGGGCTTCGGGCGTTGGCGTCGAAGCAGCTGGAGTGACTTGGGCCAGGACCTGGGGCACGGCTGGTCCAAGGAGGGCCGCACTGCTGCCTGTGGCCGCCAGGACAAGCTTCAACAGGCGGGCCACAGAAAGCAGAACAAAAATTCTTTGGAAAGATTAATCGACCTGGGGCGATCGGCCCAGACAGGCAGCCACGATGTCGTCTGCCCCATACACAAGATCAACGGGTGCAGGCAGCTGCGCCGCAACGGATTCCAGGGTTTGGTCGTCTAAGAAAACCGGCTCGCCCTGCCGCAGCATCACAGCAGGAAGTAGCAGTTCCTCACCGAGATCAAGCCCCTGCAGGCCATCCAGCAGGTCGGAACCGGTGAGCAACCCTGTCACCACCTGCTCCTGCCCCCAATAGGGACTGGGCAAACCATGGAGCAGCACCTCCAGGCCTTGCACCTGGTTGAGGCGATCCACCGCCGGCTGCAGGGCCTCCGCGACCAATTGCCCCACCACCCAGCTGACGCGCCGCGGACACTCCAATCGCTCGGGCAGATCACGGGTGGCCTCATCCATAGCCTCAAGGAAGGCGCGAATGCTGCCCACCCCATTGCCCTCCTGGGGCAGATCCTCGTAGTCATCGCGGGGGGGGAGCGGGTAGCCCGCCATCAAATACCACTCATCGGATAACCAGGCGAAGCGGCTTCCCAGCTCCGCCTGGAAGGTCTCCTGCAACGGCTCCACCTGGGCAATCACCCGTTGGGCGCAGCCGCGATCCACGGGCACCAGACCATCCCCATCCGGGCGGTAGCGGGTCAAACCCACGGGCACCACGGCCGCAGAGAGAACCGCTGGCCATTCCCCGCCGGCAAAGCGAGCCAGATCCGCCAGGGTTTGCGCGAGAGCAGCCCCATCGTTGAGCCCGGGGCAGACCACTACTTGGGCGTGGATCTGAAGCTGACGCTCCTGAAACCAGGCCAACTGCTGCATCAGCAAGCCAGCGCGTGGATTCACGAGCAACTGCGCTCGCAGCTCGGGATCGGTGGCGTGCACCGAGACAAACAGGGGAGAGAGGCGCTGTTCTTCGATCCGCTGCCAATCGGCCGGTGCCAGGTTGGTGAGGGTGAGATACGACCCGTAGAGAAAACTGAGCCGGTAGTCGTCGTCTTTGACGTAAAGGCTGCGCCGATGCCCTGACGGCTGCTGGTCAATGAAGCAGAAGGGGCAGTGGTTGTTGCACTGCTTCAGACCATCGAAGAGAGCCTCGGTGAAGGCCAAACCCAGGCCCTCATCGGCATCCTTCTCCAGCTCCACCTGGTGGATCGTTCCATCGGGATCCTGCACCTGCAGGGTGAGCTCCTCCTCCCCAACCAGGAACTGCAGATCGATCAAATCCCTGGGCCTGACCCCGTTGATGCTCAGCAGCCTGTCTCCGGGTTGAAACCCGAGCTCATCTCCGATCGAGCCAGGCTCGACCCGGTCCACCACCGCCGGCTGGGGAAGACGGGCTGCGGCATCGGATTCGGCGAGCACAACGCCCGCCGACGGTTCATTCCACACAGGCCGGGCAGACGCGCTCTGTTCTCAGTTTGAAACCGCAGCAGCTCAGCTGGCGATGCGCGTGGCCCAGACAATCACCCCAGCGCCGAAGAAGAGGCGATACCCCACGAACCACCAGGTGCTGTGGTTCTGCAAAAAGCGCAGCAACCAGGCGATCGCGAGCCAAGACACCAGGGCCGAGGAGGCGATTCCCACCAAGAGGGGCAACACGCCTCCGGAGATGGGCTGACTGAAGGCCTCTTTGAGTTCCACCAGACCAGCAAGGGTGATGGCGGGGATGCCAAGCAAGAAGGAAAAACGAGCGGCCTCGGCGCGGCGCCACCCGTCAAACAAGGAGGCCGTGAGCGTGCTGCCGGAGCGCGAAACGCCCGGAATCAGCGCCATCGCCTGGGCCAGACCCACCAGCAGGCCATCGCGTACTTCCACATCCGCCAGCTGGCGCCGGCGGCTTCCGAACTGCTCCGCCAGCCCCAGCAGCAAGCCCATCACGATCGAGACCACCCCGATCGAGGTGAGGCTGCGCAGGGGGGAGTGATCGAAATTGGGGACATAGAGCTTGATCGCCAGGCCGGCGATCAGGATCGGAATCGTCCCCAGGGCGATCGCCAGAGCCATGCGGGCATCGGGAGACTGCCAACGGCGCTGCTGCCAGGCCAGGGCGCTGGCCTGAAGCACCTGGCGCAGGTCGTCGCGGAAAAAGCCGATCACCGCGGCGATGCTGCCCAGCTGAATCACGGCCGTGACCGCCACTCCGGGGTCACCCCAGCCCAGCAGCACAGGAACCACCTTGAGGTGGGCGGTGCTGCTGATCGGCAGAAACTCGGTCAGCCCCTGCACAATCCCTAGGACCAGAAAACGCCAACAGGCCTCGAGCACCCCCAGGGGCTCAGGCGAAGGCAGAGCGGTCATGGGCCAAGGCTCAGGGGAGAGGCCAGACCCTATGTGGTCGCGGCGGTCTTGAGAAGCAGAGCACCCCTTAAGGTTGAACACCTTTCTTCACACGCGCGTGCTCGGGGTTCAGCCCAGCCTCACCACCAGGGCGCTGACCCCCAGCATGGCTGCGGCTCTGCCACCCCCCCTCGCCGCTCCGGACGCCCTGCGTGCAGCCGGCTGCTTGCTGGTGGCCCTGCCGGTGTTTCTGCAGGCGCCTTGGGTGCGCCTCGCCCCCTTCAGCGCCGCTCTGTTCACCGCTCCCTTGCTGCTGGTAGCGGTGCTCCTGGCGCAATCGCCGTCCCAGCGCTGGAGCACCGCAGGAACGTTGCTGGTGGGCTTCTGCGGCAGCTGGCTCGGGGGCTGCCTGTTCTGGGGTTGGTGCCGTCTGCACCCCCTCTGGCACCTGCCGATCGAAGCCTTTGCTCTTCCTTTGGCGCTTGGGGGCCTGCGCAGCCGCTGGCGGTTGTCGGCCAGCTTCTACCTCGCCTCTTTGCTCGGCACGGCAGCCACCGATGGAGTGATGGCCATCACCGGAGTGATGGGGCACTGGACTGAAGTTCTCGAGGCCCCGATCCAGCAAGCGCCAGCTCTGCTGCAGCAAGCCGCCCTGGGGGTGCTTGAACCCCTGCCCCTGGCTGTGACCGTCACCGTGGCCACGATCCTGGTGATCCTTTGCCGGCGTTTCTGGAGGCACCCCGATGGCGCCTGGCGCCTGGCGGCCTCCGCCCTGGCGACAACCCTTGCCGTGGATGGTCTGTTTCTGGCGGCAGCCCTGTGGTCGCCCCACTGGAGCGGCCTGATCTGAAGAACTGCAAAAGCCTGCCCAGAAGGCTTTGGCCCCAAGGCCACTCACCTGTAGGTTTGCAGGGCTGGCTGCTCAGCAGCCCCCTGACTGTTGATCCCGCTCAGACGGAGTACTCGATGAAACGGCTGGTTTCGTGGCTCATGAGTGGCGTGCTGCTGGCCGGCCTGCTGTTCGGCCTGGTCTTGGCGCCTGCTGCCCAGGCTGCTGATCTCACCAACGTGGCCGACGAGAAGATCGCCGAACGCGGCGACAAAGTCGACCTCAACAACTGCTCGGTGCGCCGGTTCCAGGCCTACCCCGGCATGTATCCCACCCTCGCCGGCAAGATCGTGCTGGGTGGCCCTTACAACAGTGTTGACGACCTGTTCAAGCTCGACCTGACCGAGCGCCAGAAGGAACTGGTCGAGAAGTACAAGGGCAACTTCACCGTGACGACCGCCTCCATCGCGCTGAATGAAGGCGACGACCGCATCAACGACGGTCAATACCGCTGAGCTCAAATCTGAGATTCAAGCTGCGGAGACCTAGATTCCCCAGCCGGTGACCGCCGTCGGGCAACCCCGACGGCTTTTTTGTTGCCCCAACGTCTCCAGGCGTGATGCCTTCCCTCCCCTCCAATTGGGACGTGATCGTGGTGGGCGGTGGTGCTGCCGGCTTGATGGCAGCCCTCGAGCTGCCGGCCGGCCTGAGGGTTCTGCTGCTGAGCAAAGACAGTGCCCCACGCTCAGCCAGCCGCTGGGCCCAGGGGGGTATCGCCGCTGTCACCCGACCGGAAGACAGTTTTGAAAGCCATCTGCAGGACACCCTCCAGGCAGGGGCGGATCTCTGTGATCCCTCAGCCGTGGGCCTGCTGGTGCGGGAAGCCCCGGCCTGCGTCGCGCGGCTGCTGGAGTTAGGGATGGACTTTGACCGCAATGGAGAAGGCCTGAGCACCACCCTGGAGGCGGCCCACAGCCACCGGCGCGTGCTGCATGCCCAGGACCGCACCGGGGGAGCCCTGGTGGAAGCCCTGGAAGCCCGGGTGCTGCAGCGCCCCGGCCTGGAGCGCATTCAAGGGGCACTGGCCCTGCAGCTCTGGATCGAGAACGATCACTGCCGCGGTCTGCAGGTGCTGGTCCATGGCGTGGTGCGCTGGATCGCGGCCCGGGCGGTGGTGCTGGCCACGGGAGGCGCAGGGCATCTGTTCGCGAACACCACGAATCCCAAACAGGCCAGCGGGGATGGCATCGCCATGGCCTGGCGGGCTGGGGCTGCGGTGCGCGACCTGGAGTTTGTGCAGTTCCACCCCACCGCCCTGATGCTTCCGGGCGCTCCTCACTTCCTGATCTCCGAGGCGGTGCGCGGTGAGGGAGCCCGGCTACTCGACGACCTCGGCGAGAGTCCGGTCAGCCAGCTGCGGGGCGGTGATCTTGCTCCTCGCGATGCCGTCAGTCGGGCCCTGGTGCAGCGCATGCGCGAGCGGCAGAGCGCAAACGCCTGGTTGGATCTGCGGCCCGTGGGGAGAGAGCGCCTCGAGCATCAATTCCCCACGATCCTGGGGCGTTGCCGCGAACTGGGGTTGGAGCCCACGCAGGCTCCAATCCCCGTCGCTCCAGCGGCGCACTACTGCATGGGGGGCGTGCAGACCAACCTCCAAGCCGCCACCAGCCTGCCGGGGTTGTTCGCCGTAGGGGAGGTGGCCAGCAGCGGGGTCCATGGGGCCAACCGCCTGGCCAGCAACTCCTTGATGGAGTGCCTGGTGTTTGCCCGGCAGCTCCGCCAGATCGAACTAGGCCCCGCCCACCGCGGCGCCCCAATCGCCGACAGCGAAGCTCCCCTCCGCAGCAGAAGCCTTGAGGCCATCCCGACACTGGAGCAACAGATCGAAGAGCTGCGCGATCTCTGCTGGACCTTGGCCGGTGTGGAGCGCCAGGGTCCAGGCCTGCTGCAGGGCTGGCGCCACTGCAGGCAACTGAGCGAACAGTGGGATCACGACCCGGTCTTCCTCCAGCTCAATCAACTAAGAACCACCCAACGCCTGTTGATCGATCCCAAGCAGAGCGCCTGGCTGAAGAAAGCCCAAGACCTGCGCCAGCGAGCGCTCGTGGCCAGTCTGTTGATGGAAGCGGCCCTGTTTCGCGAGGAAAGCCGGGGCGGTCACTTCCGCGATGACTATCCGGCCCGGCAACCCTTCTGGCAACGCCACACCGTGCAACGCCGGGGCCGCAGTATCAGCACAGCCCCGATTGGGATCTAGGGCTGTGGCCCCTTGTATCCGCTCAGCTCCGCCAGCTTGGCCAGGGGCTTCACGCCGGAATCGAGCTGCCCGTTGATCTCCCAGGTGGGATAGCCCTCGATCTTCTTGGCATCGCAGAGCTGTTTCTGGCTGCCGCGGCCGTCGGGGGCGCACTCGATCACATCCAGCTTCTCGGTGGCCTGCCGCCCGAAGAGCTCCTTCTGCTCATGGCAATGGGGGCACCAGTAGGCGGTGTAAAGCTTCGCTCCACCGGCAGTGAGGTGTTCAGCCAGCGCAATCTGAGCGGCCGAACTGTCAGAGCGCACAACGGGCGCCACACCCGGACCGCTCTCCACCGCCGGGCGCCCCACCGAAGCAGCCCAGCCCAGACCGATCACACCCACCAGCAGGGCCGTGATCACTCCGCTGAAGACCAGCTGCCCGCGATCTTCCCAATCACCGCCCACCAAGCTGAGCACAAACAGGGCGGTGCTCAACGCGGCCGAAAGGATGCAAAACGGGCAGCAATCCCGAATGCCGAAGGCCATCACCCCCAGCAGCACCGCGCTGAACACGGTCATGCCGGTGCTGAGCAGGAAGAGGCCCCACCAGCTGCGCTGCCCCAGGCTGATCCGGGTTTCACCCTGCAGCACCAGCGGCACAACCGCCATCAGCAGCAGCGCTCCGTAGCCGAGCAGGCCAAACAGCGCCAGGGGTTGACCGAGCAACGACCCCCAGGCACTGGCGAGCACCTTGTCGCAGCCATTGCAGCCGAGAAATCCCTGACTGCTGCAGCTCAGGTTCCCGAGCCAGCCCCACTTGCTGAGGGTGATCGATCCGGTATCGATCACCCCGATGGTGGCGAGCACCGCCATCACCACCCGAACCCAGCGCCGTCCGCCATCGCCGCGCCGGCGCTGGCTACTGAGACGTTCGCTCAAGCGGGAGGAAGTCACCGAAGGGGTTCCGCACGTTGCGCTGATTGTGGCAGCTGCCTCTCGAACTGAGGCAATGCCTCTCAGTAGGGTTAGGGATTGGCCTGCGCGCGGCCCATCTGCCCTGACTTCCCGCCCGATGAGCGAAACCAGCCCCACGCCCACCCCGCGCGCAACGGTGGCCTTCGCGCACCTCGGCTGCGAAAAAAATCGCGTGGACACCGAGCACATGCTCGGCCTGCTGGCCCAGGCCGGCTACGGCGTCAGTGCCGATGAGACTGACGCCAATGTGGTGGTGGTGAACACCTGCAGCTTCATCCAGGAAGCTCGCGAAGAATCGGTGCGCACCCTGGTGGAGCTGGCCGAACAGGGGAAGGAACTGATCATTGCCGGCTGCCTGGCCCAGCACTTTCAAGACGAACTGCTGGAGAGCCTCCCGGAAGCCAAGGCGATCGTGGGCACCGGCGATTACCAACACATCGTCAGCGTGCTGGAGCGGGTGGAGGCCGGTGAACGCGTCAAGCAGGTGAGCGAGAACCCCACCTTTGTGGGTGATGAACACCTGCCCCGCTACCGGACCACCAGTGAGGCGGTGGCCTACTTGAAGGTGGCCGAAGGCTGCGACTACCGCTGTGCCTTCTGCATCATTCCCCACCTGCGCGGCGATCAACGCTCTCGCACGATCGAGAGCATCGTGGCCGAAGCCCAGCAACTGGCAGCCCAAGGGGTGCAGGAGCTGGTGTTGATCAGCCAGATCACCACCAACTACGGCCTCGATCTGGCGGGCAAGCCCCAGCTGGCCGAGCTGTTGCGGGCCCTGGGAGATGTGGAGATCCCCTGGATCCGCGTGCACTACGCCTACCCCACCGGCCTCACCGAAGCGGTGCTGTCGGCCTATCGGGAGGTGCCGAATGTGGTGCCCTATCTGGATCTACCCCTGCAGCACAGCCATCCCGAGGTGCTGCGGGCGATGAATCGACCCTGGCAAGCGGATGTGACCAGCGGCGTGCTGCAGCGCATCCGTGAGCAGCTGCCCGATGCGGTGCTGCGCACCACCTTCATCGTGGGCTTCCCCGGAGAAACCGAGGAGCACTTCCAACATCTGCTCGATTTCGTGGCCGAGCAGCGCTTCGATCACGTGGGCGTGTTCACCTTCTCGCCCGAGGAGGGCACCCCGGCGGCTGACCTACCCGATCAGGTGCCGGCTGAGATCGCTCAGGAGCGCAAGGATCGCCTGATGGCCCTGCAACAACCGATCGCCGCCGCACGCAACGCGGCCTGGGTGGGGCGGATCGTGGATGTGCTGATCGAACAGGAAAACCCCAACACCGGCGAAATGATCGGCCGCTGTGCCCGCTTCGCCCCCGAAGTGGATGGCGAGGTGCGGGTGCTGCCCGGCGAAGGCGGACTTTGCGCCGCACCTGGAACCATGGTTCCCGTGCGCATCACCGCCGCCGACACCTACGACCTGGTGGGTGAAGTGGTGGGAGCGAAGGCGATGGTGAGCGATGCGCTCGCCGCCCTCCAGGCTCAAGCTTGAGCGGGATCAGCCACGCCATTGGGCGGATCCGCAGGCGACTCACCCATCATCAACGCACCACCTTTCTGCTGGCCTCAGGCCTGAGCACCGCCGGCTCCTTCGCCGGTCTCACTGCCAAGGGCTGGCTGCTGATGGAGGGATCCGGCAATGCCTTCCTGCTGGCGGCGAATTTCGCCCTGCTCACCCTGCCCACCCTGCTGGTGAGCGGTCCGGCTGGGGTGCTCGCCGATCGGATTGGCAGTGAGCGGGTGCTGATCCGTGCCCAATGGGCCCTGCTCGCAGCCGCGGTGCTCGGAGCGATCGCCATCCCGATCAGCAGCGGCGGCCAGCAGGACATCCTTCTTCTGCTGAGCACCCTGGGGGTGGGCGTGGCCAGCACCTATGAACTCACCGCCCGCAACAAATATGTGGCCCTGCTGGTGGATGAACAGGAGCAGCTGGGGCCCTACCTGGCCAGCTTCTCGGTGATCTTCAACGTGGGCAAGTTGGTAGGCCCGCCCATCGGCGGGCTGCTGCTGGCGGCCACGGGACCCACCCTGGCCCTCAGCCTCGATGCAGCCACCTATCTCTTCCCCATCGGCACCCTGCTCTGGCTGATGGCCCCCCACCGTGAGCGCGAGCGGCGCAGCGAGCGCGGCCAGTCCGCCAGCCTGGCCACCGCCTGGCGGGAGTGCGGGGCAACGCTGCGCCATGTGCTTCTGTTCACCGGCCTGGCCTGCCTGGTGGGGTTCTTCCACCCGGGTCTCGCTCCGCTGATGGCCCTGGAGCTGCTGGGTCCCAGCCCACTGGCGCTGGGGTTGTTCACGAGCGTGATCGCCTGCGGCAGCATCTGCGGCGGTGTGATCCTGCAGCGGAATGCCACAGCGATCGGGCGGCGCCCCGGCCTGTTGCTCGGAGGCACCACCCTGCTGACCGCCCTTGCCCAGGTGGGGTTGGGCTGTCAGCTCGGCCAGGTGTGGGGGCTAACGATGGCCTTCCTGATCGGAGCGGGAACAGCCTCCCTGCTGGCGGGCACCAATCTGATCATTCAGGTGCACGCTCCACAGGTGTTGCGGGGGCGCATGGCCGGCCTCGGCCAGATTGCGTTTCTGGGGGGTGGCGGCTTGAGCGGGCTCGCTGCAGCCCTGCTGACGGAAAGCCTGCCTGGAGGGTTGTGGAGCTGCCTGGCGGTGTTGGGAAGCCTCGGCGCCCTGCTGGGGCTGTGGGAGCTGCTCAGGCGCAGCCAGCTGCGGCTGGCCTGAGCGCTGTCAGCCTTCAGATCAACTTGATGCCGCGCAGCACAAAGGAGATCGCCGCAGCGGCCACCAAACCGCCACCCAGCAGAGCGAGATAGATCACCGGACCCATGGGAAGCAGGGAAGAACAGATGGCCATTACAGCAGAAACCGTCCCTGCCCCAGGCCATCCGGCCTAGGCTGATGTGAACATTCGGTGCACCCGAGAGGGCAGCCGTTCTTCGCTTTCCAGCGGCATGCGCACCCTGTTCATCTACCCGGAGTTCCCGAAGACCTTCTGGAGCTACGAGAAGATTCTCGAGCTGGTGAACCGCAAGGTTCTGCTGCCGCCCCTGGGCATGGTGACCGTGGCGGCACTGCTTCCCCAGCACTGGGAGATGAAGCTGGTGGATCGCAACGTGCGGGAGGTCACGGAAGACGAGTGGGCTTGGGCGGAGCTCGTGGTGATCTCCGGGATGATCGTGCAGAAGGCCGACATGGCCGTGCAGATCGCCAAGGCCAAGCAGCGGGGCCTTCCGGTCGCCGTGGGCGGCCCCTTTGCCAGCTCCACCCCTGACGCGCCCGAGCTGGATCTCGCTGATTTCAAGGTGCTCGACGAAGGCGAGATCACCTTGCCAATGTTCATCGAAGCAATCGAACGGGGTGAGCATGGCGGACGCTTCTCCGCCAATGGCGACAAGCCGGATGTCACCGGCACGCCAATTCCGCGCTTCGATCTGCTGGAGCTCGATGCCTACGACTCAATGAGCGTGCAGTTCTCCAGGGGCTGCCCGTTCCAGTGCGAGTTCTGCGACATCATCGTGCTCTACGGGCGCAAACCCCGCACCAAGACTCCCGAGCAGCTGATTGCTGAGCTGCAGTATCTCTACGACCTGGGCTGGCGGCGCGCCATCTTCCTGGTGGATGACAACTTCATCGGCAACAAGCGCAACGCCAAGCTGCTGCTGCCGGCCATCAAGGAATGGCAGATCGAGCGGGGATATCCCTTCAGCTTCACCACCGAAGCCTCAGTGGATCTCGCGTCTGACGACGAGATGATGCGGATGATGGCCGAGGCCCGCTTTGAAGCGGTGTTCCTTGGCATCGAAACGCCCGATGAGGCCAGCCTGTCGGTGGCCGGCAAACACCAGAACACCCGGAGTTCGCTGGAGGAATCCGTGGATCGGATCACCAGCTACGGCATCCGCGTGATGGCGGGCTTCATCATCGGCTTCGATGGCGAAAAGACCGGTGCTGGCGACCGCATCGTGCGCTTTGTCAGCCAAACCGGGATTCCCGCCGCGATGATGGGCATGCTGCAGGCTCTGCCCAACACCGGCCTCTGGCATCGCCTCGAGAAGGAAGGTCGTCTGATTCAGGAGAAGGCCGACGCCAAGGGCGTGAACCAGACCAATCTGCTCAACTTCGTGCCGACGCGGCCGATCCGCGACATCGCCAACGAATACGTCGATGCGTTCTGCCGGCTTTATGAGCCGAACGCCTACATCGATCGGGTGACCCACTACTACGCCAACAAAGTGGGTGCACCTCGCTGGAAGGCCTTCTTTAAACCGGAGAACTCCGACAAACCGGTGCTCCCTCCGATGACCGATGTGAAAGCGCTGGCCACGGTGCTCTGGCGGCAGGGCTTCAAGCGCAACACCCGCTTCCGCTTCTGGCGCTCCCTGGCACGGGTGGCCCGCCGCAACCCCGCCAGCTTCGAGCAATACGTGGTGACGCTCGCCCACAACGAGCACTTCCAGGAATACCGGGCTGTTGTGACCCGAGAAATCCAGGAGCAGCTCTCCAGCTTGCCCCCCGAGCCTCCGCAAACCCCTGCAACCCCCGCACGGGAGCTCCAGCCGGTCTAGGGCTAGGGCTAGTCCTGGATGTAGTCGCTGCCGTCAGCCAGGCAGCACTCCGCCTTCTGCAGTTCCCGGCCGAGATAGAGGGCGTGATCGAGGCAGCTGATCGGATGGGGACCCTCTCCTTCGGTGAGGGCCATGCCCAGCTCCTTGGCCGTGCGACCGCGGTAGATCGCCACGGGCTCCCTTGGGCCGGCCCCCCGGCAACTCAACACCTCACCGGTGTCGGGATCGGTGGCCAGACCGCGATCATCGATCGCGTTGCTGTAGTGCTCAGCGATCAGCTCCCCAGTGCTCCGATCCAGCTTGATCAGGAAGTAACCGGCTGGATCGAGCGCAATGAAGCGCTGCGAGAGTCGATCATCGAGTGCGCGGCGCTGCTCAGCAGAAAGGCTTGTCATCGGCGGATGCTACGCAGCGGAATCCTGAAAAGCCGGCAGGTTGACCGTGAAGGGGAGCTCGGCGTTCACCGCTTCGATTTGGAGATACTGCTGGGCATTGGCCTCCGGTAGCCAACGGCGCAGGATCGTCTCAAACGGCTCGTGGTACCAACGATGCAGCGAAGCGTGGGGGCGAGCCACAAAGCCACGACGGCGTTTGTGGGATCCGCCGGCACCGGGATCAAAGCTGCGCAATCCCTGGCTGATCGCCCACTCGATCGGCGCGTAGTAGCAAACCTCGAAGTGCAGGTTGTCGATCTCCTCGTCGCTGCCCCAGTAGCGGCCCCACAGCTGCTCCTCGCTGCGCACGCACAGCGACATCGCCACCGGACTGTGGGGATCACCGCGGTGGGCGCTGAACAGCACCAAATGCTCCTGCAGAGCTGAGGCCTCCTGGCTGAAAAAGGCTTCCGTGAGGTACTTGCTGCCCCAGGGCCCCCAACGGGAGCAGTGCTGGGCATAGAAGCGATGCATCCGCTCCAGCAAACCGGCGGTGAGGTCTGCCCCCAGCAGCGGTGTCACGCTCAGGCCTGCGCTCTGCACCGACTTGCGCTCCCGCTTGATGTTGCGGCGCTGATTGGCGTTGAAGCTCCTGAGGTAGTCGTCAAAGCTGGCGTAGTTCTGGTTGCTCCAGAGGCTCTGCTGGTTAATCCAGGTGGCGCAGCCGGCCGCCTCAGCCAGGGGCTGCCACTGGGGATCCACATAGAGGAAATTGCAGCTGAAGATCTTCTGCTCCCGGCAAAACCGATCGATCTGCTGCAACAGCACCGCGGTGAGCTGCGCGGGATCCTCCCCGTGGGCGGTGAAGAAGCGATAGCCGAGCACCGGGCTCAGCGGACTCATGCCAAGCAGCTTCGGGTAGTAGCGCTGGCCCAGCTGGGCGGCGAGTTCGGCAAACGACTGGTCGAAAACGAATTCGCCGTAGCTGTGGCCCTTGAGATAGAGCGGAGCGGCGGCGATCAGGGTTTCAGCGCGCCAAAGGGTCAGATGGCAGGGCTGCCATCCCTGACGGGGAGCAACACTGCCGGAGCGCTCCAACGCCAACAGCCAGCTCCAGGAGTAGAAGGGGAGTCCTGCCGTCGCCGTGAGGGCATGCCATTGCGCCTCAGGGATCTCCGCCATCGAGCCATGCCAGCGGACTGTGAGCTCAGCCATCAGCGTGCGGAAGGAAGGCAGACCGCCGCCGGCAAGCTAACGGCTGCGGCACTGCAGACAGGGCTCACCCTGGGGCTATTGGGATCCACCGGAGCAGCCCAGGCGGGCCTGCTCTCGCCCTTGCTCAACCTGATGCGCCCGCAACTGGAAACCCGCATCAGTAGCGCCTGTCAGCAATGGGCCGCCGGCGGCAACGCCAGTTTGGAAGCCCAGATTGCTCCCGCTTGCAGGGCCCTGGCCGGGCCCACCAGCCGCTGCCTGGTGGATGAAACCGAGCGCAGCGGACGCAGCCTCGGGGTGGTGACGGAACTGCTCGCCGGTCGCTTCGGCGATGACATCGAGATGGTGGTGAAACGCTGCGCCGGTCGCATGCTGGGCCTGCCGGCCGACAGCTTCGTGAATGTTCCGATCCGCTCCCTGGCGGATCGCTTCAAGGCTGCCGCAGCCCCCGCACTCAAGCCGTAGTGCGCCGGTAACGCAGCAGCAGTTCATCGCCCCCCACGCCGCGCTGCTCCAGCAGCCTCCAGGTGTTGGGCTGAAGGGCACAGCCTGGGGGCAACCAGGAATGGCGGCCCCCGAGCACCTGGGGCACCAGGGTGAGCTGGAGTTCATCCACCAGCTGCTGCTCAAGCAAGTGCCCGGCCAGCTCGGCACCGCCCAGCACCACCAGGCGGCCCAACCCTTCGTCGGCCAGGCGTCTCAAGAGCTGCGGCCAGCTATCGATCGCGCGCCGTTGCTGGAATCCTGCTGGCAGCTCAGCCGCAGCTGAGGGGGTTAACAACCAGCGCTCCAGGGGCTGCTGAAAAAAGCGCAGGGCCGGCTCAAACACCCCAGTGCGGCTGACGACCAGGGCGTGGGGCTGAGCAGAGCGCTGCTGCGTGGAGCGATGGTCGAGCAGATCCTGATCGCGAATCAAACAGGTGCAGCCGTGGAGCCGGATGGTGCGGGCTCCGATCAGGCAGGCATCGGCCCAGGCCAGGGCTTCCTCGAGAACCCTCCGATCACCAGAGCCCCCCAGCTGGGCTGCCCCTCCCTGCGCGGGTGCCAGGCGACCGTCGAGGCTGACGGCCAAGACCAGCCGCAGCTCAGGCGCTGGCAAGCGCCTCCAACGCCTGGGGATTCATCCCCAACTGCGGCACCTCGGCGAACACCTCGGCCGCATTGTTGGGACTTTCCTGCAAGCGCACCTTATGGAGCGAGGCCCCCAGGCCGGCGATGGGGGATTGGAGCAGATCGGCGATGTGCAGCGCGATGTTCTCAGCGGTGGGCACCGTGCTGGAGAAGTGCTCCACGTCCTTGTTGAGGAAGGTGTGATCAAAGGGCTCCACCACCAGGTCGTCGACCAGGGCCTGCAGGGCGGCCAGATCGCAGACCATGCCGGTGCGGGGATCGATCCCTCCACGCACCGTGACATCGAGCAGATAGTTGTGCCCATGGCCGTGGGGCCGGGCGCACTTGCCGTAGATGGAGGTGTTCTCCTCAAAGCTCAGCTCCGGTCGAGCCAGGCGATGGGCAGCGGCGAAGTGGGTACGGATGGTGAGGAAGGCTTCCATGGAATCGCCGAGCACATCGGCCCAGAGCTTGTCGGTTTCGTAAAGGCGGAGCCCCATCAAGGGCAGATGGGCATCCAGACGCTTCCAGATGGCCTGCACAAGGGCTTCGGTGGTGGGCAAACGGCCCTCAGGCCGAGTCAGATCGAACTCAGGCCAGGCCTCATTGAGGGAGCGGAAATCGAGCTGCGCGGTGACCTGCTCGCGAATGGCGTGCTTCACCTCAGACAGGTTGAGCACCATGCCGTTGGCATCGAGGCCGCCGCCCATGGCCACGATCAACTCATAGTTGTGACCGTGGCCGGGAGCGAGGCTGCAGGCACCGAAGCGGGCCTGGTTCTCCTCGGCGCTGAGCTCGGGCAACCAGTAGCGGTGGCTGGCACTGAAGGTGGCCCGCCTGGTGATCACACAGGCGCGCCCCTGGCCATGGGCAGATTGCGTGGCGGACGACACCGGACTCGCCGGCGGCGCCGCCATCACGGGCGGAGTCATGTCAGCGAGAAACGGTTGAGATGCATCCTAAGAATGTTGCGGTCTGTGATGCCGATGCCGATGGAGGAGACCAGCCGTTCGCTGCGAGAGCGCCTCGAAGGCCTGAACCTCTATCTGGTGGGGATGATGGGCAGCGGTAAAAGCAGCGTGGGCCGGCCCCTGGCGGAGGCCCTTGGCTACCGCTTCCTCGATGCCGACAGCAGTGTGGAGCAGGTGGCTGGACGCTCCATTGCCGAGATCTTCGCCAGCGAGGGGGAAAGCGGCTTCCGGGATCTGGAGAGCGCTGTGCTGAACCAGATCGCCTCCTGGCATTCCCTGGTGGTGGCCACCGGCGGAGGGGCCGTGACCCGCAAGCCCAACTGGGGGCACATGCAGCAGGGGATCGTGATCTGGCTGGATGCCCCCGAGGAGCTGCTGCTGGAGCGCCTGGCGGCCGATCCAACCCCGCGCCCCCTGATGGAAAGCGCCGATCGAGCGGCCCGGCTGGCGAGCCTGTTGGCGGAGCGCCGCCCGCTCTACAGCCAGGCCGACATCCAGATCCTGCAGGACGGCCGCTCACCGGAGCGGGTGGCCGAGCAGATCCTGGAGCGGCTGCCCTCGATTCTCAAGGAGCGCACTGCACCTCCTCTGGGGAGTCTGCAGGTCATCAACGAAGCCGGAGAGGTGGGCCGCTCGATCAACTGAGGCGTTGGGGTGGCTCCAGGCGGATCGCGAACCACTGCACCATCACCCCGGGCTCCCGCTCCAGTTCACAGGCGGTTTCGAGCAGGCGCTGGGCGCGCTCCGATCCGGAGGGGAGGTGGAGCAAGTCCTCCGGAGGCGAGGGCATCCGAGCCAGCTGACCTTCCAGCCAGCTGAGGGTGTCGGCGGCACTGAGCATCTCCTGGGGCTGTCCTGGCTCCAGCACCACGTAGTGATCCAGCTCGCGAATCAGGGGATCAGACATGCCGGCAGGCGCAGCGCCAGGATCAACGGCAGCCTGCCATGCGCAATGGGTTTGCGAAGCCTGAAGCTCCTCGTGCTGGTTCTTCTGCTGGTGGTGGGGCCCAGCCAGGCCTGGGCGAGCACCGAACGCCTGGAGCAGCGCCTCGGGCAATGGCCCAACTGGAGCCTGCCGGCCCCGCTCGAGCGGCCCGGGCAAAAGGATCTGATCTATCCGAGCTGGTTTGCTGGGGCGTGGATCGCCACCAGCCATGACCTCAGCGGAGGCGAACCTGATCTGATCTATCCCGTGCGCTTTGAGGTCACAGCCAACGGATCGGTGGTGGGTGATCGCGCCTTCAACGCCCGCTCCGTGGGCGCGGCACTGCTGGGCCCACAGCTGCTGCAGGTCCGCAACGACCCTCGCAATCCGAACCGCCAACTGGCGGACTTCAGCAACGACCAATCCCTGGAATCCACGGTGACGGGCCGCCGCAGCGAACTGCCCAGCTCGGATGCCTTCCTGGCCGATGAGCTCAGTCTGCAGGTGCTGCATGGTCCTGGCGATCCCCGGGTGAGCCAGGTGGAAACCCTCAACCGTTACCGGCGCGTCAGCCCAGATCGCATTGAGGCGCAGCAGTGGCAGGTGACCTACGGCTCTCCTTCCGAGGGCCTCATCGCCCAGGGGGTGCGCAGCTGGCAAGGCACTCTGCTGCTGGAGCGACAGAGCTAAGCGAGGGCGAGCTGCTGGTCGATGCGATCGCGCCAGCTCCAGAGGGGGGCCAGGCTGGGGTCATCGGCCAGCCCCGGCAGGCCGCGACCGGCCAGGGGGCTACCGGCAGAACCCGGGAACTTGATCAAGGAGAGCTGGGCGATCACCGCCAGATCCGCCAGGCTGAGTTGATCCCCCACCAGATAGGGCTGGGCCTGCACCAGGGCCGTGAGCTGCTCCAGGCTCTGACGCAGCTGCTGCAGGGCACTGGCATCGAGCACCTGCCCCACGCCGCTCAACACACCGCCGGGGATCACGCCCAGCAACGACCGCAAGCCAGACGGAGTGGCCTCGGGGAGCAATCCATCCCGCAGCTGGGAATCGAGTGTCGCCGCCTGCACCAGGGCTAAGCGAGCCCCTGAGCCCAGAGTGGTGTCGGCCCAGTCTTCGAGCAACAGCACCTGGGCACGCTGGGCCGGGTCAGGCGGCAAGAGGGCCGGATCGGGATGCTGCTGCTCGAGATAGAGGGCAATGGCCGTGGAATCGGCGATCACCTCCGATCCATCCACCAAAACCGGAACTTGCCGCTGCCCCGAGAGCCGGTAGAGCTCCAACTGGCCCACCCCGGGAGTGACCTCCACCGTGGTGAAGGGCAACCGCTTGAACGCGAGCACCAAACGCACCTTCTCGCAGAAGGCGGAATGGCGGAACTGATGGAGCTCCAACATCGGCTGATGGGATCGCGCGGCAGCTTGTGCCCCTTTGGCGGCAGAGTAGCCAGCACAACTTGCCTGCCGCCCCAGCCCCCATGCGGGACTTTTTCCTGAACGTCACCCGCTACCCGCGCTATCTGATCGCCTTCGGGCTGGGTGTGGCCAACTCGGTGCTGGAGCCCCTGGCTCAACGCCGCAGCAACCCGGTGACGGCCGTTGCCCTGATCGGAGCCCTGGTGAGCGGCCTACTGGCGCTGACCTTCATCCTGCGTGCCATGGTGACTCCAGAGGTCATCGCATAGGCATGGCGCAAGGTCGACGCGTCGAGCGGGTGGCGGCCCTGATCCGCCGCGAGGTCAGCGAACTGCTGGTCAACGGCATCAAGGACGAGCGGGTCAGCATGGGCATGGTCAGCGTCACCAATGTGGAGGTGGCGGGGGATCTGCAGCACTGCAAGATTTTTGTGAGCATCTACGGCAGTGCGGACGCCCAACAGCAGGCCCTCGAAGGGCTGCGCTCGGCCGCCAACTATGTGAAAGGAGAGCTGGGCCGTCGCCTCAACATGCGGCGCACACCGGAGGTGGTGTTCCAGCTGGATCGCGGCATTGAGAAGGGCACCTCGGTGCTCGGTCTGCTCAACCAACTGGAGAGCCAGCGCCAGGAGCGCGGCGAGATCCCCGAAGGCACCGGCCAGCTTGATGGCGGTGAGCTCTGATCTGAGACGCCAGATCGCCAGCTTGCTGGTGGTGCGGGGCAGTGGGCACCGGCGCGACAGCCAGCGCCGCTATCCCCGCTGGGAGCTGAGTAACGCCGAGCTGCAGGCTCTGCTCGAGGCGGGCGTGGGTGGCGTGATCCTGCTCGGAGGCAGTGCGGAGGAGCTGCGGCTGCGCTGCGAGCAACTGCGGACCTGGGCCGATCAACCGCTGCTGCTCTGCGCCGACGTGGAAGAGGGTGTCGGGCAGCGCTTTGAGGGGGCCAGCTGGCTAGTGCCTCCCCTTGCCTTGGGCAAGCTCCATGGCGCAGACCCCAATCGCGCCGAAACCCTGGCGGAGCGCTACGGATGCTGCACGGGTCGTCAGGCCCGGTTGCTGGGCCTGAACTGGGTGCTGGGGCCCGTGTGCGATGTGAACAACAACCCCGCCAACCCGGTGATCAATGTGCGGGCCTGGGGAGAGACCCCGCAGACCGCCGGTGCCCTCGCCGCGGCCTTCGTGCGGGGCTGCCAGAGCGAAGGGGTGCTCGCCTGCGCCAAGCACTTCCCGGGGCACGGCGACACCAGCGCCGATTCCCACCTGGAACTGCCGGAGCTTCCCCACAGCCGAGAGCGGCTGGAGCAGATCGAGCTTCCCCCCTTCCGCGCGGCCATCGCGGCCGGGGTGGGCTCAGTGATGACCGCCCATCTGCGCCTCCCCAACCTCGATCCAGAGCGACCGGCCACCCTCTCAGAGGCCGTTCTCACGCAGCTGCTGCGCCAAGACCTGCAGTTCCCCGGCCTCGTAGTCACCGACGCCCTGGTGATGGACGCCATCACTCAGCACTACGGAAGCGCTGAAGCCGCGGTGCTGGCCTTTGAAGCGGGAGCAGATCTGATCCTGATGCCCGCCAATGCCGAAGAGGCCTTGACGGGATTGGAAGCCGCCGTAGCGAGCGGGCGCATCAGCACGCATCGGCTGCAACAGAGCCTGGAGCGCCGGGCCACCGCCCTGGCCCAGTGCTGGCAGCCGCAGCTGGGCAATGTGCAGCATGATCTCTCGGAGCTGGTGCAGCCGCAGGAGCGTCAGCTCGCGCGGGAGCTGCTGGAGCTGAGCCTGGAGCGCCGAGGCGCGCAGGTGACCAGCACCAGCGCAGGGATCAATCTGATTCGCCTCGACAACCAGCTGAACTGCCCCCAGGTGCCGGGCGTGGCCCCTGCCCTATTGCGGCCAGCGGCGGCGGGCTTCAAGGCCACCGTGCTCGATCAGCGCAGCCCCAGCCCCTGGAGCGGTGACCCCAAGGCACCCCTGGCCCTCGATCGACTAGGGCCTGGTTCGGTTCTGCTGCAACTGTTTGTGCGGGGCAATCCCTTCCGCGGCAGCGCTGGAGGCGACGAACCCTGGCCTCAGGTGATCAGGCAACTGCTGGAGGCCCAGCGCCTCGCTGGCCTGGCGGTCTATGGCAGCCCCTATCTCTGGGAGCAGCTCCTGCCGCTGCTGCCTGATGACCTTCCAGCGGTCTACAGCCCAGGGCAGATGCCCCAGGCCCAGGCCATCGCCCTGGAGTTGCTGGGTCTGGCGGAAGCCCCCCTGGAGGGCGGCTTCACCGACTGAGGAAGCAGCACTAGCCTCAGGCCTTCTGCCTGCAGGCCTCCACCATGCTCAGCCTCTCGATGATTGTTCGGGATGAAGCCGAGCGGATCGAGGACTGCTTGAAGTCCGTTCAAGGCTTTGTCGACGAGATGGTGGTCGTCGACACCGGATCCAACGACAACACCGCAGCGCTGGCCCAAGCGATGGGGGCGCGGGTGGAGCAGATCCCCTGGCCCGGAGACTTCGCCCCGGCGCGCAACCAGGCCCTGGAGTGGGTGCAGGGGGATTGGGTGCTGGTGCTCGATGCCGATGAACGCCTGCTGCCGGAGGCCATGGCACCACTGCGGGCCTTGATGGCCCAGCCGGATGTGCTGGTGATCAACCTGCTCCGGCACGAGCGGGGCGCGGTGCAATCGCCCTATTCGAATGTGAGCCGCCTGTTCCGTCGGCACCCAGAGATCCGCTGGAGCCGGGCCTATCACTCGATGATTGATGACAGCGTGGCGGCTCTCCTGGAGAGCGAGCCCCACTGGCGGGTGGCGGATTGCTCCGAACCAGCGATCGATCACGACGGCTACCGGCCGGAGCTGCTGGCCCAGGGCAACAAGCCCCAACGGCTGCGGGAGGCGATGGAGGCAGAGCTGGCGGAGCGCCCCGGAGATCCCTACGCCTGCGCCAAGCTCGGCAGCCTCGAAGTGGCCGAAGGGAAGCTGGAGCGGGGCGTTGCCCTGCTGAAGCAGGGACTGGAGCACTGCCCTGCTGACGCCCATCCCGAGCGCTACGAACTGCTGCTGCACTTGGCGATGGCCGAAGCGCAGCGGGATCCAGCGCTGGCGGAGCGCCACTACCGGGAAGCACTGGAGCTGCCCCTGCCGCCCCGCTTAAGCCTGGCCGCCCAACTGAATCTTTCGGCTCTTCTGCTGCAGCAGGGCCGTCTGGAGGAAGCGGAAGCCCTCAGTGCCCGGGCCAGCCATGTGGCCCCGGAGGTGGGGCTGGGTTGGTACAACCTCGGCCTGATTCGCCGCAAACAGGGCAACTTGGCCGGTGCGCTGGAGGCCTACCGGGAAGCCAAGCGGGTGAACCCCAGCCACGCCGAAACCCACCAGAACCTGGCGGTGGCTTTGCTGCTGGGGGGAGACATTGAAGGTTGCCGCAGCAACTTCCGCGAGGCGATCCAGCTGCTGATCCAACAGGGCCGCAACCAGGAAGCCCAGCGCCTGCACAAACAGGCCGGTGAGCTGGTGAAGCTGGAGGGCTGAGGGTGATGGGTGCGCATCCCCTGCAGGGGCGCAGGATCGCCGTGACCCGGGCCGACCAGCAGCTGGGCAGTGCCCGAAGCTTGTTTGAGCAGGCAGGGGCAGAGGTGCTCGATCTGCCGGCCCTGGTGATCGGCCCTCCGGATGAATGGGGCCCCCTCGATGACGCCCTGTCGGAGCTGGACGACTTCCACTGGCTGCTGTTCTCCAGCAGCAATGGCGTTGATGCGGTTGAGCAGCGCCTGCAGGCCCAAGGGAGCGGCCTGGCGGAGCGCCCAAGCAGCCTGAAGATCGCCGCGGTGGGCCGCAAAACCGCTGCCCGCCTGGAAGAGCTGGGGGCTGCTGCTGACTTTGTGCCTCCGCACTTTGTGGCCGACAGCCTGATCGAACACTTCCCTGTGTCGGGCTGGGGCCTGCGTTTGCTGATCCCCCGGGTGCAGAGCGGCGGCCGCACCGTGCTCGCGGAAGCCTTCGCTGAGGCCGGGGCGCGGGTGGTGGAGGTGGCGGCCTACGAATCCCGCTGCCCGGAGAGCCTGCCGGCCATCACCGCCGCGGCCCTCGAGGCCGGCTCCATCGATGCGATCACCTTCAGCTCAGGCAAAACCGTGCTGCACACGGCCCAGTTGCTCGAGCAACACTTCGGTGCGCGCTGGAGAGACCTGCTTGCGCCGGTGCAACTGGTGTCGATTGGCCCCCAGACCTCCCGCAGCTGCGAGGCGGTGCTGGGTCGGGTGGACCAGGAGGCCGATCCCCACGACCTGGAGGGCCTGGTGGCGGCCTGCGCCGCCGCCCTCAGAGGCTGAACACGCGGCGCTGTCCGCCCTGGAACACCACCAGCTGACCGCGGCCCAGATCGATCCCCGTGACACTCCAGCCCACCGGCAGCAGGGCCGGTTGTCCGGCACCAGGACACAGGCCCCGGCGCCCCACGCAAACCATTCCGCTCTGATTGCCGATTTCCACCAGAGCTTGGGCCTGGCGCCCACTGCCGATCAAACCAGTCAGACGGAGTTCCGGGATTGGGGCTTGAGAAGCCTGCGCTGTGTTGGAGGCCACTGGAGCAGCGCTCTGCACCGGAGCAAAGGGATCGAGCCGCCCGGTGGCTTGAGCCTGCACCACCTGCTCAGGGCTCGGAGGCTGGATCAACCCAGCCACCTCGGCTGGGGCTGTCTGATCCGCCGCCGGTCGCAGCGGACGCCGGGCGAGGGGTAGGGGGGAAAGGCTGGAGTCGGATGCAGTGCTGCAGGCGCTCAACAGGGCAACCAGCAGGAGGGCACCACCCACCGGCCATGCCTGTCGTTCACCCCGCCTGCTGCCCATAGCCGCTCTGCACGAGATCGCGGAAGCGATCCAGGTTGGCCTGGAGCTCCTTGGTCACGATCCCCCCCAGGATGGAGGCATCCATCAACGGTGCCAACACTCCGGGGAGCTCGTAGCTCACGCTCAGCTTCACGGCGGTGAGATCCGAGCCCTGGGGATAGAAGCGAACGGCTCCCTTGGTGGGGAGACCTCCCACCGACTCCCAATGGAGTTGCTGGGCCTCCACCCGCTGGGTGATGCGGGCTTTCCAATGGAAGCGGAAGCCCTGGGCAGCCAGGGTCCAATCGGTGAGATCCGGGTCGCCCGGGGTGGTGACCACCGATTCGATCCAGTGCATCCAGCGGGGCATGGCCTCCAGGTCACTCCAGACAGCCCATACCTGCTGCACGGGGGCCTGCACTTCAGTGGTGACGCTGTGTTCAAGCCAACGGCCCATGGTCTCTAGGCAACGGATGCATTAGTGGCAAGCTCAGCCTGACGACCCAGGATCGCAGCGGCCGCCAAACGCCCACTCATGGTGGCGCCTTCCATCGAATCGATGTAGTCCTGCTTCGTATAGCTACCGGCCATAAAGAAGTTGCTCACCGGGGTGCGCTGATCGGGGCGGTAGGGCTCCATGCCCGGCGCCTCGCGATACAGCGACTGGGCCAACTTGACCACGTTGCTCCACACCAGCTTGAGGTTGCGGGCGGAGGGGAAAAGGCGGCGAACCTGCTCATCGGTGGCGGCCACGATCTCCTCGGTTTTCTTTGGAATCCAGGGATCACCGGGGGTGAGCACGCACTGCAGCAGGGAACCCACGCCCTCCTTGCGGTAATCCACGGGGCTCGCCAAAGCCAAATCAGCGAAGCAGCTGAAATCGGCATCGGCGGTGTAGAGCAGGTTGTCGAGACCTGAGGGGCGATCGAGGTCGCGCCGGGCCGCCTCGGCCATCGGCGAATCCCCCAGTTCGGTGACCCAGCCGTCGTAGCGGAGCTGCACGGTGGCCACCGGCACCGCTTCGAGCTTGTAGAGGTTGTCAAACAGTGGCCAGCGGCGCCAGGCCTCGGGGATCATCCGCTGGATGCCGGGCACATCACAGGCGGCCAGATAGGTATCGGCCTGCACCGTGACATCGCCGTCCGGGGTGCCCAGGGTGAGGCCGCTCACATGGGTTTCCCCCTCCACCTCCTCGAAGTGCACCTCGGTGACGCGGTGGCGCAGATGCAGCCGTGCGCCGCGCTGCTCGATGTAGTCGAGGATCGGACCGGTGAGCCAGCGATGCGGTGAGCCCTTGAGCAGGTTGAGCTTGGAGGCTTCGGTTTTGGCCGCAAACATCATGAAGATGGTGAGCATGCAGCGGGCCGAGATCGCCTCGCAGTCGATAAAGCCCAGGGCATAGGCAATCGGATTCCACATCCGCTTGATGCTTTGCTCACTGCCGCCGTGGCCGAGAAACCACTGCTGGAAGCTGATGCGATCGAGATCGCGGATCACCTTCATCGCCCCCTCGTAATCCACCAGGCCGCGCACGATCGGGCTAGTGCCCAGGGCCAGGGCGTTGCGCAGCTTGTCGAGCCAGTCGAGCTGCGGGGTAGTGAAGAAGGCCTTCAGCCCGTTGAAAGGGGCGCCGAGGGCGAAGCGGAAATCCAGCTCGCGCAGATCACCTCCCGTGTTCACGAACAGGTGGGTGTGGTCTTTGGGGAGCAGGTTGTCGATCGCCCCCACCTTGCGCAGCAGGGCAAAGAGGTTGGCGTAGTTGAAGAAGAAAACATGCAGCCCCATCTCGATGTGGTTGCCGCCTTCATCCACCCAGCTGCCCACCTTGCCGCCCATGAACGGCCGGGCCTCATAGAGATCCACCTCATGGCCGGCATCCACCAGATCCACCGCCGCGGCCAATCCGGCCAGACCCGCTCCAACGATGGCGACCCGCACCCTGATGTCCCTCGAATGGGACCGACTCTATGGAGACGACCTCCATAGAGTGGGTTAACCGGCCTACCGCCCCCCATGACCAGCGAGACCGCCACTCCAGTCGCGACCCACACCGGCCGTGATGGCAAGGGGATCCTGATCACCGAGCCGGCGATGAAGCAGCTGGCCACCCTTCTGCCCGCCCAAGGTGAGGGCAAGGTGCTGCGGGTGGGCGTGCGCTCCGGCGGCTGCAGCGGCATGAGCTACACGATGGATTTCATCGATGCCGGCGACATCCAAGCCGACGATGAGCGCTACATCTACGAACCGGCCGGCGCCCCCAGCTTCACCGTGGTGAGTGACCCCAAAAGCCTCCTCTACATCTATGGGATGCAGCTGGATTTCTCCAGCGCCTTGATCGGCGGCGGCTTCAACTTCACGAACCCCAACGCCACTCAGACCTGCGGCTGCGGCAGCTCCTTCGCAGTGTGATGGCCAGCGCCGCGATCGCCCCACTGAGCAGCAGCGCCGTACCGGCAGATGTGGATCTGGTGGTGCTGTTCGGATCGCGCGCCAAGGCCAACAGCCATGCGAGTAGCGACTGGGATCTGGCGATTCGCTTCCGAAACGAACCCACCGACCCCATGCGTCTCTATGGGCTCGATGCGGAGCTGGCTCAAGCCTTGCGGTGCTCCAGCGATGCCGTTGATGTGATCGACCTCGACCGCAGCTCCTATCTGCTTCAACGGGTCGTTGCTGAAGACGGGCAGCTGTTGTTCGAGCGCGAGCCCGGTGCCTTTTTGAACTTCCGCTCCCGTGCGATTCGCCAATGGGCTGACTGGGTCTTGCGGCAGGACAAGCTCAACCGGGAACGCACGATGACGCCGGCATGAGTCCTCTGGAGCAGGCCGTTCTGAAGCGCAAGCTCAAGCATCTCAATGAGTTGCTGGAGCTGTTGGAGGTCGAAGCCGGCACTCCTCTGGAGCGCTACCTGCAGGACAGACGCCAGCAGCTGCTGGTGGAGCGTCTACTGCATCTCAGTGTCGAAGCAGCCAGTGACCTGCTGGAACATCTGCTGGTGCAGGGTTGCGGCAGTACGCCCCAGTCGTACGCCGACACCTTCCTCCAGGCCGGGCAGAACGGTCTGATTCCCGTAGATCTCGCCCAGAAACTGGTACCGGCCGCAGGGCTGCGCAACCGCCTGGTGCATGACTACGAGGCCATTGATCCGCAGCGGGTGCATGCCGCCATTCCGATCGCCCTGGCTGATCTGCGAGCCCTGCAAAGCGCCGTGACCGCCCGGGTGCGAATCTGAGGGCAACACGACCAGGCCCGCCCGCTGCCATGACCGCCACCGACGCCCCCTCTCTGTTTGAGCAGGCTCTGCAGAGCTACCAAGAGGGCGCACCCCTGGCGGAGGTGATAGGCAGCTTCTTGACCATCACCCAACAGGAACCACGGCTGTCGGCGGGCTGGACCTGCCTGGCCTGGCTGCAGCTGCTCGACAACCAGGCGCAAACAGCGCTGCGCTCAGCGCGCATGGCCGTGAAGCTCAACCCCCAGGACCCCCAGGCCCGGATCAACCTGAGCCTGGCGATGCTCGAAAACAACGTGAAAGGGGTGCGCGAGCACATCGAACTGGTGCAACGCGTGCGGATGATGGCTCCGGAGCTCGCTGAAGAGCTGGATGCCTCGATCGCCGATGGCCTGGCCCGCCGCCCGGATTGGCAGGCGCTGCAGAAGGTGAAGGCTTGGCTCGAAGGTTGAACACCACGGAGCAACAGCGGCGGATCCTGCTGCTGAGCAACGGACACGGAGAAGATCTCAGCGGTGCCCTGATCGGCAAGGCGCTCCAGGCTCAGGGCTGCGTTGTAGAGGCGCTTCCTCTGGTGGGCCACGGGCAGGCCTACACGCAAGCCGGGATTGTCTGCCGCGGCAAAACCCGCGAATACAGCACCGGTGGGCTGGGCTACACCAGCGTTCTCGGGCGGGTCACGGAAGTGGTGCAGGGGCAGATCCTCTATCTGCTGAGCCGCACCTTGTTGCTGCTGCGCATTGCCCGGCGCTACGACCTGGTGCTGGTGGTGGGCGATGTGATTCCGGTGTTGGCGGGCTGGCTCAGCCGCCGGCCCACAGCCACCTATCTGGTGGCTTACTCCAGTCACTACGAAGGGAAACTACGGCTGCCCTGGCCCTGCGGAGCGTGCCTGAAAAGCTCCAATACCCGCGCGATCTACAGCCGGGATCAACGCACCGCCGATGACCTCAGCGAGCAGCTGCAGCGGCCAGTGCAGTTTTTCGGCAACCCCTTCTTTGATGGCGCCCTCAGCGGCAGTGATCCGCTCGCGGGGGCTCCGCAGCAGCGCCTGGGCCTGCTGCCGGGCAGCCGGCTGCCAGAAGCCCTGCACAACCTGGAATTGATGCTGCGGGTGCTCGAGCGCCTGCCCGAGACCCTGCGGCCGGCCACGCGTCTGGGGCTGCATGCGGCCCTGGTGGGCAAGCTCACGCCTCAAGAGGTGGCCCCGCTGGCGAGCCGCCTGGGCTGGCGCCTGGAGCTGGGCAGCAACAACCGCTGCAGCCTGCAGCGGGGGCCCCTGCATCTGCAGTTGGAGTGGGGCCGCTTCGCGGCGGTGGTTCAGCAGTGCGATCTGCTGCTGTCGATGACCGGCACCGCGGCGGAGCAGTGCGTGGGCTTGGCCAAACCCGTGCTGCAGCTGGTGGGCAACGGACCGCAATTCACCGAGAACTTCGCCGAAGCCCAGCGCCGCCTGCTGGGGCCCGGGGTGTTCTGCGCCACGGGAGAGCCGGGAAGCGACGAGCAACTGAGCGGAACCGCCGAGCTGCTGGAGCAACTGCTGGATCGCCTGCTGCAGGATCGCAGCTGGCAGGAGCAACTGAAGCGGTTGGGGGAAGAACGCATCGGCCAAGGCGGCGGAGCCGCGAAGATGGCCGCGGATCTGTTGCTGCACCTGCCCGCCAGCCATGACTGACTCCAGCGCCGGACTGGGCCAACGGATCAAGGGCTGGATCGACACCCTGCTGGTGATCGATGTGTTTGTGGTGATTGCGGGGGCGCTGTGGTTCGGCGTGGCGGTGATCTGCCACAGCCGCGGCGTGGAGGCCCCCC
>Ga0194122_10001277_pt1 | contig 31159 bp, 30 predicted proteins | sample TA2MahCa10mmetaG_FD_155487 | JGI IMG/M metagenome (GOLD analysis project Ga0194122, IMG submission 155487) | Freshwater microbial communities from Lake Tanganyika, Tanzania - TA2015021 Mahale Deep Cast 10m | ecosystem: Environmental > Aquatic > Freshwater > Lake | place: Tanzania: Lake... | reverse complement strand
ATGGCCGTAATCGTCCACCTGGATGATGCCGCCGGGTGAGACCTTGTCGTAAAGGTGTTCGAGGCAGACGCGGGTGCTGTCATACCAGTCGCCATCGAGGTGTAGCAGCGCGATCTGCCGCACTTCCGCCGTGGGCACTGTGTCTTGAAAAAGGCCTTTGACCAGATGTGCACCCTCCAGCACACCAAACCTCTCCAGCAGGCCGCGCACCTCTTCGAGTTCGCCGCGGCAATCGCCGATGTAGTTCTTGGCCAGCTCATAATCAGGATCGTTCTTGCCCGGCGGCGGCAGTCCCTCGAAGGTATCGAAGACCCACAGCTCACGGAGGGGGCCGCGCGCCCGGCAGGCAAGGCCCATGAGGGCAGCGCAGCCGCCACGCGCGGTGCCGCACTCCACGAGGTCGCCCGGCACGTTGCGTTCGGCCGCTTCCCGAATCGCCCGGTGAATGCCGCGCAGCCGGGGGTGGCTCATCATGCTGTGCGGCCTGATATGGTGGTAGAGTCGGCCGAATTCGCCCGGAAGCAGGCGGTCACGCCATTCGGCCAGCCGGTTCGCCCAGTCGGCCAGCCGATTGTGCTGGCGCTTCCGCTCGGCCCGGAAGGACTGGGTGCTGGACGCGGGACTGGATTGGGATTGGGATTGGGATTTGTGCCGGACACCGACGCAAACTTAGAAACACCGGCGGGTCAAGGCAAGGGCAAGGACGGTTCATGTGACTAGCGTGAGCAGAACGGCTTTTTTCTGTCCGCCCATGCCCCGTTCCTCTACCGTGCCTTCGATGCGAAACATTCCAACCGAGTATGTAGCGTTTAAACGGCGGGAGCAGCGCACCGAGTTCATCGTCCGCCACTACCGTTCCTATCTGACCGGCTCGGTGCTGGACGTCGGCTGTTACGAGGCCCCGCTGCGCGCGCTGCTGCCCGGGGTCCGTTACGTGGGTGTGGACATCGTCGGCAAGCCTGACCACGTGATCGACTTGGAACAGGCGGAGCGGCTGCCGTTTACCGACGGTCAATTCGAGTGCGTCGTTTGCGTGGAAGTGCTCGAACATCTGGACGGCCTCCACCGCATCTTCGACGAGCTGGTGCGTGTGGCGCGGCGGCACCTGATTATCTCGCTGCCGAACTGCTGGTGCGCCGCACGCCGGCAACTCGAGAGGGGGCAAGGCTCCATCTCCCACTACGGTCTGCCTCTGCAACGACCGTCGGATCGGCACAAATGGTTCATCAACCTTACGCAGGCCCGCGAGTTTTTCGAGGCGAAGGCCGTCGGCCCCCTGCGGCTGGTGGACCTGCGCATGGCGGAAAAGCCACGTCCGCTGCCCCTCCGCCTGCTGCGCCACTTGCGCCATCCCGGCGAACGCTACGCGAACCGCTACGCGCACACGCTGTTCGCCGTTTACGAGAAGACCGCCGTCGCCGCCTGAATCGCTGCATGGCTTTTCGCCCGTCCGCCACCACCCTCCAGCCGGAGATGTCCGCCGAGGAATTGTCGGCCCTCCGGCAATGGCTCACCGCGTCAGAACTGCGCGGACGGCATCTGGAAGTTGGCACCGCTGCCGGCGGCACGCTCTGCTTCATGCTGGGCTGCTACGCGCCGGAGCGCCGGCCGGCATTTTCGGTTGTGGACACGATGGCTTACTTCCCGAACCAGTTCGACATCGTGCGCGGCAATTTGCGCCAGCACGGCATTGCTCCGGAGGCCGTGGACTTCCGCGTCGCGCGCAGTAGTGAGGCTTTCGAGCGCTCGGCGGCGACCGGCGAGCGGTTCGGCTTCATCCTCGTGGACGCCTCGCATAAGATCCGCCATGTCATGGCCGACCTGCGATGGTTGCGACTGCTCGAGGTTGGCGGACTGGCGTGCTTCCATGACTACGGGACGGCGTTCAAGGGCGTGACGTGGCCGCTGAACCGCCTGCTGCGGAACTACCCCCAGTTCACTCGCGTGGGCCAGGCTGGTAGCCTGCTGGCCATCCGACGTGAGCGTGAAAGCGCCCGGCGCGAAGTGAACGGGCTGGACCGGCTGTGGGCGCTGGCGTGGTCGCCCGTTTTGCAGTTGGAACTCAGCCTGCGCAAGCGCCTCGGTCGCACTTCCAACGGCCGCTGAGGTCGGTCTTGCAGGTCGGTGGCCGCTGACCGGTCCCATTGCTCGATACACGTGAGCTTGAGCTTACCGCCGGTTATGTTGCGGACGATGGCTCCGGCCAGTCTGCATCGTTTTTTAGTGATCACAAAGACTTAGGCTTTGCCCAGCTAAGCAGCCCCTGATCGACGTCCGCACGCAGAAAATGCGTGGTGTGCTATCAGCAAGCCCGCTTTGGAAGGCGTGGATGCGATACCACGAACTCGCGCACTGGGCTCCGCCGAAATTGAGGCTTAGGAATCGCATCATCGGATCGCTGCCCCACTCCTCGACCACGCCAGCATTTCCAGACACGCGGCGTAAACCTTTGCGGTCGGCACCCCATCGGTGCTCAAACTCGGCACGCGGCTCAGAAAGTCAGGCGTTTCTTGGGCCTCGTTCGCGCTCTCCGGCATCACCACCCGATGCGCCACGCGCCACGGCCGCCAGAAATGCAGTACAGACGGCCCGAACAGCGCCACCGTTGGACACTGACATGCTGCCGCCAGATGCATCGCCGCCGTGTCCACGCCCACGAACATACGCGCTTTTCCTAGCAACCCGGCCAGTTGCGCCCAAGTGGTCTGCCCATCCGTGTTTAACATACTGGGACCCAGTTCTTGTTGCAAGCGCCGCGCCCCCTCGCGTTCTTCCGCATCTGGCCCCGAGCTGAGCACCAGCTTTAAGTTCCGGGCCTGAAGCATCCGCCCCAACTCAACCCATCGCTCGAACGGCCACCGCTTGCGCTGCCAGCGCGTCCCGGGATGCAGCACCACAAACTCGTCCGGCGTGGCGGCTGGCGACCACTCTGCCCTCCGCTCCCGGCTGAAGGCCAAAGGCGGCACCGGCGATCCCAACGAGATCGTCTCGTGCACCAGCGTAAAATCCTTCTCCACCCGGTGGCCGTGCAGCCAGTCAGTGTCTGAGAAACGGGTGATCGCCCGGCGTGCGAGCCAGCTTATCCGTGCGTAGAATCGGGTGGCGACGCGTTCTCGTGCCCCGCTCAACCACGCCAGCCAACGCCCCCGGTCGCTGTCGCTAAACTCGAACGCATAGTCGAAGCGTTGCCGCCGCAACTCCCTCACCAGCCTGACATCGTCCCGCAGCGCAGACAGCCCGCGCCCTTTTGCCTCCGGTGCCGCCGTGGTCACGATGCGATCGATGGCCGGACACCCCGCCAGAATGGATTCCGTGCCGCGCCGCACCAGCACCCAAATCATCGCGGCAGGATAACGCTCCCTCACCGCCATCAGTGTGGGCGTGAGCAGTAGCGCGTCACCGATGTGTTTGGGCTTGAGGAACAGCAAATGCACAAGCGGGACATGTTTAGTCGGTGCCGTCCGGGTTGACGAACACATTCTCGGCCGAAGCATTTCCGCTTGCCGGTGCCTTTGAGCCATCCGCAGTGGGTTTAAGCAGCGATGATTAGAAGATGCTGGCGCGTGACAAGTCTTGCACATCCACGAGGCCGATGACTTGGCGTTGGGCGTCCACCACGATGATCTCGTCGATGCGATGTTGTTCAAAGACGTGCACGATCTCGGCTGCCAATCGATCCTCACGGACGGCCACCGGGTTGCGGGTCATGTGCTGGCTGACTGGGTGATCGGCAATATGCCGATCCGCTTGATAACCTCGTACGAAATCGCCATGGGTGAAGATCCCGGCCAGCAAACCATCCGCCTCCACCACCACCACGGCACCCGCCCGGCAACGCGTCATGGCTTTTAACGCCTCCGCCACCTTGGTCGAGGGTGAAACCAGAGCTAGTTGTTGATCTTTTCGCATGATATCCGCCACGCGAATGAGCAGCCGCCGACCGAGTTGGCCGCCGGGGTGAAGGGCTGCAAAGTCTTCCGCCGCGAAGCCACGCGCCTGAAGCAATACCATCGCCAGCGCATCCCCCAGCGCCAGCATTACGGTGGTGCTGGAAGTGGGAGCAAGGTTCAGTGGACAGGCCTCCTGCTCAACTTGCACGTTCAAGACAATCTCACTGTGTGCCGCCAGCGTGGAGTTAACCCGACCAGTCAGCGTGATGATGGTGACACCGCGCCGCCGCAGGTGAGGCAGCAGGTCCAGCAGTTCATTGGTCTCGCCACTGTAGCTTAATGCCAAGACTACGTCGCCGGCACAGACGACGCCCAAATCCCCGTGCGAGGCATTCTGGCAGTTGAGTGCGACGCAAGGGGCGCCTGTGCTGTTGAACGTCGCGGCTATTTTCACCGCGATGTTTTCGGATTTTCCGACGCCGATGACGATGACCTTGCGCTCAGCGAGCAAGGCCCGTCGCAGGCAGTCCACGGCTTGCGCAAAGGAGGCGTCTAAGCGGGCAGCCATCCGGTGCAGCTCGTTAATTTCAGTTTGCAACACCGCTTTGGCTCCGGCGATGTAAGCGGCCTCTGTTTTTGTGTCCATTAGACGTGTCGGGCTGTGACGAGCAGGCTGTCTGCCCTTCAACACTGGCTAAAGTAAGGAAGGCGCAAATTCTGGCCAAGTGGATTTTCCTATCCTCACAGTCCGACCACTCAGATCGACAGACGAAAAACGGGCTTCTCGCGCTCTTTGCCTTCCTTTCACCCCCTTCACCCGGCGCAAGAGCTATTTCTTGAGGGCAAAAACGTCGGCGTAAATGCGGCGAGAGGCGAGCCAATCGCGGCGCAAGTGCGCCGGGACGGCTCGCGACGGCCCGCGACACTTAAGAAAAAAGCGCGGAATTACACCAAAAGCAGTGCTTTTGGCGCTGGCACTCGCATTGCACTATAGAAGCCATGAACTTCGACCGTTTCACCTCCAACGCGCAACAAGCGTTGCAGGATGCACAGCAACTGGCCCACGGTTATGACCATCAGGAACTCGACGGCGAGCACCTCCTGCTCGCGCTTATCGCGCAGGGCGAAAGCCTCGTGCCGCTCGTGCTCCAGAAGCTTGGTGTCGCGCTGCCCGCGCTGAAGGCGGATTTGGAGAAGGAACTCACGCGCCGGCACAAGGTGCAGGGCACGAGTTCGAGCGATGTTTTCCTCGGCCAAAATCTGAAGAAGGTGCTCGATGTCGCCGACGCTGAGGCGCGCAAGTTGAAGGACGAATTCCTCTCCGCCGAACATCTGCTGCTCGGGCTGGTCGTAGAAGGCGGCGCGACGTTGAAGTCAATTTTTAAGACGCACAAAGTTACGCCTGATGCGCTGCTCAAGGGGCTTGCGGATTTGCGCGGCAACCAGCGCGTCACCGACCAAAACCCAGAGGACAAGTTCCAAACGCTGGAGAAATACGGCAAGGATCTCACTGCGTTGGCGCGGCAGGGAAAGATTGACCCGGTCATCGGTCGCGACGACGAGATCCGCCGTGTGATGCAGGTGCTCACGCGCCGCACGAAGAACAACCCCGTGCTCATCGGCGAACCGGGCGTGGGCAAGACTGCCATCGTCGAGGGCCTCGCCAAGCGCATCGTGGACGGCGATGTGCCTGAGTCGCTGAAGAACAAGCGTGTCGTCGCGATGGACTTGGGCGCGATGATTGCCGGCGCGAAGTATCGCGGCGAATTCGAGGACCGGCTCAAGGCGTTTCTCAAGGAAGTTACGTCTGCCGAGGGCCGCATCATTCTGTTCATTGACGAGCTACACACCATCGTCGGTGCGGGTAAGGCCGAGGGCGCGGTAGATGCCGGCAACTTGCTCAAGCCCCAGCTCGCGCGTGGTGAGCTGCGCTGCGTCGGTGCGACGACGCTCGACGAATATCGCAAGCACATCGAGAAAGACCCGGCGTTGGAGCGACGCTTCCAACCGGTCTTCGTCGCTGAGCCGAGTGTGGAGAGCACTATCGCGATTCTTCGTGGACTGAAGGAGCGCTATGAAGTGCACCACGGCGTGCGTATCTTGGACACCGCGCTCGTGGCGGCCGCGACCTTGAGCCATCGCTACATCGCGGACCGGTTCCTGCCGGACAAGGCGGTGGACCTTGTGGACGAATCAGCGTCGCGGCTGAAGATGGAGTTGGACTCGAAGCCCACGGACATTGACAAGCTGGACCGGGCGATTCTGCAACTGGAAATCGAACGCACGTCGCTCGCGAAGGAGAAGGACGACGCCAGTAAGGAACGGCTCAAGAAACTGGACGCTGAACTGGCGAACTTGAAGGAACGCTCCGGCGCGCTCACCGCCCAGTGGCAGAACGAGAAGGCCGCCATCAATGCCGTGAGCTTGATTCAAGCGCAGATTGACGTGGCCAAAACGGAACTGGAGCAGGCGCAGCGCAAGGGCAACTTGCAGAGGTCAGCGGAAATCCAATACGGCAAGCTGCCGGAGCTGGAAAAGAAGCTGGCGAGCGTCGCGAAAAAGTCGGATGCGGCGAAGAACACGCTGCTACGCCAAGAAGTCACCGAGGAGGACATCGCGAAGGTCGTGGCTACTTGGACCGGCATCCCAGTGACGAAGATGCTCGAAGGCGAGCGCGCGAAACTCGTGAAGATGGAGGAGCGGCTCGCCGCCCGCGTCATCGGCCAGCGCGAGGCGGTGAAGGCAATCAGCAACTCCGTCCGGCGCGCTCGCAGCGGGCTGCAAGACCCGAACCGGCCCGTTGGCTCGTTCATTTTCCTCGGCCCAACCGGCGTGGGCAAAACCGAGCTGGCCCGCGCGCTCGCAGATTTTCTGTTCGATGACGAGCAGGCGATGGTTCGCATCGACATGTCTGAATACATGGAGAAGCACACCGTGGCCCGGCTCATCGGCGCGCCGCCGGGTTATGTGGGCTATGAGGAGGGTGGGCAACTCAGCGAGGCGGTGCGGCGTCGGCCTTATGCGGTGGTGCTCTTCGATGAAATTGAGAAGGCCCACCACGACGTCTTTAACGTGCTGCTGCAAGTCCTCGACGACGGCCGCCTTACCGATGGCCAAGGCCGCACCGTGGACTTCAAGAATACGGTCATCATCATGACCAGCAACATCGGCTCGCCGATTATCCAAGAATACTTTCTGGATGGGCGCACCACCATCGGCGCGCGCACGACGATGGAGGACAAGGTGATGGCCGAGTTAAAGAAGCACTTCCGTCCCGAGTTCCTGAACCGCGTGGACAGCACCATCATCTTTCACAGCCTCGATGAGGACGAACTCGCGCAGGTCGTGGACATCCAGCTCACGCGGCTGGAAAAGCGCCTCGCGCAGCAGCACCTCACGCTCGACGTGGACAAATCCGCGCGGCGGCTGCTGGCGAAGGAAGGCTACGACCCGCAGTTCGGCGCGCGTCCGCTCAAGCGCGCCGTGCAGGAGCACCTGCTCGACCCGCTCGCCACGAAGCTGCTCGAAGGCGAGTTCAAGCCCGGGGCCCGAGTGAAGGTAAGCGCGAACGGAAATGGCTTGGTGTTCTCCGCCAACTAAAACACAAGGCACGAGGAGGTAGTCATTGTCCGATGCTATTTATTCAGTCTTTACAGAAGCTTTGTATGCTGCGCGTGTGCTCATTTACTCTGTGCCCACAGATTCTATGAGCGATTCTTTCTCTGACCATGAGGAATGAGATAATGAAAATGTTTGAATCATTTTCCATCGGTTCTGTGTCGTCATCATAATCTTGCTCAAGTCCACCAAAGATTTTTTCCTAGCAACGAAACGCACGTCACCCGCCAGAGCAATGATGTTAGCAAATTTTTTCCGGTGTCGGTACGCGGGTTGCCGGAAGCGCTGCTGGACTTAAATGCCTGCTACCAATGAGGGACGAGCTTCGGGAAGTTTTGTATTTGGAAAACTACTCTGAAATCTCCTCCGTCGTCGGCGTGGCTGGCTTCGCTTTCCGGCCCAGCGGCACTTCGGTCCCGAGCATTACCACGCTCACGGCGATCAGCGCGGTGCACATCCATGCCATGTTTATCATGCCCATGGAGCCGACTAGATGGAACGCGATGAGCGGCGCGGCCACGCCCCTCACGCCAGTAAAGAAGGTGTGGACACTCATGTAGTCGGCCACGCGTTCAGGCGGCGCGAACTTCGTCACCCACAAACTCCACGCTACGTCACCGCCTGCGTTCGCCACGCCGAAGATTATCGCGCCAAGCGCTAGTCCGGCGAAACTGTCGCTTACGAAAAACGACAGAATCCCCAGAGCAAAACCGACGTTTAGCACCGCGCGTAGCGTGAAGAAATTCATCCGGTCAAACAGCCAGCCCCAGATGGGGCTACAAATCAGCCGCGCGGCGTTCGGTATGACGCCCACAAACAGCGCCACCATAGTCACGTCCAGCTTGAGGCCGTATTTCTCGTTGGCTAGATACTCAACGCGCAGCGGATACATCATCAGATTGCCCATGCCCATGAACATCCACGAGATGAGCGTCAGCCGAAACAGCCGGTCCTTGCGCACGTAACGCAGTCCGCGCAGCGGATGCGTGCCGGCGGCCGCCATGAGTGGCTCGGACGGAATCCGCGACTGACACCACGCGCCAAACGCAAACGCAGCCGCAAACAAGAGCAGCAACGCCCGAAAGTATTCCAAATGCACCGCGAGCAGCCGTCCGCCCAGCTCGTTCGCCAGCGCCGCCATGCCGATGCGTACAATCATTGCCTTGGAGAATAACCGCCCGCGCTCCATCGGCGGGTAGTTAGTCTGATAAACCTGAGTCATCAGCGGAATCGCCGCCGAGGCGCATGTTGTCGCGATGACGCAGCCGAGCACATACAGCGGCAGCCCCGGCGCGAATACCGCCAGCAGCAGTGCCACCGCCCCAAGGAGTCCCACGCGCGCCGCCGCCTGCGCGACCGGCCAACCTAGCTTTGAGGCTTGGTTCACGACTAGCGGGCTGATGACGTGGCCCACGCTACCGCCGGCGGCGATGAGTGCCTTGGCTGTCGGCCCGGCCTCGAAGTGCCGCACCGCGATGAGCAGGAGAAAGGTCGTGCCCGCCGCCTCCATGATACCCGTAGTCACGGCGCGCAGCCGCTCGTAGCGGAAGGTGATTTGGGTGTGTGCCAGCGACACGCGGGCAGTGTGCGGCAAAAATGACGGCGCGTAACCAGCAAAACCGGCCATGACTATCAGGCGCGAGGCCTTGCTCACTCACCTGACGCCGTGTTAATCATCGGGCGTGAATTCTCAAGCGATGCCACGGATCAACTTTATCAGCCCGTTCCTGTCCCCCAGATTTTGGGTGAAATAGCCTCTTAGGGACGCGTTCGTGGCCTGCGTTCAGAAAAAGGCTATATGCATCATTCACACCAAGTCCTAAGTTGAAGGAGACACAAGAGCCAGCCCGCCAAGTGAAGCGTTTTTATACCAGCAGGTAATCATCACAGTTATGAAACATTTGATTCTATTTGCCCTTGCCGTCCTTACAGCTTCCGCTGCGCCGAAGCCGCCAAACATTCTTTTCATCTTCAGCGACGACCATGCTTATCAAGCCATCGGTGCTTACCAGCATGCGATCAAGCTGGTGGACACGCCGAACATTGATCGGCTGGCGAAGGAGGGAATGATTTTCCATCGCGCCATCGTGCCAAATTCAATTTGCGGTCCCAGTCGCGCGACGGTGATGACGGGGAAATACAATCACCTAAACGGCTTTTACAACAACTCCAACAGCAGATTTGACGGCACGCAGCAAACCTTCCCGCGCTTGCTCAAGGCTGCCGGGTATCAGACGGCCATCGTCGGCAAGTGGCATCTCACCGGCGCGGAGCCTTCCAGCCTCGGCTTTGACTATTGGGAAATCCTTCCCGGCCAGGGCATTTATTATAACCCGCCCATGAACCGCATGGGCCAGCAGGTGAAGCACACGGGTTACACTACCGACATCATTACCGACCTCTCGCTTGATTGGCTTAAGAAGCGCGACAAGTCCAAGCCCTTCCTCATGATGGCGCAACATAAGGCTCCGCACCGTGAGTGGTCGCCGAACTTGAAATACCTCGGCTGGAATAAAGACCAAAAATTTCCCGAGCCGCCCACACTCTTTGATACTTACACTGGCCGCGGCCGCGCTGAATACGAGCAGGACATGACGCTGGAGAAAACCTTTAATAAGCTCGATGCCAAGCTCAACACGCCCGGCAGCCTTAACGAAGAGCAGCGTAAGGCTTGGGACGCCTACTACGCGCCGCGCAACGCCGCTTTCGAGCAGGCCAACCTCACCGGCAAGGAACTTGTCCGCTGGCGCTATCAGCGTTACTTGCACGATTACCTCGCCTGCATCCTGAGCGTGGACGAGAGCGTCGGGCGGTTACTGAAGTTCCTTGATGACGAAGGCCTCGCGAAGGACACCATTGTCGTTTACAGCAGCGACCAAGGCTTCTACCTCGGTGAGCATGGGTGGTTCGATAAACGATGGTTTTATGAAGAGTCCTTGCGCACCCCGCTGCTCACGCGATGGCCCGGCGTGACCAAGCCCGGCAGCGTTAACCGCAGCGACCTCGTCAGCAATCTCGACTTCGCCAGCACCTTTCTCGAAGCCGCCGGCCAGCCGATTCCGGCGGACATTCAGGGCCGCAGCCTTCTCCCCGTCTTGCGCGGCCAGACGCCGGCCGACTGGCGCAAGAGCTTTTACTACCACTACTACGAGTATCCCGGCCCGCACAGCGTGCGGAAGCACTATGCCGTCATCACCGACCGCTATAAGCTCGTCCACTTTTACGAGCCGGACGTGAACTATTGGGAGCTGTTTGACCGCGTGAAAGACCCGCAAGAGATGACGAGTTTTTACGAGGACCCTGCTTACGCGAAGACTCGCACCGAGTTGCACACCGAGCTAACGCGCCTGCGCAAGGAACTCAAAGTCCCCGATCCCGACGCGCCTGAAACGATCATCCGCCCCGGTGGCGGAGGCGGGGGCAAAGCCAAGCAGGGCGAAGGTAAAAAGAAGCCGGACAATAAGTGACCTCCGCATGGTCGCCTGCGAAAAGGTTTACCCGGGCATCCCCACTTAAGAACAGCTGCTCGCGTTCACCTCAAGCCACTCACCTGCACCGCCTAATACCAACCGCCCCAGCAACTAAGTCAGCAATTCGGCCGGCGCGACTTCGATTCTTTCAGCGATCACTTTGGGGATGGGTACCGAAGTCATCTTTCCATTGGCGTTACGCGTGACGCAGACCACCGTCAGCTGGCCGCGCGCAACTTCGATCGGGTGCGGGCTATTGAGTTTGCGAAACTTGAACAGGTAGGTCAGTGCCTTCGGTTTTATCTCCATCACAAGCATGTGGATTTCCACCTCGTCCTCGAAGTGAAGCGGTTGTCGGTAGTCGCATGAGGCGTGGACGCGCGGCCAGCCCACTGGCGGATCGGTGTGGTGCGTGATGATGGAGAAGCCTATCGAGCGAAAGAACGCGTGCTCGGCTGTCTCCATGTATTTGAAGAAGTTCGAGTAGTGGACGATGCCTGCCATGTCGGTCTCACTGAACTCGACGCGACGGAGGATTTTGAACTCGGAGGCCATGTGAATGGTGTGTTAAGCTGCCGGCACCTTGGCGCAGGCTTGCCGAAGGGGCGAGTTCAATGTGTGGGGCCCTTACGCCGGGTCGAAAGGTATGGTAGTTGGCCGCCACTCGAGGAACTCACAGTGATCAAGTTGTGAATCGCCGGCGGCGGTAGTCAGCCACGGCTCAGTTTGCGGCCGTTTCGGCCACGCGTCTGAGGTAGTCAAAGGCGTAAATACCCGTGCCATGCCCGTCGGCCCAGAGCGGTTGCACGCCGTAACCGCCGACCACCCCGAGACGCGTGAGCTGGAAGGCATTTGGCGCGTAGGGTTTGTCCGGGTTTTTGTAAAGGTTGCCCATGATATCCACCTCACCTTTGCAACCCGCGCAGGGGCAGGCCCGGCGCAGGGTCTCCAGTCGCACGAAGCTCTCCGAGCCGTCGTCCCACCGGATAGCGAGTTCCTCGCCAATCGGTTGCATGTCTGCTGGTCGCACGGCAGCAGCTTAAGGGGTCGGAACACGGAGGCAAAGAGCGTTTCCAGCGAGGTCGGGGTGAAAGCCCGGCAAGTTGCCTGTCTGATCGCTGGGCCATCAGCTATTCACGCCTGAAAGTGGCAAGCCAGATAATATTAGACGCGACTAAAATATTTCCTTGATGCAATCAAATTTCCTCTTACCTTTCCAAATAGTGGTCGGCAGCTAAACCGGCCCGCGCTGCGAGCATGAAACTAAACTTGGCCCAAAGACTATTTTTGCCGGCTACATTTTTGCTCGGCTTGTCCGTCCTCGGTGCAGCTCCCTCCGCCGATGCAGCCTCTAAAATCCGCATTACCACCACTGTCTCGATGGTCACGGACCTCGTGAAGCAGGTCGGTAGCGACCGCGTTGAGGTTGCCGGTCTCATGGGCCCGGGAGTTGATCCGCATCTTTACAAGGCCATCGCCACGGACGTAACCAAGCTTCAGCAGGCTGATGTCATCTTCTACAACGGCCTCGTGCTCGAGGGGAAGATGACCGACATCTTTGCCAAACTCGCGCGAACTAAGAAGTTCGTTTACGCCGTCACAGAAGGCATTCCTGAAAAGCGTCTGCTAGAACCGCCGGAGTTTGAAGGCCATTACGACCCGCACGTGTGGTTCGATGTCGAGCTGTGGGCGCTATGCGCGCAGACGGTCGTGAAGGGCCTCAGCGAGTTCTCACCGAAGGACAAGGCGCACTTCGAGCAACGCGGGAAGGAAGTCGCTGCGAAACTCCGCTCGCTGCACGAGTGGTCAATTATGAAGACCGCCGAACTGCCGAAGGAGCGTCGCATCCTCGTCACCAGCCACGACGCTTACAACTACTTCGGCCGGGCGTATGGCTTCCAAGTCGTTGGGTTACAGGGTGTCTCCACCGTCACCGAGGCCGGCCTCGCGGACATGGCGAAGCTCGTGGACTTCATCAAGAAGAACCGGGTGAAGGCCATTTTCGTGGAGTCCAGTGTGTCGCCCGCGACTCTCCGACGCATCGCGAAAGATGCCGGCGTGAAGGTCGGCGGCGAGCTGTTCTCCGACGCGATGGGCACGCCCGGCCAGATGGAGAACGGCTATGACCTCGGCACCTACGAGGGAATGATTAAGCACAACCTCACGACCATCGTGGAGGCGTTGAAGTAGCGCGCGTCGCCGAGAACAGAATCTTCATATCCGCTCCAACGTATCCTCCTCGCACATCAATACTCGACCACTCCCCTCAATGAATCGAGTCACCTTGCCTGTCTTGCTCCTCGTCTCCACCGCCGCATTCGCCGCCGACCCGGCGCCGGACAAGTCGCGCTACCACCTTTTCAATCCCACGCCGACCGCGCTGATGCGCGAGATGGCCACTGACCGCCCCGATAAGACCGAGTCGCCCATTACTGTGGATGCGGGCCATTTTCAAATCGAGATGGACCTCGCCACCTTCACCCACGATAAGCACAACCCAGATCGGGACGGTAAAACGGTGCGTACCTGGAATCTGGCACCTATCAACTTCAAGGTCGGCTTGCTTAACAACGTGGACGCACAGTTTATCGTCCAACCGCACACTTACACCCGCACGTCGGACCCCGCAGCCGACCTCACGAAACAGCGAGGATTTAACGACTTTCTCGTGCGCGTGAAGTGGAACCTCTGGGGTAACGACGGTGGGGAAACCGCCTTTGGCCTGATGCCCTACATCAAGTTGCCCACGAACCATGACCAACTCGGGAACCGCAGTGTTGAGGGCGGCCTCATCATCCCCTTTGCGATGGAACTACCCGCCGGCTGGAGCCTTGGCGCGATGCCTCAGTTCGACATTGTGCGAGACACGCGCAGCAGCGGCTACCACCCGGAAATAGTCACAACCATCAGTTTCGGCCGCGACATCATCGGCAACCTCGCGGGCTATGCGGAGTTCTTCCAAAGCCTCAGCCTCGAGCGCGGCGCGCCGTGGGTGGCTACGGTGGACTTCGGCCTGACCTATGCGTTAACGAAGAACATCCAGCTCGATGCTGGCATCAACATCGGCATCACCCGCGCGGCGGATGATTGGAATCCCTTCGTGGGCATCTCGTGGAGGTTTTGAATTAAGGAATCCATGACGAGCCCCGATAAATACCAATCGATTCACCACAAGCCCTTGCGACGTTGCCTTTAAGTCTTTCTGTGTCTATGCGCGGCGAATTGCTCTCCTCAGCTGACGTCCCTCCGCTCGAAATTCACGACCTTACAGTCGCTTACCATAAGAAGCCTGTTTTGTGGGGCGCGGACTTCGTCGTGCCGACAGGCAAGCTTGTCGGCATCGTCGGGCCGAACGGCGCGGGGAAATCTACGCTTATTAAGGCTGCGATGGGCCTCGTGCCGGTCAGCAGCGGCTGGGTGAAAGTCTTCGGCGAACCCGTCGCAAAAAATTTCCGCCGCGTCGGCTACGTGCCGCAGCGCGAGTCAGTAGACTGGGATTTCCCGGTGAGCGTGATGGACGTGGTGCTCATGGGCCGCTACGGCAAGCTCGGCTTGCTCAAGCGACCATCGCGCGCCGACCACGACAAGGCCCGCGAGTGCCTCGACAAGGTGAAAATGTTGCCCTACGCGAACCGGCAGATTTCTAACCTGAGCGGCGGCCAGCAGCAGCGCGTCTTCCTCGCCCGCGCGCTCGCGCAGGAGAGCGACCTCTATTTCATGGATGAGCCCTTCGCCGGCGTGGATGCCGCGACAGAGTCCGCCATCATCGCGCTGTTGCACGAACTGCGCGCCGCCGGCAAGACCCTGCTCGTCGTCCACCACGACCTGCCCACCGCGCGCAACTACTTCGACATGCTGTTGCTGCTGAACATGCGCGTCGTCGCCTTTGGCCCGACGGAGGAAGTGTTCAACTACGAGACCTTGCAGAAGACGTATGGCGGACGGCTGACGATATTGAGCGAGGTCGCCGAAGCCGTTCGGACCAAAACTTAACTCGGCATACGTATGGGTCTTGAAGGTGTGGAACTCGTGATGGCGGTTGAAGAGCACTTCGCAATCGAAGTGGACGACGTCGAGGCTGCCAAGCTGGTCACTTGTGGCCTGCTCTGCGACTACATCGTGGGCAGACTGCGCGCACGCGGTGACGCCCGGACGGAAGACGAGGTTTGGTCACACCTCAAAGCTATCATTGTCGAGCAGTTGGGCGTGAAGCCCAAGGAAGTCACGAGAGAAGCCAAGTTCGTAGAAGACTTGGGCATGGATTAAACAATGCGTCCGGAGGCCCCCATCTCATTTGCCCCCGGCTTCAGCCGGTTGTCCCGCGCCGCCAAGCCTCATTTGCCGTGCGAACGAGAGACTTTGTGCAGTTCCCTCCGCCGCCATTCGGCCCTCCGTTGCCTACTTCCCCATCTCCTATCCGCTATCTCCTATCTCCTCCTCTGCATCCCAGCCCACGCCGCCCGCATCGGAGACATTTCCGAAACCTCGCTCTGGAACCAAGCCTTTCGCTTCTTCACCTTCCAAGACCCGGCGGTGCGTTATGCGTTGTTGGGCTCGATGTTGCTGGGCATTTCGTGCGGGCTCCTCGGTTCGTTCATCGTCGTGCGCAAGATGGCGCTTGTTGGCGATGCTTTGTCGCATGCCGTCCTCCCCGGTGTGGCGCTGGGGTTCCTCTGGAACATGAGCAAAGACCCCGTGGCCATCTTTGCGGGTGCGACGCTTGCCGGCTTAATCGGCACGGGTGTGGTGCATCTACTAAAGCAGACTACCAGGCTTAAGGAAGACACCGCGCTAGGCCTCGTGCTCGCATCGTTCTTCGCCGTGGGCATCTGCCTGCTGACAATGATTCAGCGGTTACCCACCGGAAATAAAAGCGGCATCGACAAATTCCTCTTCGGTCAGGCCGCGGCCATCGGCCCGGGCGACGTGCAACTCATGGGCGTGGTCACTGGTCTCGCAGTCGTGGTCATCACGCTGTTATATAAGGAATTTCTTGTGACGAGCTTCGACGCGCAGTTCGCGCGCGTATCTGGCTTTCCGGTGCAAGCGCTGCATTACGCGCTAATGTTGCTGCTCGCGTTCGCCGTGGTCATTGCGTTGCAAGCCGTGGGCGTCGTGCTTGTCTCCGCGATGCTCATCACCCCCGCCGCCGCCGCGTATCTGCTCACCGACCGGATGCACCGGATGCTGCTGCTGGCCGCGCTGTTCGGCCTGGCGGCGGGCGCGCTCGGCGCGTTCTTGAGCTTCCTTGGCAACAATTTGCCTACCGGCCCGTTCATGGTGCTGGCAGCGACGGCGGTGTTTGGCGCGGCGTTTCTCTTTGGCCCGCGCCACGGCGTCATCGCGCGCTGGTGGCGGCAGCGAAATCGCTCCGCGCGCACGCAACGCGAAAACACACTTAAGGCCATTTACCACGTTCTCGAAGCCCGGGATTTCCAGGGTGAAGGCGTTTCCCTGCGCGAACTTGCTGAGCGCCGCCGCGAGACGCTGGAGGACGTTTCCGCGCAAGCCGCCGCCCTCCGCGCCAACGGCCACGCCACGCTGCACGAGGACGGCAGCCAAGTCTTTCTCACCCCCGATGGCTGGCAGCGTGCGTGCGCTATCGTCCGCAACCATCGGTTATGGGAACTTTACCTCACGAACGAAGCCCGCGTGGCGGCCGACCACGTCCATGAGGATGCAGAGAAAATCGAGCATGTTCTCGGCGAGGAAACCGTGCGCGAACTGGAACGCCGCCTCGGCAATATCGCGCACGATCCGCACGGCCGCCGCATCCCCGACTTGGCGGAAATGCGTCGCGGCACGGGCGCGGCGGTTACCGAAAAGTCGATGGGCTATGGGCAGGATATCCAGGGTCATTCATGAACCATTTCATTCCACCCTTTAACTTCCACCACGTCTTCGTGGAGCCGTGGGCGCAGGCGGGCGGCGGGTTTGCGTGGATTGCGCTGATGGGCTTCCTCGTCGCGACGGCATGCGGGCTGGTGGGAAATTTCCTCATCCTCCGCCGCATGGCGTTGGTCGGCGACGCCATCAGCCACAGCGTGTTGCCGGGCATTGCTATCGCGTTCTTGGTGGCGAAGAGCCGCAGCTCGCTGGCGATGTTCGTGGGCGCGCTCGCGGCGGGCGTTGTCACCACGGTCATCATTGAGACGATCCATCGGAAAACGCGCGTGAAGCAGGACGCCGCCATCGGCATCGCGTTCACGAGCCTCTTCGCGCTCGGCGTCATCCTCATCAGCCTGTTCGCCTCGAAGGTGGACCTCGACCAGGAATGCGTGCTCTATGGCGAAATCGCGTTTGTGCCGCTGGAGGAAATGGTGCGCGTGGGCGGCGTGACGCTCGGCCCCGTGAGCGTCGTGCGGATGGCAGTTGTGACGCTGTTACTTGCAGTGCTCGTGGTGGCCTTTTACAAGGAACTGCTCGTTAGCTCCTTTGACCCCACACTGGCCGTGTCCCTGGGTATTAACTCGACCGTGGTCCATTACTCGCTAATGGCCGCGCTGTCGGTGGTGGTGGTGAGCGCGTTCGAGGCGGTAGGAGCAATTCTCGTCGTGGCCATGCTCATTCTACCCGGCGCGACCGCCACGCTGCTCTCGCAACGTTTGCCCGTGATGCTCGGGCTAACGGTGCTACATGCAGCGCTAAGTTCCGTTTTGGGTATCCACCTTGGCGTGTGGCTAAATTGCTCGCTCGCCGCCGCCGTGGTGGTGGCGGCGACGGTTCTGTTCATGCTGAGTTGGCTAATCACCTCGGCCGGCCGGCATGGATTTCGAATGGTATCCGCCCGCACCGAAAACAACAACGGGGCCGAAACGACGCCGTTGCAAGGGTGATAGGAAGTTGGCGAAGCTTACACGTCCAGCTTGGTCCACTTTGCGTTCCTCGCGGAGGATTCCACCACGGCCTTGATAAAGGCCATGCCGCGCACGCCGTCCTCGATTTTGGGGAAATCGTTCGCCCCCGCGTCTTTCGCCAGTTTCAGGCCGGCCGCACGGGCGCGGATGGCATTGGCGAAGTTCTTATAGATGTTGGCGAACGCTTCGAGGTAGCCCTCGGGGTGCGCAGGCGGGGTGCGACCCGCAGCTTTGGCGGCGTCGCACAGGTAGCCGTTGGCGGTGCGGAAGACTTGCATGGGCTGATCCAGCCACTTCACCAGCATCGTGTTTGGCTCCTTCTGGTGCCACTCAAGGCCCCCCAGTTCGCCATAAACGCGGATGTTCAGGTTGTTTTCTTCGCCGACCGAAATCTGCGAGCTGTGCAGCACGCCCTTCGCGCCGCCCTTGAAGCGGAGCAAGACATTCACGTCGTCGTCGAGCTTGCGGCCTTTTACGAAGCTGGTGGTGTCAGCGGCCAGCTCGGAAATTTTGAGGCCGGTGATATATTCGGCGAGGTTCTCAGCGTGCGTGCCGATGTCGCCCACGCAACCGCCCGCGCCGGATCGCTTGGGGTCGGTGCGCCAGCCGGCTTGCTTCTGGCCGGAGGCTTCGAGGCGCGTGGCCAGCCAGCCCTGCGGATACTCGACGACGACCTTGCGGATCTTGCCGAGCTTGCCAGTGGCGATCATGTCGCGCGCCTGCTTCACGAGCGGGTAACCGGTGTAATTGTGAGTCAGGCCGTAAAGCAGGCCGGTCTTCTTCACGAGCGCGGCGAGGGCCTTGGCCTCGGCGAGGTCAAAAGTGGCGGGCTTATCGGAAAGAACATGGAACCCGTTTTCCAGCGCCATCTTCGCCGGCGGAAAGTGCATGTGGTTCGGCGTGACAATGGCAATGAAGTCCATCCGCTCACTGGCGGGCAGTTGCTTCTCGGCAAGGATCATTTCTTCAAAGGTGCCGTAGCAGCGGTTTGCCGGCAGAAAGAGATCTGCACCGCTGGCCTTGGAGCGCTCGGGATCGCTGCTAAATGCGCCGCAGACAAGGTCCACCTGCTGGTCCATTGCCGCCGCGATGCGGTGCACCGCTCCAATAAAGGCCCCGCGCCCACCGCCGACCATGCCGTAACGAATTTTTCTACTCATGGGAAAAGGAGTTGTGAATCGAGTGTTGTGTTGCGAACAGCGGGCTTTATATTGCTGCGCGTTTTTCAAGTCAACGCGGCTTGGAACGGCGAATTCACCGCTCGACGCTTAAGCTAGCTTCGCCATTTGCCGTTCGAAATTTTGGCCATGCTCGTTCACGTCCTCAAATCGAAGATTCACCGCGCCACGGTCACGGGCGCATCGCTCCATTACGAGGGCAGCCTCACCATCGCGGCAGACCTGATGGAGCAGGCGGGCTTGTTCCCCTTTGAACGTATTCTGTGCGGCAACATGGCCAACGGAAACCGCTGGGAAACCTACGTTATTGAGGGCGTGCGCGGCACCGGGACCATCGAGCTGAACGGCGCGGTGGCGCACTTGGGCAAGGTTGGCGATCTAGTCACCATCATGAGCTTCACGGAAGTAGACGCGGCGAAGGCGCGCAGTTGGGAGCCGAAGGTCCTCGTGTTGGGCGAAGGGAACAAGGTGTTGGATGCGCGAGGGAAATAATCAGGGTTCAGAGTCCAGCGGCCGAAAACTGGCCGCCGCAGCGTTGACGGAAAACTGCTTACTGAAAACTGAATACTGATTACTCTTAGTCATGCCACATACCGTCGCTGACATCGCCAAACACGTTCGCGGGGAAGTTATCGGCGACCCGACCGCACCCATCATCGGCTTTGCGCCCGCCGATGCAGCCAAGCGTGGCGACCTTACCTTCGCGGAGACGGACGCTTATTTTGCCGCCGCTGAGGCCAGCGCGGCCTCGGCCATTCTCGTCGCGGGCGACCGCACTTCCGCCACAAAGACGCTCATCCGGGTGCAGAACGCGCGGCTGGCCTTCGCGAAAGTCCTGCCTCTTTTCTACGCCGAGCCGGTGCTCGAAGGCCAGCGCCATCCCTCGGCGGTTATTCCGAAAACCGCCTTCGTGGATGACACGGCTTACATCGGGCCGCACTGCGTCATCGGCGAACACTGCCGCATCGAGGCGCGGGCAATTTTGTTGGGCGGAAACCACCTTGGCGACAACTGCTTGGTGGGCGAGGACACGAAGCTCTTCCCCAACGTCGTGCTCTACGCGCGCACGCAGGTCGGCAAACGCGTCCGCCTCCACGCCGGGTGCGTCATCGGCTCGGACGGCTTTGGCTACGTCTTCGACAGCGGCGTGCACCACAAGGTGCTGCAAGTTGGCCACGTCATTATCGGCGATGACGTGGAGTTGGGCGCGAACGTGACCGTGGATCGCGGCGCGATTGGCCCCACCGTCATCGGTAAGGGCAGCAAGGTGGACAACCTCGTGCAGATTGCCCATAACGTGCAGCTCGGCGAACACTGCATCGTGGTATCTCAGGCCGGCATCGCGGGTAGCACCAAGCTGGGTAACTACGTCGTGCTCGGCGGGCAGGTGGGGCTCGCCGGACACCTCAAAATTGGCAACCAAGTCACGGTTGCCGCGCAGTCCGGGGTTATGCACGACATTCCCGACGGCGAGAAATGGTTCGGTTCACCGGCGATGCCCGACCGCCAGATGAAGCGGCAGTTGCTTGCCGCCCAGCAGTTGCCCGAGTTGTTGCGGCGGGTGAAAGAATTAGAAAAGCAGCTTGCAGAGCGGAAGCAGTAGGCGGGGAGTTCGCTACTTCGCGTCCGTGGGTTGCTCAGGTTCGGTTCCTGCCCCGGTCAGATTCTTCTGAAGTGTCTCGGGCGTGACTTCGCCTTCCCAGCGGCTGATGGCAACGGTCGCCACGCCGTTGCCGATGAGGTTGGTGATCGCGCGGCACTCGCTCATGAAGCGGTCGATGCCCACCAGCAACGCCAGCGACGCGATGGGCACTTTCGGCAGCACTGCGAGCGTGGCCGCGAGCGTCACAAAGCCCGCGCCTGTCACGCCACTCGCGCCTTTGGAGGACACCATCGCGACGAGCAGCAGCGTGACCTGCTCGCGGAGGTCAAGCGGCGTGTTGGTGGCCTGCGCGAGGAAGACGGCGGCCATGGTCATGTAGATGTTGGTGCCGTCGAGGTTGAAACTGTAGCCCGTCGGGATGACAAAGCCGACGGTGGAGTTTGAGCAGCCCAGTCGGCGCATCTTTTGGATCATGCCGGGCAGCGCGGTTTCGGAGGAACTCGTGCCCAACACGAGCAGCAGTTCTTGTTTGATGAACACGAGGTAGCGTAAGATCGAAAAGCCGCACAGCGACGCGATGCCGCCGAGCACCACGAAGACAAATACGCCCGCCGTGGCGTAGAAGCCGGCTATGAGCTTCAGCAGCTTCTCTAGCGACTCAATCCCGTAGCTGCCCACGGTGAAAGCCATCGCGCCGAACGCGCCAACCGGCGCGAACTGCACCACGATTTTCATGATGCCGAAGAGAATCTCCGACGCGCGTTCGATGACGCCGAGCACCGCGAGACGGTGGTTGTTTGCCAGGGCGCTGATGGCGAAGGCGGTGAGCGTGGAAACGAGCAAGACTTGCAAAAGATCGCCGGTGACGAACGCGGAGAAGAGCGTGGCCGGGATGATGTTGAGCAGAAAGGCAGTCATCGTCTGCGACTCCGCGCGCTTCGCGTAGCCCTTGGCGATGTCGGGGTCGAGCGTGGTCGGGTCAATGTTGAAGCCCGCGCCCGGCTGGAGCCAGTTCACCACCACGAGGCCGATGACCAGCGCGATGGTCGAGACGACCTCGAAGTAAAACAGCGTCTTCACGCCCACCCGCCCGAGCTTCTTCATGTCGCGCATCGAGGCAATGCCGTGGACGACCGTGCAGAAAATAATGGGCGCTATCATCATCTTCACCAGCGCAATGAAGGCGTCACCTAGCGGCTTGAGCTTCGCCGCGTTCCAATGCTCGGGGGCCGTCTCATCGTGCGGGAAGAGCATGCCGACCAGGATTCCCAGCGCGACCGCGATCAACACCTGGATGTAGAGCACGCGCCACCACGGCGTGCGCTTGGCCGGGGCGGTGGGCAGTTGGGGTACGTTCACGCGGGGCGGAAGGTTGGGGTTCGCACGCGCGGAGGCTAGGCGAAGCCGCCCGGCGGTGCAATCAAGGGCCGATAGGCGATGGCAAAAAACGAGGGCGAGAGCCGCCCGCGTTTTGCGCGAAAGAAAATGGCCGGCCAACTCAGGCGAGGCGCGTCAGTTCACCGGTGCTGTCGCCAAGCTGCTGGGTCTTGATGTCCATGCGGTTGAGCATGGCGAGCCAGAGGTTGTTCAGCGGCGTCTCCTTGGGATAAACGATGTGCTGGCCTGGTTTGAGCGTGCCGCAGCCGCGGCCTGCGAGCAGGACGGGCAGGTTGTCGTGGTTGTGCGCGTTGCCGTCGGAGTTGCCGCTGCCGTAGGCAAGCATCGTGTGGTCTAGCAGCGTGCCATCGCCTTCCTTTACAGACTTCAACTTCCCGAGCAGGTAGGCAAGTTGTGTGGTGTGAAAGCGGTTGATCTGGGCGATTTTAGCTTTCTTCTCCTCGCTGTTGCCGTGGTGAGAAAGGTCGTGGTGCCCCTCGCGCACACCAATGAACGGGTACGGCTTGTTGCTACCCTCGTTCGCGAGGACGAACGTGCAGACGCGCGTCGTGTCGGTCTGGAAGGCCAGCACCAAGAGGTCGCACATAAGTTTGATGTGCTCCTCGTAGGTGGGCGGGATGCCCGTGGGGGCGACGGAGCCGGCGGGGGCTTTCGGCTCGGCGAACTTCCCGGCGCGCTCGATGCGTAATTCCAGGTCGCGGATGGCGGAGAAATACTCGTCAAGCTTGCGCTGGTCGCTGCGACCGAGCTTGCCGTTGAGGTCGGCGAAGTCGGCCTTCACGAGGTCGAGCACGCTTTTGCGCTGTGCATCGCGTTTGGCGCGCTCAGCGGCGGAGCCGGCGCTGAACATTCGCTCAAAGGTCAGCTTGGGATTCACTTCCTTGGGCAGCGGTTGCGTGGCCGAGCGCCAGGACATCGTGGAGGAATACACGCAGGAGTATCCGGAGTCGCAGTTGCCGGCCATTGCGCCTGACTCAGTGCCGATTTCCAGCGAGGCAAGCCGGGTGAGGTCTGCCATGCGGGAGGCGGCTACCTGATCCACGGAAATGCCGGCCCGGATGTCGGTGCCGTCGGTCTTCCGTGGCTGGCAGCCGGTGAGGAATGACGAAAGCGCGCGCGCGTGGTCGCCGCCGCCGTCGCCGTTGGCGCGAGCTTTGTCGGCCGTTAGGCCGGTAAGGATGGAAAAGTCACCACGATACTGTGCAATGGGCTGGAGGATGGCCGGCATTTCGTCGGACAGGGCCCCCTCCAGCTTGGGCGTCCAGTCCACCATGTTTTTGCCGTTGGGTACGTAGAGAAAAGCCATGCGGTTGGGCGCGGCTTGGCTGGCGGGGGTGCTGCCGGCGGCCCAACTGGTTAGCGGCCCCATTGCCTCGAGCCACGGGAGAGCGAGCGAGGCACCTACGCCCTTGAGCGCGGTTCGACGGGAAAGAATTGGCTTGTTCATGGTCTTATCAGACCGCTTTTGGACGAACCCGTCGGTAAATCCTTCACCGTGCATTAACCCAGGCTGGTCGGATAAGGGCTGGACGAGGTGCTGCGCCTTGCTACCGTTCACACGATGTCGAAAGTCACCAAGTCTGCTGCCGCCGCGCCCGCCTCACCCGCCGAAGTGCCTTTCGAGGCGGCGCTGGAAAAGCTCGAGAGCATCGTCGCTAGTATGGAGTCGCAAGACCTGCCCTTGGAGACGCTGCTGGCCCGTTATGAGGAAGGCACGCGGCTCGCGGCGATCTGTCAGGTCAAGCTGGCAGAGGCGGAGCTAAAGGTGAAGCAGTTAGAACAGAAAGCCGGCGGTGAATTCGCTTTGAAGCCTGTGGTTACGAGCGCAGAGAACTAATCGCCCCCGCCAAGCCCCTTGCGGGCCGCACCGGATGGGCGGACATAAGACCATGAGCGGCTCAACGACAACGCGCCAGCGCTCCGCCGGCCCAGTTAAGCAGTTTTCCGTCTTCACGCCGAACCGGCTCGGCCGCCTGCACACGCTCACTACGCTCCTCGCCTCGCGGAACGTTCACATTCTGGGCCTCACCGTACTCGACACCACGGACAGTGCGATTATTCGCCTCGTGGTGGACGACCCTGAGGCTGCACGTGACCTGCTGCAAGAGCACGGCTTTCCTTTCAGTGAAAGCGACCTGTTGGTGGTAGAAATCGAGTCGGAGACACGCCTCAAGGACGTTTTGTCTGCGTTGCTTCAGGCAGAGATCAACATTCATTACATTTACGCGCTAATGACCCGCTCGCGGGACAGCACCGCATTAGCGCTCAACCTCGAGGACCGGGATGTGGCTGAGGAGGCGTTGCGAAAGCATCACTTCAAGGTGTTGGGTCAGGCGGATATTTCGCGCTGACCGGCCGCGTTGCGCTGGCCTTCAATTTTACCGCCCGTTAGGCTAGCCACATGAGTTGGGGTTACCGTGCGTTTGTTCGGCCCGCGCTTTTTGCGCAGGAGTCGGAGGCCATTCACAACCGCACGCTTGCCGCGTTGGGTTGGGCGGCGGAGCGGCCGTGGCTTTGCCGCGCGCTCGCGGCGGCAGTTGATGTGCCGGAGCTGCCAGTGGAATTATTTGGCCTGCGTTTTCCCAACCCCGTCGGCCTCGCCGCTGGCATGGACAAGCAGGCCGCCGCCGTCCCAGCGTGGCGCGCGCTGGGCTTCGGCTTCAGTGAGTTGGGAGGTGTGACGTGGCACGCGCAGCCCGGCAATCCCGCGCCGCGTATGTTTCGCGCGGTAGCGGACAAGGCGCTCGTCAATCGCATGGGCTTCAATAACGGCGGTGCGCGCGCGCTGGCCGAGCGCTTAACCAGCTGGCGCGATCGCGGCCGTTGGCCGGATCATCCCGTTGGCATCAATCTCGGAAAGTCCAAGCTCACTCCACTCACCGAGGCGGCCGACGATTACGCAAACTCCTTTCGGGTGCTCTGGCCGCTCGTGGACTTCTTTGTCGTCAACGTCAGCTCGCCCAACACACCCAACTTGCGCCAGCTTCAGGACAAAGCCGCGCTCGACGAAATCCTCGCCGCGCTCCAACAGGTGAACACCAAGCAAGCGAAGTCTGCAAAGCCCAAGCCCTTGCTCGTCAAGGTTGCGCCCGACCTTACTTTTGAGGCACTTGATGAAATCTTGGAACTGGTCGGCCCGCGCCAGCTCGCTGGCCTCGTGGCGACCAACACCACCATCGCCCGGCCCGCGACCGACGACGCACGGTGCCGCCGGACTTACGCGGAGGCCGGCGGCCTAAGCGGCCGGCCATTGCGCGACCGCAGCACTGAGGTCATCCGCCATTTGTTCCGCCAGACGAAGGGGAAAGTACCCCTCATCGGCGTGGGTGGCATTGCCAGTGCGGCGGACGCGTGGGAGAAGATCACGGCGGGAGCCTCGCTGGTGCAGGTGTATTCTGGGTTGGTTTATGAAGGTCCTGGCCTCGTTGGTGAAATCGCACGTGGCCTGCGTTGGCGAATGGAAACGGAAGGAATGAAGGAGATTGGGTCGGCCGTGGGGATGCAGGCGATGAAACCGTGAAATGTACGCGATCAACATGGTGGCCGGCGATTACCTCAAGCCCGGGCATCTAATGTTGCCGAGCGATCCGACTGTCATGAGGTAGGGGCAGGAGCGGCGTATGTCCGATGGTCGATATGGCCACGTGCGAGCGAAAAGAACGCTTGGCGCTGCGTTCAGCCCTTCATGGCTTCCACCTTGTCCACGTTCGCGGTGCGGAAGTGGCGGTAAATCGTGATGATGAGCGCGAGGCCGACCGCGGCCTCAGCAGCAGCGATGGCGATGGAGAAGAGCGCGAACATCAGGCCGGTCTGCGTTTCAGGGTGCTCGCTGAAGCGCCAAAAGGCGATGAAGTTCAGGTTCGCCGCGTTGAGCATCAGCTCGATGCCGATGAGCACCATGATGGCGTTGCGCCGCGTGAGCGCGCCCGCTAGTCCGATGCAGAAGAGCAGCGCGGAAACGAGGAGATAGCCGGAGAGCGGGGTCATTGCAGGTCCTCCTTGTCTTTCATGGCGATGATGACCGCGCCAAGCATGGCGGCGGTAAGCAGGAGGGCTAGGACTTCCAACGGCAGGACGTAGTCGGTCATCAGCTTCTGGCCGAGGGTTTTCACCGAAACTTCCGGCACGGGGGCAGCCAGGCGTTTGTCTACGGGACTGGCGAGCACGGCGGCGGCCATCGCGAGGAAGGCCAGCACCGCCACGGGCAGGCCGGCCCACGGGGATACAGCGGCCGGCTCGTTTGCTGGCTCCGTGCCGCGCGTTAGTAGAATGGCGAAGACGATGAGAATCGCCACCGCGCCGACATAAACGAGAATTTGGGTGAAGCCGACGAACTCGGCGTTAAGTTGCAGGTATAGCCCAGCCAAGCCCGCGAACGTGAGCACGAGACCTAACGCGCAGTGCACCAAGTTCCGCAGCGACATGGCCGCGACGGCGCTGCCCACGGTTAAACCGGCGAGGATAGCGAAAGAGAGGGTCAAGGTGATTTGTGTTAAGAATTAGTTGGCGAAGCGGTACTCTCGTTTACCGACTTTCGCCTCGAAGCCGCGGCCCAGGAGCCAGTAAGGGATGGCCAACAATGCGAAGCCGCCGATCCAACGGACAGTCATTGGGACGGATGTGACGGATAGGTGCCATAGCCCAGCTACGAACAGGTTGATGAGCGTCATGGGCAGGAGAAACTTCCAAGCGAAGCCCATGAGTTGGTCGGTGCGGAGACGGGGTAAAGTGCCGCGCAGCCAGATGAAGAGGAGAATAAGCGCGACCAACTTTCCGAGGAACCAGCACCACGACGGAATGAAGCCCAGGAACTTGAAGGGCGGCAGCCAGCCTCCGAGAAACAGCGTGATGCCCAGCCCACACATGGCAAAGAGTCCGAGGTATTCAGCAAGGAAGAAAATGGCGAACTTAAAGCCAGAGTACTCCGTGAAATAGCCCGCGATGATCTCAGACTCGGCTTCGGGTAGATCGAAGGGCGTGCGATTTGCCTCGGCTGCGGCCGCGGTGAGGAAAAGGAAGAAGCCCACCAGCCCCCATGGAGTGAAGAGATGCCAACTGTGCAGAAAGCCAAACCGCACTTCCGCTTGGCTCTCGACAATGCCGGAGAGCGATAAGGTTCCGGCTATCATCACCACCGTCAAGGCGGAGAGGATAAGGGGGATTTCGTAAGAAACCATCTGCGCGATGGCCCGCATCGCGCCGAGCAGGGAATACTTGTTGCGACTGGACCAACCGGCCATGAAGACACTCAGTTCAGTGCTCGCGCCCAAAGCGAAAAAGAACAACAAGCCAGTCTGTGGCAAGTCGAGTGGTACCATGTTCCTCCCAAACGGCAGCACCGAATAGGTCAGCAACACGGGAATCAGCAGCGCTATGGGGGCAAGAAAGTGAACTACTTTGTCTGCTGAGCGAGGCACGATGTCCTCCTTGGTGAGTGACTTGATGCCGTCGGCGATGAATTGCCCGAAGCCGGCGAGGCGGATGTTTGTTAAAGGAATGCCCACACGATTTGGCCCGCGGCGGTTTTGGATGCGTCCGAGGCCCTTGCGCTCGATGACGGTCGTGAGCGCAAAGAGTAGCGGAAACACCGCGAGAATGGGCGTGATGGAGAGTGCTGCCGACAAGAGCGGCAGCGCCCATTCCGGCATTACGCCTGCCGCGTGGCCGAGGAGCCACGTTTTTAGCGTGACTGGGAACTGATCTATGGCTTGGAACACTTCGGCCATGGGCTAGGCGGCAGGAGCCGCAGGCGGGGAAGTGGGTTGGGGCGCAGTTGAGGTCGCGGGAGCCGGAACGGGGCCGGCCACAGCGGCGTCGGCCTTGGCTTTTGCTTCCGCAGCGGCTTTGGCGGCTTTGGCTTCGGCGTCGGCCTTAGCCTTGGCTTGGGCTTTCGCGACTTCAGCGGCGAGCACGGCGTCGGAAGCGGCGGCGTCAGCGGGGTGAATCTTGCGGTAGTGCTCGTTGGACTTGGCGAGTTGCTCCTTGTGAATGAGCAGGCCGCCGAAGCGATCCGTGTTGGACAGCTCGAATTCGGTGTCCATCTTGATGGACTCGAAGGGGCAGACCTCGACGCAAATCTGGCAGCTCATGCAGACTGAGATGTCGATGTCGAAGGTCGCCGGATAAAACTGCATCTGGCCTTTGTAATCCGCCCGCTTGTCCTTGCTTTTGACGATGTAGATGCACTGGGGTGGGCATTCTTTTTCGCAAATCTGGCAGGCCACGCAACGCAAGCCCTTCATGGGATCTTCGGTGTCGTGGATGAGCATCGGGAACTGCCGCGCGTTCTCTTTAGGGGCAATGCGCTGCTCCGGATACTCGACGGTAGTAAGCCGCTCGGGGTCGTGGTAGCTGCCAGCGAAGTTCTTCGCCGTTTCCACCATGCCTTTGAGGATGCCAGTGCCGAGCATTCGAGTGCGAAGTTTCAGGGGTTGACTGTCGAGAAGCAAGTTTTCACCGGTCCACCTCGCCCAACACAATGTCCACGCTGCCGAGGCTTACGATGGCATCAGCGACGGTCTGGCCCAGGCACATGTCCTCGAGCACGGTGAGGTTGATGAGGCTGGGCGGTCGGACGCGGTAACGATACGGATTCGGGCTGCCATCACTGATGAGATAGAAGCCCAATTCGCCCTTCGGCCCTTCGATGCGGCCGTAGGCCTCGCCGGGCTTGGGCCGGAAGCCACGCAGCTTCGCTTTGGGATCTACGACTGGGCCTTCGGGAATGTCCTTGAGCGCCGGCTCAAGAATTTTCAGCGACTCCCGCATCTCCAGCATCCGCACCATGTAGCGGTCATACACGTCACCGTGCGTGCCAAGCGGGATGCGGAACGGGTAGCGTGCGTATATGCCGTAGGCGTCCACCTTGCGGAGGTCGTAATCCACGCCGCTGGCGCGGAGCATCGGGCCGGTGACGCCGGCGCTGACGGCCAGTTCTGCCGATAACTTGCCCACGCCTTGTGTGCGAGCCATGAGGATTTCGTTACCAGACAGCAGCGTTTCGAACTCATCGAGGAACTTGGAATACTCAGCGACGACTTTCTTCGCCGCGTCCACCCAACCGGGTGGCAAATCGCACCGACAACCACCAAACCTCATGTAGTTGCACATCATCCGGGCGCCGGTAAGCGACTCAATGAGGTCGAGAATCTTTTCGCGCTCACGGAAGGCATACATTAGCGGGGTGCCAAGTGCGCCCATGTCTTGGAGCAGAAAGCCCGCGAGGCAGGTGTGGTTGAGCAGGCGCGTCAGCTCGGCAGTGATGAGGCGAATATATTCTGCGCGCTCGGGAACTTGCAGGCCGGCCAGCTTCTCGACCGAGAGCGCGTAAGCCCAGTTGTTTGTCAACGAGCAGAAGTAATCCAGCCGGTCCGTGTAGGGCATTGAGGCCAAGTAGCTCGTGTTCTCGGCAATTTTCTCGTGGTTGCGGTGCAAGTAGCCGAAGACCGGCTTGAGCTTCACGATGGTCTCGCCATCGAGCACCACGTCCATGCGGAAGACGCCGTGCGTAGACGGGTGTTGCGGCCCCATCGCGACTTCGAGCAGTTCACCCTCGCGCCCGATGCCGATGACCTCGGCCTTGCGCTGGAAGGTAGGCTTCCCCATCGCTTGGGTGAGATCTTGGAGCGTCATAGATTGCGTTCCATTCGCGGGGGCTTCAGTGGTGGCGCTCACGCTTTCACCTCGTGCTTGGGCATGTGCGCCTTGGCCTTCTCCAACACTTCATCGTGGGCCGTCGGCTCGTATTCGTAGTCGTCGGGTTCGACGTAGTCTTTCCGCATCGGGTAATCCTTGAAGCCGTCCCACATCAGCAGGCGGCGCAGGTCGGGATGCCCATCGAAGAGAATGCCGTAGAGGTCGAACACCTCACGCTCCTGAAACTCCGCACTGCGCCACAGCGGCGTGAGCGAGGTGACCTTCACCGGGTCCGTGCGGCCGGGCGTGCGCTGGCGCAGGATGATCGGCCCGTGCTTCAACGCCATCGAGTAGAGGTGATAGACCACTTCGAGATAGCCAGCGCGCTTGGTCTTCTTCACTTCCTCGACCTCCTTCTCCACGCCGTCCACGACCTTTTTGACCTTCACCTTCTCGGACAACTCGGCGTCGAGGAAATCAACGCCGGTGACATTCGAGCAGTAGTCGAGGCGAAGCCGCGGGTCATCGCGGAGAAACTTGGCGACAGCGAACGCGTGCTCGACGCTCACCAGCAGCGAATGCTGCGCGCTGGGGCTGTCGTTCTTCACGAGGGTCAGTTGCGCGCCGGGCACAGCGGCCTCAACGCGGGCTTTGATTTGCTCAAGGGTTTCCATCGCCATTACTTCTTGTCCTGTTCCGAAATCGCTTTGATGCGGGCAATCAGGTTCTTGTAGCTCGGTCTGTTCCGCTCTTCCGCCGGAACACTTTTCAACGCAGCTCGCATTCGCTCCACAACCCGGCCGCTGAAAACTCCTTCTTCGCTTAGGCTCACCGCGAAATTGACCATCTGCAAAGTCTCCCTCCAGTCGCGGCTCTTGGATTTTACCAGCCGTTCGTAGGCTGCCCGCTTGGCTGCCAAAGATTGCTCGCGCTTTCGGCACGGGTGACAGAGCACGCAGTCGACCTCAAGGCGAAAGCCCAATTCCTCATACCAGTGTTTTTGTTCCTCCGCGAAGAAGATGAACGGTTGGCTGCAACGACGGCAAACTCGCTCCACGTCGAAGTAATGCGTGACTGGGACTGTCGGCTTGTTTTGCTTGGCTGGCTCGGCCTTAACGGCAGTCCCGGAAATTCGAGGGAGTCCTTTGGGCCAGAACGGCTCTAATTGCTTTGCATTCGGGAGGTCTTCCCCTGTCAAGAGCAGCAGACGTCTGCGGATTTCATCTAAATTGGTCGCGTTGTAGTGCAGGTTGACTGAAGCATCGTAAGGGTCAGGGTTTAGCCCCGTGCGACGCGGTCGATGCCCAAAGCGCGGATGCTCGGCATACTTGTCGTATTTCGATTCAAAAGCTTTGTCACGCGCTTTCACTGTTCCGAGAAGGTTCACCGCACCACCACCGCCGGTTCCCACACGTTCGGGTTCTTGGCTGGCACGAGGTCGTGTTCGCCGTAGAGCGGGATGGGAAACTCGCTGGGCTTGTCAGCGTCGAAGTGGTGCGCGCGGTCGGGG
>Ga0194122_10001243_pt1 | contig 31844 bp, 28 predicted proteins | sample TA2MahCa10mmetaG_FD_155487 | JGI IMG/M metagenome (GOLD analysis project Ga0194122, IMG submission 155487) | Freshwater microbial communities from Lake Tanganyika, Tanzania - TA2015021 Mahale Deep Cast 10m | ecosystem: Environmental > Aquatic > Freshwater > Lake | place: Tanzania: Lake... | reverse complement strand
CGATCAGGATCTGGTTCGAGAGATCGGACATACGCTAGAGTTCCGGTTTCGGAGGCTCCGGTTTGGGTTCCTCCGGCTTCGGCTTTGCGGGAATCACCAGCGGGGCGACAGGGGGCCTCGACACTTGGTTCGGCTCCATATTGAAGTTGGGCAGCCGTCCGCCGGCATTCCCCAAGCGGACCCCTTGCAGTTCTCCGATGCGCTTGATTTTTTCGCGCATACGGTCGGCGTCGGTAGAGAGTTTCGGCAGGCTTCCGTCGGAGGGAACGGGGGCCTGGGTTTCGGAGACCTCGGCCGGCGCCATCAGCACGACCGTGCCTGAAGCGGGGCCATCGCCTTCGGGAATCGCCTGGTGTACGCCCTCGAGAACGATCAGCACCTCCTCCAACCCGCGGGAGAGTCCGGCCGGGTCGAGATAGATGTCCTTGAACGAGTTCCCTTGCTTGACGACACGTACTTGCCCAGCCGGGATGCCCTTGGCGAACACACGGTCGTCGCCGGAGGTGAAGAACCACTCGCCTTCCTCCACCTTGATTTCGTTCTGGACGTGATCGACCATGACCTGCGACCGGCCCAGGCCTTTCAACGTTCCAGGCACGCGATTCTTCTGCGAAATGACGCCCGCGGCAAAAGCGGGATCGGTGATCAACAACACTTGCGATGCGGCCGGATAGACGAAGGTGACTTTCCCTACGATGCCGTCCGGCGTGATGACGGCCATGCCGCGCATTACGCCGTCATTGGAACCGCGATCAACGAAGACAACCTTGGAGTTAGCCCCGGTGCCGGTTCCGATAATGCGCGCGGCGACGGTCCTGGCGCGCGTCTGCTGCTGGAACATGGCCAAGGCGCGAACACGGTCGGCGGTCGTCAACTCCGTCCGCAGGAACTGATTTTCCATCTTCATTCGATCGAGTTCCGACTTCAGCCGCTGGTTCTCGGTCTGCGCGTCGAACAGCAAAATGTATTTTTGCAAGAATCCGACTGAGGATCCGCGCATGGAGTCCAGCCCCTTAGCAAGCGGCGTGACGGCGGTGACAGTCACGGAGCGAAGAAGGCTGACATCCTCCTTCGTGCGAACCTGATAGGCCAACAGCACGAGCTGCGCGGCGATGACAATCACCAGGACAGCCAGGTTGCGATAGCGGTTCATCTGCATTCTCCAGCGATCCGAATACGGACCGCGTGGTTACTCGATAGCGATTCGGCGCAACAGCTTGAAGTCGGTGAGCATTTTGCCGGTACCGAGCACGACGCTGGCCAGCGGGTCCTCGGCGATCGACACGGGCAGACCGGTCTCCTCGCGAATGCGCTTATCTAAATTCTTGAGCATCGCGCCCCCGCCGGTCAAAACGATGCCGCGGTCGCTGATGTCTGCGGAGAGCTCCGGGGGGGTGCGCTCCAGGGCGACCCGAATCGCGTTCATGATCGTCGCGACGCATTCCGAGAGCGCCTCACGGATTTCGGAGTCGTCGATGGTAATCGTTCGCGGCACGCCTTCGATCAGGTTCCGGCCCTTGATCTCCATAGTCAGCGGCTTTTCCAGCGGGTAGGCCGAGCCGACGTTCATCTTGACCTGTTCGGCGGTCCGCTCACCGATCAGCAGGTTGTATTTGCGCTTCAGGTACTGCATGATGGCGTCGTCCATTTCGTTACCAGCCACCCGGACCGACCGGGAGTACACAATGCCGGAGAGCGAAATGACCGCGACATCGGTTGTGCCGCCGCCAATATCGACAACCATGTTGCCGCTCGGTTCAGTAATAGGCAAACCGGCGCCGATCGCGGCGACCATTGCCTGCTCGACCAGGTGGACTTCGGAGGCCTTGGCGCGATACGCCGAGTCTATGACGGCGCGCTTTTCCACCTGTGTGATCTCCGAAGGGACGCCGATGACGATACGCGGATGGACCAACATTTTGCGGCCGTGCGCCTTCTGGATGAAGTAGTTCAGCATGCGCTCGGTGACTTTAAAGTCGGCGATTACGCCATCCTTCATTGGGCGGATTGCGACGATGTTGCCGGGCGTGCGGCCGAGCATCTCCTTGGCTTCCTTGCCAACAGCTTCCACTTCGCCGTTCGTCTTGTTGATGGCGACAATGGACGGCTCGTTGACGACTATCCCTTTCCCCTTGGCGAAGACCAAAGTGTTGGCCGTGCCGAGGTCAATCGCGAGATCGGAGGAGAAGAGGCTGAAAAGAGAACGGAGATTCATTGAGGCGGCAAAAAGACGGATCGCCGCCGGGAAGCGGCGCCAGTGCGGGTCCTTTACCAAGCTAGCACGGAAGCAAGGAACTTGACGAGATTTGTGTAATTATTTCAGTCATTTGGGCCGCCGCGGTACTATGGAGGGGTTGTTGACGCGAAGACACTTCGTTACCGGTGGCTTGGTGGCGCTGGCCGGTTGCCGGCCTGAGAGAGGAAACGGATTCGAAGGCCACGCATTCGTGGCGAACGAAGAGGGTTCGGCGGTCGCGGCGGTGAACCTGACGGCCTTCGCGGTGACGCGCCACATTCGAGTCGACGGGCGGCCTACACGCGTAGTGGCTCACCCGGAAAAGAACGCCGTGTGGGCGATGACCGAGAGCCACATTCACGAGATCGACCCGGCAAAGCTGGAGTTCCGGCGGAAGATCGCCTTGCACGGAGCGGCGGTGGACATGCGGTTGGACCCGAAGGGCGAGTCGCTGTGGGTGTTGACGCGCGGTCAGAACCGGGCGACTCAGTTCCAGGTGGACGGTCTTTCGGAAACCGGCGCCGTAGCGCTTCCGGCCGAACCCGTGGCGTTCGATTTTGCGCGGCGAGAGGCACTGGGAGCCGCTGTTTTGAGCGACGGCGCGGCCGTGGTCTTCCGAACGAAAGGACCGGCGGCGAGCGCCACACGGTTGGCGCTGCCATATGCGGTGACGCTGGCAGCGTTCCGTTCGGATGGAAAACAGCTGATGGTTGCTGGCGGGGCGGCACGTCAGGCCTCGTTCCTGACGGTTCCCGATGGGCGGACGGTAGCGCATCTACCCTTGGCGATTGAACCCCGCGCGCTATCGGCGAAGCCGGACGGCGGGGAGATGTACCTGACCGGAGCGGGCCTGGACGCCGTGGTGGTGCTGTACCCGTACCTGGCCGAAGTGGGCGAGACGGTGTTGGCGGGCAAGGGGCCGGCGGCGATGGCGGCGGTGTCAATTCCGGAGCTGGCGTACCTGTTCGTAGCGAATCCGGAATCCGGCAACGTGACGATTCTCGACATTACGACGCACAAACTGGTGGGCGCAGTGTCGGTGGGTAAGGAGCCCGCTTTCCTGACCATCACGCCGGACAATCAGTACGCTCTCGTGTTGAACCGGGCGAGCGGCGATATGGGCGTGATCCGGGTGAAATCGGTGACTCGGAACCGCGGAAAGTCGGCCCCACTGTTCACGATGATTCCGGTGGGGTCGCGGCCGGTGGCCGCCGCGGTTCGCGGAGTGTGATACAACTGCGGGCGATGCGCCTCTTGTTTTTCCTTTCCTTAGTCCTGCCCTCCGCTTCCGGTCAAGCGATCGGCGTGGCGATGCTGATGCACGAGTCGAATTCGTTCAATTCCTCGCCCACCGAGCGCGCCGATTTCACGATCACGCCGGGCGGCTCGAAAAACTGGCGGGAGTTTTTCGCCGCGCAGAAGAATGAGGTGACCGGCGCGCTGGACGTGTTCGGGCCCGAGAAATCGGTACGCGTTGTCGAGGGACTTTACGCATCGGCTACTCCGAAGGGCGCGGTGTCGAAGGAGGCCTACGAGGGGCTGACGAAGGAACTGATCGCGTCGCTGCGCGCTGGCGGTAAGCTGGACGGAATCTTCCTGGCCCTGCACGGGGCGATGGTGGCCGAGACGTTTCCGCAGGCCGACGACGAGACGATGCGCCGCGTGCGGGAAGCGTTTCCAGGCATTCCGATCATCGTCACTCACGACTTTCACGCCAATGTTTCGCCGCGCTCGCTGAGTTATTGCACGGCCTTGATCTCGTACCAACAGACGCCGCACCTGGACACGCGGGAGCGCGGGCAGCGGGCGGCTCGAATTCTGCTGCGGACACTGCGCGGCGAGATCCGGCCGGTGCAATCCATCGTCAAACCGCCGATGGTATTTAACATCCTCTACCACAACACGTTTGCCGGAGTACTGCACCCGATCACCCAGGACTCGATCGCGCTGGAGAAGGCGAACCCGAAGATTCTTTCAGCCTCTGTGCTGGCGGGTTATCAGTACGCCGACGTGCCGTACATGGGGCCGTCGGTGGTTGTGGTGGCCGATGGGGACCGGGATTTGGCCGAGCGGGAGGCCAAGCGGCTGTCGGCCCGGCTCTGGGCCGTGCGCGACGAATTGAAGGTCAACGCGCCGGATCCGGCCACGGCGGTCCGCAATGCCATGCGGGCGGCGAAGTTCCCGGTGGCGTTGATGGACACGGGCGACAACATCGGCGGCGGCTCGGCTGGCGACTCGACGTTTTTACTGGACGAGTTGCTGAAGCAAAGGGCCGAGGGTTGGGTCTTTGTGGTCTACGACCCGGCGGCGGTGGATGCGGCGCTGAAAGCCGGCATTGGCGGCGCATTCGACATGGCCGTTGGAGGTAAGGTGGACAAACTGCACGGCAGACCGGTGCGGGTACGCGGCCGGGTCCGATCGTTCGACGATGGCGCGTACATCGAAACCGCGGTTCGGCACGGCGGCAATACTTTCTACGACATGGGGCTGACGGCGGTGATCGAAGCCGAGGGCTCTACGCGGACCATGAAGAACTATCTGGTACTGACGAAAGAGCGGTCCTCGCCAAATTCCATTCATCAGATCGTGCACCTCGGCATCTATCCGGAACGGCAGAAAATTCTGGTCGCCAAGGGCACCATCGCGCCGCGCGCGGCATACGAACCGGTATCAGCGGAGATCGTGCTGGTCGATTCGCCGGGCGCGACGGCGGTGAACCCCGCGCGGTTTACTTTCGAGCGGGTGCCGAAGGACCTGTTTGGGTTGCGGCCGTAAAGGCGCGCAATAGGTTCTCGCCCAAAAACTTGCGGATGCGGCGCTCGCTCCAGCCGCGTTTCTGCATGGCCACAGTGAGCTTGGGAAAGTCGCGCGCGTCGCGAATTCCGATGGGGAAGGTGGGCCCGCCGTCGAGGTCGGAGCCGAGCGCGACGTGGTCCTCGCCGGCGATCTGAATAGCGGCTTCCACGGGCTCCAGCCATTGGTCGATTGTGCAACGGACGGAATCCGGGGCGCCGGCTATGCCCATCATGGGGTGGTGATCCTTTACAAGCGCGTCCACCTCGAATATGCTCATCTCCTTTGGCTGTTTGGCGATGGCGGTTGTATCCCAGAAGGCGCGGCCGGTTTTTTGGGTGCGGTAGTCGAACATCGGCTTGTAATGAAACTCGCAGCCCGAGTGAAACCCGATGACGCCGCCTTTCGCGGCGAACTCCTTCAGCAGTTCGTCGGACATGGTGCGCGGGATGTTGTTGAAACGCTTCAGGCCGTGGTGCGTGGCCACTACAGGCTTTGAGGAGGTCTTGAGCACATCGCGAATGGTCTGCTCACTGGCGTGGGAGACGTTGATTAAAACGCCGAGGCGGTTCATCTCGGCCACCACCTTGCGGCCATGTTCGTTCAGTCCGCCAAACGGGCTCTTGGCACAGCAGGATTCGGCGAAATGATTGGCCCAGTTGTGGGCCGGCAACTGCATCACGCGCAGACCGGCGCGATGGAGTTCACGCAGGACTCCAAGGTCGCCATCGAGATCGAAGCCGCCCTCGAGATCGAGAACCGCGGCTATCCGGCCGGACTTCGCGATGCGAGTTACGCTGGCGCCGTCGTAGGCGATTGCGATTTTGTCCGGATGCGCGGCGATCTGGGTTTGGGCCAAATCGAGCAGCCGCAGGACGTGGCGGGTTTCGTGCCGCGCGGGGTAGTATTGCTCCTCGACGAAGAGCGAGAAAAACATCGCGTCGATGCCGCCTTCCTTGGCACGCGGCAGATCGACCTGCCCATCCTCGAAACGGTCGGCGATGGAACCGCCTTTGTAGAACTGGCGGTTGATCATGTGCACATGCCCGTCGAAGACGAAGGCTCGCTCATGGAGCGGCTGGGCGGCGAGTGCGATGGGAAGCAGGGCGAAGAGTTTCATGCGGTTTGAATGAAGGGGGCGGCGGGCGGGGCGTAGCGGACGGCTAGGCCCGGCGTATCGAGCGGCTTGCCCTGGCGCTTGGAATCGAACAGGTGCGCGAGGGTGCCGGATGTGAGGAGCGTGCGCTCGACTGGATACGGCGGCTTTCCGGTGAGGAACAGTTCCTCTATGTTGTGAACCAGGCCGTCAAAATGCGGAAGCGGGCGGGACTTCTCCGGCAGGCCGAACTTGAAAGCCTCGATTCGTCCATTCACACGGCCGGCGAAAGCCCAATTCGAAATAAGGCCGTTCAGCAGCAGGCAGGCGGCGTTGAGGCCGTCTTTGTAACGAATGCGGAATAGAACGGGCTTCCTGACAAGTTCGGTGCGCTCGCCGGAGTTGTGCGGCGTCACCTGGAGCGCCGCATCGAGCAGTTGCTTCTGCTCGCCGTCCAGGAGTTCCCACACGCGCGGACCTTCGACGAATTCGACACCAGAGACGCCGCTTTCACCGCCGGCGCGATTCTCGACGACACATTGGAGCGATTCGATGGTGTGGAACCCGTAGGCGTCGTTGTCGCCGTAGCCAAGCGCCAGGGCGCTTTCGAAGCGCTGGCCAGGTTTGGGCGCGAAGTGCGGCGCCCGGATGGTGAGAGGAATCGAAGAGCCGGCGAACCACGGGACCTTGAGCTTGGCGGAGCGGTCATAGAGTTGCTTGGCGCGCTCCCAGGAGTAGGAGAGGTGCTTGTCGAAGAAAGTGGGCAAGGCCCGGCCACGCTTCTCGTAGACGTCGAGAATCTGGGAGTAGAGCTCGTAGCGCGGATACTGCTTTTGGCCAACGTCGTTGTTGGGGTAGTTGCCGTGCTCGCCGATGAAACAGACCGCGTCGATATCCGGGCCGATGGCGGATTCGATGGACGAGTGAATCTGGAAGCCGTGACGGGCGGCGAGATCGGCGCCCATGTCGCGCTCATGGACCTGGTGCATGTAGAGGGTCTTCACATCGCATCGATTCGGATGCCAGCGGTTGTTGGGGGAACACCCAGCCATCAAGCGGCCAAGAATGACGTCGGCGTGAGAGAACCAGTAGTACGTGGTAACGATGGCGGCGACGCGAGGCCGCCGGCGGCTCTGGCCCAGCAACGGTGCGGAAAGAAGTGGAAAGAGTTGGCGGCGGCTCGGAAGCATGCTCATTACATGCTAGACTAGAAACGTCGCCGCCGCGCTTGGCGGCGTTTGTTTGTAGGGGCCGGAGAGATGGCCGAGCGGTTGAAGGCGCACGCTTGGAAAGCGTGTATACGGGAAACTGTATCGAGGGTTCGAATCCCTCTCTCTCCGCCATAACATTCTCGTTGGAGTTCGAGGTTTTGGTGCAATTGCATTCCGCGCGAAGCGGTCCGACTTCCAGCACGCGACCGCGTAAAATCGTCGTGTCGCCGCGTCCGGCATGAGCCGATTCAACGCCAGGCGCGACGCCTTCTTCCCACCGAACCCTCCGTCGCCATATACTTCTATAACCTTCCACGCGCAACGTTCCGAGTATTCGCTGAATTCCGTCAGCAGGCTTCGCAATGCTGGTCCGACGTAGAAGCTCTAGCAGAGAGGGGCCCTTCTCGTAATAAACTTACGTGACTTCCGAACATCTAACAACAGAGCAAAGGCACCACGTGCCCGCGATTGCGCCAGTTCTGTCAGACTGAAGATTCAAACATTTACGACCGTTCTTGTGACTTCGGAGTGTGCATGATTCCTACGGTTCAGGCCACGGTGTTCCACCGCTTCATGGCGACAGGCCGCACTTCGCCTGCCCTTTGCGGGTGTGAAGATGCGACCGGACAGTCTGTGGGCGAACAGGTTGTGAAGCTCCGGGGAGCCTTGGATCGGGGAGTGACCGGTTTGGCGTCGGAACTGGTGGCTTCACGCCTTGCTACCTACTTCGAAATCCCGGTGCCGGCTCCGGTGCTGGTGGCGGTCGATCAGGATTTCGCGGATTTGGTGGCGGCAACTCATCCGTCACACTCGAAGCGAATGCGCGACAGCGTTGGGTTAAATTTCGGATCACGCCAGCTAAACGACGTGATCACGTGGCCGGTGGACCGGGCGGTGCCGGACGCGATGTGGGCGACGGCTGTGTCAACGTTCGCGTTCGATGCCCTGATTCAGAACCCAGACCGGAGGTTCAGCCCGAATCCGAATTTATTCAGCCGGGGAGATCAAATCTTCCTGTACGATCATGAGCTTGCATTTTCGTTCATTGAGGAAATTCTTCCATCGGATAAACCTTGGCGGTTAGATGGGTGCAACTTCCTCTCCGAACACGTCTTCTTCAACCGCTTGCGCCGCAAGGACATCGATCTGACCGGATTCACGGAATTGCTTGCCGCCTTACCCCGAAAAGCACTCCCGGCAATCCTGACGGAAGTCCCGGCGGAGTGGAACAATGGTGGCTTGTCGAAGATCAACCGACATCTACTCTCCGTTGCCGGAGAATCGGCGAAGTTCGCCGATGAAATCAGAAAGAGGCTGGCATGAGAACCCCGTATACCTTCAGCGTCTTGCGCTACATCCACGATGCGGTGACACAGGAATTCATCAACATCGGGGTCGCCGTGTACTCCCAACAGGCGGGCTTCTTGCGGGCGATTTGCACCGCGCACTATTCGCGCGTGACCCACACCTTCACGAAGATCGACGGCAACCGATTCCGCCAACTCACCCGGTATGTCCAATCAGAGATAAATGCGATTGGTGAAACTTTGCCGGACATGCTTCCGTTTGAGCCGGTGCGCACCATCGACCAACTTCTGAATCGGGTGCTTCCACCCGATGACAGCTCCATTCAGTTTTCGAATCCGCCGGGTGCCGGGTTGTCCACAGACCTCGACAAGACACTGAGTGAGCTTTTTGATCGCTACGTTGAACGGTATGCCGTTCGTCCCGGCGCCGCCCGCCGGGACGACGAAGATGTCTGGCGCGTCTTCCGGGCACCACTGGAGCGGCGCCACGTCACCACCCACCTTGCGCCAAAGCGCATCATGGCATCCAGCTACGACTATGAGTTCGAGCGGGCGTGGAAGAACCGGATTTGGCATGTGTATGAACCCGTGTCCTTCGACATGATGGATGCCGGATCGATTTTGGAGAAGGCGAATCGTTGGGTGGGCCGGGCGACCAGCTTGAACGACAGCAGTGAGAGCTTCAAGATTCACATGCTGTTGGGAGAACCGCAAGACGAACGATTGCGCAGCGCGTTCGAGAAGGCGCAGAACATTTTGAACAAGATGCCGGGGCAGAAGGAGTTGGTGCGGGAGACCGAAGCCGATGCGTTTGCGGACGAACTGGCGCGGGAGATCGGTGAGCACGTGGAATAGCGGCTCATATAGTTGTGTCCACGAAGCTGGAATCTTGGCACGTTCATTCCATCTTTGCCGAAATTCTGACATTGACGCATCAACGGCTTGCGACGAACAAAGACTTGCTCAATGGCGGGAAGACCGAATCCCTCTCTCTCCGCCATCAAAAAGCGTTCACCGCTTCAACTCCTCATCCACCGGCACCCTATATCCCGTAACCAGCCGGTTCGTCTCGTTGGCCATCCCTACCACGGCCATCATCTCGGTGAACATCTCCGGCGTCATCCCTTTCTTTTCCGCCGCCGCGGTGTGGGTCGCAATGCAGTAGTCGCACCCGTTCGTTACGCTCACCGCGATGTAGAGCAGCTCCTTCATAACCGGGTCCAGCGCGCCCGGCCCCATGATTTCTTGAATGCTCTGCCATGTCCGCCTCATCGTGGCGGGATCGTTCGCCAGCGCTTTCCAAAAGTTGTTCACGCGGTCCGTCTTCCGCACCCGCATGATGTCGTCGAAAATCGCGCGGGCCTCGGGCGAGGCGTCGTCGTATTCAATCAGTTTCATGCCTGCATTATCCTTCGGCGCGAAGACGGTATCCTACACCGAGATGCGCCTGGCCCTTTTCCTCGGGATGCTGCTCGCCTTCATCCTCATCCCGTTCTTCCTTTTCGAGGATCACTTCAACGTGCTGGGCCAGCGGCTGCTCACGCAGCATCGCAACGCCTGGTGGCTCTCGCCCGCCATCGCCGCGCTCCTCGCCGCCGACGTTTTCCTTCCCGTCCCGTCCAGCATTCTCTCCACCGCCGCCGGCGTGCTGCTTGGCGTTCCGCTCGGCTTCCTGACGAACTTCGCCGGGATGACTCTGGGGTCGATCCTCGGTTTCGCCACAGGCGGCCCGGCCGCGCAGCGCACCCTTTCGTCCGGTGACAGGCTGCGTCTGGAGCGGCTCTGGTCGCGTTGGGGTCCGTGGACCCTCGTACTCACCAGACCCATCCCGGTTCTGGCCGAAGCCGCTGTGCTGTTCGCCGGAGCCTCCCGAATGCCGCGCGGCCGCTTTCTCCGTTTCTCAACCCTCGGCAATGCCGCGGTATCGTTGTTCTACGCCGTGGCCGGTTCGTATGCGGGCCGCTGGATATCATAGGAACACGATGCCCAAAGTGCTCATGATCGCCAGCGAAGCCGCTCCCTTCGCCAAGTCCGGTGGTCTCGCGGACGTACTCGGCGCACTGCCGGCCGCGCTGCGGCGCCAAGGTGTCGAAGCGAGTGTCGTCCTTCCGAAGTACCGTGGAGTGCACCCTGCCGGCATCGAAAAAATCTGGGATGATCTGCCCGTCTGGATCAATAACTTCGAGCACCACACGGCCATCTGGCTGCTGCGGCGGGACCAGGTCAACTTCTACTTCGTGGACGCTCCGTGGTTCTTCGATCGCGATGGATTTTACGCTTCCTATGGGAACGACTACGGAGACAATCACCTCCGCTTCGCCGTATTCTCCCTGGCCGCTCTGAGCATTGCCCGCCAAATCGAGCACCCCGATGTTATCCATTCGCACGATTGGCAAGCCGCGCTCGCACCTATCTACGCCCGCACCTGGTTCCCGGCGGACCCGGCGCTCAGCCACGTTAAACACGTCTTCACCATTCACAACCTCGGGTATCAAGGCCGCTTCGCCGGCGAAAGGCGCCATGAACTCGGTATCGACGATCGCACCTTCACTCCTGAGGGCGTCGAATACTTCGGCGACCTGAACCTCATGAAAGGCGGCATCGTCGCCGCGGACGCCGTTACCACCGTCAGCCCAACCTATGCCCGGGAAATCCAGACGGCGGAACACGGCTTCGGGCTGGATGGCCTGCTGCGCGCCCGTGCCTCGGTCCTCTCTGGAATCCTGAACGGCGTCGATTACAACGATTGGAATCCCGCTACCGACAAGCTCTTGCCGGCCAATTACGACCTCGCTAATCTTGGCGGCAAAGCGATCTGCCGGCGGGCGTTGCTGGAGGAAATGGGCTTTGGACCGGAGGTCTGGGATCGCCCGGTCATCGGTGTCGTCTCCCGATTCGCCGAACAAAAGGGTTTCGACCTTCTGCAGCCGATCGGCGACGCGGTAGTCGCCGAGGGCGTTACGCTTATCGCGCTCGGGAACGGCGAGCCGCATCAGGAATGGATCTTTCATAACCTCTCCGAACGGCACCACGGCAACGTCCGGGTTTGGCACGGGTACAACAACCGGTTGGCGCACCTCATCGAAGCCGGCGCGGATATGTTCCTGATGCCGAGCCGCTATGAACCTTGCGGACTGAATCAAATTTACTCGTTGAAATATGGGACACCGCCGATCGTCCGGGCCACCGGCGGCCTGGAAGACACAATCGACGAATCGACAGGCTTCAAATTCGGCGAGTACTCGCCGGAAGCGCTTCTGCATACCATCCGTTGGGCGCTGGTCAACTGGCGCGACCGGGAGGGCTGGCTCCAGCGCATGCGCCTGGGCATGGGAAAAGACTATTCGTGGGATCGTTCCGCGGGTGAATACGCGGCTCTATACCGGGGACTTCTCGGAACCTGAATCCTTTCGGCCTTCACGGCATCCAAAATCGGGGAGATAATAACAAAATGGCTGGTCAAAACACTCTTACCTTTACCGACGCCTCCTGGGACGCCGATGTCCTGCAGTCGGACAAACCCGTCCTTGTGGACTTCTGGGCAACCTGGTGCGGCCCTTGCCGCATGATCGCGCCGACGGTAGACGCGCTTGCCGACGAATATGCGGGCCGCGTAAAGATCGGCAAGCTGGACGTCGACTCGAACCCGGAAGCGCCCGGCCGCTACGGCGTTCGCGGCATCCCAACGCTGCTCGTGTTCAAGGGCGGGCAGGTTGTAGCCCAGAAAGTCGGCGCGGCGGGCAAGGCGGACCTGCAGGCGTTGATTGACGCGCACATCAGCTAAGTGCAATTTTTCGATTCGGAGAACGGGAGGCGCGGCAAACGCTTCCCGTTTTCTTTTGGGATCATGAATATTCATGCGAATCTCGGTTTTGGGCGCGGGCAACATGGGCGGTGCGTTGATCGGTGGAATTCTCAGCGCCGGCGCGGCCAAGCCGGAGGAGGTGTGGGCCACCAGCCGCACACCGGAGCGCGCCGCGGACCTTGCCTCGAAGTTTGGGATTCAAGCCACGGCCGGCGAGAATGCGAGCGCCGCGCGGGACGCCGAGATCATCGTTCTCGCGGTTAAGCCGGGCAACGTTCCGAAAGTGGTGCGTGAGATCCGGGATTCGCTGGACGAGACACAGATCCTCATTTCGCTCGCCGCCGCGCTGCCCATCTCGATCATTGAAGACGCGGCCGCCTGCCAGCTGCCCGTGTTCCGCGCCATGCCTAACATCCCGGTAGTCGCCGGCGAAGGTGCGATCGGCATATGCCACAACCGGATCGCACGGCCGGAGCATCGAGAAATTGTCGAGCGTATTTTCCGCGCCGTCGGGGTGGCCGTATGGGTCGACGAGGACCAGATGGACGCCGTCACCGCACTCTCGGGCTCCGGCCCGGCCTACATCTACATGGTGATCGAAGCGATGATGGCGGCAGGCGTAAAAATGGGGCTCTCGCGGGAAGTTTCGCTGCGCCTGTCGGAACAGACTGTGCTCGGCGCAGCCAAACACGCCAAGGAGTCAACCCTGCATCCCGCCATATTGCGGGATCAGGTGATCACGCCTGGCGGCACCACCATCGCCGCCATCCACGAATTGGAGCGCCACGGGCTGCGGTCGATGCTGATATCGGCCATTGAAACCGCCACCCATCACGCCGGACGCCGCACTGCCGCCCTTCTCGAAGAGATAAAACGACACGAATCATGAGCCAACACATTCTCTCCATCCACGCCCACCCCGATGACATGGAGATCCTGGCGGGTGGAACCATGGCCCTTCTGGCCGGACTCGGCCACCGAATCACGGTCGTTACCATGACGCCCGGCGACTGCGGCTCCGCCGAGCATTCGGCGGTCGAAATCGCGGCCATCCGCCGGCAGGAGGCCGCCAACGCCGCCGCGCTCATCGGCGCCGCCTACATCTGCGCGGAGTTTCGCGACCTCGCCATCTTCTCCGACGATCGTTCCCGCCGCCGCGTCGTTGAGCTGATCCGCACTGTCCGTCCAGACATTGTCGTCACCTCCGCGCCTACCGATTATCACTGCGACCACGAAGCCACCAGCGCGCTGGTTCGCGACGCCTGCTTCGCCGTCTCGGCTCCCAACTATCTCACCGGCCCAGCCAAACCCCTGAATCGTATCCCCCACCTCTACTTTATGGATTCCGTCGAAGGGTCCGATCGCGACGGCAATCCCGTGCAGCCGCACTTCGGAGTCAACGTGGAGGCAAAGCTAGACATAAAGCGGGAGATGCTCGCCGCCCACGCCAGCCAGCGCAACTGGTTGTTACGCCAGCACGGCATGGACGACTATCTACGCACCATGGAGGAATGGACGCGCAAGAGAGGCGCTACATACGGCGTGCCGCTCGCCGAAGGCTTTCGGCAATACACCTACCATCCGTACCCGGACTCTCCGCTCCTGCAGGAACTGCTCGGCGCGGCGCTACTTCGCTAACGCGATCTCTTCGACGATCTTCAGTAGCAGCGCCGTCCCCTCGCGCAGTGTGGTTAGCCGGATCCTCTCGTCGTTGCCATGCGCGCGCCCCGGCTTATCGTCGCGCCGGAATACCGGCACTCCGTAAACCGCCATGCCTTTCGCCCGCAAAAACGCACCGTCGGTGGCGCCGCGCGACATATAAGGAATCACCGCGGCCTTCTTGGCCGTCGACAGAAACACGCGCTCCATCGCTTTATACAGATCCGTCGTCAACGAGCTCGGCTCGGTTGCCGGCATCACCTGCCCAGGCTCGGGAAGAATCTCGATCAAAGGATCGTTGATCAGCTTGCGAAACCGCTCGTAGACCTCTTCTTTCGTTTCGCCGGGCAGCCGCCGGACATCGAGTTGCGCTTCCGCCTGGTTTGGAATCACGTTCACTTTCATGCCGGCGCGCAGCATCGTCGGAGACACGGTCGTGCGCAGTTGCGCATCCAACTCCGGGTCGCGATCCCCAATCTCGTTCGCGGTCTCGAACATCGTACGGTCGCTCTCGAGCTTGGGCAGCAACGGCTGCATCCAGCGGTACTCATCCAGCTTGGCCAATTCGCGAAAATAACGGCGTGTCGTCGTATTCATCTGCACGGGCATGTACGCCTTAACGAGCTTCGAAATCGCGTCGGAAAGATGCGCCACGGCATTATCCTTCCTTGGCAGGGAACCGTGCCCCGCCGACCCGCGCGCCACCAGGATGACCCGCGTCGGCACTTTCTCCGAAGTTTGTACCTGAAACACGTCCGTTCCGTCCGGCGTCAACTCGCGCGCCCCGGCTTCGTTCAACGCGAACTCCGCGTCGATCTTCGGCCATGCGTTCTGTATCAGCCATTGGATTTCGGTCGAACCCGCCTCCTCGTCCGCTTCGCACAGGAAAATCACATCGCGATTCAGCCGCCCCCCGCGCTTTTTCAATTCGACAAGCACGGACATTTCCGCCGCCAGCAGAGCCTTGGTATCCACGGCCCCGCGCCCATAAACGAAACCATCCTTCTGAAATGCTTCAAAAGCGGGCACCGTCCAGAGTCTCGGCTCAATGGGCACAACATCGCTGTGCGCCATCATCAGCAACGGACGCTTCGAACCGTCCCCGCCCAGCCGCGCGATTACATTCAAACGGTTGGGATCTCCGCCGAGCACCTCGCTCCGAATCCCCACTTTCTCAAGCTCGGACTCGATGTAGCGCGCTACCAACGTCTCATTCCCCGGTGGATTGGACGTGTTCAGCTTCAACAGCGCCACAAGGTATCGCTGCGCACGATCCTCCGGGGTCTCCGCGCCCAGCAGGAACGTCCCCGCAACCAGCAGAATCAGCCTCATTTGTCGATTATCGCGCTAGAGTAGTAGGAACGCATGTTGTTTCGCTTGTTGACCGCGGTAGCGGTCGCTGCCGCTCAGGAGCCGCCCAAGAAACAGATCGTGGTTGTAACGGGCGCTTTTGAATCGATCCCGCTCGAGGAGTCCGAGCGTTCCGTGCGCGCGATTCCAGCGCGTGCACTCGCCCCGGTCGCAGGCACGATTTCGGATCTTCTCAACTTGGACGCTTCGCTCGACCTTCGCGAACGGGCGCCCGGCGCCATTCAGAGCGGCCTCTCCATTCGCGGCGGCAGTTTCGGCCAGACCCTCGTGTTGTGGAACGGCATGCGGCTGAATAGCGTGCAGTCCGCGAACCTCAATATGGACGTACCCATTCCGCTCGACGCGCTGTATCAGGTGGAAGTTCTGAAGGGCTCCGGATCCACCCTGTACGGCTCGGACGCCTCGGCGGGCGTCGTCAATTTCATCACGAAAGCTCCGGAAAGCCCGGAAGTCCGCCTGCGAACGGGGCTTGGCAACTGGGGCACCCAACAGCAACGCGCGTCGCTCGCCTTCGCAAACAAGTCCATCGCGCAGCATCTGTCGATACAACGCGATTTCTCTACCGGTTTCGCCGAGAATCGCGACTTCCGCAACCTCTCGGCCGCGTCCATCACGAATTGGAAGCGCACGGAAATTTCGATGGCTCTGAACGATCGTCCTTTCGGCGCCGACCGCTTTTACGGTAACTTCAACTCCTGGGAGCGTACTAAGAACTGGTTCGCGGGACTGCGCCAGGGGCTCGACCGCAAGACGGACCTGCACTTCGCCTACCGCCGCCACACCGATCTGTTCGTTCTGTATCGCGACCGCCCTCAAGTGTTCACGAACCGGCACATCGCCGAAAGTTATCAGGTCCAACTCCGCCGCCGCGAGGAACTGACCACCACCTCCAACCTCCACTACGGCGTCGAGGGCCTGCACGATTCCATCAATAGTTCGAACCTCGGCGTTCATTCGCGCAGCCGCGCCGCCGCATACATCTCCTATGACGTCCGCGCCCTGAACCGTTTCTCCTTCACCGCCGGCGCGCGAGAAGAGGTGTATCGAAACGTGCAGCAGCAGTTCAACCCCACGGCGGCCGCCGGTGTCTGGATCAACGGCCATTTGAAACTGCGGGCATCCGCCTCGCGCGCATTCCGCCTGCCGAGCTATACCGATCTCTATTACCGCGATCCCGCGAATATCGGCAATCCGCTGCTCCGTCCGGAGAGTGCCTGGAGTTACGAAGGCGGTCTCGATTGGAATGCGGCCGGCCGGTGGCGAGGTGCGGTGAATGTCTTCCAGCGCCGGGAACGGGATGGGATCGACTACGTCCGTTCGAGCCCGGCCAGCATCTGGCGAGCCACAAATTTTCAGAGGCTGAACTTTACCGGTGTCGAATTGAGCGCCGGCACCAACATCCGCCGGCACCTTCTGGAGTTTTCCTACACGGCGCTGAACGGCGCACAGTCCATTCTCGGTACGTTGCAATCGAAGTATGTGTTCAACTATCCGCGTCACTCCGGCCTGTTCGCCTGGCAGGCGTCAGTGAAGGACGTAAGCGTGCGCACCCGCGTCGGCGCACTGGAGCGGTTGGGCCGCAACCCATACGCCGTCTGGGACATCTTCTCTTCATGGAGCCGGGGACCGGTCCGTCCGTACCTGCAATGGACCAACATCACCTCAAGCCGCTACGAAGAACTAATTGGCGTCCCCATGCCCGGCCGCGGCTTCGTGGGCGGCGTCGAGTTCGTTTGGGCCAAGAGCCGATAGGGATACAATGAAAGCGGTGTTTCGCGCCCTCCTCGCCTGCTTCTGCGCAGTCTCATCGCTCCACGCGCAAACCGGTCAGCTTGACTCGAGCCCGGCGCTTTTTAGCGTGATGGCCGCGTTGAACGCCGCCGGCTACGACGTCGACGCGCAGTCGCCGAACAACCACCCTCTCCGCGCCGCCGTCACCCAGCACCTCAAAGGGAAAAACCTCGCCACCGTCGCGGAGATTAAGGATTTCCTCGAAAAACGGCGGATGAACGGAAAAAATCTTGAGCTCAGCCGGTTCATCTCTTTCGCTCTTTCGGTCGAATCACCGCCCACGTTCAAACACAAGTTCCAGCCGCATGAGATGCCGCCGGATATCGTTCCGCTGGAGGGCTTCGACGCGTTGATGGTCCGCTTCCATAAGGAGGCCGATATCGACACGATCTGGAAACAGGTGCAGGGCCACGTTGACAAGGTACTGGCGGGTTACCAGGAATCGTTCATCAAGACCATCACCGAAGTCAATGGCTATCTTAGGAATCCCACCAGCGGGTATGTCGGCCGGCGATTCCAGATCTTTATCGAGTTGCTCGGCCCGCCGAATCACATTCAAACACGGGAATACAAAGACGACTACTACATCGTCTTAACACCGTCGCCCGAGCCGCCGCTGGACTACCTTCGCTACGCATACATTCGTTACCTGCTCGATCCGCTTTCCTTCAAGTACGCCGCAAATCTGGAGAAGAAGAAGCCGTTGATCGATCTGGCGCAGGCCGCCCCGGCGCTGGAAGAGTATTACAAGAACGATTTTCAACTCCTCACCACCGCGTCCCTGGCCAAGGCGGTGGAAGCCCGGCTCCGCAAGGACCCAGCCCTGGCGGCGCAGGCTTTGAAGGAAGGGTTCATCCTAACGCCGTACTTCGATGAGGCGCTCGGCATCTATGAAAAACAGGAGGTCGCGATGCGTCTGTACTATGCGGAAATGATCGATGCGATCGACCTCCGCAAGGAAGACAAGCGCCTGCAAACCGTTGAATTCATTACCACACGGCCAGTGCGCTCGGTTAAGGTCGCGCCGGTGGAACGGGAAGTCCAGCCAACGGGCGTCTTCAAGACCCTTGAAGACGCGGAAGACCTGTATCGGGCCAAGAAATGGGCCGAGGCCAAAACGGTGTTCCTTCGCGCTTTGCAGGAGTCCGGCGAGAAGCCGCTCCATGCCAAGGCCTACTATGGCCTGGCCCGTATCGCTGTGCAGCAGCGCGACCCGGAACTGGCCGTGAAACTCTTCGAAAAAGTTCTCGATCTCAATCCTGAAGGCTCCGTCCGATCTTTGAGTCATGTCAACCTCGGGCACCTTTGGGTCATCGCCGGCGAGCCGGAGAAAGCAGTCGAGCAGTACAAGGCGGCGCTCACCGTGCCGGGCATTTCGCCAGCCGCGAAAGCGGCCGCCGAAAAAGGCTTGAAAGAACAGACCATCAAGGAGAAATAATGCGCAATACGCTCTCAATCATTTTCGCTTCGGCCGCCCTGCTGGCCCAGGGCCCGCAACCCAAGTCCCAGAAGGAGCTCGATGCGATCAACCTCATGTTCCAGGCTGCGGACAACGACGCTCGCATCAAGGCGGCCAACGAGTTGATCACCAAATTTGCGGATACGCAATTCAAGCCCCTCGCACTCTACATGCTGACAACCGCCTACTACGACAAGAAGGACTTCACGAACACCGTCATCCAGGGTGAGCGTTGCGTGGACGCCGACGGAAAGAGCGCGTTCGGCGCCCACTGCCGCGTCATGATCGCCACCTCCCTTGTCTCCACCACCAAGGAATTCGACTTCGACAAAGAAGAAAAGCTAGGCAAGGTCGACAAGCTGGCGAAGGAAGCCATTGAAGTCGCCAAGGCCGCGCCGAAGTTCAATCCGAACCTGACGGACGAACAATGGGATCAGGCAAAGAAGGGCTACATCGGGGAAGCGTTTGTCGCGCTCGGCATGGCGGGACAGGTCCGCAAGAACTGGAACGCCGCTATCGACGCCTACAAATCCGCCGCGGAAAACGATCCCGGCAACTCACCGACTTTCGTCCGGCTCGGCATCGCTCAGGCCAGCGCCGGCAAACTCGATGACGCGATCGCCACGTTCGACAAACTGCTGGCCATGCCGAACCTGGATGCCGCGGTCGCCAGTATCGGCAAGGCCGAAAAGGAAAAGGCGGTCAAGGCAAAGGGAGCCAAGTAATCTGCCCCCGCGCGGTGCGGATCTCGACGCTCTTGAGGCCCGGCTCGGTTATCCGTTCCGGGACAGGACGCTCCTAGTCCGCGCCGTCACCCACAAGTCCCACCCGGCGGAGGCGTGTTCCCCGGAACCGGCCCCGAAATCCCCCGAGGCCGACAACGAGCAGATGGAGTTCCTAGGCGACGCAATCCTGGGTTTCGTAGTCAGTGAAGCGCTGTTCGCCAGTTTCCCCTCCTACCCGGAGGGGAAACTTTCGAAGCTCAAGTCCTGGCTTGTCAGCGCGTCGCATCTGCACTCGGTCGCCGAGAAGCTCGTCCTTGGCGATGCCCTCCTGCTGGGCAAGGGAGAGGAAATGAGCGGCGGCCGGGCAAAAAAGGCGATTTTGTCGAACGCCGTCGAAGCGCTGCTGGCGGCTGTGTACCTGGATGGCGGCCAAGACGCCGCCCGCGCCTTCGTTCACCGCTTCGTTCTCCCGGATACAAGCAACGGCATCGACGCAGCCTATCCGGATACTGTCGCCGATTTCAAGAGCGCTCTCCAGGAGCGCGCCCAAGCCCTGAACCTGCCCCAGCCCAAGTACCAAATCGTAGAGGAACGCGGCCCCGAGCACGCCAAGACATTTACCGTCGAAGTCCGTGTCGGCAAGGCGCTCACCGCATCGGCCGAAGGGGTTTCCAAAAAAGACGCCGGCCAGCGAGCGGCCGAAAAACTCCTCTTCCACCTCCCCTCCCCCTAAGATTCTCTTCCCCTTCTCCGATGAGTCTTACATACCATGTTCGCCATCATCGGCATCGTTGTTGTCATCGGTTCGGTCGTCGGGGGCTACGTCCTGTCCCACGGCAATCTGAAGGTCCTTGTCCAGCCCTACGAAATGCTGATCATTCTGGGCGCGGCGCTCGGCACGTTGTTCATTGCCAACCCGCTTCCCGTGATCATTGGCGTATTCAAGGGCGCTCTGGGAATTTTCAAGGGCTCCCCGTACAACAAGGCGTTCTATCTCGAACAGCTCAAGATGCTCAATGATGTCTTCAACTACGCCAGGAAGAACGGCCTGGTGAAACTGGAAGCCGACGTCGAAGAACCGGACAAGAGCCAGCTGTTCTCCAAATATCCCAAATTCATCAAGGACCATCACGCCGTACATTTTGTGTGCGACACGTTGCGGATGAGCATCTCCGGCGGCGTCGGCCACTTTGAAATTGACCAGATGATGGAACTCGACATGGAGATCCATCACCACGAGAGCAACGTCCCCGTCACAGCGCTTACCACGGTTTCCGACGCCTTGCCCGGCCTCGGCATTGTCGCCGCAGTGCTCGGAATCGTGATCACGATGGGTGCGCTCGGCGGCCCCCCAGAAGAGATCGGCCACCACGTCGCCGCTTCCCTCGTTGGGACGTTCCTCGGAATTCTGATGTCCTACGGATTTTTCGGACCCATCGCCGGCAGCATGTCCAAATCCAACGACGCCACCAAGGAGTACTACAATTTCCTGCGCGTCGGACTCATTAGTTTCATCCGCGGCGCGGCGCCCATTCTGGCCGTCGAGTTCGCCCGCCGGTCCATCCCCGCCCACGAGCGCCCTACTTTCAAGGAGATGGAAAAGACCTGTAAGGGCGGCGGGGGTGCCTAATGGCTGACGAGCACGCCAAAGAACAGCCGATCATCGTTATCAAGAAGATTAGCGGCCATGGCGGGCACCATGGCGGTGCCTGGAAAGTCGCCTACGCCGACTTCGTCACCGCGATGATGGCGCTATTCATGGTGCTGTGGCTTCTAAACGCCAGCCAGGAGACGCAAAAAGCAATCGGCGGCTACTTCCAGGATCCCGAGGGCAACGGAAAACTAATCGGATCAGATATGGCCGGCGCCGGAGGCGAATCGATCGACTTGGCGGCCAAGGACATGGAGAAGCTGAAAGAGAAGATCTCGCAGTCGCTCAAGGAGTCCTCGAAGTTCAAGGAACTGGAAGACAAAATAGTCATGGTTGTAACGGGCGAAGGTCTGCGTATCGAACTTCTGGAGTCCGACACCGGCACCTTTTTTGAGTCCGGCAGCCCGGTTCCCACCGCACAGGCGACTGAGATCATTGGAAAGCTGGCGCAAGAGGCCGGTAAGCTGCCGAACAAACTGACGATTGAGGGCCATACGGACTCCAAACGCTTCGCCGGAGACTACAGCAACTGGGAACTTTCGGCCGACCGGGCTAATACGGCCCGGAGGATTATGCAGGTCCACGGCGTTCGCGAGGATCAATGTATTCAGATCCGCGGTTTTGCCGATCAGACCCTCCGCAAAAAAGAGGACCCGAGCGATCCGTCCAACCGGCGTATCTCGATTATTATTCACCACTTGGAAGGCCCCAAGAAAAAACCGGCTGACAAGGCGGCCAAAGCCGAGGGCGGCCATGGTGAGGAGAAGAAAGCGGACGCGCACGGGGAAGAGAAAAAGGCCGATTCCAAAGGCGACAGCCACGGTGCAGAGAAAAAGGCCGATTCCCACGGCGACAGCCACGGTGCGGAGAAGAAGCCGGCAGCCCATTAGCCGGCCAAAACCCTTAGGACCAAAACGTTACCTCCAACATCCGTTCTACGTAGCAATTTGTCTTGCACCCGAACCAAGGCGATGGTAGTCTAAGGGCACGTGGAGTGATTTAGGCAACCGTTCGTATCGAATTCTTGCCTGCTACTTGCAACCACGGAAAAAAGTGCTAAAGGCCGACGTGTGTACCGGGACGTACCTCTCAGTTCCCTACCTATACCGTTTGCCCGCAACAAGGAGAGTGGTATGTCGGTTCTGCTATCTTCGCCCATTGAGGGTGAACTCGTTCTAGTGCGCGTGCGAATCGAATCCCGTCAACTGGAAGACGTTTTGGAATCGCTCGCCGAACTTCCCTTCCCGGTCAATCCGGACCTGTCCCATTCGGGCATTCAAAGCCTGATCGAGTTCCCGGCATTTGCCGCCCGGATCGACGCCGTCAGGAAGACGCTCGAGTCCTTTGGCGCTGAACTCACCACCCAATCCATGCTCGCAGCCATCCAGCGCTAGCTAAGGCTGCGGCTCCGCATTCGGATTCCGAAGGGCGAACGTCACGACATTCGAAACGTATACGTCCTGGGCGATTGTAACCTGCGTGAATTCGTTCGTCGGCATGTCCGAATTCAACTCCAGATGGACCTCGTAGAGACCGATAAACCCTGGTTTCAGACCGGCGAACAGGACGTTCGCCGTCTTGCCGCCCGCCAGCGAGGAGACGAATTCGAACGGCTCGTTCAACTCGGGTCCCGTGTAGGCCAACCCGGTCCGGACCGCTTCCTGCGCCGCGGGATCCTTCAGACGTCCCAGCCCGGTAGCGGTCAGAACGATCGTTTCACCCGGCAGCGCCGGATTGTCGCGGTTGATGAAAGCGCCGGCGCGATTGGCGCAGCACAGCGCCGGAGTTGTCGCGGTCATAATGACCTGGCCGCCGTCGTTCGACTTGGCCGTGTACTTAATCCCGTTCCCGTCGGGACCCGGCTGTTTTGCCTTGAGTCGAATACGGGTGAAGAGCCCGGCCGGAAACGCCGTCACCCGCTCCTCGGCATTGGCGTTGATGCGGCGGATGACCTCGTCGCGAATCGTTGCGAGCGTGTCGCCGGTTTTCACGGTATAGGAGTATTCGCGCTCCTCGATCGAAACGGTCGCGATATCACCCGCATTTGCCGTTCCATCCACGGAAACGGTGCCGGTCGCGCTATCGGAAAAGTGCGTCGCAACGCCGACGCGCGGGTCGTCGCCGTCGTATGCGAAAATGCCGGGATTCTGCGGGATGATAGGAACCGCCACAGGGGAGGTAGTCACGACCGATCCGTCGCGGCGCTCGATGCGCAGGTACGCGTTGGAACCGGTCGCATCGGCCACTTCCCAGGGAACCTGGGCATTCACTTGCCCTGGCGACACCATCAGCAGCGGAGCTTCGATTCCGTCGAAATAGACACGCACGCCGCCCAGCGAGCGTGGCAGATCCTGCACGTCGGCCGGGAGCGTGATTGTCGTCTCGGCTAACGCGTCGCCCAGCAAGGTGACGATTGTCCCCGCCGCGATCTGAGCCGCATCCTGGCCGCCCGAAAGCACTGCGCCCGCAGTCGTCGCCGTGATCGTCGCGCCGTCGGAGGTCTTCACGCTGTACTCGATCTTGTTGCCTTCCTGGCCGCCGCGCCTGGCGGTTAGCAGCAGGAGCCGCAGATCCGGGTTATAGGCGGCGCTCACCGAAGCGGCGGTATCGAAGTTGATCGCATCGCGCAAGCTGTTGATGACGACGTTGAAATTATCGTTCGCCTTCTGCTTGTAGGCATACGTCCGGCTATTGACAGTGACCGTGACTTCGTCGTTTTCCTTGAGGACGCCGTCGAATGTGATTGCGCCCGTGGCGAAAACGTCGCGGCTGGCGGCGTTGCGCACCGCTGTGAACGGCAGCGGCTGGTCATGGAGGGAAAAGACGCTGATACGCCGGTTAAAGGTGTCGCTCACGAAAAGGTTCGTTCCATCCCAGGCCAGCGACATCGGAGTCCTCAGTAGATCCGCCGAGGCTCGATAGAGAGGAAACGCGCTGTCGGAGCTCCGGTTCTGCGTCGCCGAGGTCTGGCCCAGGAGCAGGTCCGCCGGTTGCCCGTTGCGCACCGGCATCGAGTTGTAGACCATGACACGATCGTTGCCGCCGTCGGCGATAAACAACCGCCGTCCGTCGCTGAGCGCGTAGCGCGGGAAGTCCATTGTGGACAAGCAGGTAGCAGGGAACGTGTCCTTGCCGTCCTTGTCTTTCCCGTTCGATTCGCACAGAACGCTTGAATTGTTCGCCACGGCAGTGGTGAAATCTTTTTGACCCAGCACCAGGTCTGCTGCCTGCTGGTTCTGCGTTGGAATCGAATTCCAGATCAGCACGCGGTTCTGACCGAGATCGGACACGAAAAGCCGGGTCCCGTCGCTGGTCACCGAAACCGGATTCAGCAGGTTGTTATTCTTCGGATCGATGGCCGTGCGGGTCAGATCCAGCTCCACGACGGTGTTGAAATCCGGCTGGCCAAGCACAATGTCGGCGGACTGGAACGTGCGAGTGGGAATCGAGTTCCAGATCATGACACGGTTATTGCCTGAATCGGCGACAAAGAAGCGATTCCCTTGGAACCACACGCCTTGCGGCCCGCGCATGCGCTGGCCGGAGGCGCCGCGCGGCGTCGAGGCGGTCGTGAAATTTTCCTGGCCCAGCACAACATCGGCGGCCCGGTTATTGTTGTTCGGAATCGAGTTCCAGATCAGCACGCGGTTATTGTCCGTGTCGGCGACCGCCAACCGGACCCCGTCGCTCGCCACCGCGGTCGGGTTTCGCAGGCTGGCCTGGGTCGGCACGAGTTTGAGATCCGTCTTCTGGAAGTCCTCCTGGCCCAGCACCGTATCGGCCGCGCCGCGGCAGGCCGGGCAGCGGCCTTCCTGGGGAATCAGTCCGTTTACCGGCAACACGTCCGCGGCGATATTTCGAAACACTAGGACGCGATGGTTCAGAGGCGTCGAGCTGACCCGGTTCGAATCCGCCACGAACAGCATGTTGTTCGCAAACGCCAGGCCTCCAACTCCGCCCAGCACTGTCGCCGAAGCGTTCGGACTCTGTTCGGTAATCGTCCGTTGGCCGATAATCATCCGGGCGGCCTGCCCGGTATAGAATTCACGCTGCTGTCCGAAGGCCGAGTATGAAACCAAGCCGACAACGGCGAGCCTGATCGCTAGGTAGCTCATGCGATGGTTCGTTATTCCCACTGTATGCAACTCTTTAGTATACCAACGGCGTGGCATACAAGACCCTGGACGGAGCAATTTTAGGGCCGGTTTCGTTCACAACTTTACAATTTGTCTACTGAACGCCGGTTACGTTGCCCCAAACGACCTGGTAGACCTCTAGCGTGCCCTCGAAATTCTTCCCCGCCCGGACCGAAATGTGCTCGTTCGGCTTCAGGCGTGTCACATCGGACACAACGCCGTCTTCCAGAAATCGGGTATCACGCCGCAGTAGCAGCGGTTTATAGCCCTCGGCGCGGGTCCGCAGAACCAGATGGGTCCCGTTTACCTCCGAAACCACACCGCCCCATTGGAACTCGCCGCGCGGGTACCAGTTCGTGGTCACCCCCCGGTAGGTGATGCGCATGCGCGACGTTTCCTTCGGCGTCGGGTCGGCCAGGCGGACGGTACGGATGTAACAAGGCCTGCCTTCGATCAGGCGGCGGTCGGCGACCACCTCCACCAGGTCGGTCGGTTGGAACGCCGTCGCCGGCACGCGCAGGCGGCTCTGCTCAAACCAGGTCCGAAAATCGTAGGTGCAGGTGAACTCCTTCCCCTGCACGGTCCGAAGGTGAAAGGTCGCTGGGCGGATATCGGAGATGTAGCCGCTGTGCACACCGACAGCGACATCTTCGGCGCGAATCAGGAGCGGGACCAGAAGTAGAAACCCGCGAACCATGCCCCTATAATACGCGCTCCGCGAAGGGCTTGCTACAATGTCCGGTTTGCGGGTCTCATCCAACCTAAAGTTCGCGACGCGCGCGTCGCTGGCGAAAGCAATCGAATGGTTTCAGAACTCCGGTATTCAGGAGGCCTCTGGCGGCGTTTCCCGCTACCATCTCCTGGCGGAGAACCGGAACCTCCCGGTCTCGACCGAAATCACCGGCTACGCGGTCAGTGCACTGGCCTGGGCCGGCGCTCTCGACGAGGCCGGCCGCGCCGCGGATTTCCTTTGCGACACCGCTTGGCTCCCGGACCTCCAGGCGATGCCGTTCGAGGTGGGCGACCCGCCGCCGCCCTCCTACTTCTTCGATTGCGGCATCATTGTCCGGGGCCTGCTGGCGGCCGGCCGGCCGGCCATGGCCAGGGAAATCGGCTTGGCAATGGGCCGTGACTTCTGGTCCGATACCGGGGACCTCCATCCGGTCCTTGATCTTCCTTCCAAGCGCCCCCGTCCCTATGAACCGCGCTGGTCCCGCGAGCCGGGCTGTTTCCAGCTCAAGTCCGCGCTCGCATGGAAGGATCTGGCTGCGCATTTTCCCGGCGATCCCTTCGAAGAATGGTGGCAACGGGCATTGGCCCGCGCCATCGCTACGCACTGGAGCTACCTGCCCGGCAACGAAGGGGAGCTCAAAGTGATGGACCGCCTTCATTCCTACTGCTACTTCCTGGAGGCCCTAACCAAAGTCCATTCGCCCATTTTGAAAGAGGGAATCGATCGCGTCGCAGCGCTGCTTCGACAACTGGCCCCGCGTTTCGAGCGTTCCGATGTGTGCGGACAGCTATTGCGCGTGCGCCTGTTGGCCGGCTCTTCCGGTGTTGTCCCATTGGACATCGCCGCGGCGGAGGAGGAGGCGGTTCGCTGCGCCTCGCATCAGCGTTTCGGCGGCCCTGCGATGGAGAATGGCGGCTACGGCTTCGGAACCCGCGATGGCGTGCAGCTTCCCTTCATGAACCCGGTATCCACCGCCTTCTGCATGCAGGCTATGGCCTGGTGGAGCGATTGGTGCGATGGACGCTTCCGCGGCACTATCGACGAATTGATCTAATTGCGTGCGCCAACGGGTCAAGCTCGCGTTTGCCACCGGGTCCGACGACCTGATTCCCTCGCTGATCGACGAACTCCGCAAAATCGAGCCTGATCTGCCGCTCTGGCTCGTCTCGGAATTCCCGCCGCCGGAACCGGTCGACAAGTGGATCCGCTGGTACCCGGCCAAGGACTTCGCCAGCAATCGAGCCCGCGTTCTCTTTGAGACCGGCGCCTGCGAGGTCGCCTACGCCGCGATTCTGGTTCAGCCTCGCATGCCGTATTGGAAGATGCGAGCGATGGCGGCAATGCAGTGGCCGTGGCGGCTGATCGTCTATAACGAAAATCTCGGCCACTTCATGCTGCGGCCGCGATCATTGCCCGTGATACTCCGGCATTTTTTGTGGAGGACCGGGAACTTTATCCGGTGGGAGACCCGCCCCGGCGGAACACTATATACCTGGGTTTGGCGTCTGTTCCATCCGCGCGCGTTCCGCCGTCCGATCGCGTACTGGCTGGCCCGCCGCGATTCGAATCGCCTGCCCGTCCGGCGCGTTCCGCCCATCACCACTCTTCCAAACGGCGTGGCGGTTGTGATTCCGTCCCGCAACGGACGGGAACTCCTGTCCCGCCTGTTTGAGTCCCTCCTGCCCGAAAATGCGGACCAGATCATAGTCGTCGACAACGGTTCGGACGACGGCACGGCCGCCTGGCTGGCTCGCCATCATCCCACGATCGAAGTCGAGGTCTCGCGAGAGCCACTGTCTTTCGCGGCCGCGGTGAACCGGGGCATCGCTCGCGTCTCAGTGGGCAAGGTCTGTCTGCTCAATAACGACATGATCGTGGAGCCCGGCTTCCTGGACGCTTTGCGCACTTCGTTCGACAGGGTGCCGGATCTGTTCGCGGCCACCGCCCAAATCCTGTTTCCGCCGGGTGTCCGCCGTGAGGAGACCGGCAAGGCGATGTTTCATCCAAGTTCGAACGAGCAGTTTCCGCTCTGGTGCGAGACGCCGCTAGCGGGGGAGGATGGCACCTGGGTCCTGTACGGCAGTGGCGGATGCACGCTCTACGACACCGGTAAACTCCGAGCGCTCGGCTGCCTCGACGAGCGCTACACACCGGCCTACGTGGAGGACCTCGATATCGGTTGGCGGGCCTGGGCTGCCGGGTGGCCCACGGTCTTCGCCGCCGGCGCACGGGTGGAACACCGGCACCGCTCCACCACGTCTCGTTACTATTCTCCGTTTGAGCTGGAGTGCGCGGTCGAACGCAATTTTCTCAAGTTCGCCGCTAGTAGCGGGTCCGATCGCCTGTGGCATTTCGCGCTCGACCGGCTGAATACGCTCGCCGCAAAGCAGGAGCCGGTTCGAAGCGCCGAATTGGCGCTCTTCGACGCCTGGCGGCACCGCCGCGCGCCGAACGCCGGCGACGCCGCACTGGATCTTTGCAACGGCGCGATCGCGGTGTTTCCGGGCCGGAAGGCCACCGAGGGCCGGAGACGTATCGCCGTCGCGGCGCCGTACCTGCCGTTTCCGCTCTCCCACGGCGGCGCCGTGCGAATGTTCAACCTCATGCGGGAGGCCGCCAAGGAGTTCGATCAGATCCTGATCGTCTTCGTCGATGAGCTCCAACCGCCCGCTCCCGAACTGCTCGAACTGTGCGCCGAAATCGTTCTGGTCCGCCGCGACGGCACCCATCTGTTACCCGCCAGCCCGCGCCCTGATGTTGTCGAAGAGCATGACCGGCCCGAGTTTCGCGCCGCGCTCCAATGGACGATCAAGAAATGGAACCCGTCCATCGTGCAGCTCGAATTCACTCAGATGGGTCTTTATGCGCCGGACTGCCGGCCGGCCAAAACGATTCTGGTGGAACACGACATTACGTTCGACCTGTACGCCCAACTGCTCGCGGACAAAATCGACTACGATACGCGCGAGCAGCACGCGAGGTGGGAGGTCTTTGAGCGGCAGCTTTGGAATCGGGTCGACTCCGTTGTCGTCATGTCCGCGAAGGACCGCGCGACCGTAGGCATGGCCAAAGCCGTTACGATTCGAAACGGAGTGGACCTGGCGCGTTTTGTTCCAGGCGGAACGGCGCCAGATCCGAATACGCTGCTGTTCATCGGATCCTTCGCGCACCTGCCCAACGTAATGGCGCTCGACTTCTTTCTGCGGGAAGTGTGGCCCCGCCTGCACGGCGCGCTCCTCCATATCATTGCCGGCCAGCGTCACGAATACTTCCTGGAGCGCCACGCCGGCCGGGTGCGCCTGGATCTATCGGTGCCAGGCGTGCGCGTGGACGGCTTCGTGAGCGATGTTCGTCAGGCATACGAAGAGGCAGCCATCGTGATCGCACCGCTGGTGGCCAGCGCCGGCACGAACATCAAGATAATGGAAGCGATGGCGATGAAAAAAGCGATCGTCTCCACACCGGCGGGAATCAATGGGCTCGACCTCACCGGCGGCCACGACGTCATCGTCACCCGAACGGGACCGGAAATGGCCGCGGCCATTCAGGATCTGATGGCCGGCGTCGAAAGGCGTCAAAGCATTGAACGACACGCCCGGGAAACGGTGGAGCGAGAGTTCGGCTGGGAGCGGATCGGACGTGTACAGGCCGATTTGTACCGCAGCCTATGATTCCTCTTTTGCTAGCCTCCCTGTGCCCGTTTGCCGTGACCTTGGATCCGGCTCTGACCAAACAACCGGCCTCCGGCCGGCTGATCGTGCTCGCCGAGGCAGGGCCGGCATCCACCCGCCCCATAGATGCCGGCTTCCTGCCGGGCGATGTCATCCTCATCGCGCAGGAGGTCCGCAACTGGCAACCGGGCCAGACCGTGTGCGTCGACGCCACCGCGCCCCGATTCGGAACGCCAAAACCGGACACCGGCCACAACGTGATGGCCGTTCTGGATCGTGACCATTCCTTCGCGCGGGACCGGCGCGATGGCGGCGACTATTACTCCAACACCGTCCACATCGCCGCCTGGGGCAAACCGGCCAGCCTGCGCCTTTCGCGCGTCGAAGCCCTGTCGAAACTTGCCGATACTAAAAACGTCAAGCTCGTCGAATTCCGCAGCCCGGTCCTCTCGGAGTTCTGGAAGCGCCCCATCGTCATGCGCGCTGGGGTGGTGCTGCCGGATAGCGCGCACCCTCCGATTCCGGTGGTGTACCACATTCACGGCTTCGGCGATAACCATTCCGAAGCATGGCGCGAGGCCTCGCGTTTGCGAGACAACGGCTTTCGCGCCGCACACGTATTTCTCGACGGATCGTGGGTCTACGGCCATCACGTCTTCGCCGACTCGGTAAACAACGGCCCATGGGCCACCGCACTCGTCACCGAGTTGATCCCTCATATTGAAAAGCGTTTCGAGCTGGCGCCCCATCGGTATTTGACGGGCCATTCCTCCGGCGGTTGGAGCGCTCTGTGGCTCCAGGTCAACTATCCCGATTTCTTCGGAGGCGCTTGGCCAACCTCTCCCGATGCCTCCGACTTCCGGAACTTTAGCGGCATCGACGTGACTCCAGGCTCCAAGGACAACGTCTTTAAGCACGAACTGATCCGCGGCACGATGTCCTTCGAGGCGTTCTGGCGAATGGAGGAGGTGACCGGCGCCTACGGCGGCCAGATCAACTCGTTCAACTGGGTTTTCGGACCCAAAGGCCCGGTCCCCTTCTTCGACACGAAGACCGGCGAACTGAACCAGCAAGCCCTGGAGCATTGGAGCCGCTACGATATCGCCAGACTCTTAAGGCGGGATTGGGACACCCTTGGCCCAAAGCTCCGCGGCAAGATCCGGCTGTTCGTCGGCGACCGGGACAACTTTTTCCTGAACGAGTCGGCAAAGCTTCTCTGCGGATGGCTGGCGGAGAAACAATTCCAGAACGCGTGCGAGTTCCTTCCGGGCCGCGACCACTTCAGCGTTCTGAACGGCCTGCTGCCCCGCATCGACAAGGAGATGCGGCTACAGTACGAACGCGATCGAAGCCGATAGCTCGTTCGTTTTGATCCAGCCGTTGGCGCCTCTGAGTCCGAAGGGCTTCGGGTTCGTGTACTGGCGGCCATCGATGCGGAACATCCATCGCTCGCTCACGCGAAACTTGACGCCGCCTCCATAGTTGACTCCAAACTTCGAGCTGCCCTGGCCGCTGCTGGCCGAAGCCCCGGGCGGCACGTAATTGGCGAAATGGCCGCCGCCGGTCGCGAAAGGCCGGACCCGCGAACCCTCTCGCGTCGCGTAGACAAGGTAGTTGTAGAAGCCGTTGTGAGTGGCCATGCCAGTCTGCGTGAACGCATCGCCTTCCTGCTGGCGAAGTCCGGTCCGGTTGTAGCCGTAGCCGAATTCGTGCCCAAAGTGGTCGCCGGCATTGGTCGTCATCCGAAACACCAGCCGGAATCCACCGCGAAGCGAAAATTCGTCGCCCGTTGCAGCCGCGGACACCCGGCCCAACCCGCTATTGGACAGGTTTGCGACCCCGCCGCCAACCGAAAGTTCGAGCATTTGCCCCCACATCGCGCATCCAGCCACGGCCAAGAGAAGTGACTTCATTTCAATTGTCTCCTTGCACAATCACTACGTGAACGTGCCCTGGTCCATGGACGCCGCGGACCAGAATCTGCTCGATGTCGCCGGTCCGGCTGGGTCCCGTGATAAAGACCGTAGCGCTCGTGGAATCGACGGGCCGGGGAAGCATGCTCAGCATCTCATCCAACCCGCTCAACAACCGGCCAGCGGGCACAACGGCAATGTGCACGGGTGGCAGCAATGAGATGAGACGCGGCTCTTCGGGCCCGGCGCGCAAAACAAGAGTCCCCGTTTCCGCAAGCAAACAGTAG
>Ga0194122_10001241_pt1 | contig 31876 bp, 30 predicted proteins | sample TA2MahCa10mmetaG_FD_155487 | JGI IMG/M metagenome (GOLD analysis project Ga0194122, IMG submission 155487) | Freshwater microbial communities from Lake Tanganyika, Tanzania - TA2015021 Mahale Deep Cast 10m | ecosystem: Environmental > Aquatic > Freshwater > Lake | place: Tanzania: Lake... | reverse complement strand
TTCGAGCATAAATGTATCCTAATTGGTCGGGATGGCAGGATTTGAACCTGCGACCTCCTGGTCCCAAACCAGGCGCACTAGCCAAGCTGTGCTACATCCCGTACTTGCTTGGGGTGGGATTTGGGCCCACACCTTCCCCAATACAATCAGGGGCTCTGAACTTAAGCTACCCGAGCGATTTCATTTGGCGCGTCGGGAGGGATTCGAACCCCCGACCAACAGATTAGAAGTCTGTTGCTCTATCCAGCTGAGCTACCGACGCCGATAAGACTCTCCTTGGTGTTGTCTCTTATCAGCTTAATCTCGCACGAGTCGGTTGTGCAATACGCTTCGCCAATTGCGTCTACGGCAAGCCCTGCGTATATTCCTGCCAGGTCAATTGGGAAAATCTTAGACTTTGCCTCTTCGTATTCCTCTTCGGATATCTGCGTATACGGCATCTGGGGATAAACATGATTTCCCATGGGCAGGAAAGAAACAGTCTTTAGCTGTCCGTCGTGCATATGAAGAATCGCTGGAATATGTTCTGATTCTTTTTCTGGGTCAAATGTTACAGTGACGGACACAGAGTTGTCCGACCAATATCTCTGGGTAACAACAGCAAGAGCAACTTTTTCAAAAACAGAAACCTCTTTTTCCGCCCTAAGAGCTTCTGTTTTTATGGGAAAAAACACGACAGATGTGGTAGTTGGTGATTCTGATGCTGGCTCAACACGATAGTTTGCCATTTTGAAAAGCTCTAGCATCGGGTCACTATTTGCAAACCTTATTGCTCTCATGAAATATTTCCCACCAGAGGCCCAGTGCACACCAGGGCTCTCTCCGGCGAGAATTGAAACAGTGCCGGAGGGTTTCACTGTTGTCATTTTTATCGATTTTCTGATGCCTAGCCATTCAGAGTATGTTTCATCATAATTTTTGACCGTTTCGTACCCCAAATTCAGCCAGTCTCTGAGTTTTGTCCATCCATTGTTGTCGGCAAAATTTGCTATTCCGGAAACTGAAGTTCCTATTCTTCTGTTTCTTTGCATAATTGCATTTGTTTCTTCCCAGTGGGTTGGAAGAAGGGTTACGGTTTTTGCATAAAGATAAGCAAATTTCAAAGTTCGTTTAAAATCTTCTAGATTCTCGTGTCGATTTAAGTATGTTTCCACCAGTGTGCAGCACTCAAATGATTCAAGACTTTGTTCCGCGCACGGGTTGTAGCCAGCAATTCTCCAGTCTTTATTGTTCGGTGGGTCAATTAATCGCCCATATTGACGCGATACATCCATCCACACGACACCGGGTTCGCCATTGAGAACAATCCCATCTATTATTTTTGAAAAATCAGAACCGACTTTTGCCTCGACGGAATTGTTTGACATCCATGCCCAACCAGGTTTTTCCGCATCATATGAGTTTCTGTCTGGAAAGCGCTTTGCATTTTTAAGGTTGAGAAAATCTTCATCATCGATTCTGCCAATAAGCAATTCCGCAGAGCGACGCACATTTCCAGAAACGACACAAACGCCAATCATATTTCCAATATCAGCAATATCAATTCGAGTAAGTTTTTCACCGCTTCTGCCGGAAAAAAGATTAATTATGTGGTTATGAAGCTTAATTAGTGGTTCTGGACCAGCAGCCGTGCCACCAAACGTTTTAATTGGTTGCCCAGCAGGGCGAATCAGGGAATAATCAAAAATCGGAGAGAATTGCTCTGGCTTCAAATATGCGTTAATTAATTTTTCGACAGAATCAACCCACCCCTCACGACTGTCGTCCACAACTGTTACTTCCGTAGAAATTTGTGGTTCATAGATAATAAAATCTTTATCAGCACCCTTGTCATCAAAGCCAACACCAACACCAAGCATTGATGCCTCCATCAAAAATACAAATGGTTTCGCGGGATTGTGTTTTGTCATTTCCAGAGTGGAAACAAACGCACAATTCTGGAGCGCAGCGGAATTTCGTTGCTGATTCACAAGTGGGGTGCCCATCACCCACAGACCGCGACCCGGCGGAGTCCATTTGAGATTGAAAAGCCTGTCATATGCTTCTTTTGCCGACGCCTGTGCTTTGGCGTCATTCCAAGGCAGGCGGTTCATTTTCGCGTGGTCTTTCTGGAGTGAGTACATGCCGTTTATGACTCGCTCGCACACATCCACCCATGTTTCTTTTGTTCCATCTTCCTTTAATCTCGAGTATGTGCGAAGAAAAGTTATTTCACCAACAGAATTTCCAGCCGCATCCCTATAGCCAAAAGGTGGTACTTGGTTTTTGTACCCGGAAACAAAATCATCACTGAGCCTAAATGAAAAAATAGATGTCATATTTGCTCCTGACAATTAACGAGGTGGGATTGCGTGGTCTACGAGTGTAACCCAAGAACAAATACTGAAATGGTCCAGCATCAATAAAATTAATTAATGAAACCCAATTCTTTCGCTTTAAGGAGCGGTATTTGCTTACCCTTTGGATAAACAAGAATTTTTATAAAAAGATTAGGACCGACTTCACGTTGTTCAAAATAATCTTCTTCAATTAAAAACGTTTGATTTACGTCAAGACTTGAATTTGTATTATAACCCCATATCGCTATTGGGGGACCGCTTTCCCCCTTGCAATCCCCCGTTGGGTGTCCACAAACAGGACATGGACCCCTTGTCGCTCTTAAGTGTTGAACTCCGTCGATTTCTTCGCGCTCGGAATTGTTTCCAGTAAAGGCAGGGCTATTATAAAATGGTGTCATAATACATTTTACACTTTTTAATTTACATTTCTTGAACAATAAAGCCAAGCAGTGTTATTTCTTGTCTGGCGTTTTCGAGTTGGGCTTCGTTCATGTCATATATGGGGTCTTCTTTTAGCGTTTTTTGAAGCATTATCGGCCATTTGGTTTGCTTCAAATTTTTTTCTGGTTTTCTTGGATATACAAGTAAAGAGTCCCAAACAATTTTCTTACCGACATTTACAGAATAGGGGGCCGCCACCATTGATGTTGGATTTATGTGGCCATCAGAATCCACAGATGCATGGCTAACCGTTATGCATTCGCTAACCGGCATATTTTTATCAAGAAAAGCATCAGCCAAATTTGCTCCGGTGGTCTTTGCTTTATCAAATGAACAGTAACCCTCGGCTACCATGCTGAGTGAGGTTACCCACCAGTATCTTCTCAAAATTGTACACAAATCGTTACTTTGTACGAATCTTTCCTGTATATCTGCTCGAAAAAGGTCATTTCTCATTTGACAAATTATTGCGAGCCTTCCACTTTGCCAACCAAGAAAATGAGTTGCTATTTCCTCGCCGATTCCATAGTCGGCAACAGCTTGCTCTTTTGCCATTTGTGCTGAAGTAAGGGCAAGAGCCATTTTCCCAAAATCATTTACATATTCATCCATAAAAAAATACTAGAACAATAAAAAATCATGTATTGTCAAGATATGTTCAATAAATTTTTGTTACACCACCAAACGGTTACATGCACTAATGTCGAACCATGACAGAAAATAAGAAATCAACACCAAAAAAGACGACAACTTCAAAAACTGCTGCAAAAAAACCAGCCGCCAAAAAGAAGTCGTCAGCAACAAAAAAACCCGAAGCAAAAATTTCGATTAACGACTCCGCAGCGTCCCTGCGCAGCGCGTTGGGGGATTCACAGAAATCCACAAATGGCGCTGTTGTGGCGAGTACAAATGTTGGCTCGTATTCATCGAGTAGCTGGCTAAAGAAGTTTTTTAAAAAACTTCTCGGATAGCACACGGATGCTGTGGGCATCCCAGTGACAACCGAAAGAAGACAATCCCCAAGAAGAAAAGTAAAACTCGTCGAAAAAATCGGCGGGTGGGGAAAAATTGAATACATCCATCATCTTTCCTGTGGGCACTCAGAGACTCGAAAAAGGATTGCGCCGTCAAGCGAAATAGCCTGTGTTCGCTGCCTCAGGGAAGAGGCGATGAAAAAAGAAATTCGAGCACTTTCACGCGTATCCCCACTCGTCGTTGGAAATGATGATACTTTTTTTGATGACGAATTAAAAATAGAAAGAACAAGAGCAGCACTTGCCGCAAAATTTGGAGTGCCGCTTGATGCAATTGACGTAATATCTGAATACATTTCTGGAAAACTAATTATTAGAAGCGCAACCATTTATCTTTCCGCGACTGACGTAGACAAGCTTACAAAAAACAACTAGTCTGTCGCCCACACATTTGGGAGACAAAATGAACAGACAGCAAGACCAACAATTATCTGCGCGAATATCAAGAAATTTGGACTCAAATCAACTTTCCAAACCAGTTGATGCTCCACCAAGAAATGGGGCCTGTTTGGGATATGACGTTTCCATGTGGTTCCCGTATTTTGAAAAAGAAGAAGCAACCAGAGAAACTTACAAACGCTCACAAGAGAACAGCGCAAGAGCTAAAAGAATTTGCTTTTCGTGTCACGCACAAATGGAGTGTCTTGCGTACGGATTACAAAACGAATTATGGGGAATCTGGGGAGGATATACCGAAAGAGAAAGAAAATCACTTCGCAGAAGATTTGGAATCAAGCTAGTAAAGCGTGATTCAATCATCAACATTTCAGGAATGAATTTAAAGTACGAATAGCAAAATGCCAGTCTCGCCATCACAACAAACAGCCACTTTTTTATCACGGCTGAATGGTGTTCGCCAAACGAATAATGGATGGGTTGCTAGGTGCCCATGCAGAAACGACGACAATAATCCATCCCTGTCAATTGGTCAGGGAGATGACGGACGAACACTTATTACATGTCATCGTGCCATGTCTTGCAATGTAGAGCAGATTTGCAATGCGGTTGGGATGCGCGTAGCGGAACTGATGCCGAATTCTGGAGACAAGATAATCACGTTCAATCCAAATCAATCTCAATCATCGTCGGTTAAATATGAAAAAAAAGAATCTAAACCAAAATTTGTTGAATCATACGACTATGTAGATGAATTCGGAAAATTGCTCTTTCAAAAAGTTCGCTACGTTGAAGAAAATGGCAAAAAAACGTTTAGACAAAGAAAACCATCTGTTGGCGGTGGTTGGGAATATTCCCTTGGTGACACACCCAAGGTTTTGTACAATTTACCAGCAATTTTAAAAGCAAAAGAAGCAAAACAAGCAATTTGGGTTGTCGAGGGCGAAAAAGATGCCAACACCCTCAATGAGCTTGGTTTTGTGGCAACCACAATGCCTGGTGGTGCCGGAAAGTGGCTTGATATTCACACAGAAACTCTCGCTGGCGCAGTTGTGGACATTATTGCCGACAGAGACGAAATCGGAATAAATCACGCTAGGTCAATTTTGGAAAAACTCATAAAAGCCGGATGTGATGCTCAGGCGTGGATTTGTCCGTCACACAAAGACATAAGTGACCACATCAATGCTGGAAATAATTTAGCCGATATTGTTCCGCTTGAAGAAATACAAGCACCACAAAAAAATGAACAAAACGAACAAATAAATAATTCACCGGAGGAAGTTGCTCTCGGAAAACTAAAAGAATTACTAGATAGAGACGATTTAAATACAAAACAGAAACTCGCCAAAAGCAATCTCATAATTGCAACATCAACTATTTCTTTTATCCTCGATTCTGGGCGATTGGTTAGCTGGTCTGATTTTCTTGGTGAATCGGAAAAAGACACATACGATTGGGTTATTCCCGGATTGGTTGAAAGAAGTGAAAGAGTTATTGTTGTTGCCGCAGAAGGTGTCGGCAAAACCATGCTGGCACGGCAAGTTGGAATTTTGTGTGGTGCTGGGATTCATCCATTTAGCTTTCAACCAATACCAAGAGTGAGAACGCTTTCGGTTGACCTTGAAAACCCAGAAAGAATCATTAGAAGAACCTCACGCTCGGTCGCCGTTCAAGCACTTCATCAATCCCCGGGCGAACTTGATGCTTTTATTTTGACAAAGCCATCTGGAATGGATTTGCTGCAGGCGCGCGACAGGGCAATACTTGAAGAAGCCCTAGACGAAGTCAAGCCACACATGCTCATAATTGGACCCCTGTATAAGGCATTTATTGACCCAGGCGGAAGAACGTCAGAGGCAATAGCGGTAGAGGTTGCAAGATACCTTGACACGATTAGAACAATTTATAACTGTGCCCTGTGGATTGAGCACCATGCTCCGCTTGGCTCTTCTGGTTCAAGTCGAGATTTGCGTCCGTTTGGTTCTGCCGTATGGTCCAGGTGGCCAGAATTTGGAATTTCTCTACAGCCAGACCCAACCATTGTGGGAGAATATGTTTACGACATTAAGCACTTCCGTGGGGCACGAGATGAGCGGCAATGGCCACTGAAAATCAAACGCGGAAAGCGCTTTCCATTTGAAGTCGTTGAATGGAATAAAGTAAGCACATGAGCGATGAGAAAAGAAATACTTCTCCGATAAAAACTGCAGAATCTGTTCACGAAAGAGATACGCGCATATTCAAATTGCGTCAAGCTGGCACATCAATTGGGGAAATAGCAAGAAGATTTGGTGTTTCAACACAAACCGTGTCTCGTTCGATATCTAGACAACTAGAAAAAATGAATCGTGAAGCCGTCCTTGCTTATCCAGAAGTATTGAGAATGGAGCTTGAAAGATTGGACAGCATGCAGCAGGCCCTATGGCCACTGACCCAGCACAGACGACAAGTAATGGACGATGGGACCGAGATTCAAATCGAACCAGATATTAAGGCAGTACAGCAAGTGCTCTCAATAATGGATAGAAGGTCAAAGCTTCTCGGCATGGAACAAACAAATGTCAACGTACAAATGGAAGCAGAAGTGAGCGGAACCGGAATGATACGAGCAACAATCGCTGGTCAACCAGGAATCGAAAAACCGGCGACAGGATTCGACCCAGAGTCAGAAGCGAAACGACTGCTTGAATTGATGGCAATCGCTGGGGTTCTGCCTGAACATACCGTAAAAGCACTAATGTCTCCAGAGGAAGAAATATTGGAAGCGGAAATAGTGGGCGACAATGAGAACGAAAATGAATAATGAAAATAACAAAAACCCAGAACTATCAAATATTCGAGTCGCAATGGATAAAGTTGCAGAAACACTTGAGCCGACAATGCCCATATCCGTGACTAGCGACGGTGGGCCAGCAGATAAGCAGGTTCTAATAAGAACCACAGATTTAGAAAGACAAAACTGGAAAGATGCTGCAGCAAAAGAAGGAGAAAATCTCTCTGCCTGGATTAGGAAAAATTTAAATGAAAAAGCAAATCTAATTCTTGTTTGTCAGCATTTGAGATTAAAGGTTTATCCGTGGGCGACAATTTGCATGGATTGTCGTCAACGCTTAACAAAATAAATATAAACGAACCCTATTTATAACGAAATGGTATTATTACTTTAAATGTTTGATGACAAAAATGACGACTCACGTGTTGCGCGCGAAACAGAATCGCCAGAAACAAAAGACAGCAATTTATTAGGCAGGGCTGTCTCTTATGGAGCAAGAAGACTCATTGATAGACCGAACCTTGGGGGCAGAAGGGGTAGGCGACGAAGAGGAATAGATATAAATATACCAACTGGTGGAATTCCGGGATATAACGAGCCAACTGGCTCAAGACTTGACCCAGATAATGATGGATGGTCTGACGAGGGAACAAAAAATCCAGTTTGGGTTGGAATAAGAAGACTATTAGACAAAAAAAACAAAAAACCAAAAGCTTCACGTCCCCCCAAAGACAAAAATACAAGCCCACGAAAAGAAACCCCGCCAGACAGACTTTCCTCCGGTGCGAAAAAACCAAGTTGGCCAAGAAAGCCAACGTATGGAGCTTTCGTTGGTGGGGCAGAGGAGATATTTGGAAGGGCAAAAACATGGAAAGAATTTAGTGATATATACAAAGACAGAGAGATTATTTGGCTCGATTACGAAACAACTGGATTGATTTTCGATGAATACAGAAAACCATCACACAACGGAAATCCACTACAGCTTGGTTTGGTAAAAGTAAAAAATGGAAAAATTACTGGCAAATTGAATTTGTTCATGAATCCGAATATGCAATTAGAGCCATGGTCAAGGGACAATTTGCGAGACGCTGATGGAAATCCGATAACAGACCAGTGGCTTTCAACACAAATGTCCATAGCTGACGCGCATAAACAATTGGTTGATTTTGCTGGAGAAGATGCAATATTCGGTGTTCAAAACGCCAGTTTTGATAAAGACGTTTTGGAAGATGCTCTAGAGGATTCTGGAATTAGTTGGAGACCGTATGGATACATCGACACAAAAGAAATTTCAGACATGGTTTTGCCAAAATGGAACCCAGAAACACAAGATGGACCATACAAGATTATCGATGGAAACAAAGTCCCATCAAACGGCTTAGCTGATATAACAAAATATTTAGGCGTTGATTTGGGCAAAAAACACCACTACGCAACAGAGGATGCAAGAGCTGCAGCAGAAGTTATGCAGGCGATAATTGATAGAGCCATAGAAAATAACTGGTCGACAGACCTGCTAAGTAAAGAAAAAAGAGATGCAAAAATCTTGGCAGATAAAAAGTCATTTGATACGAAAATTGAAAAATTTAAAATAGATAAAGAAAATTGGCTTAAAAACAATATTGAAGACGAGAGACTTAGTTCTGGTATTGATAAGAAAAAAATAGTAAAAATTTCAGCAGAAGAAGTCGAAGCAATAGAACAACACAGAAGAAAAAAATACAAATATGGAGATGACAGCATTCTCCATCAAGGAAAACAAATAAGAAGAGACAGAAACGACTGGCTTGAAGGAATGACGCCAGAACAGATGGCTGACGTGCTTGTTCCGTCGTCAAATAATGAACTATTTGAAATGTGGCTTGACGATATAGCCCCAGGAGCAAGAACAGAATCAAATCGAAAAATAGTTGATGCTTTTAGAAAGTATTGGCAAAATCATCTTGATAGAAATCCATGGGACGACATTGATTCATCGCCTGAAGCTACACAAACGATGAAAAATATGCTGAAACTTTCCCTTGAGTCTAATCCATATATGCGGTGGGCTTTTGAAAAACACGGCGCCCCAATGTATGCGATTTGGTCACAGGCAGGAATAGAAAATTGGGAATCAAGAAAAGAAGTTCAAGAATTTATGGACAAAATAATACAACAACGTGGTTATTCTGAGCGACCATACACTTCTGGACGACTGTCCCCATTTATTGACCTGACCGTTTTTCATCCAAAAACAATGAATGACAGAATCGGAAATGAAAATAAAACAATACCGCTAACTATGGGACAGAATCATGTGGTTGTTTCGGGTGATGCACATATTGATACTTCAATAGCTGGAAGAATTTTGCATGAGTGGTCACACTGGCTTCACTGGAGAGCAATTAGAGACGGTGAAACAATGGGGAAGGGCAAAAACAGAATTTACTATGGCTCTGGAGACATAACAGACCCACAATATGCAAGCGCAATGTCAATTGCTCAACAATATCGCTCCCATACGACAAATCCGAATCTCATAAAGCTTCATGAAGATGGGACAAATATAAATGATGACCCGGCAGCACCAAGAACAATAACCTCATACGCTCACGTTTCACTAAACGAAATGATTGCTGAAGGAATTTCTGCAGTTCTTCACCCAAACAGGAACATACAGAATTCAGCGCTAAATGAAAAACTTAGAAAAGACTCAAAAATACTTCTCGGCGGCGACGGCATGGAAGACGAACCATGGGAAAGTAACATCGCGAAAGAAATAGCAATTAGAAAGAAAAAAATAAACTATTTAACAAAAAAGGAACGAAAACAAAGACTTTCTTCAGGAAGAATAGATGCGCTTGGCCGTGAAACATATAGAAGGTCTTTTGCAGAAAAATATGCGCCAGAACCAAATTTCAAATACACCAATGGAGTATCTCCCAAAAACAAAATTCTTGCAAAAGAAATTGCTAAAGATAAACTTGAATTATCAAAATCGAATAGTGCAAACTTTTCGTTTGTTGACGAACTCGGTAAAACGGTAAGAATATTTAATAAAACAACAAATCCGAATGAATATGGAACAGAATTCTTTTTTGCCAAAAATATAGCCGATTCACTAGATTTTAGCCCAGCAGATTTTTTTGAACTTTTTGACGAAAGTTTTTTTCCGAATACAGAAAGATTTAAAAAATTACAAACAGAACTTGCTGAGTCTGGAGATTTTCTTGTTCCTATTTCTGGATTTGGGAGGTCAGACGATTCTAGAAATTATTTTTCGTCTATTGGGCTGAAATCATCTTTTTCACCGATAGACAACATTGTTACCGATAAATCCATAGACAATGAACACGAATATCTAAAGTTAAAACCCATAAAATCTGAAATTTCCGGAAATCTTTGGGGCCTGCAGTCAGATGGACTGTTTCGAACGAACAGAGCTGAACTCGATAAATCTGCAAGACACGCAGAGATGTTAAGAGAAGCTGCCAGATTAAAGCGAAGCACAGACTCGATGAGCAAAAGATTTGGCTATGGTCTCGAGCGGAGCGTCAGGGCACAAAAACGAGATGAAATAATAAACAATCGCTATTTTGCCAAATTTAATGCAAATTCAGAAACTGGCTCTCAGGTGCTCAAAACAATGCTTATACTTTCACTTTTGGATGAGTGGAATAACTCAACCGAGAACCCAATATCAAAAATCTTCAAGAAAGCAGTTTCTCAATTATTTTCAAATGATGCTGGCGAATTTAAAGAACAACGGCAGATGGATTTCGTTAGAGATGTTGTAAAAACAATACATGAGAAAACGCAAGACTACCTACAGGGAAAGGGAATCACGCATCTTGCTGTTTACAAGTTGATGGAACAAGATAAAGATATAGAAGAAAAAATATACTATTCCTCGGGTGGATTTGATGAAATTCTATTGAATGTAGGAATAAGAACGCCTAGAAAATATTCCAGCGATGACTATACTCTCAATCGTGAAGTTGAAGATACATTTTTTGGCATACTTGATGAAGATGAACTTTCATCTTGGACAAATAATCTTGACTACATATGGAAAGTATATGGAGATTCTTACGCCAACCGAAAGAACCCAGAAAAAACCGAACCGATAATTCTTAAAAAGATTGTTCCGATAGACGAAGTTTTTTCCACGCATTTTTTGGGAATGGGTTCTTCGGACAAAGAAGAAATAATTTTGAGAAACAATAAAAGACCATCATTCATTAAGGTTATGCCCAACCCGCGGTTTGGGGATTTATCGTCTGGTCATCGGGAACAAAATTTTCGCACTTTAAAGGACAGAATATACGACCTTTTGACAAATTATGACGAAGCTTCAAATGACGTAAATTTAAATAACTATCTTAAGACGGTACTGCGCCGGGAAGACCTTAACGAGAAATACGGCAAGCATGTATTGGACCTCATACACAACGATAACGAATCCACGTCTCGAATTTCGTCTGGTGGTTCGTCTCGTGCAAAAATTGCATTAGACAAAGCATTTAAAAATGCAAGAAAAAAGTTTGTTAACAAAAAATACAGAAAATCTGACCCAACCAATTCCGCAACTCGTGAAGACACATGGATTGAAGCTCTCGTAACGGGAAAATTTGATTCCAGAAATTACGATTCTGAAACTTTGTCAAAAGACGGAGAGGAAATAAACTCATCTGTTTTGGGACCAGATTCCGGAATATCGATAATGAAGGACATAATTTCTGAAGCTGAAGACCTAGATGGCGGTGTCGATAGTAATGGTTTAAGGAAAACAACTGTCGAAAGTTCCGCAAAACGAGCAGTCGTAGCCGGAGTGGTTGCACACTTAGATGAAAGCGTTCACGACGTATCCTCTTTGATTTTTAAAAGAAAAGACGTTATTGATTTATTTCCCGAAAAATACAGGGATGAAGTGCGCAAAATTTTTAAAATTACAGACAAGCTACATTTGTCTGACGAGGATGGTCTTTCCAAAGGCGCAGCATCAATATTCGGTCTTTTGCCAGATGATGTTGGCAGCTCCGAAACATCTGTCGCAGCGTTTCTTGATGAGCTTTTAGATATAACCAAACCAGGAAAAGAATTAAATTTACCCGATTACGAATACGGATTTAAGATAGATAAACACACCGGCGAATTAATTTCTAAAAAACAACAAAAAACGTTTTTTGCTACAACAAACACCAACGTAGCGCGACAAAAACTCCTCAGGGGGCTGTCCTCGTTAATTGGGGACGACAATACAATCGATAAAACAAGAATACTTTCAATATTTCCAGAGCTAAAAGAGGGTTTGGAATTCTGGGATTCCATCAAAGGGGATACATCAATCACATCCGACTGGAATAATTACCGTTTATCAAAAGCAGACCATGCGCAACTTCTTATTGAAAGATTGATTCACGACGTATTGTTTGTTAAGTATCCACCATCATCTTCCAAAAAAGAATATGAATATCCAACAGAATTACAACCCTGGATACCAGAACAACACAGGGAGAGACTCGCTTCGATACTCAAAACAGTTGGAAATTTGTCTGATGACGAAATGTCGATGATTGGCTATGGCAAAAATGATTTGGAATTTGACACAAACGCACTTCTAATTTTTAGCAGTATTTTTTCAGACGCCAGAAATCCAAACAGAGGAAAAAGAAGTTTTGGAAATTATACGATTCAATACTCCGCCTGGCCGGATTCGAAAGAGCGCCACGGAATGTCGGAACCAGCGTGGGGAATAAATAATGGATTATCGGATTCATATTCCGGGGTTGTCAAAGATGCAACTACAGGAAAAGAAATAAAAGTTGCTCAATTTCAAGCAATGTTTGAGTGGGGCGAGAACGGATATCTAGAAGGAGAACTAGGAGATGGATTACCAACTCCCGACATAAAAGATGTTGACCTCATAATCGCTGCAGAAGAAAATTCAGCGAGAGAGTTTGGTGGTGATGAGCTTATGCCAAGGGGCTCCGTACCAAATCCGCCGAACAAATACACTGGCAAGACAACAAATGCAGTTTTCACGGATTATAAAACCGGTTTAAGGCGAAGAAGACTTGTAAACATAAAAACAATTATTCATCCACTTTTTGGAGAAAATAATCCAAAAATTGAAGACATTAAAGTTGATGTTTATGAATCAAAAAATGGAATGCTTCACTACTTTTTTAGAAAAACAAATCAGCCGCTTCCGGATTATGACCCAAGTCTTTATCCAAAAGGATTAATGAAAACAGTTGACCTAAAAACTGGGGGATTGGACGAAAAGTCTGCAGCAGTAGTCATTGATAGATTTTTCACAACGGAACACACAAGAGATAGACTCAGTATTCTTGAAGAACAAATAAAGGCGTCGAGTGCAGAATTTGGGAAGCTAAGCGCTCCAAATGAAATGGACGAAGATTCGTCGATTCTTTCAATAACAGATATATTTTCTTCGGGTCCAAAGACATCTCGAGCCTTTTTTGCAAACGTGAAAGATGCATTTAATGGCTCAACCGATTCACCAAGTTTTGACGCAAGAACAGAAGAGGGTCAAGAAGCCTTAAAGACTGTCATTATTTCAAACCTAATAAGGTCTTGGGCTGGAAGTTCAAACAAAGTTCTGTTATCAACTCTTTCCCAAGAAATCGCTAAAGAATTGTTTTTCTTAAACGGTGCAACAGAAATAAATGATATGTTGACCGACTCAACTGCGCCAAAGGGAACGATTATGGGTGTTTTGCGGAGCATTTACGAAAATGACGAAACACTAAACCTTCCAGATAAAGCAAAATCAATTTTGTCAAACGTATTAAAAGCAATGCATGAAAATACGCAACAATATTTTAGGGAAAAAGGAATAAGTCACGTAACGGTATACAGGGGAATGAGCATTCCGATTTCGGAATTGTCAAAAGAAATGCTCGAAAACGGAACTCCCGAAAATATGTCAGTTTCCATGAGGCCGTTATCGTCTTGGTCGACAAGTATTGACGTAGCCAACAGATTTAGCGGTGATGTGTTTGAAACCCCAGGTGGCTCAAAATCAAGAACTGGAATACTTTTATCCTCCGTCGTTCCAGTTGAGGACATTTTGGCCATACCACTAACTGGATTTGGTTGTCTAAACGAACACGAGATTGTTCTGCTTGGAAAACCAAGACAATCAATAGTTATAACAAAGAAGGGTTTTAATAGTCCAAGCAGCGAAGATATTAAAAAAGCAATGAGACTAACCCCTTCTCTAAATCAAGATGAAGCTGGGTCGCGTCTTCCTCGTGGCTCGGTTCGTTTTTTTGAAAAAATCGATGATGATTTTGTTAAACCGCTAAGGAAAAAAGAATTTGAACTGATACCAGCGGATGAAAGAATCTCCTCCGGAGCAGAAAGATTCAATTCGCGGTTAATTGAAAACATGAACGACGAAGAAATATTGAGTTTTGCAAAAAACATACCTGTGGAGTTTTACGAAGATAACAAAACAGATTTATTCGATTTTGATAAAAACGATTACAAAATTGGCATCGGTGCAGACGGTGAAATAACCGAAGGCGTAGCAGTACCAAGAAATGAAAAAGGTTTTAAACTTTCTAATTTGAATTTGTTCGATAAAAATGGTGAACCAACCGAAGAATTTTTGGACGATTTTATTGCCTGGACAAGATTTAACGGAGAAAAAGAGTTTTCTTCTGGGAAAACAGACTTTTCGAAAGCAGCGCTAAGTGCAGTAATTTCGGATGATGAAATTAGATTTGACATTGCAGACATTTATCCAGAAAATCCCGAGTTTATTGACAAGGCAAGATTTTTTGCATCAGAAGAAAGACAACAAAATGCAGTCATTCTTTCAAAACTTAATAAAAATGAAGACCCGTTCATAAAATCTGGAGCGACTGGCTCAAAAGACGTAAGCCGTGAAACAATCAAAAACTTTGACTCGCGAATGAGACAACGCTTAACAAATATTCAAACAACCGGGAATCATAAACTTCGACAAATAGGCACACCAAGAAGAATTGAATTAGAAAAAAGCAAAAATGTCAGAAGAGTTAGATATGAAGTGAGACCAAATAATTTTGAAGATTATTTTATCTTTGATTCCGATGACGGTTTGCGTGTTTCTGTATTTTCCGGAGAGCAGTTGAAAAAGTATATTACTGGCTCACCTTCGGAAAGACCAACGCGCCAACAGTTAAATCAAATGATTAAAAAAGAAAAACCGATTGCAAAACTAACAGCAAATGAAAATTCAAAAGACTTTTTATCGATGTTTGATTTATCTGTTGATAGAGAGCACGTGAATAGGGGGCTTGCTGATGCGATGATTCGTGCTCAGCACGAATTTAATGCAAATGATGTCAGCAAATATTATGAAAGACTTTCCAAAGAAACAAACAGAATTGCCTCGGGCAGAGACGTCATTGTTGGGAGAGACGGAAAAGAAAGAATTGTTGGGAGAGACGAAAAAGAAAGAAAAGTTCACTATTTTAGGCTCAAAAACGGCCAACGCATACCGCTCGCGGTGTATGAAAGCGAATCTGACTGGATAAGAGAAAGATATCCAAGACCAAGCAAAGAAGATATCAAAAAAATAAATGACGCAGGAAACAGGATAATAAAATCAAGACTTAATGCTGTTTGGTTTAACCATACGCAACCAAATGGAGAAGTAATTACTTCTCCGCTGCTTACTGTTGCTGGTAGGCAAATAGTTGTCGTAAGAGTAAATGGCGTGCGCGTTCCTTTTTATAGAAGCAGTGGGAAAAACCCCAAAGATGGTGTAACTCCCGGAAAATGGTATCCATTTTTTGGCATACACAGAAACGGAAATGGCTGGTTTAACAAGTTTAAGGGAATGGACAGATATTACGATATTCCAGAATTGCAAAAAGTTGCAGAAATACTAGATAACACTATTGGCGATGACCTTCCGGATGCAAACAAAGTCAGATGGAATGCAGCAGACAGAAAAGCTAAACCAGAATTACGTCGAGTTCCGGGTGGGTATGTTGTTTATGAAACGCGTGAAAGACGTGGTGTAAAAAGAGCAATAGCCGAGAACATGAATAGAGACCTTCCGGAACCAATGCCAACACAATATTTTAATGCCGAGACAATTGAACCAGAAAGAATAAAAATATTAACCAATTTAATTGCGGCTGGTCGCGAATCGGAAAAAGCTGGTTTTTTGATTGATGCAAAAGATGCAATAGAAAGAATTTCTTCGGGAAAGAGAAAAACACCAAAATTTAAACAAGTGCCTTCAAGCGATAAAAGAATAAAACAATTTGTTGAGAGATATGGGACAACCGAAAAAGCTGGAACAATGTATTTTGAAATAACAGGACCAGATGACGGTTTTGATGTGTGGGAAAGATTCAAAGAATACATCAAGGGCAATCCAAGTGTTTTTAATGCGGAGCTCAGAAAACAAGACCAGCCCATGCATCCATCAAATATCAATAGCAAGGTTGCATTTGGGCGAGAAGTTTTCAATAAAGCAAAATTTGTTGAATACACAAACGATGCCGGCAAAAAATATCTTATTGCTCTTGTTCTTGATGGTTATCGACGAGTTGTCGCAATAGACGTAAATGAACTTAAAAAAGACTTAAAAAAGAAAAAAGTTCCTTTCAGAAATTGGGACAATGTTATAAGAACATATATGGACCCAGATAGCCCACATCACGACAGCTCTAGACACATAAATGGATTAATCGGCTGGATTAATGTTGATTACCGAGAAGCTGCAGATTTTCCGGAAGTTATTTCTGGACAAGAGTATGGCAATGATGTTAAGAAGTTTCCAGCTCAATGGACAGTTGAAGAAGCAAAGATAAAAGCATGGCATAGAAATAACGGAATTTCAAAACAAATGATTAAATTCCATAGAGAAATTTTTCCAGAATTAAATCTTCAATACCGTTTCAAAACCGACAAAGAAAAGCGCGATTTTATTGAAAGATTTATATACTGGTCCGGAAAAGACGAAGAAGATTCACTCGACAGAGAGTCGAGCATTACTCAACGGTCTCAATTTTACGGTGAAACAGAAGAAGCGATTGAGAACCGGCTAAGGTCCGGGGAGTCCCTAGAAGCAAAACAATCAAGACTCAAATCACCAGAAAAAGTTAAAAAATCAAGAGAGATAATACATTCAATATTTCCCACGGGCCCAGTCGATTCTATAAAAAATATAGAAAAAGAAAGAGAAAAAAGATATAACGAACTTTTACGACTTGGATTAACTGAAACAAAAGATATAAATGGGAACGAAGTTTATACGATGGGTGGCTTGTCTGATTCTGAGGTTATAGATGAAATTTCAAAACTAACACCGGAAGAACAAAAATATGTTTCACAAATTATTGAGGCTGGCGGACTTGTCATTGGTGCGATAAACGACGAAATTGATGCTTTTCATGCCGAAACAGACTCTGGCGACGTAGTGAATGGCGACACCCTTGCCAGAAGAATAGTCAAAAGTGTTTCGGTTCGAAACGCATTGTCAAAGGAACTCAAAAAACTAGACGAGAAAATAGACCAAGAAACCGGCGCCCGAGACCCGGAAATGGTCGCCGATGCGATATATGGCATTACCTTGGGGAAAAGCCGAAGAGCTGAACATGTAAGAATGGAGCATATCCCATACGCAGTAGATGCAAAAACTTTTGTTGAAAGTCTCAGAGATGCCATAAAGCTTGTCGAATCATCGCGAGATGCGGCTTATGGGAAATCGGAAACACATTTCTACGTAGACAGTCCAGACACGATTCACCAACTGCAATTAGCTGGAAACCTAGTGTCAAACGTGACAGAACGAAACGAATACGGTTTACATAAGGTTGAATTTGTTGGTAAATCACTCAAAAAAATTGGTAAACGCGGTGAAAGTAGACCTTTTAGGATTGTGAGACATGGTGAAGACGGAGAATATGGGCGCGGTTTCTACTATCAACAAAAACCAACAGAACTTGTTGGGAATGTTACGGATGAAGAAAAATCCCTAGTTGATTCAAACCCAAGTATCGTGAGTGACCTTTTGGCGATAATGCGAAACGCTGAACTTGGGGCACAAACCCTGTTGGGTGATGTTTTTGCTGGAAATTTTGAAACAGATGAAAAAACAGGAAAACCGATTCCACTTCTGCAAATGAGCGATGACGACTTGTTGCAATCATATTCACGAACAGTGAAAATTCCTTTTTATGGTACTACAAATTTCACATTTATGTCAAAAGAAGAACAAAAAGAACACAGAATTGAATCAATGGACTTAGCCAAAGAAACGAGAGCAAGAGAAAGAAAAGAAGGGCTCTCGAAAATGACTGACGAAAAATACAAAGAATTAAAAGAAAAACACGAAAAAATTGACAACTCAAATGCATATGTAACAATCACACCGTATATTGGCGAGGCGACCATACGCATTAAAGCGGGAAATGAACATTACCTAATCGACATTGATGATTTTGGTCAGGAAATTGAAATATCAATAGATAATGGGAGCCAAGATGGAGTAATTTCCAGTCTAAAGAGAATTGATTTTCATGAACTTCCCAAAAGATATCAAACATTTGTGCAAGATATAAAAAGAAATCTCAAAGCATTTACAGCGATTCCAGCCGAAGATAGAAAAACAATATTCCTAGCTCAAGTTAAAAAAATCCTTGCTTCTGACTCGGTTCAATCATTGGAGAGAAAAGTCTTAGATGTTGCAACAGAAGCGGATATTGAGCTACCAGATAAAACAATATTGCCTGCCGGAACAAGAAAAGTTGAGCTTAAAAAACTTTCGTTTGATGCCGCAAAAAAATCAAATAAGGAAAGACAATTGGTTGTTGAAGAAATCAAAAAAATAAACAAACTAGACACTGCCGGATTTCAAACTGAAGTAATTAGACCAACAGAAAACAACAACATGGATATCGACGAATTGAATGCCGAATGGGAAAGCATGACGTTTACCCAAATTGAAAATTGGGCGGCCGACCGAGTTTTGAAAGTACAACAGCAAAAAGTTATTGATGTTCTCGAATCAGCTGGCGTTGTATTTTCGGACCCATTTGACACCGACACAGATATGGAAATATATGATGTTTCTCTTGACGTACCATCCGTAAAAGATGCATCTGATGAAGATAAATACTTTGACAGATTCAGAGTGTATAGACAGATAAGGCAATCACCGCGAGAAATGGAAAGGCGTCGAGTTGGCGATGACCTTTTGCGCGCCGTTTTGAATGCAAAAGCAAAAATTGTCTCGTTTTTGCCAAAATCACTAATTGATGGTTCGCAATCAGAAGTTTTAGAATTTATACGAGAGGATGATGATTTTTGGGATATAAATGGAGTAAGCCAAAATCAATTAACACGTAGAGGAAAACTAAAATTTGTTTCTCTTCTCGGATTTAAGGGTAGAGCATCCGCCAGCAGCAAGCTTGACAGTGACGGTAATTCATTGGTGTTAATAAAAACCGCATCTACGGATAAAATACTCAGTTCCGATGTGGCGGTGCGAAGGGCATGGGAGTCCACTCAATTACACGAAGCCGTGCATGGTATTGAGTCCGCAAATAACTGGGTCAGCGCCCTTGAGTATTTGTTCTTCATGAGTAGAAGGAAAAAGGGAGAAAAAGGTCAAAAATTAAGCACAATTAGTGGCAATACACACTATAAAGATGATGAAGTAGCAATAAAAGATGAGTGGCTCGAAGAATATGCAGGAAAGTTTTACGGAAACAAATTTTATGAGCGCCATACGCATTACGAAATACTTACGACTGGCATGCAGGCGCTTTTCTTCAGAGACAGGGACGTTGATGGAGAACACATGGGATTCACCGTTGGTTTGCTTCTCGCAAGTGCAGCAAGGCCGGGAAATAGCGCTGTCGTTATTCCAAAATCCAACGAAAGACTTTCTTCTGGTGCCACAGATGATAGTTCATTAAGAAGACAGATTGGTCGCTTAATGGCTTCAAAAGATACAAGCAAAATGTCTTCTGGTCTCCTCAGCATCGCCAACGACTACATCAATTACAGATATGAAATGAATAGAGGCATGGCGGAGTCATTATTGCGCAGACTAAAAAATCTTCCAGATTATTCGCCAGACGAAAGAATTTCTTCCGGGAGAAGAGATAACGATTCGATAATCAAAAATGGTCCGATTTCGTTTGATTATGGCCGCGATAAGAGAAATTTGCCAAACATGGCGACCATCAAACAGCTTAAGACAAAATTTGGTAATACGCCAGAGAAAATAGGAGATTACTTTTACAAAACACACGGATTGCATATAGTTTTTGATGAAAAAATTTCCAAGTCGTCAGAACCAGCAATTTATGGTTCACTTCAAGCGATTGATGATTTTGTAAAAAATCTTCAAATTGACAAAGAAAAATTTCCAGTGGTAATAATAAAAAATTCAAAAGACCCTCTTAGGCCTAGTTATTACGGCACGTTTGAGGAAAGACAATTTGATAAACGTGGTGTAGAGACCATGGATGCCAAAGAGAAAGAACTTTTGAAAAATTTCTTTAAAGACAAACCAAAACAAGATAATAGCGGTGGGGTTGTGCGCATTAATATTGACGAACTAATGAGTATGATAGCAAAAGATGTTGGCATTTATAGTAGCCGGATTGACACAAACATAAGCGAGGAAGACGCTAGGGATACGGACATGTACAACAGGGGGAGTCGGTGGGCAACCAGGCTCTACGCAAACGAAAGAGGCGAAAACGGTTTTTTGAGCAAAAGATATTTATTGCCAAAAATGGTGGACGACCTTTTCGCCAGACTTGGATGGGACTATAAGGAAAATCCAATACCAACAGAGGACATGAAAGACAAGTATGGGGGGATTTACTTCTCTGAAGAACAAATAAAGCTGCGCAGGAAAGTAATATCGAAATATTATCAAAACATAAAACAACGCGCTACATATGCCATAACAATACACGAACTCGCTCACGCCCTTGATTTTGCGGCCCGAGATATTGAGGAGAGCGTTCCCGGAGGGATTCCGGATTTCTTTAGCGAGTTGGTTGATAATGTTCCATTTCCAACAAGTGAGTATGGACAAAGAAATAACGTGGAAAATTTTGCCGAATCTTTTACTACTTGGTTTCTTTTTGCTGGCTCACCAGTATCGCTTGACAACTTAAGATACGCGGAGAGAGCAGAAAAGTTCATGAAACTGTATCTTGAATACGTTCAAGCTTCTAATAGAAAACCAAGAGCTAATCATTCAATCAAATCTGAAGAAAATAGCGCTGATTTTGACGCTCTGTCAATTTCGGATAGTGACCTTAACGAAACACACCCGGTTGTCGTGTTTGCGTTAGCTCCATTAGTTCAGGAAATTCAAAAATCGTATTTAAACAACAAAGAAAGAGCTAACAATGTTGATTAGGGTGCGTGCTGGGACTCAGGAGGTTCAAGGAATAGAAAAATCCCCGGGCTACTGGAGCTATTCGCCACGAAGTTTTGCTGAATACATGATAGAGAACGAGCCTCCAACTGTTGTTTTGGCCCTTGGGGGAACCCTTCTGATATCGACATCTCCACAACCCGAAAATCAGTTCGAAAGAGCAGAAATATTTCTTCATATGGTGAGACAGTATTTTAAAGAAATGTTTGGAGATTCTGTTTTGGACAGTGTCGAAATGACAGATATAACTGATAAAAGAACATATGATTCTTCTGAAACCGGGATTGTTTACTAATATAAAATGGTACTCTCATGGCAAAACTAAAAATTATCAATATTGACTCAACCATAGACAATGCAGATTGGATAAAGGGTGGTCGACCCGATATCCAAAAAATGACAAGTCCTGATGACGTCTTAAAATTTCTTGGCATGGCAAAAAGCTCTTTGGACGACTTGGGTGAAAACGAAATCAAAGAAATAGCTAGTTTTTCCTGGTATAAAAGTCTTCCAAGACATATACGTCTTTCATTTTCTGGTGCACTGTCAAAACTTGCAGAAAAAGATAAAGATTCAAATATGGAGAAAATACAAAATGCGCCGTTTTAAGAATTCAGATGTTGCAGCTGCCTGGGTTGAGGCAACTGTGAATTCTTTTGTTTCTGAAGCTTCTTCTGTTTTGGTTAAAACTGCTGCGATGAATTACACAAAGCCAAAACTTCGAGAATCAATTAAGAATCGAATAATGGCTGGCTCGAAGGGTGGACGGCCTGGGCAGTGGTCTGCAAGAAAAGCTCAACTTGTTGCGCTTGAATATAGAAAAGCCGGTGGCGGATACAGGGGCAAAAAGAAAAAAAGTCAACGCTCTTTATCTAAATGGACAAGAGAAAAATGGACCACAAGCGACGGCAAGCCTGCAAATAGACCTGGCGGAATGAGAAGATACCTCCCTGCTAAGGCTTGGAAAAAAATGACTCCAGCGCAGCGTGCGGCAACCAATAAAAAGAAAATTTTGGGCAGTAGAGCTGGAAAACAATTTGTGTCCAACACCGACGCGGCAGCAAAAGCCGGCAAAAAAGCAAGAGAATAGCAGTAATGCATTTTTATGGGTAGGCAATTTGATGAAGATGACGACGAATACATTGAACTTCTAAAGGAATATGAGAGATATATGAGAATGACGCCTGGTGCTTATGAGGATTTTGATGAATGGTTGGAGTTGGAATATTACGGTTCAAAAAAAAGGGTACACAAAAAAACAAAACGAAAAAATAGAGGAGTAGAGGAATAAAATGACAACAATCGGTGGAATAAGCTTTCCTTCTTCGGAAACGGCAAATTTAATAGCAATTGATGGTGCAACAAGAAACTCCGGAATTGAACACAAGCTCGACCTTGACACGATATTCGCATATATGCAAAAAAAATATAAACCCAAAGACGAAGAGACACTAGATGATGGGTGGGGAGATTATGAAGAAGAGTAAGAAAAAGATTGGCTTAAGCATGATTCCAATTTCACCAGTTTTTTTTGAAATGTCGAATGACGAACAAAGAGAGTGGGCAAAAAGATACCTCAAAAAAATTTTTAAATCTTTTCAGCCGGAGACAGAAGATAAAAAAATTGATTCATAATTGCGCGTGGTGTGTGGGTGCTGAGGGAATCGAACCCCCGAACCTGGTCGATGTAAACGAGCTGCTCTACCACTGAGCTAAGCACCCCGTTTTGGGGACGGGATTAAATTTTTGGCTACTTGCGTGTTCTTTTTTGTTTTGTTTCTTCCGTTGCGACAGAAAGCAAAGCAGAAAGTTCTGCATCATAGATTTCGTTGTATTCGTCCATGTGCCTGCTTTTGAGAACAAGGTGAGCACGACGACGCGCTTCCTGTCGAGCCGTGTTTATTAATTGTGATTTCTCTTTTTGTTCTTGCGTGTGGCGCGGACGACCGCGTCTCATGCCTTTTTCTTTTAACTTTCCATACTCTGAGTCAGACATTTTTATTTCTCCCTCTTGATAAGTGGTTTATTTACTGCCCCAAACACTACAGGTGTAAATTGAAATTGCAACTATTTTTCATAAAATTGACCGTCGTTTTTGCCCTCTCTGTTGCAAATTAAACGATTGTCAATTCCAGGGGGAATCAGAACGGCTCTGGCATTTCTTCTTCTGGTTCGGAATTTCGCACAGACGCAGTGGCAAGCGGCTTGCTTCTACGCGGTGACTGTTGTTGTTGGCGCGGTTGGGAGCCGGAGCTTTCGCTTGACTGTCTTTGGTTTCCGCCACCGTTTCCATTGCCCTGTCGGCGAGTTACTGTTTCTAGTGATTTGGTGGCAATTCCAATTTCTTCTGCCACAAGTTCGGTAATGGAGCGCTTATTGCCATCTTTGTCTTCGTAGGAACGCTGTTCAAGGCGGGCAAAAACGATAACTCCAATTCCCTTTTCGACGGTGCGCGCTGCGTGTTCAGCAAGATAGCGCCACGCAACAACATTGTGGAAGCTGGTCTTTTCTTGCTTGTTGTCATTTTGGTCGTACCAAACGTGATTTACCGCAACAGAGAACGAGAGACGAGCCTGCCCGCTCTGTGTGTAGGTTAATTCTGGGTCTGCCGTGACATTCCCGATGATTGTTACCGGTGCTAAATTCATTGCTGCTCCTATTTGTTTTGAGTGGTAACTACACGGTAGCCGCTTGAGTGATAGTGTGTCAAGCATGTCCACTAAGCACGATGAAGTAATAATAAAAATGACAACAATTATTAAAGAAGTAATAAATGAAATTTGGGTTTTTGACGACCCAAACGACCAAGAAGAATTTTCATCATTTATGTGCTCGAATATTCTTGCAACAATGGATATACGACTTTTGGCTGAAACTGACGACTCGAAATCTTCACTTCTTGAAATAGATTTAATACCAGTAGAAGACGTTTGGGAGGCTGTTGAAGAAGGGGAAGAAGACTAAAAACCCCAATATTTATTGGGTTTTAGCGGTGTTTGCATCGCCGTAATCTCCTTGTTATAATTGAAGTACCCCCCAGGCGGGGGCTTTTACATCAGAGAAAAGCAATAAACGGGAAAATTACTAAACCCGGTCCCATCCGCCGAAAAACAGGAGAGAACATTGAATCAAGTTTTAATTGGGTGGGGAGTTTCTTTACTCCTTTTCATAGGAGGAGTAGGAATCCCCTCTGGCAAGGCATACTCGCCACAATCAACAAACCCCACAACACCCCCGAAACAGACAGCCACAAAACCGGTAATGACCAAATCTATTGACAATTTTGAGTCAAAAACATCGATTGCCACTCCGAAAATAAAATTTACATGGGGCGATGTGTCATGGTTGCCAGAACTAGCCACGGAGGCTGGCTGGCCCAAAGATACGCACGAAAAACTTGCCGAAATCATCCTGCGAGAGTCTGGTGGATGCCCAAATCGTCGTGGGGGCGATGCGGTTGATAAAAACTGCAACATCACCCACGTTACCGAATGGAACCATAGGTCGGATAGTGGCCTTCTCCAAATAAACGGGGTCAACTACAACCCCAAGCGGAACAAATGGGCGATTGCCTGCCGCAAACTTAATATCTGCACCCAAGAGCCGCTACTTGATGCGCTGACCAACCTAAAGGTGGGGTATTTGCTGTATGAGGCCGATGGATGGAATCCCTGGGACCCCTGTGCCTGGGGCGAAAAATATGCCAAACGCTGCAAAAATAAGCCGTAAGGACAAAATACGACCATACGAGATTGACCCACGCAGCAAAACGAGTTAGGATTTTTTTATGAAAAATTCGGCCTTTGACGTGCAGTCAAAAAAGTTTGATTTTAAAAAAGACCTTGCTTATGGAAAAATGGGCGAAGAACTGATATCCGGTTTTCTTCAATCTCTTTCCGAAAGTGATTTTGAGGTAAAAAGTGATAGGTACAGAAATGGAAAAATGGTCATCGAAACCAATCAAAATCCGCAAGGGATGCTCGATGCGTCAGGAAACAGGGTATGGGTTCAGAGCGGAATAAACGTGACAACTGCAAAATGGTGGGTTTATATATATTCGCCGGAAGGTGCGTTTGTCGTTGTTTCTGTTGCTCGTTTAAAAAGATATCTTCGCTCGCATCAGGACCAATTTAACGAAAAAACAAAATTCAATCTTGGTGGAAACGACAATCCAGCAAGAGGCTTTATTTTAATGCCGTATGAGGTAATGGATATGCTTTTCAGTGACAAATATGATGGTCTCAAGGCTTAGTATGGATAAATCATGACAATTGAACTTACCGCAGAAACATTTGACGAATTTATAAGGTCTTCAGAACTGCCAGTTCTCGTTGATTTTTGGGCTCCGTGGTGCGGTCCATGCAAGCTAATTGGACCGACAATTGATTATCTCTCACAACAGGAAGACAGGCTTGTCACTTTTGCGAAAGTAGATGTAGATAAGTACCCGGAAATGTCCGTAAAATACGGTTTCAGTACCGTTCCCGCCCTCATTCTTTTTAGGGGTGGCAATATGGTTGAAAGAATTAAGCCGCAGGGATTTTCAAGCAAATCAATAGAAGAGAGCATACGTACCACGTTGGCTGAGCGGGAGCTGTAACCCGCAGGATTGCGGGCCGGTAGCTCAGTGGTGAGAGCGACACTCTTATAAGGTGTGGGTCGTGGGTTCAATTCCCACTCGGCCCACAAAATCAAAATGGGCCTGTAGCTCAGTGGTCAGAGCAGGGGACTCATAATCCCTTGGTCGTGGGTTCAATCCCCACCGGGCCCACAAAATGATATTTTCAGACCATCACAATATTCATGACTTTTCCGAATGGAACACCTTTGCCGTGATTGTTGTTACTGCCTGCCTGATTATTGGTTTTTATGTAAAATACCTACAGTCAAAACAAGACGACTAGGACAACGATATGGACGTAATGGATTTTATTTACATTGGATTTCTTTTTCTTTTTTATGCAAGCATGAAGGCTTCTGGTCGCAAAAACAAAAAATTTGGTAGAGATTATGACTAGGAAAGCACGCCCATGGCATATTTTTAGACGAAGAAATTATGTAGATGAGCAACTTTCGACCGAAAGATTCGATATTTGCAAAAAGTGTCCAAGATTTATAAAAGCATCAAAACAGTGTGCTGAATGTGGGTGCTTTATGCATATAAAAACAAAACTCATTGGGGCAGAATGCCCGCTTGGTCATTGGTAGGTTGTATTCATGTCATCTGGACTCCCACCGCTATTCATATGCAAAGTCTGTGGTTTACCGATTGACCAATCCAGCACAATGATTGAAAGAAAAGCCATCGTGTGGCTCAAATCCAAGGGAACGACAATATCTAGGGTTGTGGAAGAACTTCACGACTATAAACACACATTTTGCAGTGACAAAGACAGTGTTGAATCGATTCAGGACTCACTGTTTTAATAGATTTACTTGATTTTGTGGCACAATATATATTGGGTGACTTGTCTATGGGTAGAAAGAAAAAAGAAGAAACTCCGAAAGTAAAACGCTCCGTCGTTTTCGTTAAAGATATTCAAAAACCAGAACGTCCCAAAAAACTTGGAAGATTTAAATGTTGTGGTTGATTTGATTATACTTTTTTAGTAAATATATTTCGCCACTGTGATGGCGAATGGGCTTCTTCAATCTGTTTTTTGTGTTCTTTGTCGTTGTAAAGACGGACAATATGTATGCACGGGTCTTCCTGCTCAATGAGGTCAAGTTCTTCCTCGGAGAGAGGAAGACTGTCGTGCACATAGCAAACCGGTGGGCCACACCAATTATTTTCAATGCCTATTTTCATCCATTCATCGAATGAAAATTCATCGGCTTTCTTCATTCAGGCGACTGAAACAGCGTTCTGTACGAGGGCGAGTGGACGAGATGCGGTCTTGACCGATGCCTTCTTCTTTGCTGGAGCCTTCTTCTTTGCCGGAGCCTTTTTGGCTGGCTTCTTCTTTGCCGGAGCCTTTTTGGCTGGCTTCTTCTTTGCCGGAGCCTTTTTGGCTGGCTTCTTCTTTGTTGCCATTTGTGTTTGTCCTTAGTGTTTTGTTTGTTGGTTTTGATTGTATTCGTCTTCCAGGCCCACTTCTGGTTATGCACAACCAGTTGAGGGGAGCTTCATGGCGTATTGCTGTGCCAAGAGGGCCTTGGAAGACTTATAAACATATTAACCATAACATTCCGGCATTACAAGTACCCCCACCCCCCCAACTAAAAAGCACCCCCAAGAGGGCCTAAAAAATATTTTTAAAAAGGGGTTGCTTTTCTATTGACATCCCCCCTAGTGTCCATGGTGCCCCAAAAGGGGTTTCATCATCACCTATCAAAACTGGAGTAAACAAGATGAAAAAGAATAAGCCCACACCAACCCAAGAGCTGAAGAGCATTCTTCGCTCGACGAAGCAATTCGGCAAAATGAGCGATTCTTCCCTTGAATCAATTTCCGCCGCAATCAAAGAGTCGGGAATCATCATTCCACAGGCGGCAGACGACCTGAACAATCCCACGCCCGTCAAGGAAGCCGTCAAACTCTCCAAATTCGACATTGTGGTCCTCACACTCACGTCGAATCCGAATAAGTGGTTCCTCGTTTTCTCCGGCAACAAGAAGCGACAGGACATTGGTCTTTACCAAATGGGAGCATGCTTTGAAATGGTCCGCCGTTCCGAAAATGGCAAAATCAATCACTATGCCAGATACACCGGTGGGACCATGAACAAATTCGGTCAAAATCGCATGAAAGTACTTGCGAAAAAAATGGCGAAGCTTGGCGCAGTTGCTGCAAAGAACGAAAAAATTGTGATTAGCAACGCCACTCCGCGCACCAGCATCGAAGCGCGCGAAGAGAGCAAGCCTGCTGTCTCCAAGACAAAGCATTCTCGAAAGTCCGTTGCCAAAAAGCCATCAAAGGTCTCCCTCATACATGCCGGGATGTACCCACTCAGCAAGGACGAAGCGAAGTTCCTTCAGTTCATCAATTCAGCCCCACGGGTTGAGCACCTTCTGTCAAGTGGCGTGACAAACACTGACGGCTGGTTTTCCTTCCGTTGGAAGTGGCAAAGCCGCTACGGATTCGACATGAGCCAAATCTCTCTTCGTCAAGAAAAGCAGAGCGACGGAACATTCAACGTCTACGGCAAGTACACGCCGAACGCCGCAAACATGATGAATCCGGGATTGAAGGAGTTGGTCTACTTTTTGGATGGCAAAAAGAAGAAGTCCACAAACCCAGAGGAACAAAACACAGTTCTGAGCTAGTCTCAGGCCAACCCAAACGGGGGGCATCTCAAATGGAACGGAGATATAACCCCCTGTTTGGGTCGGCAAACAAGGTTCCCCAAACCCTCGCGGACTTTAAGGTCTGGCTTCTTTATAAATATCCAAGAACAAAATTCAAACTTGACATCTCTCAAGAAAACTATAGAATCCTCAGAGATAATCAAATAAAAATGGAGAAACATTGTGATGCCGATGAAAAATGAATTCAAATATGTAAGGAAGTACAGGACGTTTGGCAAGTATCTGCTTGCCGGTGGAATCCTGCTTTACTTCGTATTCATGGGAGCCTTTATTTCGTCGTGCATGGGGAACAACCTCTGATGACGAGCAGGGACACCCACGACATAGAAGAGTACGAAAAAGAAAAAAAACTAGAAAGAACCAAAACTCATTCTACAAATATTCAACCGGGGTTGCTGATTAAATTACTTGCCGAATCAGAGCCATGTTTATTTGTTAATAATTCACCCAAAGCAACAGAACAGCGCGAAATCGACCCAAGAATACTTTTCGCCTATGCAATCTGCTGCAATGCCGCAAAATGGCATGCTCAAATTCAGATAGATTTCGACAAAAGTCTTCTTGCTGAACTATAAAATCTATACATGCGTCTATATCTAGAAAAAAATGAAATAGTTCTAGATTTCCCGTTCAATCAGGCTCAGGTCAATGAAATAAAACAAATACCCGGCGCCAGATGGGACAAAATTTCGCGTGTTTGGAAGCTTCCTCTCACATCGATTGGCGAGGGGAGGGACTTTGCTCTTCGCCACAACTTCAGCGTTTCTGTTGATGTAATGAAATTTGATGTTCCCAAGAAACCGGTGGGAAAATCTCGTGTTTTTCTTCAAGATGGCATGGTTTACATGCGTTTTCCCTACGAGCGCGTCATCATAAAAGCCGTAAAACAGATTCCGGCTGTCTCTTGGGATTCAAAAGCATATTCTTGGCGTGCCCCACAATCATCTATACGGTCAATTATCGAATGGGCAGACAGTTTTGAGATACAAGTCGAACAAGACGTAAGAATGATTGCTGATTCTGTGATTACAAAAATGAATGATTTTATTGAAGCCTCTCGCTCAACAGATGCTGAGCTCGAAATACCTTCTTTGACCGGAAATTTACTGCCATACCAACGCGCCGGTGTGGTTTATGCGGCAAAAACAATGAGAACATTCATCGCGGATGAGATGGGTTTAGGCAAAACGATTCAAGCAATGGCAACAGTTGAGCATGTGGCCGACTCGTATCCGGCTGTTGTTGTTTGTCCACCAAGTCTTGTTCTTAACTGGGTCTCTGAATGGAATAAATGGCTCCCAAAGCTCAACGTAGCTTCGGTAACCAATAGAAAAACATTTCCCGACCCCGGAACATATGATGTTGTGGTAGTTGGATATAGCAATATCTCTCATTGGCAAAAACAATTACTGAATCACAAGGCATATATTTTCGATGAAAGCCATTACTGCAAGACCCCAAATGCCCAAAGAACCAAATCAGCGATAAAAATTGCGCATAGTGCCCCCAAAAACAGCATCATTCTGTGTCTTACCGGCACTCCGGTAACAAATAGGCCCAATGAATATGCCAGCCAATTAGATATTTTGGGTCGCCTTAAGGATTTTGGTGGATTGTGGGGTTTTTATCGTCGCTACTGTGCTGCCTACCAAGATTCATTTGGTGTATGGAATATCAGTGGGCATTCCCATTTGGATGAATTAAACGACAGATTGCGCGGCTCTTGTTATATTCGCCGAACAAAAGACCAAGTTCTTTCCGAGTTGCCACCGGTGATTCACAGTAAAGTCGTTGTCGACGGAGAGTCTGACGCAATAAAAGAATACAAAAAAGCAGAAAACGACATAATTCTCTACATTGCTGAACGAGCTCGCGAAATCGCCAAAAAAGAAGGCAAGCCAATGTGGGGTGCTGCAGTATCTGCAATGATTCGCGCAGAGGCAAACGAGCATTTGGTTAGACTTTCGGTTCTACGAAAATTAGCTGCCAAAGCAAAGATGGAAGTTGTGGAGGAATGGATAAATGCCAGAATCGAAAACGGCAAGAAGGTTGTGGTCGCTGCTCATCACCGTGACATCGTTGATGAGATTGCTCGTAAATACGGCAACCTTCGAATTCAGGGTGGCATGTCGGTCGAAGAAGTGGAGGAGAATAAGCGACGTTTTCAAACGGAGTCGATAAAAGACGCTCCGGTAATTGTTCTATCAATACAGGCAGCAAAGACCGGGCACACGCTTACCGCAGCAGAAGAATGCCTGTTTGTTGAACTTCCATGGACTCCGGCAGATGTGGACCAGACATATTCGCGCCTGCACAGAATTGGACAAAAGGGCTCGGTAACCGCAACATATCTGCTTGCTGTTGACACAATTGACCAAGAGATATATTCTCTTATCGAGAAAAAACGTTCAGTGGTCGATGCCGCCGTCGAAGGCGGGGAGACTACGGAAGAGTCGGGAGCAGTACAGCTAATTATGAATCTATTAAGAAAGAATAATGATGAAAAAGTGCTGTAATTGCGAAAACGAAGTAGATATAAATGGCGACTGTGGTTGGAGCTCAACACAAGACGACTACTTGTGTTTGTGGTGTAGGGATAGTGATGAAAGCTCATTGTCCACTATTTATATTGCCAATGGCGATTGGGTAAACAAGTATTTTGTTGGAGAGCACATCAGGGTCAACGAAGAAGGTGAAGAAATAGATGATTCTGTGTTGGCCGTCAAAAGAAAATGGGTGTCAACCAGTGCACATAGGGGCCACTATGAAACGACGATAGATAGTTGGACAGAGATACTCAATGGGTGGACAACCGCAAGCTGGGGGGACGATATCTCAGATAAAAAACAAGTTTTCAATGAGTGGGCTGAAAACATCATATCCTGCAATATCTTTCCACCAACATCAATCGCAATAGTCGTTGACCCAACCAGTAATCTTTTCAGCACTGGGATATCTGTTCTAACGAAAGAGCCAGATAAATTAAAAATTTGGTTGAGCGATGTCTATAAAAAATTAAGCGAATCACTTTCATGATGCACTTTGCGCCTTTAGCTCAGTTGGTAGAGCACCGGACTTTTAATCCGTTGGTCGCGGGTTCGACCCCCGCAGGGCGCACCACACCGGCGGGGATATCTTCAAACAGAAGAAAGGTGAACATCTG